>Ga0315274_10002439_pt1 | contig 28092 bp, 20 predicted proteins | sample YL17G02_20_MG_FD_203700 | JGI IMG/M metagenome (GOLD analysis project Ga0315274, IMG submission 203700) | Sediment microbial communities from Yellowstone Lake, YNP, Wyoming, USA - YL17G02_20 | ecosystem: Environmental > Aquatic > Freshwater > Lake > Sediment | place: USA: Wyoming | collected...
CCCTAACCCTAACCCTAACCCTAACCCTAACCCTAACCCTAACCCTAACCCTAACCCTAACCCTAACCCTAACCCTAACCCTAACCCTAACCCTAACCCTAACCCTAACCCTAACCCTAACACAATATCAGGTTTCACAATATCAGGTCTCACAATATCAGGTCTCACAACCGTGCCGGGCACACCTATCTCCCGCGTCCCGAACCCCGCGCACCCCTTTTTCATGCCCTCTCCTCCGAAACGGCGCACCAAGACCGACGCGCAGCGCGCGCGTGCCGCCGAATTGGCGCGATTGGTGCGCGACCGCAAGAAGTGCAAGGCCGCGGCCGCCGCGGCCGCGCCTGTCGCCGTCGTCGCGCCATGCGTGGCGACTACGCTCTTACCTTGCGTCTCGGTGAGGGCACGTGATGGCGGGTCGTCCGGACCGGGCGGCAGTTCTGGCGGCGCCCGGGCCCATGGCGTGCCGCCATCCGGCCGGGCTAGCGGGCGCGCATTGCCCCACCACGTCTCTGGACGGGCGGCGCGGTGCGATAGGCGCGGCGGCGGCTCGCGGGCCGAGCCGGTCGAGGGGGGCGAGGGTGACCACAGACGAGGGGACATGGGGTCGGGAGGTTGCCTCGTGCCCCGACTCCCCCGACCCGCCGCCCCACCGCCCTCCACCATCCACCAGTGCGACCGGGACCAGGGTCGCCCCTGGCCCGAGCCCGCGGTCGCACTCTGCTCCTCCTGCCGCCCCCCCGGCAAGCGGCGCGCCATGCTCGACTGCAACTTTTTCGACTTTGACGACTTTGACGACTTTGACTCGCGCCCCCAACTGGGCAACAGCCTTGAGTTTTGCGCCACCATCTCCAACTCGTCCTACCTGAAAAGCCTGCACGTCAAGCTGGCGCACGCGCGCAACTGGTTGAGCGACGTCGACCGCATCTACCTGTGCCGCAACGGCATTGGCAAGCGCCCCAGTCGCGCCTCCAAGCCCCTGTTCACCAAGACCGTGCAGATTATTGACGTGATCGGGGCGCCCCACGTCGTCCTGTTTGAGTTTTTGTCGTCCAAAGGCCAGCTGCACTGCCGGCTGTCGCAGGGTTGGGACTCGTTTTGCAGCGCCAACGGTGTCGCAGTGCAAGACCGGCTGACATTTAAGACGCGCCGCGACCACGACCTCGTGTTTGTTCGACAGACGGGTCGCTAAAGCCCGGCTCTGCCGCGCTTTCACCGCGAATTTGCGCGCGCGCAATTGGTGCGCCCCCGGAAAGCTTGCAATGTGCGACCGCGTGGCGGTTGCGAATTGCGAAATAATGGTGACCTGGACTCGGACCTGGCCAGGGTCGGCGGGTTGCAGCCGACGACCCTCCGTTTAGCGACCCCCGCATTTCGAGTCGAGGGCACCGTCGTGTCGACCCGTATTCTCCAAGCGCTATGGGCCCGACTTTTTGGACGCGCGCATCAAATCCGCAACCTCTTAGAGTCGAGGTGCGACAAAAAGCTGGTAGCGGTCGCCATGTCGACCAAAAAACCGTGTGACAAGTGGTTGGTGTTTCACCCAAAACTGGGCATGCATCGAGCGCAATGCAGGACGGCCACTGCTCCCCAAACTCAGCCGCTACACGACGCGCGCGCACACGGCCAGGTCGCTCCCCCGCCAGCCCGGCGCGCCCTCTCAAAAACGATGGCGTCGCCCACGCGCGCATAGTGGGCCGCGCAAAAGGCGCGCCACGCTCCCCCAAGTTGCCCAGTGATGGTGCTGCCCTCGCGCATGGTGAAGGCGCGCGGCCACACGCGGCCGTGCGCGTCCAGGACGGTGACGTCGATCTTGGGCGCCGACGATCCACCCCAGCCATGGCCAGGCAGCAGCGCCACGGCCGCGTCCAGCCCGATGAGGGACGCCAGCTTTTCCGTGACAAACATGCGCCGCAGGTCGGCGCACGGGCCACGAGGGGGCTCGCGTGCGCCCACGCCCCCCGCGGCGCCGCCGGCCGGGGCGCCCGGCAAGCGCGCAGACTCACCGAGGAGGCGGGGAGGGCGGTTGGAGGTCGGGCCCGGGTGAGGGGCGCGGCAAGATGTGAGGCGGTTCTGCAGCCTGGCGCGGTTTGCGGCCGTCCGTCGCGTCCACCTCAAATTCGGCGGCGCGCGTCGCCGCGCCGCGGCAGAGGCCGCCAGGCCGACCACGGGGCCGCGGCGGCCGCGCGCCCGCTCACGCGCGGCATCGGCACGTTGGGCGGCCGCTGGCCCGCCCGGCCCGGGGGCTGGACGCGCCGGCGGCGTACGCGCTCATGTTGGCAGGCGGGGGCCGGCGGGCGGGCGGGCGGCGGCGACCGGGCGGGCGCGCGTGCGCCCCCGCTGCCGGCGCGCTGCTCCGCGGCGCAGCGACCGCACCACCCGGTCCGCCCGCGCGGCAGTGGCCCGGCCATCGCTGCCCCGACTGGTGGACTGCTGGAGCTGAACGCGCCCCAAGTTGCGCACACCCCGCCTGTAGACTACACGGAAACAATCGGGGGAGCGCCGCGCGCACACTCTACTGCCGCCGCCGCCCTCACCGTCCCGCCTCTTCACGCGGTCGCCGCGCACCCCGCACTGCCCGTGCACGAGTTGAGGATGGGGCCGCCCGCCTTTTGCGAGGCGCAGGACGAGGCCTGGAGAGGGGGGGGGGGGTCGGTGGGGGCGCTCGCCGCACGCTGCCGCTCGCCCCAGCGTTCGCTCCCGCCCTCGATCTCCGCACCTGGACCAGGTTGACGACGCCTGGTGATGGTGGTGGGCAAGGGGGAGGGGCGCGTCAAAAGAGGGAGACCTCGGCGGCGGCGGCGCGCGCGTCCCCACCACCCCTCCCTCTCTCCTCACCCGAAATCGCCATCGGCGTGTCCGTCCCCGCCGGCAGAATGCGCAGGGAGTCGACAAGGGTGACGACGTCGGCCGAGCACGCGCACCCCGCGACGACAAAGGCCCGGGCGTCGCTGCAGCACCCGGAGTCGATCGAGGTGCTCCCCAACATCGACGACAGGCCGTTTGTGAGCGTGGAGCAGTCGGCGGCGGCGCCATACTTCGAGGCGTCCTTGGCGTTTTGGTAGACGATCGACATGATGGAGGAGCACGACTTCCTGAGCTGGGCCACCTTGGCGGCGCAGTCGTCTGAAGAGGGGGGGGGGGGGGGGACGATGAGGAGTGGCGCGGGATCGAGGGGGGGCGGCGCGGAGCGCCCGCGTTTTAAAACGAGGTCGGAGGCGCCGATCTTGCGGCAACGCGCGCCGTTGTCGCGGCCGCCTCGCGTCCAACCACGCCGCCTTCCGCCCCCACGCGCGCGTACACGAGCGCCCGGCCGCGTCGGGCTGCGCGGCGCGCGCGCGCCGGGCCGGCAGAAAAATGGAGGGAAAAACGCGCGGCGGCAATTCAGCCGCCGCAGCGCCCGGCCGACCCGACCCAGTCCCGATGGATGCCGCGCCGGCGTCCGCGACCGCTCAGAGGACGGGCAACGCCCGCAGATGCCCGTACCCGCCTCCCCACCCCGCCATCGAACTCACCGGCAGCCGCGCCGCGCGCGGCCAGCAGCGCGACGCAGAGCAGGGCGGCGGCGTAGCGGGTCGAGCGCATGGTGGGTGTGGTGGCGGGGGTGGTTGGTGGAGGCAGGAGCGTGTGAGCGACGGGGCGCGCGGCGCAGAGTCTGCCACTGCCGGCGCGACTTTGAGCTCGCCGCCGCCGCAGCTCCATCCAATGCCCTCCCTCGCCCGAGGGCGAGCCGGCTTGTCTGCGCAAGCCTCTGGGCGGGCGGGCGGGCGACGATAACTCGCGAGCTTCGTGTTTCGGGGATTGTTCGAGGGGCAGTTGAGCGCGTTGCCTACCTTACCTGCAGCGGACATCACTTTGAATCGACGCCCCCGCACCAAAGCCCCGCCACCGCCCCCACGCCGCGCACCGCCGCGCCGACACAAACAGGACTGCTGCGGCGGGCTTGGCCGCCGCGCACCACCCTATTTCCCCCCTCGCGCCCGCCCAGAGTCGCCGACGCCCTGGCTGCGCCCCAAACCCGACCCCGCCTCCCGCCCCACATCATCACCACCGTGCCGGCGCTACATGCCCACCGCAAAAGAGGCGCTGCGCGCGCAAGAGTCCTCCTCTCCCTCCCCCCCCCCACCGCCCCCTCCCCTCCCCCCCCCACCCTTGTCCTCTATTTGGGAATCTTGTTTTGCCACAGCTGGATCGTGTCGTACACCGCCGTCGTGAAGCTCTCCGTCGCCGAGTGCACCTTGCCCCGGAAAAAGGCGGCCGCCTGCGCATCGGTCGCGCCCAGGTTGAAACGCTCGCGCAGCGCGCGCACCGGGTCGCCATACCCAAAGCACGGCAACCCCGAGTCGGCCATCAGCGAGACGGCGGCGATGATGGGGTCGGCCGCGCCACGGGCGGCGAGGAAGCCACGCACGCACAGTTCGACAAACCCCTTAAATTGCGGCGACTCCCGCTTGCCGCCCGGGTCGAGCAACTGGCTCATCTCATGGGACAGCTTGAACGCCGCCGTCTCAAACCCCAGGTTGCCGCCCGGCGAAATGCCGAGGATGAACCCAAAGTCGATGTGCACCAGGTGGCCGTCGCGCGAGATCATGATGTTGCCGTTGTGCCGGTCCTTGGCGTGGAGGAGGTAGCACGCGATGGCGTAGCTAACATGGAGGCGAGGGGGAGGGGTGGTGGGTGGGTGGAGGGACGGCCGCCGCAAAGGGCGCGCGCGGCCCCCCAAAACCCGTCCCTCTCCTCCACCCCTCCGTCTCCACTCACCCTGCATGCGAAACGATAAAGTTCCTCCTGGCCGCCTCAAACCTGGGCGACCCCGGCGCCCCAAACTCGCGCCGCCAAATCTCAAACAGCCCGCCGTCGGCCGTCTCGCCCAACGCCGACCGCGACCGGCAGTCGGGCACGACCTCGATGATGCCGCACTCGTACCCGGTGGGGATGACGCCATAGGGGGCGAGGTAGAGGTCGACGCCGGCCTTCAAGAGGGCGGCTTGTAGGAGTTTGACGACTTGGAGCGCCAGCACGTCCTGGCGGCAGTCGTCGCCGACCTTGAAGATGAGGGCTTGGGTGGTGGTGGTGGTGACGATGGTGGCAGGGCGGGCGTCGTCGGGGTCGCGGTCGCCGCCGCCGCCGCCGCCGCCGTCGTCCCCTCCTCGTGCCTTGTCCAACTCCACTTTGAACGCGACCAGGATCGGCACCTTGGCCGCCGACTGCATGGGCGCCGCCGATTCCGGCACCGCCCCCAGCACGCGCGCGTCCGGGTTGGTCGGCAAATAGAGGTCGCGCCGCGGCAGCGCAATCTCCCGCACCAACTTGACCGCCTCGTTCTTGCGCTCGTCGCGGGGCACCGGGTAGAGCGCCCCCGACACCGCGGTGACGGCGTCGAAATAGGCGAGCTCGGCGCGCAGGCGGGCCAGTTTGTCGGCAGGCATCGCAGACCAGACGCGGGCTTTCAGGGCGTCCGCGGCCGCCCACAGCCCGGTGTCCTGGGGCGGCTTCCACCCGGACCGCTTGACGGCCGGGGAAAAGGCTTCTTCAGGAGGCTTGCCTTCCGCGGACAGCGTGCAAATCAAAATGTGCGCGTAGAGCACCGACCGCGTCGCGGCGGCCAGCAGGTAGGCCGCGATTTGGCCGTCGCCGTCGCCGCGCAAGAGTTGGACGAGTTGGGGGAGGAAGGCCGCGACGTCGGCGGGGGGGCAGGCCTCGAGCGAGCGCAGCGCGTAGGCGCGCACGGCGGGGGCGGCGCCCGCGGGGCCGCCCAGCGTGGCCAAGGCTTGGAGCAGGGGGGCGGGGGTCCAGAGGGCCAGGGCGTCGGTGGGCAGGGAGATGGTGGGGGTCGGTGCGAGGCGGCCGCGGCGGCCGCGCCCTGCCTCTCCTCTGTCTCCTCCCCCGTGCAGCGCCAGCAGGCTCGCGGCTGCCGGCACGGCCTGCAGCTCCGGGTCGTCCGCAAACTCGACCACCATGGCGGCCAACTCTTTCTCCAGCGCGGGCGGCGTGGGCAGGCGGTCGCGGAGCGCGAGCGCGAGCCGCGGCGACACGCCCCACGCGGAACGCGCGACGGCGGCCCAGGAGGCGGAGGTCATGCGGGAGTAGGGGGAGAGGGGCTTGGGCGCGACGGCCAAGGGGTCAGCCCAGGTGGCGGTGCGCTCGACTTCCGACGCGAGGAGGAGGGAGAGCAGCGCGGCGCGGTCGGCGGCCGACGCCGCGCCGCTGCCCCACACGGGGTGCGGCGCGTCCGAAGCGTCGCCCGCCGTCACGAGGCCGTCCGCAGGCCAGCCCCCAGCCGCCACGGCGGCCTGCAAATCCCTCGCCGCCGCCCACTCGGCGCGCGCTTCCCCCGCCGTCCACCGCCCATACCACGCGGGCGGCCCCTCGAACCAGAGCAGGGACGCGCGCAGGGCGCGCTGGGCCAGGAGGGAGGCGGCGAGAGAGGGTTCGCCGGCGCCGGGGGCCGAGGCGGCGTGGAGGAGCGCGAGCCGCGAAAGCCGCGCCCTTGCCCCGCCCGCCGCCGGGTGCATCGTCAGCCCGCGCGCCGAATCGAGCGACCGGTGCAGTAAGCGCGACAGAATGCGGCGCATGGCGTCCGCGTCCGCCCCCACGCCGTCGCGGGACAGGTGCCAGAGTTCGTCCCAATAGCCGAGCCACGCGGCGTGCGCGCGCACGCCCGCCGTGAGCTCGGCGTGGTCGTCGGGGTCCCCGCCGGCGCCCATGTGAAAGGCGTCGACGTCAAACGACCGAGAAAACAGCCCCGCCTGCGCGTCCACGGTGGCCAGCCACGCGGCCGCGACCGCCGCGGCGAGCGCGACGCGCAACGCCGGCGCGGCCGCCGCCACCCACGCCCACGCCAGGGACGCGACGCGCACCGCGCCGGGGCGGAGGCGGCGGGCGGGGACGGAGGCGAGGGTGCGGAGGGCAGAGGGGGCGGCGGGGTCGGAGGGGGCGGTCGCGAGCGCCGCGGCGGTGGCCAGGACGCGGTCGCCGACGTCGGCCAGGGGGGCGTGGGCGTCCAGGGCAGTGCGCAAATCCGCAACCGCTCTCGCCAACCCTCCCGGCCCCGCCGCCGCCCTCGCCCCGGCCGCCCCCCCATAGTACGACTTGCGGCTCAAAGCTTCGACGCCCGCGATCGGCCCCGCCCCCCCACCGACCTCCACCCGGCACGGACGCGCGGCGTCGACGGCGGCCATCAAGGCGGCGGCGTGGCGCAGGGCGGCGGGGACAGGGGGTGGGGGTTGGTGCAGCGGTGGAAGCGGGGTGGCGGCGTCGGCAGGGCGCGCCGCGCCGGCCATGACCGCCCCTCCGCGCAACGGCTCGTGGAGCAGGGCTTCGGCGTGCAGGGGGGCGACGGACGCGGCGTTAGCCACGACCCGCGTCGCGAGCGCCAGGCCCGGGTGCGCGTCGGCGCCGTTGCCACCGCCCGTCGCCCCGGCTGCGGCCCTCACGCGCGCCGCCTCCTGGGAGTCGACCGACGCCAACGCCGCCTGCAATAATGCTGGCCTCCAGTACAGGCTGGGAAACGCGGCCAGCACGGCGGCGAGCGTGCGCGCGGGGGCGCCGGGCGCGGTCGGCGCGCCGCCGCCGCGCGCGCTGGCGGAGACGAGCGAGGTCACGAGTTGCTCCAGCGCGGGGGTCACCGCGTCCTTGGCGATGGAGGAGGAGGGGGGCGCCTTCTTGGTGGCGCGGGTGGGCGACGCCGAGCGAGGGCGGACGCGCGGCGCGGTCGGCGCAGGCGCCCTTTCCGCCACCGTCCGCCCTTCCACCGCCAGCCGCCGCACGTACGCCACCGCGGCCGCGTCCGCGACTGCCGCCCACCACCCGCTCGCCCACAACCCCGGCTCGGCGTCCTGGCAGGCCTCAAGCAGCGCGTCGAGCGGCGACGCGGGCGTCGCGCCGCGCCCGTCGGCGACCGCGACGACGCAGGAGCCGAGGGGGGCGAGCTCCGAGCGCGCCAGTTCGAGGCAGGCGACCGACAAAACGTGCAGGGTGCGGGTGGCGGGCTCGCCGGGGCCGAGGTAAGGGGCGCCAGGCGGCGGCGCGCCGACGAGCCGCGCGATGGCCGCCGCGGCGCGCGCCGCGACCGCCGCCCCCAGCCTATCCACCCTGGCCCCCAGCTCGGCCACCAGCTTGGCCGACTCGCCCTCGCCTAGAACCGCGAGCTGGGGCGTGACGGCCGCGATGGCGCCGCAAGAGGCGAGGGTTGCGGAGGCGGAAGCGGTGGCCGCGCAGTCGCTGCGCCCCACAACCCCCGCCAGGCCGTGCACGCCCACGTAGAGCCAGAGCAGGCGGAAGGCTTTCACCATGTCGGCGTCGGACGCGTGGTGCAGGAAGGAAGGGGTGGGGAGGGGGGGCCCGGCCTTGCCCACGCCTTTGCCTGCCTTGGCCGCCGGCGTCGCCTCGGCGTCCGTCCACATGGCTTCCGCCCCCACTTGCTCCTGGTCGAGCCACACGGCATCCGCGACGGCCGCGATGGCGGGCAGCAGGGCGGCGAGGTCGGCAACATCGCCGTCCGAGCGCGCGGCCGCCCCGGCGTCAGCAAACAGGGCGAGCAGGCGCACGAGCGCGTCCCGGCGGGCGGCGGGAGGGGCGCCGTTCAAACCGATGGCCAGCGTGACCAGGGCCGCGGCCAAAGAGCCTGCCGCGGGCGAGTCGGGGTCGCCGCCGTGGAGCAACGGCCGGCCGACGCCGCCGGGCGCGCGGTAGGCCTTGGTGAGGGCGTCGACCTGGGCGTCGTATGCCCAAGAAGCGCCGGACCGGGCGGCGAGGGCGGCGAGGCAGGCGGAGACGTGGGCGGCGGCGGCGCGCGCGGCGGGCGCCGCGCCGGCGACGCCCGACTCTGACAGGAGCGGCACCGCGACCGACAGCAAATCCGCGTCACCCGCCAGTCGAGCAGCCAACCGCCCCGCGGTCAGCAGCTCGGCCTGCTGCTCGGCGGGGCTCGCGCCGCCGCCGGCGTCGAGGTCGGCGAGGGGGACGAGCGCGGCCTTGACCGCGTCTCGGCCCGAGGGGCCGGCCGACCAGGCGGCGGCCAGGGCGGCGGTCAACGCGGAAGACAAAGCGTCGGTGAGGTCTTCCGAGGGGTCGAGCGGGTGGAGGGCGCGGCCAGGGGCGCGGGGGGGGGCGCCGACGACGTCCCACGTCCACGGCGCGCCGTCGCCCCCTCCCTCCCCCGCCACCTCATCCGCCAGCCTCGCCGCCGACCGCATGAGCGCGTGCACGCGCTCCGCGGCATCCAGGCTCGCGTCCACGCCGCGCTCGGCGGCGGCGACGAGCAGGGGCGGCGCCGCGCGTGCGAGCGCGCCCGCGAGCGCGAGCGCGCGCCCGCCCGTCGCCGTGTCGTCGCCGGCTTGCCACACGGTGGCCAGGGAGGCTTCCATGGCTTCCAGGACGAGGTCGCACGCGGTGGCCAGGTGGGGGGCGGCGGCCGCAGGGCGCGGCGGCGTGCCGGCGGCCGACTTGGGCGGCGGCGCGTCGAGCCCGATCGCCAGGTCGGCGGCCAGCGTCGCCGTCGCCCGCACGAAAGATGGCGACGGCAGGCGGGGGCCGTCGGCCGCCCGCGCCGCGCCCGCGCCGCCCCCCGCCGCCGCGTCGTCCGACCCGAGCACGCCGCGCAGCGACTCGCGCAGGCCGCGGCACGCGTACCCAAACAGCCTCTTGCGCAGCCCCCGGTCCAGGTCGACGCCGCCCGCGACGGCGACGGCGAGGACTTGGTCGGCGAGGGCGAGCGCGGTATCGTCGGCGGCGTGCGCGCCGAGAGAGCGCGCGGTGTCGTCGGCGAATGGAGACGAGGGTAGGGCGGCGGCGGCGCCGCCATCGTGCGTCAGTGCTTCGGCCGCGGTTTTCAGCACGGCCGCGGCGTCCACTGGCAGCAGCGGCAGCGGCTGCCGCCGGTCGCGCAGCGCGCGCTTGAGCCCGCGCAGGAGCCGCGCATCGCGCCCGGGCGCGGCCGCGCCCGCGCCGAAGCGCGGGAGCCAGGCGCGCACCAGGGCCGCATACGCGGCCGACAGGCGGGCGGCGGAGGTCGGGGGCGTCGCGCGCGCAGCGAGCACGCTGCGCAGGTCGCGGTGCAGCGCCGCGAACCTCGCCCGCCACTCGGCGGTACCGGTGTCGGCGTCGCCCGCGGTGGCGTGGGCCAAGGGAGCGAGAGAGTGTTCGATGAAAGACACGACGGCGTCGGGCGTCGGGCGCCCGGCCGCCGCCGCGGCCGCCGCGTGCGCGGTCGCCGCGGCGAGCGCTTCCAGCACCGCCTCGGCGCGGGGCGTGTCGGCGCCATCGGCCGACGCGTCGCCGGCGGCCAGCAGGCGGCAGGCGTCGACAAACTCGGTGAGCTGAGAGGAGAGAGGGAAGGCAGGTCGGACCGCGTTAGCTCCAGCTTGCGCCCTCCATCACCTCCTCCCCACTCTCTCCTCACCTCGGCGTCCGTCACGTCGCCGCGGGCCGCCAAGGCGGCGCCCCACTCGCAGACGGCGAGCATGGGAGAGGGCGGGCTGGGTGAGGGGTGAGGGGGTGAGAGGATGGTCGCGCGCTCGTCGCCGGCTCGGGACGCGCGCCACGGCGGCTGGCCGGGCGGCTGACAGGGGAGCAAGCGCGGGCTGGCCGGCCGCGGCGCCGCGATGCCCGCGCGGACCGTGCGGGCCGCGGTGACCCGCCATCGATCCGGCGCCCCCCTCACACCAGCGCCAATCCCCCAAATACGCGCGCCGGCATCGCACCTGGCGCTGCAGCGAGAGAGAAAAGGCGGCGCCGCGGCCTACGCCCGCATTGGCGGCCGGCGCTCTCGGCGCTCGCGCGCGCAGAGAGGCGCGCGCGTGGGGCAGAGGGGCGGGGACGCGCAGGGAGGGGCGCGCGGTTGTGTGTGCCGCCGGTGCTGCCGCGCGCGGCGCGCCCTCACAAAAACACCACAAAAACACCACTCTCTCCCTTCACCCGACTCCTCCCGGCCTCTCGCGCAGCTTCGCCCGTCGCCCAGGCCCACTGGTGCGCGGCGGCAAGCCAGCGGCGGCGGCCAACGCCCCTGCGCCATGCAGCTGGGCCGCGTAGCGCAGATCAAACCTGCCGGCCGCCGTGAGGCTGGCGAGCGTGGGGGCGACCGTGAGGCCAGCCTGGCGCGCATGGTCGGCCAACGCTGCTCCTGCGGCCGCCAGGTCGGCCATCTCGCCGCGGCGCCTGCGCGCCGTGCGCAGGCCGGCCGCGTCGGCGGCGGCGTGGAAACCGCCGGCGGCCGCGATCGCCTGGATGAGGTCTTGGCGCCCGGCGTCGGCCAGGGCGACCGCAGATGGCATGACCCTGGCCCTCGTCCGCCTCCCCGCGGTCGCAAACGCGCGCAGCTCCCGAGCAAGCCCCCCGCCACCAAATGCCGCCGACGGCGGCCACGCGGGCGGCCGGTCGAGCGCGTCGGCCACCGCGCGGTAGCCGCCGTGGTAGACGATGGCGTGGTGCAGGTCGTAGCGGCCTGCGGCGAGCACGGCCGCGCGGCCGGGCATCAACCGCGCCGCCTCGTCCTCCACCCGCACCGTCGTCCCCGCGTCGTCCACCGCCAGCTCGGCCGGCGCGATGGGCGCGTCCCACTTGACGCGCCTCGTGGCCACATTGTAAAAGTAGCGCCCGCCGCGGCGCGCGGCGGTCGCGCCGCCGTCGGCGGCCAGTTCGACCCAGTGCGCCGCCACAAACAGGCCCAGCTCGGCGTCCAGGTTGTCCATGTTGTCCCAGTAGCCCACGGGGCGGCGCCGGGAGCGCAGGCCGACGGCGAGGGCGACGGCGGCAAAGCCGCCCGCGCGGTCGACGTCGCGCACGAGGTCGGCGTGGCCCGCGGAGACAAGGGAGGCGCGGGTGGGCATGTGGCCGCCGCCGCGAATGGCGGGGCCCGACGAATCGGACAGCGCCAGGAGGCGGGGGCGCAGGTGGTCGATGAGCAGGCGCTGGCGGCCGAGGCGGAGGAGGCCCGGGGGCGGGGTGGCCAGGAGCTCGCGCCGCGCCCGCGACGCCGCGGGCAGGACGTCCTTGACGTAGGGGAGCAGGTGGGTCATGGTCGCGTCCGGGCCGAAGCGGGGGTCGACGGCCGAGTCGACGACGCGCACGCTCGCGGCCGCGCCACGGCAGGCGGGCGCCGCCACGCCGGCCACGATGCCGATAGGCGCTCGTGTGCGCGCGTGTAAAACGGCGTAGCCGACGACGGATTCAGGGTCGGCGGGCGGGGGGTGCCACTCGGTCGACGGAGGGGGGAGCGGCGTGGGGGCGGCTGGGGAGGGGCGCGCGCGTCGGCCGCCGTCCCCCTCGTGTCTCTCACGCCACCACCCTGTCCCCTCCCACCGCCTCACCCGCGCCAAACGGCGACCGCGTCCGCCCGCGGCGCGGCGCGGCGACCGCGCCCGCCCTGGGCGCGGCCGCCGCGGGCGACGATGTCGAGGCGGCGGCCGCGACCCCAGTGTGGGGTGGAACGCGGTCGGCGGCGAGCCTCAGCCCCGCCCGGCGCGGCGCCACCTTTGGAGGCGTCCGCGCCTGCGGCGCCGGCCCTGCGGCCCGCATTGAGCGGCGGGCGGCCTGGGCGCGAGCGCGGCGAGGCGCGCGACGCGCGGCCGGCCGGCCGCCGCGCGCGCTCGCGGCGAGGAGTGCGGCCGCCCCGCCGCTAGCCGCCTGCCCACTCCCCCTTCGCCGCGCCCCCTCCTCGGCGGCCATGGCGGACACCGTGCTGCAAGCTGTGCGCGACACCGTGGCCGGCGCCCAGGTAAGAAGAGGAGAGGGGCACCGGCGAGGTGCGGTGCGCGGGCTGCCTGCCCGCGGCCCGCGCCGCCGCTCCCGCGGCGGCCGCCGTCGCCCGGGCCATGGACGCGCACCACGCGCGCGTGTGGCGGGCGGCAAACGCGCCCGCCCGCCTGCTTTGGCCGCAATCTGGGCGCGGGGGGGCGCAAGCGGTGGCGGCGGTTGAGGCGGCCGGGCGCCCGCCGCCGCGCCGCTGCTCGCCGGCGAGCAGGCATCATCGATCGCTCGCCGCCGGCGGCGGTCCATGGCCGGCGCGCGCTCCCCCGCGCCGCGCGCCGCCCCCTCCGCGCGCAGCGTCGCTGCCCCGCGCCGGGAAGGGGGGCGGGGCCGTCCATTGGCCCCGCCACCCGCCCCAGCGAATGTGGAGGCGTAACGCCAATCCACGGGGATGGCCGCCAACCCCCTCCCCTCCTCGTCCCCACAGGTCGCGTGCGATGACAAGCACAAGACGCTGCGCGACCGCTCCAACGCGCTGCGCACCCTCGTCCGCCACTGCACGCCCTCCACGGACAAGGTAGGAAGGGGTTGGAGGATCGAGTGGCGGGAGCAAGGGCGGGGAGGCCGGCGCCCACCCCCGTCTCTCTCGCCTCGCCCTAGGTGGAGGACTTTCTGGCCGCCAAGAACGCCCTGTTCGCCTCCCTGACCGAGATCGACGACCTCCTCGACGAAGTGGGCGTGCGCCTGCAGCGCGAGGGGGAGGACCTGGAGATCAAGCTCAAGGCCAAGCAGGTGAGAGGAGCGGGGAGCGGGGAGCGGGGAGCGGGGAGCGGGGAGCGGGGAGCGGGGTGGGCGTCGGCCGCCACCACCACCACCACCCCACACCACCTCCTCCTCTCCTCTTGCACAGGCCGAGGACACGGAGCTGCGCCGCAAGATGGCGTCGGTCGCCAAGCGCGCCGAGGAGATGGCAGCGCGGCAGGAGACGCACGTCAAGGTCATTCTCGACCTCAAGAAAGCGTACGAGACCGAGCAAACCTCGCACAAGCGGGAGCGGGACCAGTTCAAAGCCGAACTGGCCCGCCTGCGGGAAGCCGCCGAGCGCGAGGTGCGCGAGACGCGCGACCTGCGTGACCGCGAGGTGCGCCAACTCGAGTCGGTGCACAAAGCCGCGCGCGACGACATGATCAAGCTGTGCAACGAGGGCGTCGCGTCCCTGGCCGACCACTGCCTGGACGTCGCGGTCGGGGGTGGCCGCGTGCGCGTCGACGCGCCCGAGATGGAGGACGCCGTGTGGCGCGCGTTTCAAACCGAGATCAACGCCAAGCTGCACGAGTGGACGCTCACCTACTGCACGGGGGAGCAGCGGGCGCGCCTGGCGGCGCCGCCGCTGCGGCGGTCGGGGTCGGGCAAAGGGTTTGCCGCCGACAAGTCGCTGCCGTCCACGCCGTCGACGCTGGGCGGGGGTTCCTCCGCAGGACCGCACACGCCGCCGACGGTGTCGGAGGGGCCGCCGTCCGAGGCGCACTACGACTCGCGCGATTGATCTGTCTAGACGTCGGTTTGATTGGCGCGCTCTCGCGCCGCCCCTCATCCCTTGCCCCCCACCCCTCTTCTACTATTCTACTATACTCGCACCTCCCCGCTCCAGAAACCGACCCCGCCGCCGCCTTTGGTTCGTTCTGGGGAGGGACGGCGCGCGCTCCCGCGCGCGCCGCGCCCGCCCCGCCGCTTTGGGTGTCCCGCGCCTCCTCACGCCGGGGACCGTACACCAACACGCCGCCCGCGACACCTGGGGGACGGCAGGCGACTGCGGGCCGCCCGTTGTGCAAAAACGGCGGCCGACTGTTGAGGGGGGAGGTGGAGAGAGCGTTATCTCTCTTCCCCCTCGCCTCTCCTCCCTCGACAGAGCGCCGGTCACCAAGCTACAGTCGCTCTCGCCCGCCACCCCACTACAGTCGCCACCGCCCGCCGCCAGAGTCAGTCTCGCCCGCCACCCATCCCCCTCACTCCTCCTCCGCCGCCTCGTCGAGCGCGGCCGCCGCCAGGCGCCCCACGTACGCGAGCGAGGCGGCGGAGAGGAGGCCGCCCAGGGCGAGTTGCCAGGGGTGGAGTTCGAGGCCGCCGCCGCCGTCTGCGCCCGCCGCCAGCGCGGCCCGCCCGTAGTGGCCCGCCGCCACGTACGCGACCGTGCCCGGCAGCATGCCCAGCCAGGAGCCGGCGACGTAGGCCCCCAGGTCGACCGAGGTGAGGCCGTAGAGGTAGGACGAGGCGGCGAGGGGGAGGAGCGGGGAGAGGCGGAGGAGGGTCACGACCTTGAAGCCGTCCTTGCCGATGGCGCGGTCCACGGCCGCGAACCGGGGCGACCTCGCCGCGTACGCTTGCACACGATCCCGCGCCGCGTAGCGCGCGATGAGAAAGGCGGCGGTGGCGGCCAGGGTGGCCGAGGCGGAGACGACCGCGGTTCCCGGCACCACGCCAAAAATCGCGCCCGCCGTCATGGTCAGCGGGATGGCGGGCACGGCCAAGACTTCCAGGGTGGCGTAGACGGCGCCGTAGGCGAGGTAGCTGAAGAGAAAGAGAGGGGATGGGGGTGGGCGAGTGAGGGGTCGAACCACCAAAAAAACATCCTCCCACCCCTCGTCCACCTTTCTCCCTCTCTCACCCGGCCGGCCCCAAATCGTCAACGACGCCGATGAAGTAGTCGACAAACGCTTGCAACGGCTCGCGCGCCGCGACTGCGGTGCCGGCGAGCACCACCAGCCCCGCAACCGCGGCCGCCGTGCCCCCGGTCAGCATGGACGTCGTGCTGGGACCGTCGCCGTCGCCGCCGTCGGCGTGCGGGGGGCGGGCATGTGTTTTGGGGGGGCGGGCAAGGGAGGTGGGGCGGTTGCGCGCCTTGGGGGTCGCCGCGCCCGTTCGCTTGGCCCTCGGCGGCAAAGATTTCGGCGCCTGGCGTGTGGGCAAGGTGGCGTCGGCGGGCGATCGGCGCCCACGCGGGTTCTTTGCGGCGCGGAAGCGGCTCCCCGGGATGCGACCCTCGCGCAGCGGCCGTGCTGACGCTTTGATCGCCCCGCCTTCCCTCTTGGCGTGCCACACGGGGCTCCATCTCACCTTGGTGGGCGAGCGCCCGGGCGCCGCCGCCCCGGGGCGGGCCGGCCGCTGGGCCCGCGCCGGCCGCCCGGCGCCGGGCGTCGGCATCCAAGGGCCGATGGGGAGGGGGCGCGGTCTAGCCCGCCGACGGCGCGGGCTGGCCGGCTAGCGTCGGCAGAAGAGCAAGTGGGGAGCGTTGGCGAGCACCGCGCCGGGCACAGCCTTGCCTCGCCTCCTCGCGCCAGCGACGCCAGCGTTTGGAACGTCACTGGCTGTATGCGCTCCCACACGCGCGGCGGCGCAACCGCCGCCTCGGCGCGGCTGGCGACCGTGCCTGCGCCGCGGCCATGGACTTCGCTGGCTCGCCCGCTGTCGCCACACGCGCTGCGGACGACGCCCAGCCCACCTGCGGCGCGCGGTGCCCTCGCTGCTGGCGGCCGCGCCCGCATGCCCGCGGCCGCCGCGCCGGCAGGCGAGTTTCGGGGGCGGCGGGGCGCCGCCGGCGGGAGGAGCCGCCGCCCGACAAGAGAGGGAGGCAAATGTCGACCGCGGGCGGGCGGGCGGGCACCAATGCGCCCCCCCTTTCCCCCAGGCGCCACCCCCTCGCCGACGCTCGACGTCGTCCCCAACCGCGACCGCTACCACGTCTTTGAGCTGGACGGCGTCGACTTCCTGGTCGCCGCCTCGCCCGACGGCGCGTTGAACCCGGCCGACGCGTACGTGTTTGATGCCGAGGCCGGAGTGTATTCGCGGCCCGGCGGCGCGCCTGCGGCCGACCTCCCGCCCGGCCCCGCGCCCTACGTCGCGATTCCCTGGGAGTCTAAGTTTGATGGCGACACACTGTACCGCAAAGAGGCGTCCAGCAAGACGCTGCGCGTGTACTTGATCAAGGCGACCATGACGACCCCGCTCGCGCTCGACCTCGCCACCGTCGTCTCCCTGGACGCCGCCACGCGGGCGGTGACGAGGGAGGCGGTCATCGTGGAGGCGACGAGCGACGACCCGGAGCGGACGACGCTGCGCATTCGGTGAGGGAGACGAGGGAGGAGCGCGGAGGGCGTCGACGCGCGCGCCGCACCAGTCTCCCACCCCCCGATCCCTTTGTTTCCAGCCCTGGCGGCGTCTACCTCGTCGACACCGACGCCCTCCCCTCCCCCGACGAGGTCGTGGACGCGCCCGACGCGGTCGCGCCCGCGGGGCCGAGCCGCCCGTTTTTCGTCGAAGCGACGTACGCGACAGACGGAGCAGGGGCGCCCATCGATGTTCAAGCGGCGGCGGTGCCGGTCAAGGCGGCCGCCGACGCCCCCCCCACGGGGACTCTGGACGCGGCGGGCGACGCGGGGTGGGCCGAGCCGGGCGAGCCCGACCGCGACGCGCGGGACAACACGCCGCCGAGCGATTTGGTGTGACACGGCGCCCCGGGCTGGTCTCTCCCTCCCTCGCCTCTCACACGCGGCAGCCGGACTGGTCTCTCTCTCCCTCGCCTCTCACACGCGGCAGCCGGACAGCGCCTTTTCGACGCCCAGTTCGACGACCGCACGCGCGGCGGCCGCCGCGTCGCGCACCGCGGCGTCGACCGCGTCGGCCTCCCCCGGCTTGAACCTCGAAAGGACGTGGTCGACGACGGCGGCGGCGTCAGGCCGGCCGACGCCGATGCGGACGCGGACAAACGGCGCGCCGCCGCCCAACCGCGCGAGCACGCTCCGCACACCGTTGTGGCCGCCGTGTCCCCCGGCCGCCCTGACGCGCACCACGCCCACCGCGGTGTCCATGTCGTCGTACAAGAGCACCATGCGGGAGGCAGGGACTTTGTAAAAGGTGCACAGGGCTTGCACCGCGTCGCCGCTCAAATTCATGTACGTCTGCGGCTTGGCCAGCAGCACGCGCGCGCCGCCGAGGACGCCGCGGCCGACGGCGGCTTTGCCTTGGGAGCGGTCGATGGAGGTGCCGGCGAGGGAGGCGAGGGCGTCGACCGCGGCGAAGCCAACGTTGTGCCGCGTCCCGTCGTACTTCTTCCCCGGGTTGCCCAGCCCCACGACGAGCCACAGGCCGTCGGGCGACGCCGCGTCCGCGGCGGCGGCCGCGGCGTCGACCGGTTTGAGGCCGCGCCGGCGCGGGCTGAAGAGGGGAGAGGGGTCGGCGGCCTCGGCCCCTCGCTCCTCGTCCCCCAATGCGCCACCCCCACCCTTGTCCCACCCACCCCAGCGAGCTCAGCACGCCGCCCATGGCGCTCCTGGCGCCGGCGAGGCGCAGCGGTGCCGCGGGAATGCGCTGCACCCCCGGCCGCCCTGCTGGCGGCCTGCGGGTCGCGGCGGCGGTGGCGGTCGCGCGCGGCGGGCGGCTCAGCAGCGCCAGGCGCATCGATGTGCCGAGAGGCGACCGCGGCGGCCGACGCCGCCGCGCTCGCGTTCCTCTGCTCTCGCCCCGCTGCGCCTCCGCCTTCAAAACACACCGATTTGCACGCCACCAACGGAGAGCTAATAGGCGGGGCAGCTCGCCCGGCGCCCCCCCTCCTCTCTCTCCCTCAACCGCCGTCTTCGTGCGCCGACCCGCCGCGCGAAGGGGCCCCCCGCCCTGGCGCCCCCGCCCCCCTCCTCTCCGCGGCCAGCGTATCGAGCGCCGAATCTTGGCGGGGGGGCGGCGGCTCGGTGCGCGGGTGGGCCAGAGCGGGGAGCCTGCCGCCGGTGCCGCCGCCCCCGCCCCCAAACACCGACGGCGGCGACGCCAGCCCCCCCTCCTGATCCCGCCGCAACCCTGGCAGGATCGCGCGCCGCGCGGCGGCCAACGTGTCGAGCGCCGAGTCGCCGCGCGCGAGGTCGGCCGAGGCGCGGCCGCCCGGCGGCGGCCGGTCGGGGCTGCCGCCGGCGACGCTCTCGCCCTGCAGCGAGGACGCGCTCCCGGATCGCCGCAGCGGGCTGCCGGCAGGGGGGGGGGCGCCGCCTGCGAGCGGGCCCTCGGAAGCAGAGTCGTAGCGCGCGGGCCGTCGCAGGCCGCCGACCGCGCTCTCGGGCAACGCGCGCGCGTTATCTCCCTCGCTCACGCCCAGCAGCGACGGGGCCGCGAGGGCGGCCCCGTCGCGGTCGCGCGGCGAGTCGGGCATCGGGGGCTGTGTGGGCGGGCGGGCTCACAGGCGATGCGGCTCAGCCGTCAGCGCCGCCTGGGACGCGTCGGGAGCGCGGGTGCCGTGGGCCGGGGTGCGCGCCGCGCCGCCGTGTTTGCTCCACTCTCTATTTCGTCGCCGCCCCCGCACGCCCCGCGACACCCGCCCCGCGACATGGTGTGCTGGTGGAGTGCGCAGCGATGGCCGGCAGCGCGCGCGCTGCCGCGCGCCCCCGCGGCGGCCGCCGGCGCGCCGGCGCGCCGGTGCGCCCAATGCGCGGCCGCCGAGCGCGTGCCGTGCCCCCGTCGCGCACTTCACACGCAAAGTGCGCCATCTGCGGGTGGCGGCCGGGCCGCCAACCGTCTCACGCCCCCCTCCTCCCTGCTTCTCCAGACTTCGCGCGCCGCCTTCCTGGGTGGCGGCCTGCCGGCCGTCGCCCCGCGCGGCGGTCGCCGCACCGTGGCTCAGGTGGGAGGGAGGGGTGGAGGGTCGGAAGGCGGGCGGAGGCGGCAGGCGCGGGCGGCGGCGGCGCCTTCTGGATTGGGAGCCGCCTGCCGGCGCCGCTCCGCCGCGCCAACCCCAATGCGCGCCGCCGCGGCGCGCGCTATTGCAAGCCACACCTGTGGCGACCGGGAGGCGGGCGTCGAGTGGCGGGGTGCGCCGCTGGGCGCCCCCGCGCCCGCGCCGGCGGCCGCTGGCCCGAACCTCCGCCGCCGCGAGCCGCCACCGACGCCCCTCCCCTCCCCCCACCCCCCAGCCCCCGCGCGCCGAGGCCAAGGAGATCGTGTTCGACACCTCCTCCCGCAAGCGCATGCAGGACGGCATCAACAAGCTGGCCGACGCGGTCGGCGTCACGCTCGGCCCGCGCGGGCGCAACGTCGTGCTGGAGCAGGCGTACGGCGTCCCCCAAGTCATCAACGACGGCGTGTCGATCGCGCGGGCGATCGAGCTGGAGGACCCGGTCGAAAACGCGGGCGCGCAGCTCATCAAGGAGGTCGCCGGCCGCACCAACGACGCCGCCGGCGACGGGACGACGACCGCGTCGGTGCTGGCGCGTGAGATGATCCACTTTGGGCTGCAGGTGGTGACAGCGGGGGCCAACCCGGTGTCGGTCAAGAAAGGGATCGACAAGACGTGCGAACACCTCGTCGGCAAACTGCGCGCCCTCGCCAAACCGGTCAAAGGGTCGGCCGACATCAAGTCGGTCGCGACCATCTCCGCGGGCAACGACGAGACGATTGGGCAACTGATCGCCGACGCGCTCGACAAGGTCGGCGCCGACGGCGTGCTCACCATCGAGTCGTCCAACGGCCTCGACACGTACGTCGAGGTGCAGGAGGGCATGCAGATCGACCGCGGGTACGTCTCCCCCCAGTTTGTGACCAACAACGAGAAACTGCTCGTCGAGTTTGACAACCCGCGCGTGCTGGTCACCGACCACAAGATCGAATCCATCAAAGAGATTCTGCCCATCCTGGAGCAGGCGGCGCGCGTCAACCAGCCGCTGCTCATCATCGCGGAGGACGTCACCGGCGAAGCGTTGGCCACGCTCGTCGTCAACAAACTGCGCGGCATCGTCAACGTGTGCGCGATCAAGGCGCCCGGCTTTGGCGAGCGCCGCAAAGCGTTGCTGCAGGACATCGCTATCGTGACCGGCGCCGAGTACGTGGCCAAAGACCTGGGCATGAAGGTGGAAGCCGCGACGCTCGACCAGCTTGGCGTCGCGCGCAAAGTCACCGTCGCCGCCGTGTGGACGACGCTCATCGCGGACGCGGCCAACAAGGAGGAGATCGACCTGCGCATCGCGCAAATCAAAAAGGAGCTGTCCGAAACCGACTCTGTGTACGACACGGAGAAACTCTCCGAGCGCGTCGCCAAACTGGCCGGCGGCGTCGCCGTCATCAAGTGCGGCGCCGCGACCGAGGCCGAGCTGGAGGACAAGAAGCTGCGCGTCGAGGACGCCAAGAACGCGACGTTTGCCGCGGTCGAAGAGGGGATTGTGCCGGGGGGGGGGGCGGCCATGCTCCACCTGTCCGAGCTCGTCCCCGCCTTCCGCGCCACCCTCACCAACGAGGAAGAGAAGCTGGGCGCCGACATCGTCATGAAGGCGCTGCGCGCGCCCGCGCGCCTCATCGCGGCCAACGCGGGCGTCGAGGGCGACGTCATCATCGAGAAACTGCTCGGCACCCCGTTCGAGATGGGCTACAACGCCATGACCGACAAGATCGAGAACTTGCTGGAGTCGGGCGTCCTGGACCCCGCCAAGGTCACGCGGTCGGGCCTGCAAAACGCGGCGGGCGTGTCGGGCATCATGCTCACGACGCAGGCCGTCATGGTGGACAAGCCCAAGCCCAAGGCGCGCGGGGCGGGGGCGGTCGACACGATGGGGTACACGCCGTCGGGCATGCCGGCGGGCATGACGATTTGAGGGGGGCGGGGGGTGGGGCCGTGTTTTGGGGTGTGCAAACGCCGACACACTCGCCGGCGAGCCCAGAGACCCCCCCAGAGACCCCCCCCCTCTCGCTCCCGCCGCCCAACAGAATGCCGTGGCTCACACGCGGCTCGCCAACCCCCCTCCGGCCCCGCCGCCCGCGCGCTGCGGGCGCCGCGTCAACCCCGCGTCGAGCCCGACACCCGCTCCGCCGTCGATCAGGCTCTCAAACTCGTGCCCGCCGTCGTCCACCACTTCGCCGGACGCGTCCACCTCGGGCGCGGGCGCGGGCGTGACGCGGGCGCCGGGCGCGAGGCCGGACGCTTCGGCGGCGAGGAGCTCGCGGAAATCGTGTGGGGCCGCGCCGACAAAGGCGCACCATCCGCGCGCGCGGGCCATGTTGATCAACGCCTGCAGGGCCAGGCCCGTCACCACCGCGCCGGCCGTCCAGGCGAGCATGGTCCAGTTGCGCTCGATGGCGGGGAGGATGAAGAGCGCCGCCAACAACAGCGTCGCCGGCAGCAGCATCAGCACGCACCCGACCGTGCCCAACGGCACGCGGAACGGGCGAGCGAGGTGGGGGGCGCGCACGCGCAGCGCGATGAAGGCCGCAAATTCGAGGAGTTGGGCGAGGCAGTAGATCGCGTTGAGCAGGTCGACGATCTCCAGGAACGACAGAGGGACGAGGAGGAGAATGCCCACGCTCGAGAGCGCGATGGCGAGGCCCGGGGAGCCGTGCTTGGAGCGCGCCGCGAGCCGCGCCGGCAGAAACCCGCGCTGCGCCATGCCCAGGAGCAGGAACGCGTCGGACGACATCTCGGCTTCAAACTGGCCGGCAGCGGACACGGCCGCCGCGCCGACAATCCACCAGGAGAGCCAGGCGCCGCCCACGGCTTTGCCGACCGCCGCGAAATAGCCGAGCGACCAATCTTTCCCCGCCCCCGCCGGCAGCACCCCCGTCGCCGCCGCCAACGGCAGCACGTACATGGCCACCACAAAGGCGACGGCGAGGGCGAGGGCGCGCGGGAGGGTGGTGGCGGGGCGGGATACTTCGCCGGCGAGGGTCGAGACCGAGTCCCAATAATTCAAATTCCAAAAGAGGACGTTGAGGAGGGCCCCCCACTTGACCTCGCCCCAGGGCGGGTGCGCGGCCCAGCGAGAGGGCTGCACCCGCGGCGCCGCCAGGCCGACGAGCACGGCAAACGGCGCCGCGACCGCGGCGGCCGCCGCGACGGCCGCGGGGCCGACGACGCCGAGGCCGAGGTAGTTGACCCAGGCGCCGGCGAGGGAGAGGGACACGGTCAGCGCTGGCCGGCGCCACCCCGCCAGGGCGCTCGGGGCCGCGGCGTCGACGTACGAGGCAAAGAGGTGCGGGTAGATCGCGTTGTCCGCGACGCCCGACGCCCACGACCAAAACCCTTCCTGGAACCCCCACCCCGGCCCGAACGCGGCTGTGACCCAGGCGACAAAGCCGGCGTCCTCGGGGAAGGCGGTGGCGAGTTCCGCGGTGACGAGCGCTTCGGGGACCGACCAGACCAACGGCAGGAGGCAGAAGCCGGCGATCGCCAGCAGGGGCCCTCCCGCGCCCACCGCGTCCTCGACGCCAAACGGGCCGCCAGACACCTCGTAGAAGATGAGGGCGGCGAGGGGGATCGTGGTGAGGCGCCGCGCGTGCGGGCGTGCGCTCGCGGGGGTGCGCGTCGACCGGGGCGCGGGCGATTCGGCCAGCAGGGACCGATCGTCGACGGCGGGGGCGCGCCCGGTGCGGACTAGGGGGATGGCGAGGCGGGAGAGGGCGGCATGCGTCGGGCCGCCGGTCGTCGCCCGCCGCCGGCGCGCCCACCGCCCGCCACCCTCCACCCATCCACGCATCCACTCCTCACCTGGCGCCAGGTGCGACCCGTCGCCGGCCGCGGGCTCCATCTCGAGCGGCGCTCGCTCGGTCGCGCGCGGCGACCCCGCGACCGCCGCCGCCGGCGCGGTGGGGGCCGGCGGGGGGGAGGGGGGCCGCGTGGCGGTGGGGGAGAGAGGGTAGAGGGAGGGGCGGGTTGGCCTGGGTGTGTCTTCGGCTGGCTGCGCGCGGCGGCCTTCCTCTCGCCGTCGCGCCGCCAACCCCTGGCGGTACACAATGATCGGTCACTGGCCACCCGGAGACGCAGCGCGCACCACCCGACCCGCCGCCGCGGACGCGGCTTTGGCCGCCGCGACGACGGACGCGACCGCCGCGCGCTGCCCCTCGAGCACGCCCGCCACCCGCGCGCCCACGTCCAGGCCGGCGTCGGTCACCCAGGAGTGCAAAATGGGGTCATCGTCGGCCAGGGAGGCGGCCAGGAACGCGGCCGCGGCGACGTCGACCGGCGCGGTCGCGACGAGCACGTCGGCCGCCGTCTGCAGCGCTTGCGCGAAAGCGCACGCGGCGGTGCGCAGAAGAAAGGTATCGCGGGCGCCGCACCCTCCGATCCAGTCACCGGCGCACGCGGCCGCGACGCCGGCCGCGCGCGCGAGCGCGAGCGCGGCACCCCAGGACCCGCGCGTCAGCAGGGGGCCGTCCCGGGCCGCCAGGGCGGCGGCGCATGTGTGCGCCGCGTCGACAAAACAGCGGCCGGCCTCGGCCAGGGCGGCGGCGGCGCCAGCCGCGTCGCCGGCGTTTGTTCGTGCGGCCACCACCTGGACCGCCGCGCGCCACAGCGCGCTCTGCGCGTCCAGCGCGACGCGGGATAGTGTTGGGCAGCCTTCAGGCTCGTCCGGGGCACACGTCGCGGCCCACGCGGCCGCGGACGCGTCCATCCTGTCGGCCGCGCCCGGCTCGCCGGCGAGCGCAGCGGACACCAGCCCCGGCAGCAGAGCGCGCCGCACGATGGCGCCCATCGCGTTCGCGCGCCAGGCGACCGCGGCGGGCGTGTCTCCCGCGGCGGCCGCGTGGCGCGCCCACCAGCAGTCGCCGCCAGCCTCTTCCTCCTCCTCCCACCATGCCGCCGCAGACGCCATCAGGTCGCCCGCCGGCGGCGCCAACCAGCTGGGCCGCACGCTCAAGTCATCGTTAAACTCCAGCGCGGCTTCCGGGGCGAGCCAGGGCGAGCCGCCCTCTGCCGCCCCCGCGGCTGCCGCGGCCGCCGCGCGTGCCCCCGCCGGCGCGGCCGCTTCGACCGCGGCCGCGCCCGCTTCCGCGTCGGCCGCCGCGCCCGCGCGCGACCGATCCAGGCGGTCGGCAAAGAGGGCGAGGTCGAGGGCGACGGAGAGGGAGCCGGCTTCGAAAGCGGCGGCAAGCGCAGACCCGACTTCAGTCGCGGTCGTCGCGTGGAACGCCAGGGTGGACCGCAGCAGAGGGGTTTGAGAGCGAGCACCAACATGGCCCTCCGCTGCCCCTCCACCCTCCACGCCGGCCGCCAGCAGGGGCGGCAGCGCGAGGTGCGAGGCGACCGTGTCGAGAAGGACGTGCTTGAGGGCCAGGGCGTCGCATTCCCGGGCGCAGCCGGCACCATCACCGAGCAATCCCGCCAGGGAGGCTGCGGCGAGGCGCGGGGCGGGCGCCTGGGGGTCGAGCAGGGTCGCCGCAGACACCGCGGCGAGCGCGCGAAGCAGCGGGCGCGCCGCGCGCTCGCCCGGGGGCGCCGCCCGCGAGGCCGCCACGTGGGACGCGGCCGACAGCAACGCCAGCTCGATGGACGGCGCGGCGTCGGGCGCGGGCGTCGGCGGGAGCAGGGCGAGGCACGCCGACGGCGCGGCGGGGTCGGGACCGCGCCGGCAAGCAGCCGCGGCGATCGCGGCCGGCTTGACCGGGTCGTCGTCCGAGAGAGTAGTGGGTGCGTCGACGGGCGGCGTGGGCGGCGGCGCGGCGGGCGCAGCGCCGTCTGCCTCGCCCGCCGCGAGCGCCCCCACCCGGTCGACCAACAGACGCTGCTGCTCGGTCAGCGGGCCTTCAGCGCCGGCCTCCAACCGGGCCAGCATGGCCGCCGCCAGCTTGAGCAGGCCCGACCGCCCAAGCGGCGACGCCGCCGCCCCCGCGACCGCCTGCAGCGCGGTCGCCGCCGCGGGCCACCACGCGCGCCCCTCGCCCAGGTCGAGCCGGGCCAGCCGGGTGGCGGCAGGGGCCAGGGACGCATAGTCGAGACAGGCCGCGGCCGCTGCAAACCAGCCGGCCGCGACGTCGGCGTCGCCCGGCGCGGCGTCGGCCGCTGCGCGCCACGCCGCGGCCGCGGCCCGCGCCCGGCCGCAGGCCGCCATGACTTGGCCCGCGATCGTCATGGAGTGCGCGTCGGGGGGGCGGGCGGCGAGGGCGGCTTGGGCGAGCTGAGAGAGGTGGTGGCGGGGGGAGCGCGGGTCGGCGAGGCCAGCCGACGCCGCGCCGCCCCCCTGCCCCCCTTGTCCCCACAAACCAACGCACCTGCACTGCGTCCCCCACCTGCCCCAGTCGCTGCAGCGCCAGCGCCTTGAGCGCGGTCAGCTGGCCGTCGCCGGGGTGCTTGCCCAGGGCGGCGGTAGCCGCTTTGGACGCGAGCTGGTGTGTGGGGTGTGGGCGGTCGAGTGCGCGGCTCGAGCGTGCGCACGGCCGCCCCCGCCCTCCCCGATTCGGCGCCGCCGGCCCGCACCCGCCAGGCGCCCACATCCAGGGCGTCGTAGACCTGCGTGACGCGTCGATCATAGGCGGCGTGCATGGGGGCGATGGCGGAGTCGGGCGACCCCGCCCGCCGGCCTCTGGTCTGGCCGCGGCGTCGGCGGTGTCTGCGCTGCACCCCTCCCGCCGCCCCGCGGTCGCCACCAGTCCCGGGACCGGCCCCGTCTCGCCTCGCCGGCTGCATCAAGCCGGCCCGCGGGCGGCGGCCGTGCGCACAGTGCTCCGTCAAACAACACGCGGCCCCCTTCCCGTCCCCTGCAATCAGCCCCGCCTCCCCCCTCCCCCTCTCCTCGCCACCCCCCGCGCCGCGTCGCGCGCCTCGCCGTCGGCCGCCGCGAGCGCGGCCGCGCGCCGCGCTTTAAACACGCGCGTGATGCCCTTGAGCACCTCGCCCTCGTCCAGCCGCGCGTCCACGAGTTGGTGCCCGATGCGCGCCTCGATGGCTTGCACGAGGGAGACGTCGTATTGAGTCACGAGGGTCAAGGCCCTCCCCGCCCTCCCCGCGCGCGCGGTGCGCCCGACCCTGTGCACATAGTCCTCCGGCGCGCTGGGCACATCGTAGTTGATGACGAGGTCGACGCTGGGAATGTCCAGGCCGCGGGACGCGACGTCGGTGGCCAGAAGGATGGGCACGCGCCGCGCGCGAAACGACTCGAGCGCCCTCAGCCGCTCCTTTTGCGCCAGCCCCGAGTGCAGCGCCGCGCACCGCACGCCCAGCTCGGCCAGGGTGCGGGCCAGGCGGGCGCAGGACCGGGTGGTGTCGCAGAAGACGAGGGCGGAGCGTGGGTTGGGTGGAGGGGGTGTGGAGCGCGAGCGCCGCGCGCACGCGTCCCCGCCGTCCTCGTCCTCCTCCCCGACCCCGGCCACCGCGTGCGCCAGGTACACGTCCTTGACCTTGGCCGGGATGAGCGCGTACGCCTCGTCCAGGTTGTCGGCCGTGCGCAGGCCGGTGTACGCCTGCGGGGGGGGAGGGCGAGGGTGGGCCGCGCCGCGCCGCGCCGCGCCGCGCCGCGCCGCGCCGCGCCGCCGCCCTCTCGCCCCTCCCTCTCCCCCCTGACCTCGAACGTGAACGCCCCCCGCATGACGTCCCCCCGCATAGTCACCAGGGACGGCGTGAGCGTGGCGGAGAAGAGCAGGGTCTGGCGCGCCGGCGGCAGCGCGCGCGCGATGGCGGCGAGCTCCCCGGCAAACGAAGGGGCCAGCAACCGGTCTGCCTCGTCGAGCACGAGCGCCGCGGCCCTGGAAAACGCGGCCGCGACATCCTCATGCTCGCCGATGAGGTCGGCCAGGCGGCCGGGCGTGGCGACGACGACGTGCGGGCGCGCGGCGAGCGCGCGCGCGTGCGCGCGCGCGTCGAGCCCGCCGACGACGACCGCCACGTCCACGCTGGCGCCGGCGCCCAGGGCCACGAATTGGTCCCCTATTTGAAAGGCGAGCTCGCGCGTCGGCGTGAGGACCAGGGTGTGGACGCCGTACGGGTCGGCGGCGAGGCGCTGCAGGAGCGGCAGCGCAAAGGCCGCCGTTTTCCCGCTCCCCGTCTGCGCCACGCCCACCGCGGCGCGGCCGGCCAGGATGGGGGGGATGCAGGCGCGCTGGACGGGGGTTGGGGTGGTCATGCCCAGGGAAGCGGTGACGCTAAGAGCGGAGGGGAGGGGGGGCGGCGCGTCGGCGGCCAGCGCGGCGGCGGGCGCCAATGCCTGTCCCGCCACCGCCTTCCCCTCTCTCTCTCTCTCACCGGCACAGCCAGTCGCTCAGCCCCAGCTCCTTGAAGCCACAGTCGGCCGCCGGCTCGGGCGCGGGGGCGGCCGGAGGCGCCGCATCGCCGCCCGCCGGCGACCGCGCGCGCGGCCGCTTGCGCGCCCGACGCGGCGCGGCAAACAGCGTGACGCCATCGTCGTCCGCCATGGCGGCCGGCGGCGGCGAGAGAGGGAGTGGGGCACAGAAACGCGCCGCGTCGCTCACACAGACCGCCGCCCACCTCCCACCTCCCTCTCTCCCCCCCTACCCGGTCGCCAAATCGCGCAGCACCGCGTTCCACGTCATGATCGGAATGCGCCCGCCCCCCCCCCCCCCCCCCCCCGCGGGGCCCCGGGGGGCGCCGGGGGGCGCCCGGGGGCGCCCCCCCCGCCCCCCCGGCGGGCGGCCACGAGACGACCCACCACGAAGGGG
>Ga0315274_10002440_pt1 | contig 28088 bp, 23 predicted proteins | sample YL17G02_20_MG_FD_203700 | JGI IMG/M metagenome (GOLD analysis project Ga0315274, IMG submission 203700) | Sediment microbial communities from Yellowstone Lake, YNP, Wyoming, USA - YL17G02_20 | ecosystem: Environmental > Aquatic > Freshwater > Lake > Sediment | place: USA: Wyoming | collected...
CCTCACCCAGCGTGGCCATGAACCGCTCCCGATCCTCATCATCCCGGAATATGGGTTCCCGCCGATCCCCGCGATTCATCAGATGATAAATCGCACCGGGATACTCCACTCGAAGCTTGCGCGCCACGCCCGCAAGAATGACCTCCCCGCCGAAAGTTGTCAATACCAAGAACTGACCCCTCTGACGTGTGTTTTGTGGTCAGTGGCTTGAAGAATACCGGGCTTCGGACAGTCCAACATCACCAAAGACCGATGTAATCCACATGAAGAACAACTCGAAGATCATTGGCCGCGCTACCACTTGGGGGGCGGCGGCAGGTTTGGCCTTAGCGACCGGGCTTTCGACCCTGGCAACGGATTGGCCCCAGTTTATGGGGCCAAACGGCGATGGCACGTCGCCGGAAAAAGGCCTGCTGCGCGCCTGGGCGGCCGACGGGCCAAAGGTGCTTTGGACCGTGCCGATGGGCAAGGGCTACGGCGGCGCAGCCGTCCGGGGTGGGAAGGTTTATGTCATGGACCGCGTCGATCAGAAGCGGGACGTCCTGCGGTGCCTGGACCTGGCGACGGGCAAGGAGGAGTGGACCTTTGCCTACGATGCTCCCGGCCCGCTCGACCACGAGGGGTCGCGCAGCACGCCGGCCGTCAGCGACAAACACGTGTTCATCGTGGGTCCGTTCGGTCACTTCCATTGCCTCGACCGGGCCACGCATCAGGTGGTTTGGGCCGGGAATCTCCTGACCGATTATGGCGCAAAGAAACCCAACTGGGCCGTCACCCAGTCCGCACTGTTATACAAAGACCTGGTGATCGTCGCGCCCCAGGGCGACACCGTGGGCGTGGTGGCCTTCGACCAAGCCACGGGCAAGGAACGTTGGCGTTCGGGGGCCATCGGCCCCATGGCCTATCCGTCGCCGAAGCTCGTCACCCTGGACGGCTCTGATCAGATCGTCGTCGTCAACGCTAAGGGGGCCGCCGCGGTGAGTGCCGCCGACGGCAAGGTCCTTTGGGAGTATGCGCATCCCTGCAAGATCCCGGTCCCGGGCGTGAGCGTGCTGGGCGAGGGCAAATTGTTTGTCACCGGTGGGTACAACGCCGGCAGCGCGATTATCCAGGTCTCGCATCAAGGAAACCAGTGGGCGGCCGCGGAACTGTCGCGGATCGATCGCATCGGGGGCCACTGTCATCCCGGTCTCGTCTATAAGGACCACCTCTATATCCTGTGCAATACGAACGAGCGTAACGACGGCATGGTGTGCTTCGATTTCAACGGGAAACTCGTGTGGCAATCCAAACGCGATCCGTTCCTGGATAAGGGCGGATCCTTGCTCACCGCGGACGGTCTGATGTACGTGATGGACGGGCGCACCGGCGAACTTTACATCGTCGAACTATCGCCGGCGGGGTTCAAATCGCTGGGCACGACGAAGCTGCTTGAGGGCACGGAAATCTGGGGACCATTGGCCCTCGCCGATGGCAAGCTCCTCATCCGCGACCAAAGCCAGATGAAGTGCGTTGACCTGAAACCGAATTAACGGTCTCAGCCGCAGCGGGCAGACCACGCTATGGCTCGCGAATCGTTTCAGCTCGGGCGACGCCGGCTTCATTGTATCCAATTGGTTGCGGCAGCGTGCAGCGTGCTGCTGGTCCGAGGCGCCTACCCGCTTCCTGCTGCTGAACCTAAGACGGTGCTTGCGCAGGCCCGGCTGATCGCTTCCCCGGAGCCAGGTTGGCCGCAATGGCGCGGCCCACGACGGGACGGCATCTGCGACGAAACCGGTCTGCTCCAGCAATGGCCTGAGGCCGGACCCAGGTTGCTCTGGAAGGCCTCGGGGCTCGGTCGGGGCTACTCCGCCCCGATCATCGTCGGCGAACGAATCTACCTGACCGGCGATGTCGGCGAGGAGTTGCACGTCATGGCCTTGGACCTCCAGGGCCAGCACATCCGGCGCGCGAAAAACGGCCTATCGTGGAATGGACCTTACCCGGGCGCGCGCTCAAGCTGCACCTTTAGCGATGGGCATTTGTACCACCTCAACGCGCATGGCCGGGTAGCGTGTCTGAACGCGGCCACGGGCGCCGAAGTCTGGGCCGTCAACGTGCTGCAACAGTTTGGCGGCAAAACCATCACCTGGGGTCTCAGTGAATGCTTATTGGTGGACGGTCCAAGGGTTATCGTGACACCAGGTGGTACCAAGGCGCTCATGGTCGCACTGGATAAGCTCACCGGGGCCACCGTCTGGGCCACTGAACCGCTGCGGCTGGGCCAAACCGGCAACCCCGCGCACGAACGCCTGGCCGCGCCGGCTGGCGAGACCGACAATTGCAGCTACGCATCCCCCATCCTTCTTGAACTCGGGGGCAGGCGCCAAATCGTCAACTGTTCACTTCGCCATGCCTTCGGCGTGGATGCCGACACCGGCCAGTTGCTGTGGACCCGCCCCTTTCCCACCAGTCACTCGGTCATTGCGGCGACGCCCACACTGGTGGGTAATGCGGTCTTCATCACCGCTCCGGACACGGACAGCGGCAAGCTCTTTCGCCTGCCGGCGGAACGATCACCTGTGCACATCGAAACGCTCTGGACGACGAGCCTCGATACCTGTCACGGCTGCCTGGTTTGCCTGGATGGCGCGCTGTATGGTTCGTGGTATCGGCGGGCCAAAGGTTGGGCGTGCGTCGATGCTCAAACGGGCTCGGTCCGCTATACGACTCGGGACCTGGCCATGGGCTCAGTCCTCTATGCCGATCGACGGCTCTATTGTCTGAGCCAGGAAGGGGAGATGGCCTTGATCAAACCGACGCCACAAAGCTTCGAGTTTACCGGCCGATTCCGGTTGGTCGCTGAGCGCGCCAGCGATGCCTGGACCCATCCTGTCATCCTGGATCGCAAGCTGTACCTCCGCTATCACGACAGCCTGTCCTGCTATGACATCCAGGCGAGATAGCCTTCCTGCTCACGAAGATGAATTGGCGTCTCAGCGCCAGGCGCCGCCGATATCAGGGAATCCGTCCGGATTAGCCGCTGGCATTGGGAGGCAAGGTTCGAGATCCGATGCACCATGAGCAGGGATCGTGCGGCGCCGGAACTGGCACGAACTCGCCAGCGCAGTGATTTCACATTTTATGTAGCAATTGCTACATAAAATGTGGTACAGGCACCGATCCTCGACTGTTGGTTTGCCGTGGGGTCGGTGAAAACAAAGCGGCGCCTCAGCAGAGGTGACGAGGCACGCCCCAGTAGCAGGTTAGTCCGTCCGTTAGGATCGAATGGCGTTCGGTTTGGTGGCGACAACATACCGCCGTGCCAACTCCGAGCACGTAATCCACTCGAGGCCCTTGCCAAACACCTTCTGGATCCGCTCCGCCAACGCGCCGAGTCCTTCCAACCCGAGCCCTGTCCCCTGCGTGTAGAGCGACTGCCAGTGCGTCACCAGCACCACCGGAGCCCCCGACTGGAGCAACTCGCGAATCCGACCCGTGCGGCCATCGGCCGACACCAACCGGTCGATGCCCGTTTTGATGTGCTGGAGCCTTTCCGCGCGCGTGGGTCGCTCCATGCTCCAGAAGATATCGGCCGTATTGGCCGGCACGCTCACCACTACCTGACCACGCTGAGGATCTTCGTACTCGATGGAGCATGCGCGCGGTTTCTCCCATGAGGTGGCGTGCAGGAAGTACCAGGTCAGCTTTCGGCTGAAAACCTTCCATTGCGCTTCGGCCAGGGCCTGGGCGTACTTCTTCTCCACGTCGATGCCCGAGACCCAGGGCGAAGTGATGCCCGTGGCCGGCAGCCCGACGTTCTTGAGTATCGTAAATGCCAGGACGAAGTACTCGATCACTTCCGCCAGCGGCGCCTGAGAGATCCAAACATCTCCGCCACCCGCCGGGTGAACTCGGCCGGAACCAGAAACGGCGTCTCGTACCCCGGCAGTTCATAGAACAACGGATCGACCGGCGAACCGTCGTCGATGATCAACGATATCGGCGCCGGCCCGGATCCGGATCCGGCCGCGGACACCGCGCCGTACTCGGCTGGTTTCTCAGCCGGCTGCGGCTCCGCGGCGAAAGCCCTCCCCAGGGTGGTCGAGAACACCCCGGCCGCGAGGCCAGTGCCGGCCTTTTGCAGCAGTTCACGGCGCGAGATGAACTTCGGCATCGCTGCACCGCTGGTTGCAGGCCGTGCTCGCGCAGACCTTTCGTTCACTGACGCAGGCGGATTGTCGGACTTGTCGTTTGGCATAGGCATGTGCAAAGCATCGTGCACCGGCGGCCCGAAAGGTCAATCGCAACCGTTCAGCGCCGCTCAGAGGACAACGAAGAGAACCAAGCACCGCTTTCGCCTGCATGGCCTTGTGGCGGGGAGCCGAGCCGGGTCCCAAACCAGTGACCATCCCTCAATCAGCGCTAAGCCCGCCCCTGACGTGCTCAATTCACGACGATACCACGGTGCCGGGGCGTTGCCCAGGATTGACCTGCGTTGGTTTGACTCGGATACTCCCCGGCGATGAACTCCGGTCATTTGAGCCGTTGTCTCGGTATTGCCCTCATCCTGTCTGGCCTGCCCGGCACGCTGGCCACCGCTGGTCCGCTGGACGAGCGGATTGACCAGTTGGCCGCCGACCTGCAGGCCCAGGTGGTCGCCTGGCGTCGGGATTTCCACGAGCACCCGGAGTTGGGCAACCGGGAGTTCCGCACCGCCGCCAAGGTGGCCGAGCGGTTGCGAGCGCTCGGATTGGACGTCCGAACCAACGTGGCCCACACGGGCGTGGTGGGCCTGCTGCGCGGCGCCAAACCCGGCCCCGTCGTGGCGCTCCGGTCTGACATGGATGCGCTCCCGGTGACGGAGGAAACGGACCTGCCGTTCCGCTCCCGCGCACAAGGCGAATACAACGGTCATACCGTCGGCGTGATGCACGCGTGCGGGCACGACGCGCACCTGGCCATCCTGCTGGGTGCGGCCGAAGTGCTCAGCCGGCTCAAGCCGGATCTGCACGGCAGCGTGAAGTTCATCTTCCAACCGGCGGAAGAAGGCGCGCCACCGGGCGAGGAAGGGGGCGCCGAGCTGATGGCCAAGGAAGGCGTACTCGAGAACCCGAAGGTGGACGCCATTTTCGGCCTGCACGTCGTGCCCAAAAGACTCGGCAAGATCCTCTGCCGCCCAGGCCCATTCATGGCCGCCAGCCAGGTCCTGACCATCGCCGTGCACGGACGACAGACCCACGGCGCCCAGCCATGGCGCGGGATTGACCCGATCGTCGCGGCATCTGAACTCGTGGTCGTGTTGCAGACGGTGGTGAGTCGGCAGACCGACCTGACCGTGGCGCCGGCCGTTGTGACCATCGGCAGCATCCACGGCGGCAACCGCGCGAACATCATCCCCGACGACGTCACCATGGTGGGGACCATCCGAACCTTTGACCAGCCGATGCGGGAGCGCATCCAGGAGCAGATCCGGCAGACGGCCGAGGGCATCGCGGCGGCGACGGGAACCAAGGTGGACGTGACAATCGGGCAGAGCAACCCGGCAACCTTCAACGACCCGAAATTGACGGCACAGATGTTGGCCACGCTGCGGCGCATTGCAGGCAACAGCCTCGAACCAGACACAAAGTGGGTCACCGTCGCGGAGGACTTCGCGTTCTTTGCGCAGAAAGTGCCGGGCCTCTATCTGCACCTGGGCGCGGCGCCCAACGGCCTGGCTGATGACGTCTCACCGCCTAACCATTCGCCGCGATTCGTCATCGACGAGAGCGCATTACTGACCGGCGTGCGCGCCCTGGCCAGCCTGGCCGTTGACTACTTGGGCGCGGCGGGCCAGTAGCTCGGGATCCGTCCCGAAGGCGCACGTGCGACCGGGTGTATCCCGTGCCTGATCTCACTCCCATTCCCGCCCCGGCCTCGACCGGACAGGAACCGCCTCTCCCTTTGATGAGTTTTTTACTTACCGCAGCTTCGGACTCCTTGACGTGTGCCGGGCGTGTCCGTCAACGCGGTCATCGCCACAGCCATGTCTGGATTGCTGGTCGGGATTGTGCTGGACCTGCTTCTGCTCCAGAGATGGCTTCGCAGATTCTACACGGCAAGTCTGTAACGGTCCGTGGTTGAGCTATTGGGTAAGATCCTGGGGATAGCGCCGAGTGCTGTGCGTGGGGCCACTGGCGTCATGCTGGTTTGCCTGTTGACAGTCGTACTTTTCGGGGCGCAATACTGGTGCTCGCTACAGGCGGGTTGGCGGGCCTTCAGGATGGGAGCAGATAGCGCCCAAGCGGCTCCACCGAATGACGGCTCCGCGACGCCGCTTGGTAATTCGGGAGGCCGAGCAGAGGGCGGTCATCGGTGAGCTGGTTCGTTCGGTCAGGGACATGAAATATGGCGGAACACGGTGAATGGAATCGCAAAGGGGCAACCCTCAGTAATGTGACGGCTCAAAAGGAGTATGGGGTGAGCCGGGATTTCATTGTGAAAGGCATCCGAGCCGGGAAGCTTGAATACCGCGAGGGGGCGATATGGGGCAACCCCTATTTGCGAGTTTTGAGGAGCCAACTCGAGTTATACATCGCCGAACAGCTTGGCTCGAGCCATTTGGCGAGCACCAAGACCCAGACGGAGTTGCGTAAGGTCAAAAAGGAGATTGCGGAACTTAAGAAGAAACTGACTGCACTTCAGGTTCGAAAGGCTGAGATTGAGCAGGCCATTGGGAAATAGCGGACCGGATACGGCTGGGGCCGATGGCGCCGGGCTGGCGGCGCTTTTCGTGAAGCATGGCGCCGCCACCACCACCCGACATCGCGGCCCGTACCGCTAGAGCCGGTCGCAGACCAGCGTCAAATGGCCGACGACCAGAACCATCTTGTCTTCGTTGACACTGGCGGCGGCCTTGTCGCCTAGCGACGGTAACGATATTTTGACGGCATAGACTTCATCCTTGCGCTGCCACTCACCGTCGGCCGAAGCCAGTTTCTTCAGCGGGTTTTCCGGAGGGGGACGTGGCGGAGGCGCTGCTTGGGCCACCACCGGCGCCTGGGTGCCGTACCCGCCGGCAGACCGCCCATAGGCAGCTCCGTAGCGTTGCGCCATCCGGCGTCGGGTTTCTGCCTGTTCGGCATCGCCTCCCGGCATGACTCTGGCCGTGAGTGATCGGGCGGTGATGCCAGTGCCGGGGCGGGCCTGGCCGCCTCCGGCTGAAGCCGAGCTGGTTGAGCTGGTGGAGCTGGCCGCTGCGGCGGCCGGGACCTCTTTCGGTTGGACCTTCATGTGCACCTTGTTTTCGGGCGTAAACTTGAAGGTGATCCCGGCGAGGATGGGCGACGACGAATTGCGCAAGTCGATCCAACTGATGCCCGCGAAGTTGGTCGAGGCCTTCTTCAGTTCCGTGAGTGAGGCCGCGAGATTGACTTGCCACCGGCCCAGGATGCGTTCGTCGGCGAACCTGGCGGACTTGCCAGTCGTGAGGTACTGCTGCAAGTCCTGCGGGTCCACGCCCAGGATGAGCTGCATGATATCCGGGTTCTTGATGATGGCCTGGACTTTGGGGTGGTTGAGGATTTTGGTGATGGACTCCTGGCTCTGGAGCATTTGGTTGAACTCCGTGTCGGTGGCGATCTCCTGGAATTCCGACCGTTCCCCCAGACTAAGGAACGCGGGATAATCCGCCAGCCGGCTATAGAGGAGGGGATTGTGATAGACCAGCCCGAGAATGTCCGATGCCTGATAAAAGAGCTCGGATGTCGGATCGAATCGGGCGGCGGTTTTGTCCAGGCCAGTGCTGAGCAGGTCTTTCCGCGCGGCACTGAGCGCCTGCAAGACGGTCGGCGAATTATCGTTGGAGAGTTGGACGCTGGCGTAACCGGCGGAGTAGATGATCACCCCCAGCAGCAGCGCATAGACACAACCCCGGACCAGGCCCAATGCGAGCCCTGCCCGCTTGTTAAGCCGCTCCCAACGCATCCGCTCCAGATCATCGGCGTTGTACTTGTAGTGGAGCCTGACCTTCCGGTGGACAGCAAAGGCGATCCCGGCGAAGGCCAGGAGGAACAGCGCGAACACGACCAGCGGGGGCAGGGTCAAGAGCAGATACGGATTGCTCACGCCGATCAGCGGGAAAAGCGGCTTGAGCAGCGGACCCAGGGGCAAAGACAGGAAAATGGCCAGGAACAAGCCCGCCAACGAGATCAGGGCGCTAATGGCACCTTGGGCGTATCCGATCCAGGCCAGGAGCGCCAGCACCAGCAGAACAATAATCCAGATGATCATGACGGAAACTTAACCAGTTTCGCGGGAAAAGCACGCAGAAAATCGCGGGCGGCCCAGCTCCCCAGCCCCCCAGCTCCCCAGCTCCTGACAAAAAGGTTTCTTTTTGACCAGCGCTGATTAGACTTACAGGTTGCAAAGCTGACGCGCGCAACGAAACAGTCCTTTTGTCCCATGAACAAGACCAGCTCAGCGCCTTCTCGCTGCGGCCTGTTGGCCGGCGGGAATTGGATCATCGACCAGGTCAAGATCATTGATGTTTATCCGCAGCCGGAGAAGCTGGCGAACATCCTTGACCAATCTCAAGGCACCGGTGGCGCGCCCTACAATGTGCTGATCGACCTGGCCCGCCTGGGCGCTCCCTTCCCGCTCGCGGCCGCCGGGTTCGTCGGCAAAGACGTCCTGGGCGAGCTCATCCTGGATAACTGCCGGACGCACAAGATCGACACCCGTTTTCTGCGTCCCACGCCGCAGGCGCCGACTTCTTTTACCGACGTCATGACCGAACAGGATGGAGGCCGCCGGACCTTTTTTCATCTACGCGGGGCCAATGCGCTCTGGCGCGGCGAGGACTTGGACTTCAGACGGACGAAAGCGCGCTTCTTTCATTTGGCGTACCTGCTCCTGTTGGACGCGCTGGATCTGCCGGACAAGAAGTTTGGCACGGGCGCCGCCCGCCTGCTCGCCAAGGCCCAGAGTGCCGGTCTCAGAACCAGCGTGGACATGGTGAGTGAGGACAGCGAGCGGTTCGCCCGGATCGTCATCCCGGCGTTGAAGTTCGTCGATTACTGCATTCTCAACGAGTTTGAGGCGGGCAAGACCACCGGTTTCAGGATCCGCCAACCCGACGGTCACCTGGATACGGTGGCGCTCCGGCACGCGGCGGGAGCGCTCTTGCAGTTGGGTGTGCGCGAACTCGTCGTGATCCATTTCCCGGAAGGCGGTTTTGCCCGCACGCGCAAAGGCGAGGATGTCTGGCAACCATCTTTGAAGGTCCCGGCTAGAGCCATTGCCGGCACAGTCGGGGCGGGGGACGCCTTTTGCGCGGGGGTGCTGTTTGGGCTCCATGAAGGCTGGGACTTGCAGCGGTGTCTGCTGACGGGCTCGTGCGTGGCCGCTGCTTCGCTGTCGCACCCCACCTGCACCGGGGGCGTTGCTTCCCTCAAAGCGGCGCTGGCGTTGGGTAAGAAGTACGGCTTCAACCCCCCGCTGGAACCGGTCGAATAAAAAAGCCTGCGGTGCGCAGGCTGCTTCAGGGGACCGTGACTCCCGGCCCGGCCCTCAGGCTCGTTCCATGTATTTGCCGGTGCGCGTGTCGATCTTGATCTTCTCCCCTGTCTTGATGAAGAGCGGCACTTGGAGGCTGATGCCGGTCTCGAGCGTAACCGCTTTCTGGACATTGCTGGTGGAGTCGCCGCGAATGCCTTCCGGCGCGTCCGTCACCGCGAGGACCACGCTCGGGGGCAGTTCGACCAGCACAGGCTTCTCCTGGACAAACGTCATTGTCACCGTGCCGTTCTCGACCAGGTAGTTTTTCGCGTCGCCGACGATCTCGGGCGAGACCGTAGTGGTCTCGAACGTTTCCGGATCAGAAAACACGTAGTCCCCGCCGTCCAGGTAACTGAACTCCATCTTGCGGACGGTCATCGGCACCACCTCGATCTTCTCGGCGGAACTGAACCGGACGTCGGACGACTTCCCGGTCCGCAGGCTGCGCAGGGTGGCCTGTACGAAGGCGCGCAGATTGCCTGGCGTGCGGTGTTGCATGTCTAAAACCACCACCACGTCGCCATTGTAGTTGACCGCCATGCCGCGGCGGAGGTCGTTTGCTGTTGCCATATACTGTCTGCGTAACGGGCCGGTCAGTTCCGATCCAGCGGACGGGGGAAACTAGCCAAGCCCGACTTGATTGCAAGCCCCGAATTGAGCCCTGACTTAAGCAGCAGGAGTTGGCTTGTGAGCGGGTTTGTCCGGCTCGATCTTTGCCAGTTTCAGCTCCGTCGCCAGTTCGTCCAGGAACACGGCGATGAGCCGTTGCAGGTTCCGCTCTTGTTGGTGGATCAGGAGCGCAATGATCGGCAGGCTCACCAGGATCAGCCACAGCCAGGGTTTCGATGCACCCACCAGACCGAGCAGGAGCAGTTCGACGGCCGAGGTTCCCCAGAAGACCATCTTGGCGGGCAGGCTCCAGAATGTCCGCAGCCGGCAACGCAGCATTACCTGCCCCGGTTCGTACATCTCCGTCACTGTGATGACCTGCAGGCGGCTCCAGCGGTTGCCGAAGATCTCGACATCGAAGTTGTTCCACCCCACGTCCGCCCGGCTCGGCCAGCCCTGTTTGTCGAGTTCGTCCAACACCCGGGCCACAAACTCCGTGCGGTCAAACCAACGCTCGGACCAGTAACGGACTTCGTTGAAGCTCCGCCCTTTGTACTTGAGGGTGAGGAAATCCAGCCGGCGCGTCGCCCCGGGCGGTGTCGTGCTCAAGCGGATGCGGGCCTGGTAGCGCGCTCCGCCGCGCACGACGGGCTGGAGCAGAAAAAGCAGCGCCACCAATGGCCGGGACCAGAACCGCTGCTGTCGCTGCTGAATGTCCGCCTGCGCCGCCGCGACGACGCACACGGAGGCGGACAACAACAGGCTGGTGATTGCGACCGGTTTGATCTCGCCGATGATCCCCGCCACAACCAACAGCGGCAACACCACCAGGACATAATACTCCAGGCTGGTGAAGAACGCGGCGAGCCCCACGGGCCGCGGGGCATAGAGGGATTGGAACGAGCCGGTGCCGAACAAGCCATGATAGATCATCGGCGGCCGAAAGAGGAGTCCTGGTTTGGCCGGCGAATAGATGCGCCCTTGCCACAGGCTGCCGCCGATGCTGTTGAAGTATTCCGGATGTTTACGTTCCAGCAACGCCTCGGCCCGGCCGTAGCCTGCCTGTTGCGTGAGATAGTCCCGCACGGTCGATCGCCGGTAGTGCCACACGAATCCCGCCGGGCTGAACCCGAGCTGGTAGCGCCTTTCCTGCAACCGCCAGCATACGTCCACATCGTCGCCAGCCTTGCGAAAGGTCCGGTCAAACTCGCCGATCTCCACCAGCGCCCACTTGTAGAAGGCCATGTTGCACCCCGGGATGTGCTCGGCGACACGGTCGGTCAACATCACATGCGCCGGTCCGCCGGGCGAGACCATGACGGCTGCGGCCACCCACGAGTCTTCCGGCGGCAGGTAATTCGGACCGCCGATGCCGACGAAGCTGCCGCTGACCAAGTCGGCCACCAGGTAGTATAACCAGTCTTCATCCGCGCGGCAGTCAGCGTCCGTGAACGCGACAATGTCGCCTTGGGCGGCTTTGATGCCGGTGTTGCGGGCTTCGGACAAACCCAGGTTCGGCTCACGCAGATGGCGGATGGTCGGATACTGCGCCGCGATCTCGGGCGTGTTGTCGGTCGAACCATCGTCCACCAGAATCACCTCATAGGCCGGATAGTTCAGCCGGACCAGCGAGTCCAGGCAGGCTTTGAGGGTGCGCGCCCCGTTGTAGCAGGCTACCACGACGGAGACCCGTGGAACGGACCGCAACGGGAAATATGGCGCCGCGGCGAACGCGGCCTTTACCATATCAAAGGCCTTTTTCGGCCGCCGGTCCCGCGTGGTCAAACCCATGGCCCAGTCCACCACCGGCGTCTCCTGTTTCATCCAGTCATCCGTGAAGCTGAAGACTACCGCGCCCGCCAACCCATGGCGAAAGGCGGTTTCGATCTTCCACGACAGGATCTCGCTCTGGCTCTCCTCGCCTTCCCGCAGGGTGTCCACGCCGATTTCGCCGAGAATGAGCGGTTTGGCGTCGGCGACCATCTGGAGCCGCGCCAGGTAATTCGCAAACGGCTGCTGTTGGTGGAGGTAAACGTTGTAACAGACGAAATCGAGGCTCTGGGGGCGCAGGAACTCGGTGGGCGGGTAGTTGCCGATCGTGCACAGGCAGTCCGGATCTTCGGCCTTTGCCAGATGCACTAACTCGTCGATGAAGCTGCCCATGGCCCGGGCGCCGCTCCACCGCACAATGTCGGCCGGGATCTCGTTCACCAGACTGAAAGCGAAGACCGCCGGGTGCCCCTGGCAGGCACGCACCGCCGCGCGCACCCCCGTCCGCATCTGGGCGCGGGCCTGCTCCGAATCCAGGAAGCACCGGTGCCTCGTCCAGGGCAGGTCGATGAGCAGTTTCAGTCCGCGCTGGTCGGCCAGATCCAGGAGCCACGCCGGCGGCGGGTGATAAACCCGAAGCACATTCGCCCCGAGTTCCTGGATGAGACAGAAATCACGGGTCGCCCGCTCCGTTTCCGGGAAATGCTCGCCGCGGGAGTTTGGCGCGAACGGGCCATACGTGACTCCCTTTACGTAGAACTTGCTACCGCCTAAACGGAAGAACTTTCCGTCCACAGTCACCCGTGGCGGCGAAGACACAACCGAAACCATGTGTGCCTTAGACGGGGTCAACCCGGAGTTTAGTCATGACCGCGCCGGGATACGAAAAGCCCTGTCAGTCTCAAGGAAAGCTTCACGAACGTTGTCCGTGGGCCCTTGGCCACGCCAATATGCTCATTGTCTCGCTGATTGGGCCTTCCACTTGGCGCCACGAGTCAGCCAGCCACGCAACAGCACGGCGATGATGCAGCCAGCCAGCGCGTACCCGCCCAGGATCAGCCACATCGCCGCCGGGCCGTGCCAGTAAGGCACTTGGTTGTGGATCATGGCCTGTTGCAGCGGCACGCTGGCGCCGTTGACGACCACCTTTTCGGGGGACCAATGCTCCAACATGTGCCCGGAGAACGCGCTGACCAGTGTCTTGGCCAGGAACCACGGGATGAGCGACAGGCCCAAGTAGGTGCCCTCTTGTCCCTTGGGCGCGATCGCCGCCGTGTACTCGTAAAGCTTTGGCGACCAGACCACCTCGCCAATGGTCACAATCATCATGCAGAACAAGGCCATGAGGTAATGGGACGTGGCGATGTTGCCGCCGTAGATCTGCCACGGCAGCGCCAGCGGAAACAGCGAGAAGGCCGAAACCATCGCGCCGTAAACCAGCATCTTAAAGACATTGAACTTGTTCGTGATCGGGATGAACAGGATCAAGCCGACGACGATGCCGATGGGATTGATGGCGTTGAGGGTGCCGATGGCGGCGTCGGGGCCGATCGTTCGCAGCCAGTACTTCGGCATGAGCAGGTACAGGTAGGCATAGACGGCGCGGACGCCCAGGATCAAGACGATGAGCACCAGCAGCCGCCAGAGGGTCGGTTCGCGGACGACTTCGAGCAGGGTCTGGAGCGGGCGCTTGTGCTCGACTTTGGTTTCCTCTTGTTTCGTTTCGGGCGGCTCGTCCGGGCTGACGAGTTGGTCCTCCCGCCTCACCAAGGTCATCGCCACGACGAGGCACAGCGCCGCCAGGATCACGCCCATCGTGAAAATGTGCACGTTCGGCAGGTGGAGGATCTTTCGGACGATGTCGATGCTGAACCCGGCGGCGGCGGCGCCCACGTTCATGAACAGGTACCAGAGGTTGAAGCCGGCGCTGCGCGAGCGTTTGGTGGTGAACCGCTGGCAGGACGATTGGAAGACGGTTTGAATCGCCGCCATGAACGGCGCCATCAAGAAGAGCAGCACGCTCGCCAGGATTCCCCGGTACGGCAGGCTCGGCGTCAGGCCAACCACCACCACTCCCAGCCGCAGCACCAGCATTACCACCATCGAGAGGTGCAGCGATTTGCGGATGCCCAGCCAGTCGGTGTACATCCCCGACAGGAGCAGCATCAGACTGGTCGCCGACGTAAACGCCGCCGTGGAATAACCGGCCCACTTGTCATCGAGGCCGAGGTCCTCGGACAAAAAGATCGTCGAGATCGTCAGCAGCGCGAAGTAAAACGTGGAATCCAGGAAGTTGACGAGCTGGATGCCCCAGTATTCCTTGCGGGTTTCCTTGAGCACGCCGAAGTCCTTGAAATAGGCCAAGATCACGGCCCCGGCTGATTTGGCGGCAGCGGGTTGTGGCATGGGGACAGGTCTGCTTTGCGTTTGTGCTGGCGGCGCCGCGAAGCGCCGGAACGGCGCCGACATCTTGCGCATCGGCCTCAGGGCGAGTCAATGCCGGTGACGACAACTTCAAACTCGTGAAGCCGCCCCGCGACTTCAAACCCAAGGTGTTCACGGCGGACTGACTCCGGTCAGCGGACGAATTCTCCCCGCGGCGACAGCTTCGCGGCGGGGTGCGGCGGAAAGAAGAAGACGATCAAAAGGACGGTTGACGAGACTGGCAAAATGGGCATCCTGCTTATCGTATCGCTTGGGCAAGGTGCCCGGACAAGGTGTTCCAAGGTTAGACCGATGAGCTGCGGCACTTGACCACCTTAGCTGTCGAAAATAGTCTGCCTCCATGAGTGACCAGGAATTGAAAACACTCCTTGCCGACTTGGCGAAACGACGGGCCGAAGAACACGCCAAGACCGAAGCCGCGCAACAGCGAACGGAGGAAACGCTTCGCCGTGTGACGGCCCAACTCGGCGGACAGGCCCAGGAGCACGCCAAGACCGAGGAAACCTTGCGGCGTGTGACCGCCCAACTCGGCGGACAAGCCCAAGAGCACGCGAAGACGGAGGACACACTGCGCCAGGTCACCAAACAACTCGGCGGCTTGGGCAACAAGTTTGGCTCGTTCACCGAGGGGCTGGCCTTCGAGTCCATGGAGAAGATTCTCCGGACCCGGTTTCACACGGAGGTCTCTTCCAGGCGCGTCAAGCCCGCCCGCGGCGGCTTCGCCCAGGAATACGACCTCATCGGGATCCGTAACGGCCCTGCGGGCGAGATCTACTGTGTGGAGATCAAGAGCGAGCTGAATGAGGCCGAGCTGGAGAAATCGCTGAAGAAGTTCCGCGCTTTTTTCGACTGGCTGCCGCAATACCGCGGCATGAAGCTTTACGGCATCATCTCCGCCGTGGACGTGCGCGGGGCCCTGGCGGATCGGGTTTTGCACGAGGGGCTGTACCTCGCCACGGCGGGCGACGAGAACTTCAAACTCGTGAAGCCGCCCCGCGACTTCAAACCCAAGGCCTTTACGGCCAAGTGATGCCGCCGAACAAAGACTTTTCCCGCCGGGGCGAGTTCCAGGCGGGGTGTGACGGAAAGAAACGAATGATGACGTAGCACTAAAACCGACGACAGATTTGCGAGCTTCGGCTGCTGTCCACAGCGAAACGGACAATGGCGATCAAAAGACAACGCTGGAAGCCCGCCCGCGCCGGGCGTGCCGAAAGCGTTCTCGCTCAGTGGGATTCCGGCTCGATAACCACCTTCGCACGAAGCAAGTTGTTACCATGACCAACACAGAGTTAAAAGCTCTCGTAGCTAGCTTGGCCCAAGAGCATGCCAAGACGGAAGCGGCGCAACAGCGGACCGAAGCCGCGCAACGGCGAACGGAGGAAACGCTCCGCCGTGTGACGGCCCAACTCGGCGGACAGGCCCAGGAGCACGCGAAGACGGAGGACACACTGCGCCAAGTCACCAAACAACTCGGTGGCCTGGGCAACAAGTTCGGCTCCTTCACCGAGGGGCTGGCCTTTGCCTCCATGCGCCACATCCTCTGGCGGCATTTCCGGGTGGACGATGTTTCCACCCGCCGGATCGCGCGCTGCAATGGACACGCCCAGGAATTCGACATGGTGGGCGTCGCCAATGGGACGCGCCACGAGGTGTATCTGGTGGAGATTAAGAGCGAACTCAACGAGCCGGAACTTCAGAAGACGCTGCACAAGCTTGGGGAGTTTTTCGACTACTTCCCTGCCTACCGCGGGATGAAACTCTACGGCATCGTTTCCGCCGTGGACGTGCGCGGGGCGCTGGCCGAACGGGTCTTGCACGAGGGCCTGTACCTTGCCACGGCCGGCGACGAGAACTTCAAGCTGGTAAAGCCGCCCCGCGGCTTCAAACCCAAGGTTTTCACGGCGGACTGACTCCGGTCAGCGGACGAATTCTCCCCGCGGCGACAGCTTCGCGGCGGGGTGCGGCGGAAAGAAGAAGACGATCAAAAAGACTGTTGACGACGCCGGCAAGAAGCGCATCCTGCTTATCGCCTGGGCAAGGTGCCCGGACAAGGTGTTCCAAGCTTATGGAACGGAGTCCTAAAAACCTTTTCTTCGGCGGATTGCCCGAGAGGGCTAACGTGCGTACCTCTTGCGGCAGGGAGTCTGGCTGGCGTCCGCCGACCCGCGGAGACCGCACCGGACCGGAGACAACTCTTGAAGCGCCTTTGAGGGCTTTGAATTCGGCTTGACGACCACAACGCCACCAAAGACGTTGCTACCATGGCAGACACAGATTTGAAAGCGCTCATCGCCAGTTTGGCCCAGGAGCACGCCAAGACCGAGGAAACCTTGCGGCGTGTGACCGCCCAGCTCGGCGGACAGGCCCAAGAGCACGCCAAGACCGAAGCCGCGCAACAGCGAACGGAAGGGACTCTGCGTCAGGTCACCAAGCAACTCGGCGGTCTGGGCAACAAGTTCGGCTCGTTCACCGAGGGGCTGGCCTTCGAGTCCATGGAGAAGATTCTCCGGACCCGGTTTCACACGGAGGTCTCTTCCAGGCGCGTCAAGCCCGCCCGCGGCGGCTTCGCGCAGGAATACGACCTCATCGGGATCCGTAACGGCCCTGCGGGCGAGATCTACTGTGTGGAGATCAAGAGCGAGCTGAATGAGGCCGAGCTGGAGAAATCGCTGAAGAAGTTCCGCGCTTTTTTCGACTGGCTGCCGCAATACCGCGGCATGAAGCTTTATGGCATCATCTCCGCCGTGGGCGTGCGCGGGGCCCTGGCCGAACGGGTCTTGCACGAGGGGCTGTACCTCGCCACGGCCGGCGACGAGAACTTCAAACTCGTGAAGCCGCCCCGCGACTTCAAACCCAAGGCCTTTACGGCCAAGTGATGCCGCCGAACAAAGACTTTTCCTGCCGGACGGGTTCCCGGCCGGGTGTGACGAAAAGAAACTTCTCTTGAGGGCATGCCTGTGCTTGACGTGGGGCGTGAATAGTCACGCCCATTTTGTTTGGGACAGGCCGGGAGGCGCGAGGGAGAACAAACCAGATGAAGGCTCGACGGAGTCTCGCCCTACCAGGGCGGGGGCTGGCACATGGAGGGGTGGCTCGTGACGCTCAGGCAAGGAATTTGCCCGGGTTCAAAATGCCGCGAGGATCGAGCGCCTGTTTGATGGTGTGGTGGAGGCGGCGCACGGATTGGTCAACGGCCAGCGGCCACCAGCGTTTCTTCGCCAGGCCGATGCCGTGTTCGCCGGTAATGCTTCCGCCCAGACGGATCACGCCGTCGAACAGCTCGTCGAGGGCCTTGAGGCTCCGGGCCTTGGCTTCGGCGGAAGTCTCGGGCACCATGATGTTCACGTGAATGTTGCCGTCGCCGGCGTGGCCGAAACAGGCGACCGGCAGGCCGTGTTTTTCCTGCAGCCGCGCCGTGAACCGGAAGAGGTCCTCCAGCCGGCCCCGTGGCACCACGACGTCTTCGTTCAGCTTGGTCAGGCCGATGTCGCGGAGGGCGTAGGAGAATTCCCGGCGCAGTTGCCAGACCCTCTCGCAGTCATGCGCGCCGTGAGCGACCACAACAAACGTGGGGCGCTGGTGGCGGACGAGGCGCTCCAGTTGGCGGATTTCGCGGCGCACAGATTCCCGTTGGCCGTCCAGTTCGAGGATAAGGTGGGCCTGAGCGTCCCGTACCTTTTTGGGCCCGAATTTCCGGCGCACGGCCGCGAGTGTGAACGCGTCGGCCACTTCGAGGGCACACGGCAGGAATCCGGCGGCAAATACGGCTTGGATGGTCCGGGCGGCCTCCCGCATCGAGCGACAGCCAATGGACAAGGCGCTCCGGCCGGGCGGCAACGGCAGGAGCTTCAAGGTCGCCTCCGTGACCACGCCCAGCAGTCCTTCGGAGCCGACAAAAAGCCGGGCCAGTTCAAATCCGGTCTTGTTCTTGTGCGTGCGGCCCCCAAGGCGGACCACCGTCCCGTCCGCCATCACCACTTCCAGGCCCAGGACATAGTCCCGGGTGACGCCGTATTTCAGACAGCGGGGCCCGCCGGCGTTGGTCGCGATGTTGCCGCCGATAGTACACTCCGTGCGGCTGGCCGGGTCCGGTGGATAAAACAGCCCCTGCCGTTCCACCGCGTCCTGCAAGTCCTGCGTGATCACCCCGGCCTGGGTGACAGCGACGAAATCGTGTGGGTCGATTTCCCGGATCCGCCGCATCCGCGCCAGGGACAATGCGATGCCGCCTTGAACCGGCACACAGCCCCCGACATAGCCATGCCCGGCCCCGCGCGGGGTAACAGGAATCCGGTGTTTGTACGCAAAATCCAGGACCTTGGCGACGGATTCGGTGGAGCGCGGGAGGGCCACTGCGTCCGGTCGATGGCGAGCGAACCATTTGTCGCCGGAGTGCGCCTCCAGGACGTCGTCGTCGAACCGAAGCTCGCCGGGGGGCAGTTGGTGGTGAAGGTGGCGCAGACCGGATCGACTCGGATGGCTTCCGGATGGGCGGTCAGATCTGGATGGGTGGGGCATTGCGGCAATGAGCGAATCGGGCTGGGCTTGGGCCTGGGCTTTCTGGCAGGCGGTCAGGCGGGGGGCGACGAGTGCCGCGGGGCCGGGAGAGCGGCGTTAGCGGCACGATTCGGGTTCACGACGATTTGAGTTCGGCGAAGACCAGGACGCCTGAGCCGGTCTGGTGCAGACTGAGGACTCGGGCTTGGACCTGTTGGCCGATGAGTGTTTGGGCGTTGTTGACGACCACCATGGTGCCATCGTTGAGGTAGGCGACACCCTGGCCTTTTTCCTTGCCTTCGCGCACGATCCTGAGGCTGAGCTCCTCGCCCGGCAGCAGGGCGCTCTTCAGGGAGGCGGCCAACTGGTGGACGTTGACGTACCGGACGTGCTGGAGTTCGGCCACTTTGCCGAGGTTGTAGTCATTGGTGAAGAGTTTGGCATCAAGCAGCCGGGCCAACCGCACCAGTTTGGCATCCACCGCGGTTTCCTCCGGGAAATCCGCTTCATGGATTTTCACTTCGTTGCGCGTATTGCGCTGAATGCGGCTGAGCACTTCCAGACCGTGCCGCCCGCGGGCACGCCGCAGGGGATCGTCGGAGTCGGCAATGTCCTGCAACTCGCGGAGGACGAAACGAGGCACCACGACGATGCCTTCCACGAAGCTCCCTTCGATCAGCTCAGCGATCCGGCCGTCAATGATGACGCTGGTGTCCAGGACCAGGAGGTTCTCGGCCTGCTTATGGGGCATGAACCGCACGAATGGGATGATCAGGTAAAAGTCTTCCTTGTTGCTGCGCATGGCCAGGACCATGCCCAGATAACTGAAACTCAGGAACAAACCCAGGCGGATCAGCCAGTGCGTCGGTGGATCCACCCAGTCGAAGAGCCCGGAGCGGTCCAACAGGAGGGCAATCAAGTTACCCAGGACCAGTCCAAAGGTTGCGGCGGAAAAGGCCCGAAGCGAGAGCCCTTTGACCAGCTCGTCAACGGCGATGAGCAGGCCGCCCAATCCAAAGCCGATCAAGGTGCCATACAGTCTGCCGCCGACCAGGTCCGGTTGCACCTGGCTGATCGCATAGCCCGCGGTGGTGCAAAGCAGCAGGAAGAGGATGCGGATTACCCAGAGAACCATGTGCAGTTCAAGGTTGACGACCGCCGACCCGGGGATACGGCTCCCGGTCGCGCGGCCGCTTTGGTTTATAGAGCAGGCCGTATTTGTTGAGGTTGCTGCTGAGCGTCACCAGGTTGTTCATCAGCGCGGCCATTTGCTCCTTAGTCTGCTCGTCCTTGAGCAAAAAGCCAGCCAGGCCTTTGCCCGCCTGCAGGTCCGTCAGCAGCATATCCACCGACGCGGCGGCCTGCTCGATGTTCTTTACCGCGCTCGTGACGCTAGGCTTGTTGGTTTCCACCAGCGTGCGGAGGTCGTCGGAGAGCAAGCTCAGCTCGACCGAGAAGTGCGCCAGGTTACTCACGACGGTGCTGACGGGTATGACGTTGGTTATGACCAGGCGTTCGAAGTTGTCCACGGTGGTGAACGCGCGTTCGGACAGCAGGCGCAGGTTGGCGATGGCATTGGTGGTGTTCACCAGGTTGGGTTCGGCCAGCAGGATCTGATCGACGCGGCTCACGGCGCGGTCGAGCTTCTCCACGGTCTGGTCCACGCGGCGGATGAGGCCGACGGAGGAGCGCGCGACTTCCTGGAGGTTGAACGGTTCCTCGCAGGTGATCTCGTCGCCGTCTTGCAGGATCGGCCCGACATTGAGCTGGGGGACGATCGAGATGAACTGATCGCCCAGGAAGCCGATCTGCTCGATGATGAACTTCGCATCGCGGTGGATCCGACATTGCGCGAGGATCCGCAGGTAGATGACCACGGACTTGCCGTCCGGCTCCAGGGCCACGCGCTCCACGCTCCCCACCGGCACGCCCGCCTCGCGCACGCCCGCGCCAGGTATGATGAAGCCGACATTGGTGGTCCGGAGCTTCAGCGTATAGCTCTGCCGGAGCGGCGAGAACCCTTTGCTGAAAAGGATCACCAGCCCGGCCAGCACCGCCAGGCAGACGAAGATGAACAGCCCTACCTTCCACTCCACGCGTCGTTCGCTCATGCTAGAGAATATGATTCCGAGGATTGAGATCGGCAACCCCATCGACAAACCGGCGTACGAGCGGATCGGCGGAGTTGAAAATGGAATCGGGCGTACCCGCGGCATAGATCCGGCCATCGTGGAGCATCAGGATTCGCTGGCCATGCCGGCGGGCGCTGCGCATGTCGTGGGTGACGACGACGGTGGTGACGTTTAACTGCTTGTTAATCCGTTGAATGAGATGGTCGATGCTGTCCGCCACCACGGGATCCAGTCCCGTGGTCGGTTCGTCATAGAGCAGGATTTGGGGCCGATACACGATGGCGCGCGCCAGTCCCACGCGTTTGCGCATGCCACCGGACAGCTCCGCCGGCCACTTGTCGCGGGCTCCGCTCAGTTCGACCATGTCCAGCGCCTCATCCACTCGTTTTGCGGCCTTGGCAGGGGTCAGCTTGCCTTCGCGCTCAAACACGAAACCGATGTTTTCGGCCACGGTCAAGGAATCAAACAAGGCGGAGCTCTGGAACAGCAGGCCAAACTTGCGGCGCACCTGGAGCAACTGGCGTTCGCGCATCCCGGCGATGTTTTCGTCATCAATCAACACCGCGCCGCTGTCGGGCCGCAGCAGGCCGATCAGATGTTTGAGCAGGATGCTTTTGCCGCAGCCGCTGCGGCCAATGATCACGACCGACTCGCCGGTTTCCACTCGGAGGTTGACGCCCGCCAGCACCTGGAGTGGGCCGAAGGCCTTTCGCAACTCGCGGGTCTCGATGCTCATGCGAGCAGGTTGGCGAGCAGCAGCGTGAGGAAGAAGTTGCTGATCAGGATCGTGATGGAGGCATAGACCACCGCCTCGGTGGTGGCCCGACCGACGCCCTCGGCGCCTTCGCGGCAGTTCAAGCCTTTGTAGCAGCCGATCATCGCCAGGATCCCGCCGAAGATCACCGCCTTGAGAATGCCGGTGAGCAAGTCGGTGTGACTGGTGTATTTGAGCATGTGGAACCAGGAAAAGGCGGGGTCGATCTTCAGCAAGCCGACCGCCACGGCGTACCCCGCCCCGATGCCAAGCGCGATGGATTCAGCGGTGAGCAAGGGCAGGGCCAGCAGGGTGGCCAGCAGCCGGGGTCCAACCAGGTAATCGATGGGGTGGGTGGCCAGCGTCCGCAGGGCGTCGATCTGTTCGGTGACCCGCATCGTGCCTAGCTCCGCGGCCATGGCGGCCCCCATGCGGCCGGCGACCATGAGCGCGGTGAGCACCGGCCCCAGCTCGCTGCACATCGCGACGCTCACCACGGCCAGCGTCGCCGAATCCATTTTGACCTTGTGGAACTGGAAGTAGGTCTGGGCGCACAACACCATGCCCGTGAAGGCTCCGGTGATGAGCACCACCGACTGGGATTTGACGCCGATCATGTGGATCTGCGCCACCAGATCCCGCCAACGCGGCCAGTGCAACAGGACCGAGCAGAGCACCTCTTTGCCGAACAAGCCAAATCGACCCAATCCCTGCAACCAGCCCCCGAACCATCGTTCAACGAGGCTTCTCATGGTGATATGCAACGAGCCATCACCGGCTGCGGGACGGTTCGCGTTCGTCAATCGGACCCCGGCTCAGCTCGACAGAGCGCCGGCGGTGGCGGCCTTCTGTTTGAAGGTGAGCTTGCCTTCGGCCACGCTGACCTGCACGCGTTCGCCGTCGTGCAAGTTGCCTTTGAGGATTTCCTCGGCCAACGGATCTTCCAGGTAACGCTCAACGGCGCGGCGCATGGGGCGGGCGCCATAAGTCGGGTCGTAGCCCTTCTCGACCAGCAAGTTCTTGGACGGTTCGTCGAGCTGGAGTTCGAGATTCTTGTTTTTGAGGCGGATCATCACCTTCTTGATTTCCAGATCCAGAATCTGGACCAGATCGGGCTTGGTGAGCGCGCGGAACACGATGATATCGTCGAGCCGGTTCAGGAACTCAGGCCGGAAGGCCTTCTTGGCGTCTTCGAGGATCCGCTCGCGCATCCGCTCGTAGCTGGTTTCGTCCGAGATGGGGGAGAAGCCCAGGGTGGACTGCCGTTTGATGGTCTCGGCGCCCACGTTCGAGGTGAACAGGGTGATGGTGTTACGGAAGTCCACCACTCGCCCCATGTTGTCGGTCAGTTTGCCTTCCTCCATGATCTGGAGCAGCATGTTGCTGACATCGGGATGGGCCTTCTCCAGTTCGTCGAAGAGCACCACGCAGTAGGGCTTGCGCCGGACCATCTCGGTCAGTTGGCCCCCCTCGTCGTAACCCACGTAACCGGGCGGCGAACCGACCAGCCGGGACACGCTGAACTTCTCCATGTATTCGCTCATGTCGAGTTGGATGAGCGATTTCTCGTCGCCAAACATGGTTTCGGCCAGCGCCTTGGCGAGGAGGGTCTTGCCCACGCCGGTGGGTCCCAGCAGCGCGAAGGTGCCGATCGGGCGTTTCGGGTCTTTCAGGTCGGCCCGGGAGCGGCGCAGGGCCTTGCACATGGAGGTGACCGCTTCCCGCTGGCCTACGACAACGCGGGACAACTCCTCTTCCATGCGCAGCAGCTTCTGCGCCTCGCCTTCCTCGATGCGACGCAGCGGGATCCCCGTCCACTTGGAGACCACGTGCACGATGTCTTCCTCGTCCACTTTGACCCGCTTCTCGTCGCGGTTGGTTTTCCAGGCGTTAAGCGAGGCTTCGAGTTTTTCCTTCGCTTGTTTCTCTTTGTCGCGCATGGCCGCGGCGCCTTCGAAGTCCTGCTCTTTAATGGCGCGCTCCTTGCGGGCCTTGATCTGTTCGATCTCGGCTTCGAGGTTCCTGACTTCAGGCGGGCGGGTCATGGCGCTGATTCGCGCCCGGGAACCGGCCTCATCCATGACATCGATGGCCTTGTCCGGCAGAAACCGGCCGGTGATGTAACGGTCGGAGAGTTTGACGGCGGTTTCGAGGGCGGTGTCGGTGATCTCGGCCTTATGATGCTCCTCGTAACGCGGCCGGAGGCCCCTCAGGATCTGGACGGCCTCTTCGACCGTCGGGGCTTCGACCTTGACGCTTTGGAAGCGGCGTTCGAGCGCGGCGTCTTTTTCGATGTACTTGCGGTATTCGTTAAGCGTGGTGGCGCCAATGCACTGGAGCTCCCCGCGGCTCAAGGCGGGTTTGATGATGTTGGAGGCATCCATTGTGCCCTCGGCCGATCCGGCCCCGACGATGGTATGCAACTCGTCAATGAACAGGATGATGTTCTTGGAGCGGCGGATTTCGTCCATGACCGCCTTGATGCGTTCCTCGAACTGGCCGCGGTATTTAGTGCCGGCCACCATCAGCGCCAGGTCGAGCGTAATCAGGCGCTTGTCGCGGAGCAGTTCGGGGACATTGCCCCGGGCAATCTCCTGGGCGAGGCCTTCGACAATGGCCGTCTTGCCCACGCCCGCTTCGCCCAGCAGCACCGGGTTGTTCTTGGTGCGACGGCAGAGGATCTGGGTGACGCGCTCGATCTCATTGCGCCGGCCGATCACCGGGTCCATGTCGCCTTTGCGGGCGATCTCGGTCAGATCGCGGCCGAAGGCCTTCAGCGCGGGCGTTTTGATCTCGCCTTTCTTCTCCGTCGGCTTCTCCGTCGTTTCGGCGGATGCCTGTTCTTCCTGGGCGGTGAAATTAGGGTCGAGTTCCTTCAGGATCTCCTGGCGGGTCTGCTCGATATCCACGTCAAGGTTCTTCAACACGCGCGCGGCCACGCCGTCGCCTTCGCGGAGCAAGCCCAGCAGCAGATGTTCGGTGCCGACGTAGGTGTGGTTGAGGGCCTTGGCTTCCTTGGCAGCGAGCGACAGGACCTTCTTGACGCGCGGGGTGAACGGGATGTTGCCGATCATCTTCTGGTCGGGACCGGTGCCGACCTGTTTCTCGACCTCCAGGCGGACGGTTTCCAGATCCAGTCCCAGCTTTTGCAGGACGTTGACCGCAACGCCCTGGCCCAGTTTGATCAAGCCCAGCAACAGGTGTTCGGTGCCAACGAAGTTGTGATTGAACCGGTCGGCCTCTTTCCGGGCCAACGCGAGCACCTGTTGGGCCCGCGGGGTGAAGTTGTTCATCGCTTCGTCGCTCATACCTCAATAGATGCTACGGTTGCGTGGGTTTGTCCATACTTGTTCCGCCGGCGCAAGGCGGGCTGGGCTTGGGCCGGTCCACGTGGCGCAGCCGTTCGCGCAGGATATCGGCGCGGAGCAAATCCCGCTCCTCGGCGGAGAGCTTCTCGGCATAAGACCGCTGCAAGTGAGCGGGCTGAGTGCTCACAAACAACCCGTCCACCAACGACCGCTCGACGCCCGGGAACATGCTCAGATCGACGCCCAGCCGCATCAGGGAGAGCAGGTTCATGGTTTCCTTGGAGGAAATGCTGTGGGCATTAGCCACGATTCCGTAGGCGCGGCCGATGTGGTTATAGACCATTTTGGGTTTCTTCTCCAGCAGGGTGGCCCGGGCGTTTTCTTCATGTTCAATCATCTGGGCGACCACTTTGCTGAGCTTCTCCACGATCTCCAGTTCCGACTCTCCCAGGGTCATCTGGTTGGAGACCTGGAAGACGTTGCCCAAGGCCTCGGTGCCTTCGCCGTAGAGCCCGCGCACGGCCAGGCCGAGCTTGTTGACCGCCTGGATGATCTGGTTGATCTGCTCCGCCAGGACCAGGGCCGGCAGGTGCAGCATCGCGCTGACGCGGACACCGGTGCCCAGATTGGTCGGGCACGCCGTCAGATAACCCAAGTCGGAGGAAAAGGCATAAGGGAGCTTTCGCTCCAAGGTGGTATCGACCTCATCAATGGCTTGCCACACCTGCCGAAGCTGCAAGCCCGGTCGCAGCGATTGCATCCGCAGATGGTCTTCCTCGTTGATCATGACGCACAGGGACTCGTCCTTGCTGAGCACCAGGCCGCTGCCGGCATTTTTGGCAGCGTGTTCGCGACTGATCAGATGGCGCTCCACCAGGATTTGTTTGTCCAGCGCGGAGAGATTATCCATCGTGTCGGAGTAACCCTCGGCCATCTGCGGCAGGCCCTCCACCGCTGGACGGATCAGTTCCAGGGCTTTGAGGCGCTCGGTCTTTTTGGCCCAGCCCGGGAAAGCGACGCCCTTGAGGTTGCGGGCCAAACGCACGCGGCTGGACAACACAATCCGATCGTTCGGTCCGGCGCGTTGGCAAAGCGGGTCGGCGGCGCTCAGGAAATCGCTAATGCTCATCGCTCACTTGCGACGGAATTATCATCCGCGCTCTTGAGTTGGTTGATCTCATCGCGCAGCACGGCAGCTTGCTCGAAGTCCTCCTCCGCGATCGACTTCTCCAGCCGCTTTTGCAGCGTGCGGATGCGCTCGGCCACGTCGCGGGTCTGGCGCAGCCCGGCGGGTACTTTCCCGCTGTGTTTGGTGCCCTTGTGCATCGACTTCAGGAGTCCCTCCAGGCCCTCAGCGAAGGTGGTGTAGCACTCCGGGCAACCGAGCCGGCCCGCCTTCTTGAAATCGGCCTGGGTGAAGCCGCAATGGAGACACTTGACCATCTCGCCGCCGGCGCCCTTCTCGATCTCCTGCCCGGCGCCCAAGCCCAGCAGCAGGTCCGCCAGCGAGAACCCGGTCGGATCGGTGATGCCTTTGGCCTTCGAGCACTCCTCGCACAGATCGATCTGTTGCATCTTGTCCTCAACGATCTGGGTCAGATGCACCGTGGCTTCTTTTTTCTTGCAGACGTTACACAACATAGTCAGCGCCTCGCGCCGTAGCGCACCGGTCCGCCTGCCTGGGCTTACAGTTCCTCATCCCGTGCTCCGTCCTGCTGGGGGCCTGCTGGTCTGACCCGCGCCGGGCGACCACGCGGCCAGCGCACCGTTGAGTTGCGTCCCTGAATCCGGGTTGGGGGCTGTCCCGGCGAAGCTACACCGCATACTCATGCGTATATCGGCTCACCGGACACTTTAGTCAAGGCGCGGTACCTGGCGACCAGGTCGCAGGTGACGGGTCCGGGCCTGCCCGTGCCGACCACCCGCCCGTCGATCTTGACGATCGGGATCAACTCGGCGCCCGTGCCGGTCAAGAAGCATTCGTCCGCGTTGAACAAGTCGTAACGGGTCAGGTTGGGATCACTGACCGCCAACCCGGTTTCTTTGGCCAGATCGATGACGGTACTGCGGGTAATGCCATAGAGGGCCCCTGCGGCCAGCGGCGGGGTGTAGAGTTGCCCCGCTTTCACGATGAACACGTTATCGCCGGTGCACTCGGACACATAGCCCTCCGCGTTGAGCATGATCGCTTCTTCGCAACCGGCATGGTTCGCCTCGATCTTGGCGAGAATGTTGTTGAGATAGTTGAGCGACTTGATGGCCGGGTTCAACGCGCTGTGCAGGTTGCGCGTGGTGGGCACGGTCACGATGGCCATGCCCTTTTTATAGAGTTCCGCCGGATAAAGCTGGATGCTCCCGGCGATGATGATCACGGAGGGGTTCTGGCACCGGTTCGGATTCAGACCCAGCGTGCCAATCCCGCGGGTGACCACCAGTCGAACGTAGCCGTCGCGGATCCGGTTGCGCCGGCAAGCGTCCACAACGGCCTGGGTGATCCGGGCGTGCGACATCGGCAGGTCCAGCAGAATGCCCTTGGCGGAGCAAAACAGCCGGTCAACATGCTCTTTGAGTTTGAAGACCCGTCCGTTATAGGCCCGGATCCCCTCGAACACCCCGTCGCCGTAGAGCAGGCCGTGGTCGAACACGGAGATTTTCGCGTTCTTCTCGTCGTAGTACTTGCCGTCGATATAGACTTTCATGAGATGCAGCACCGCCACGTTACGGTAAACGCTGGAAGCATGGCAATGCAGGAATTATAGAATTGATTTGCCTTGTGGTGCGCGGGCTTGGTTTCATCTCCCGCAATGCAAGGTGTTGGTGCGTTCACCAGATACTGGTCGCCGGTGCTGATGGTCATGGCCCTGATCTACGTCGGGTCCACGGATGTGCTTTCCAATCAGCACACCTCCCGGCTCCTCACCCCTGTGCTCCGATGGCTTTATCCCGGGATCAGCCAGGCCAGGCTCGAACAAGTGCATGCGCTCGTGCGCAAGACCGGCCATGTCACTGAATATGCCCTCCTGGCCGTGTTGATCTGGCGCGGTCTCCGGC
>Ga0315274_10002441_pt1 | contig 28067 bp, 22 predicted proteins | sample YL17G02_20_MG_FD_203700 | JGI IMG/M metagenome (GOLD analysis project Ga0315274, IMG submission 203700) | Sediment microbial communities from Yellowstone Lake, YNP, Wyoming, USA - YL17G02_20 | ecosystem: Environmental > Aquatic > Freshwater > Lake > Sediment | place: USA: Wyoming | collected...
GTTGGTAGAGCAGCTGACTCTTAATCAGCGGGTCCAAGGTTCGAGTCCTTGGTGGCGCACCAATAGATAGAGGCCCGTAACTCATCGTTTACGGGCCTTTGCTCTTTTCCGGTTTTGAGGTCAAAAACGCTCGGTGCTACCTCGGTGCTACCCGCTCGGCGGGTCGGCAGCCTGCACGGTTTCGCCCGGCGTCGGCGTGGACGGCGCTTCGGTGTCCAGTTCCGCCGCGATCCCCGGATTTTCTTTTCCGGCGGCCGGCGGCGCGTCCGCCTGTCAATCATCGTCAGGGGCCGGTAGCCGCGAGATGATTTCCTCTGCGGCATCGACAAGCGCCTCCAGGGCGGCCAGGATCGCCGCGCTCCCACTCCCGCTGACGCCGCGAACGTAACCCGTGGCGATTCGTCCAGGGGGCCTACACCGTTCTTGCCTTGACCGCCTGGGCCGGGGCGACTCCCGCAACCCCACGGCCACCAAAAGTTTCTTCAGGAAATGCCTCACAGTTTCGCCTCCTTCGTTTCGACGCCAAGCGCTTCGGCGTCCAAGTCCGGCGGCGCGTCGGGGTCCGTTCCTGCCACGTCGCCCGTCAAGATAGTGGGGGGCCTGGTGGCTTTTTTCTCGGAGTCCTCTGGCGGGTAGGGCAAAGCATCGGCCCCGTCCCCGTTCGTCGCTCCTGACGCATCCTGGGCGCTCGTTTCGACGCCAGGCGAGGCGGTAGGGGCCGCGTCGGACGTGGCCGAGGTGTCAAGCGCGGGTGTCGGCGTCGCTCCTGGGGCGTCTGGCGCGGCCTGGGGCGCGGCCTGGGGCACGGGCACGAAGGACAAAGACTTCATCGGGGCCGTCAGGGTGCGTTTTTCGCAGCGTGCAAGGCGCGGATGCGTGGCCGTAGGGCCGGGGTCGAACGACGGCGGCACGAACGCGAGGCCGTTGTCTTGGTGAAGCCGCGCGCAGCCGTCAAGGAAGGCGTCATGTTCAGCAACTACGGCATCGAGCAATTCAGCCATCCGCGCCTCAGCCGCCGGACGGACCGCAAGGCAAAGGGCGGTCAACGCCTGCAACAGTTTTTCGCGCGTTTCCCAGAGTTCCTTTTCGACCGCCGGGCGCGTCTCAGCGTCCAGCAAGGCCAGGGCTTCTTTGGCTGTCTCGGCTTCCAACTTCAGCCGCCGGAGTCGGCCTAGAAACTCGGCGTAGACGGACGTGCCCCTTGCCAACTTCTCGGCGGCTTGGCCCTTGAAGGAAGCAATATGCTCCTCCGTGCGGGCCAGGTTTTCGCGCTCGTTTTTGATCCGGTCCTCAACCGCCGCCCGCTGCTTCTCCAACTTCCGCATCTTCTCCGCAAGCGCCGGGAGTGCCTTGCTCTCGGCTTCGGTTTTCAGTTTTTCAAGGTAGGTCATTTTCCGCGTCCTTTCTTAGTGTGCCCCTTTTTCAACTCCAAACGCACATTGACGGAATCGCATATATCGTCAGGATCGTCCAGGCCGAACGATCCCGCGCGCCCCTGACACCCGACACCCCCCGCGCCTACCACGCTTCACCGCCCGCGTCATCGTCAACCGCGTCCGCGTCATCGTCAACCGCGTCCGCGTCATCGTCAACCGCGTCCGCGTCATCGGCGCCTGCCCGTTCCGCCTCGGCGTTTGCCCGCTCTTGGCCTTCCACGCGCGCGGCGTAGTCCTGCAAGGCGTTGATTTTCCGCCGGAGTTTTTCGCGCGCCTCGTCCAACATCCTCGGCGCACCGGGTTCCGGGATCAGGTAGCCGGGGGTGGCGATGAGGCGCTTGGCGCGTGCCCAGCACTCCGCCGGCGACAGGTTCACGTCGTCGCCAAGCGCATTTTCGAGGTCCGCAATTTTCGCTGCGGTTGCGGCGGCGGCTTCGCTCTGCTGGACAATATCGTTCAGCGCCTCGAAAAGTTTTGTGGCGTCGAGGTGTTGTGGATGGTCGCTGCGGTTAAACGGGTGCTCGGGGTCTGCCAAAACCGCCGCACGAAACATTCGCAAAAATCTTCCTGCATCTTCGGGCGACAAGCCCTCACAGTTTGGAACGTCGTAGACTTTCATGCGTTTTTCTCCTGCAAAGGTGCTCCTTCGATCACGTCCGGCGCGGCCCCAAGGCCACGCTCGCCAGCATCCTCGATCAGCACGCGCGCGATACGCGAGGCTTCCAACGCGATCCGCTCGTCGTATTCGTGAACGATCACTTCGTCCACCACAACCCGATCCGTGAACATGGCCAGGTGCTTGCCCTGAAGTTCGCTGGACCTATTCGCGGCCTGAATGTCCGGCGGGTCTTTGGCGAGTGCCAAAAGCCGCTGATTCTCCAGGTCCGAGAACACCTTCCCGATGGTCGCCATCGTCGCCCGCTGATACTCCTCGATCCGGGCTACGACGCGCGGCCGACGGCGCAACTTCCATGCGGCGTTGTGGGGCTGCCCGTATCCCGCCGCTGCCGCCGACTTCGTGGCACGTCCGTAAGTGGTGCTCTCAGGATTCGCGTAGGCTGCCGCGAAAACTTCCTCGCGCGGCGTCAAGGGGTCCGATCCCTCGATCAGGTCGCCGTCATCGTCCTCGATCTCAGCCGGTAAGTCGCTCATCGTCACTCCCTTCTTAAGTGTTGGTAAGGTAACATCGTAGTACCTCACCACCTTTTTCACGGCTAATCGTGCTCCCGACACGATGCACAACGGTTTTCATGATGCCGCACATGAAGCGGGCGGTCTCTATCTTCCCGGCCGCGTTCAGTTGAATCGCAGCCCGAAGAAGCGCGTTGTATTGCGCCTTCGTGTAGGTCGGCCTCAGCAGGGTCCGAACGTAGAAGGCTTCCTGATCCGCCAATGTCGCCAAAATTAACCGTTGCCATTTACCCAGTCCCTTGCTCATAAAGTCCCTTTCGCAAAGTCAGGATGCGGGGTTATGCGCCATTGAGAGTAATTACCCGTTGGCAGGTGGTGGCAAGGGGGATTTGAGGGGGTCTCAGTTTTTCCCGCCGCCTCGATGCCCACGGCCACGCCGACGCCGACGGCCCGCGCCCCCGTGCGCCCGGCGTCCGCCGTCCGCAGAGTCCCTTGCCCGTTCCCGCGCGTCCGGTGATGGTTCATCAGTGGGTTCATGCCCGTAAGTCCAGGTGTCCGCAAGCGATACAGCGCTCGCCCCCGGCCCGTGCTACCCCCGTGCTACTCCGGCTCATTTTCAGCCCTCTTTCCGGCCTTCCCCGCCTGCCCGCCAGGTAGTCTTGCGTGGCCCGGATCACTCCGGCTGCGTGCTGCCCGTCAGGACGGCCACCAGGACCGCCCCCAGGCGGCGATCCCCCATCGGCAAGGCCGCCATGCCCCCCGTCGCCATGATCGGCTTCAAGAACGTCGCCAAGTGGCCCTGTCCGTTGCATCCCTCATCCCCTTGATTTCGTGTCCACTTTCAGCCGTCGGTCACGAGTCTTGCTCCCACAAGCACTTAGGCGCGTCTTGCGTCCGTCCGCCCCCCGCCTCAGCCGTGCACACCCTGATCGTCGGTTTGTGTCAGGTGTTACAGGGTGTTACAGGGGTTCCCGGTTAGTTTCTGTATTGCGCCTTCGCGTAGCGCTTATACTGCAAAGCCTGTAACAGTCTGTAACAGTGTAACATTTCATGGCGTCGGGACCTCCGCATGGAGTAGTCCAATGCCCGTGAAAAGCCGCGTCAACCGCCCGTCAAGTCGCCGGGTAGCATCCTCGACGCCAGGCCGTCGCCGAATGCGCTCGTAGAAGGACGTGCGGTCGAGCGGGTGACGGTCCTTTGAGTGCTCGGCATAGGCAAGGTAGCGGGCGTAGAGGTCCGCGCGCGTGGCGGAAACGTGGGGCGCGAAGATGCAGCACCCGTCAAGAAACTCAGCCAAGGGGTCTTGCTCGGACTGATAGGCGGCGGTTGCGGCCAGGACTTCCGGCGGCGGGTTCAAGCCTTCTCGCTGCCACGCCAGGCAGCCCCTCAGCGCCCAGTTTAGGATTCCGGGCCATTCCGTTTTCAACTTCTCTGTCAAGTGCCGGTCCTGTTCTTCTGGCGGGATCACCACCTCGAACGGAATGAGTTGGATTCTCCGCCAGATCGCCAGCGTCATTTCTTTGATGGTGGGCTTGTTGTTCGTCACGAGAAACACCTTGAAAGTGCGCGGAAACTCGAAGTAGTCGCCGCGCATGTATCGGGCCTTCAGCCGGGAGTTCCCGGTCAGCCGCTTGACGAGTTGAACGCGCAAGCGGCGGCCTTCCTCTGTTTCGCTGGCGACTACAAGCCGCCGTCCGCAGAGGTCCGCGATCTCCGTGGGATGCTCGGGACTATTGCGCATGAGGAGAAGATCCGGCGGCGCTTCGCAGGCGTAATCGCCTAACAGGTCGTTTATCGTGTCCGTCAATACCGTCTTGCCGTTTGCCCCCACGCCGTAGGGCATCGGCAAGATTTGCTCGGATATATCGCCCGTCAGGCATATACCGAAAAGGCGCTGAAGGTATCCGAGCAAGGCGGCGTTGCCGTCCATGATCCGGTCCAAGAACGCATCAAACAGGGGGCACTCCGCCGCCGGGTCGAATCGCACGTTGGCCCGTCGGGTCATAAGGTCTTCCGGGCGGTGCGGGCGCAACTGTCCAGTGCGCAGGTCGAGCACCCCGTTGAGCGTGTTGAGCGCGAACGGGTCGGCGTCCAACTCCTCGACGCCAACGGCCAGGTCCGGGCGGGCCAGGTCCACCATCGCGGCCAGACGTTCGCGGGACTGGCTTGTGACGGCCCACTTGCCCAAGGCCCTCTGCCTGTCCAGGTCCGTAGCGGCCTTGGCCTCATCGTAAATGCTCAGGGCGGTTTTCTTGGCCAGCGTCTGAATGTCGAGCGCATCATCAACCTTCCAGCGGTCGGGCTTCCTGATGAGCCACTTCCCCCACTGGCCGACGTATCGCGCCTTCCCGGCGGCCACGCGGGCGAAGCGCTGCGCGTTTCCCAGGTCCGTTGTCGGGGCGTCCTCTTGCCCGGCGTCTGCTGGCGTCCACGCGGCAGCCTTGCCCGCAGCGTCCAGGAGCGCGGCCCGGATTTCCTCGATGCCCTTGCTGCCCATCGGCCCATCGGCAGCCACCCAGTCAACCACGTCGCCCTTTGGCGGCAGGCCCGGCAGCATCACCACCTTGACGGTAGCCGGGGGGTCCAGGGCCGTCACGATGGCCGCGACGGTCTCGGCATACTTGCGGCCTGCCGCGTCATTATCAGGCATGATGATAAGTTGTCTGCCTGCAAGGGGCGTCCAGTCAGTTTTGCCCGCGCCGTTTGAGCCGTGCGCGGATGCAATTCCCAGCAAGCCCACACCCGCCAGCACGTCGGCCTTGCCTTCGCCTTCAGCCAAGAAAATCGGCGCGTCGGGAAACCGCGCCAGGTCGGGCAGGCGGTAGAGGGGCCACATTCCGGGCGGGTCGCCGTCCTCCCATCCGTCGCCGTTGCCACGGTAGGGCCGGAAAGTTTTCTCGCCGTCCTTCTCGAACCGCGCCACGATCGCGCCGTTCGGATAGCGCCAGGACTGGACGAAAACGCCGCCCGTGCGCTTGGCCGTCGCCTCAAACGCTGCTTCCGGTGTCGCGTAGGTCATGGCCGCACCCTACGCGCCGTCGGCGGCAGCGCCGACAGTCCGCGCCTCGATGAAGCGGTCCAGGTCCGCTTTGCGATAGCGGACGTTCCGCCCCACCTTGACGAAGCGCAGATTGTAGCGGCGCGTGCTCGCCCAGCAGGCGAGGGTCTGCGGCTTCAGATCAAGATATGCTGCTGCTTCTTCCCGGCTCAGGAGATCGCTACTTATCATGGCCCTTCTCCTAATAGCACCCTGTTCTACCAGATAATATCGGCAGCGCGGGGGATGGTGTCAAAAGGAATATCTAGGGAAATGAATATAATGGGGACAGAAACGCGGGGTTTTTGTCCCCAATAGGCGGGCGTTGTCAGGCGCGGGGCTTCCAGCCTGCCGCCGGTCCGCGCCCCACGCAGACAAGGCCCTTGTCGAGGCGGAGCAGCGGGTAAATGCGCTTTTTGACGATGGCGCGGGTTATGTTTGGGTCGCCCGGCGCGACGAATCGCTCGTTGCGCAGCACCAGGATTTCTTCGTCTTCCTTCAGGTGTCTGGCTATGGCGGTCGCCGACACCGGATTGCCAGTGCGGGCGAACCGCTCCCGGATATACACCGCCGCCCTTGCGGCCCGCTTGTCCTGTACGCTCGGCCGGGGGAAGGAACGGAGAAAGACTTCAATGCAAACCCGGTCGTGGGTGTCCAGCGTGCCCGTCTGCCAGACATGATTAAAAGCCCCGCGGGCGATCTCCCACATCAAAAGGTCTGGAGGCCGGGTAAACTTGCGTTTGCGTTTCATTTTGCACCTCTCGTTTTCGGGGCGGGAAGCATCTTCCTGCCATTCCCGGCTTGCAGGATCGCATCGGCAGCGGCGTTGACGCTCGCCTGCACGGGGTCCACGTTCAGACGGGCGTAGATTTGCGTCGTGGCGGCGTTCTTGTGGCCGAGGGACTTTCCGATGATGCTCAGACTCGCGCCCGCCATGGCCTGCCAACTGCCGAGAGTCCGCCGGAGATCGTGAATCCGCACGTCGTTCTTGCCGTTGGCGTTCAAGAGGCCCGCCCGCTCCAGGATGCCATGCCACGCTTTCTTAGGTTCTTCCAGGTGGCCTGTCTTGCCGACGCTCGGAAAAACGAAAGGACTGTCGCCGCGCCGACGCCGCAAGATTTCCACCACGGGGGCCGCAAGCACGCAGATCAGCAACTCGCCGCCCTTGGTGTCCGCCGCCGGAATCCGCCACAGGCCACGGTCAAGGTTCAGGTCGGCCCAGCCCATAGCCAGGACGTTCGCCCGCCGCGCCCCGGTTAGCAACGCCACGGTGAAAAAGTCCTGCCAATCGGCCGAGGGTTCCGCCTCAAGCGCCGCGAGAAAACGCCCCATTTCCTCAGGCTCAACAAATCGGTCGCGGGATTGTTCTTTGAAGCGCTTGACGCCGCGCGCCGGGTTCGGCACGTCGGCGGCACAGCGGTTGTAAACAGTGGACAGGAGCGCCAGCGCCCGGTTGGCCGCATACTTGCCGTGCGCCTGTCCGACGTGGGTGTGAAGCCTCTGCACGTCGGCCCGCATGATCGCCGACACCTTCCGGCCCGCAAGCGGTTTCAAGTATCTGTCATACTGGGCCTGGTCGTGTCGCCAGGACTTTTTGTACGGCTTGGCGTATCGCTCCATGTAGTCGGCAAACACCGCGCCGAAGTTCTGCTCCCGGCGGGCGGCGCGTTTGGCGTCTTGGGGGTTGATGCTCTGCGCCATGAGGCCGGTGAGTTTTTGCGCCTCTTTGCGGACCTGTTCGACGGTCAGATCGGGAAAGCGCCCGATGCGCAGGCGTTGAGGGATACCGTTCACCTTGCGGTATAGGTAAAAAGTCCGCGTCCCCATGGCCGTCACGCACACGCACAGGCCGGGGGTCTTGGCGTCGTAGGTGTAACGGCGGCCTTTTTCCGGCGCGGGCAGGGCGGCAATGCGGGCCTTCGTCAACACCACCTTCACGGGTTCCGATCTCATGTCAGTTCCTCCGTCACTGGGTCCGTGGTGCTACCCCGGTGCTACCCACGGCGTCAATCTCGGAGTAGCACCGTCATATACAGTATAACCTACTTCGGCAAATAGTCAAGGGAAAAAGCAAGAATAACAAGAATTGTCAAACACCGTCTATCAGTGGGTAACCCGTCAAAACGGTCTCTTAATCAGCGGGTCCAAGGTTCGAGTCCTTGGTGGCGCACCATGACATTTGGCGGCCGTGACGCACAAGTGGCGACTTTCACGCGACTTGTGACGCCTCGGTCGCTTGCCTTTTTACTTCAGCGTGACGTGGGACGAGGGGAATTCGGCAGCCAACTCCAACTTGAAGCGGAGGAAGTCGCCTTCCCTGCCGCCCCAGCCATCATCCACACACGTGCCGCCTGAGGCGCTGAGCATCGCGAAGTTCGCGCCACGCGATCCATGCTGGGCCGCATAATGCTCTGCTTCGATCCATAGAACCTCGTTGTCCACAGCGTGGAGCGTGGCCAGCGGAGCCAGCAGCAGGGTGGCGAGAGAGAGGGATGCCGCTTTGTTCATACGCGTGTTCCTTTGTTATGCAGACGCTGGCTCATTTCAGATTGTCAGGAGTTGACCCCGGTGGCCTGCCGACTGACTTGTTCTTGACGTTCATCGCGAGTGGATGTCACGAGGTTTGACAAGACCCATCTCGATCAGTTGCAGCATCAGGTCCGAGACCAATTCGCTGGTATACGGACTACCGCGCCACTCAAACCCTCTCCCGCGCTCCAGCCAGGGATCGGCGATGGCCTCGGTCACAGCGCCCTTGTAAGAGCCGTCCGTGACTTGAGTGTAGAAGTTTAGCTGCAGAACGCGGTTCTTGAGCTGTTCGAACAGCGGATTGCCGGTCTTTTTAAACAACCGGTCCAAACACTGGATCTTGCGGTTGTGGTAGCAATAGACGGAATACTGGTTGAAGTGCTGTTGCTCGCTGTGCGCGCCTTGCGTGGGATTTTTTACCCAGCTGAGCTGCTTCGGGCACCAATAGAGTAAACCATAATAGGCATTGGCCACGGCGCGGTCGAGGCTTTCCTTGTCACTCGTCCGGTCGTGCTTGTCCAACCAGTACTCGACGATGCAGAATATGCTGTCCTGCTCGAAATCACCCGGCGGCAAATCCGGATGCGACCCGGTGTACCAGAACCGCCCTTCGACATTCTGGCGCAGGAACCGCTCCTGGTCCGCGCTGGCCCGAAGGCAGCGGTCATCACCGGTAATCTTGGCAATGATCGGCAACCCCACCAGCGCCCGGCCGCACACCACGGACTCGGACTTAATGCCGGATTCGATGTCCACAACCTGCGGGAAGCCGCCGTCGGGGTTCTGCTGCGCCAGCACCCAGCCGAGCGACGCCATCGCGGCCTTGTACCAGTCCTGCCGGTCCACGCCCTCTTTTTCCTTCACCCGCTGCCAGGTCTGCAGGATGTACCGGACCATCCACGCGTTGATATCCACCTTGTAACCGTCATGGTTCCAATCCCAACTGCAAAAGCCCTCCGCCGTCGCGCCGCCGGAACGGTTCTCTTTCCGGAGATACCAGTTCGTATGAAACACACCGCTGGGCTGCTGCCCCTTGATCGCAAAGTCAATCTGCTCGAAGGCCCGGTCACACCACACCTTCTCGCCGGTGATCTCGTACAGGCGGTACTCGTAGTAGGCAATGTACGGGTTGTTGCCCACGTAAACAAATGGGGTGCCCCGGTGATGCTCGTAACCGATGCCCGGCTTCCAACTCTCCATTTTTCGCCGGCCCTCGACGGCGATGGCGAAAGCCTCTTGCGGCGTGCGCACCTTGAGCGAATCGTCCACCCGGTAGTTGTTGGCCTTAATCCAGGCCTGCATGATCTCCGTGATGGCGCCGGCAAATTCCCCCGCATCGCTCAAGAATAGCTGCAGCGGCATTTCGTAACGGGTTCCCGCGGTCAACTGGCCGACGCCGATGCGAAATTGCGGCGCGATCCGGCGATTGGCGAAGTGGAATTCAGTTCTCCCCGTCCATGTGGTCGGGTTCAGGTAATCCGAATTGCTATCGATGGCGAACAGGACGACCAACGACTGGTCCGGTCGGTACACCAGCACCCCAGGTACGCCGCAGTAGCGCATCGGCGCAATCTTCACGCTCTCGCTGTTGCCGGCCCATGGATAGCTCTGCACGCGCCAGTCGTTGTTGAATCTGTCATGATACGCCAAACACACCTCCCAGCCCCGTAGATCCTTGTCGACCGACCACGAGGCCGTCCACCGCGCCGCTGGCGTATCCTCGCAGAGGACGACATTCACGGTGTAGTTGAAGGTTACCCCATTGATCTCTTCTTGGCCTGAGAACCTGGCCGTTTGCGGGTCAACTTTCTCCCCCTTAGATGCCGCTACCCATCGCACTTCTCCGCTCTTCAGGTTGCGCAAGGCTAGCAGGCCATTCGTTGCTGGCTGTTCCAACGGCTTCTCGTGGAATGCAATCCCGCCCAGAGACCAGCCGGCCTTAGTTCGCGATAGTTCCCAACGCAGGCCTGCTTGATTGGTCAGCACCAGCGTCTCCCGCGGCTTGCCCTCGGGGTGCTCCGCCAGGTTCGCCGCGTCGGCCGCACAAAGCAGCGGCGTCAGCAGCAGGGCGGCGGTGAAGGCTACGAGAATGCGTCTTGTTGTTCCGTTCATTGGGCGCAATCCAGTTTGTGCGTACATCGTTGAACGTTGGCTTCCGGAGCAGCCTGCCACCTCATTGCGCTCCTCATTGTAGTGTTGCGGAACGCGTTGTCAAAATGGTTTCGTTTCAGGCACGGGTCCGATCCCTCCTCGCTACGGCTGATTTTCCAGCCGCAACAGTCCGAGATCGCCATCTCGTAAATCAAGACGCCGAGAAGCCGTGAAGAATTCGGTTTCTATCGTAGTCCACCGAAATTGCGTTTGCCGTTCGTTAGGCTGTTCGAAAGGGCAAGATGCAGGTTTTCCGTCGGATTTGGCGTTCGCGCGGCGCGGTACGGCGCATCAAGAAGGCGACGCCACGTTCTTTCGCATCAAGATTTCATGGCGAGGACGCACCACGACCGCGGCCCTGAACGACTGGGCCGACATGCGAATCGTCAAGCCACGCGTCGCAGCGTGACGACGGGCAGATGCCTGCGTCCCGCCTCGAACGTAACGGTGAGTTCGATCCGCGCGCCGGGCTGGCCCATAATGAGCGTCTGCGGCTTGGCGCAGGGCGACCCACGCGGCCACCTTGCACGCGGCTCGAAGTGCGGGGAGCAGGTCAAGTCGGCCCGCCGTTAAGACGGGCTGGTAAACCGAGCCGACGCCCGACATAGCCTTACCTGGGCGGCCCCATGGGGCCGCCCGTAACGGCGGCGGCGATGCGGCGTGTGCGGCCAAATTGCAGACTCTAAGGCGTTCAGCAAAAAACAGGATTGGCTGCCGTTCGGCCCAATTGGGGTGACATTTTGGGGGTGTTCTCGGCTTTTCGACGGCGCGCTGAAAGAGCGCTGAAAGGGGATGGGCGGCGGTGCGTAAGTCTTTGTGGGGTTGGGGGTTGCGTCCGGCGGGCGGGGTCCTCCTCGCCACGCCTCGTCGGCCAAGTCGAGCCAGACCGCGCCGTCGGCCTCGGCCACGCGGACGCTCGCCTCCATCTGCGGACACTCGAACTGGGCCTTCGACTCGACCTCTTCACTGGCGCTCTGGAGCGCCTCGGAGTAGGCCGCCTTGTCATGCTCCTCCCGCAGACGGCGGCGAAGCCACAGGCGGAAGCCCTTCGAGCACACCGGCCAGGTCTCAAAATGACCGTCCACCTGGATGGTTCCGCAGGCGTCCTTCGCAGCGTCGTGGAACAGTTCGGCCTCCTCAGGGATCTGGACGAGCATGTCAACGATGGTCGGCTCTTCGCCCTTCTCGGCGGCCTGGCTGCGAAGCCGTTGCCCCACAGTTCATTTCGGCGGCGCAGTGAAAAGCGTGCGCGGCAGGCCACGCGTCTTCGCCGGGTTTCCCTTTTCGTGTGGATCCGGCCGGTCAGGCGGCGGATGAAGATGGCCGCCATGACGAGGATCGCGACGACCAGGAGCGCCGTCCACTTGGGCGACCGGTCGCCGAAAGCCCAGGCGGCCAGGAGCCCCGCGGCGATGTCTTCCAAACGCCGCAGCGACAGGATGCCGGGGGTCTCTTCCATGGGTCCGGGCGCGCCGAGCCCTTTCCGCTACGGCGATCCTTACGGCTTGGTCGCGCGCTGGTACAGGGCCAAGTCGGCAAACTGCTTGACCGCCCTGAAGAGGCCGGTGGCCTCCAGGCGCTCCATCGCGTCGGCGCTCCACGGCTGCTTGTCGGTGGGCACGACGACGAAGCGATAATTGCCGTCCACGGCCACTCGGGCGAGTTCCTCGGGTGGCGCACTGTCGTAATACTGAGGGTTGGCCATCTTGGGCGAGTATTGGCTGAGGGCGCGCAGGCGCGAGAGGTAGTGGACGATGCGGTCGTCGGGCGTCAGGACGCGGTCGGTTTCGGCCCGCCCGTGCTGCGCCAGGTAATTCCCCACCTCCACCGATCCCTGCCACCGGCCGTGCTCGTAGAGCACCAGAAACCGCGGGTGCCGCATCCAGTAGACTTGCCGACCGATCTTCGGAAGGCTGATCGCCAAGCATAGGGCGATGGCGACACTGAGTGCCCAGCCCGCGTCGCCGCGAGGCGTGCCGGGCCGCGTGGCCACGGTGTCGGCGGACAGGGTGCGCACCTGTTTTCGCCGGGTTGTCCACATCGCCAGCGTACGGACGCCAACCAGCAGACCGTACACGAGCACCGGCATGATCGGCAGAAAATAGCGCGGCGCCACCGCCGATGGGGCTACCACGGCGAGCAACGCAACGTACAGGCCGACCGGGACCAGCGCGAGCAGTTGCCGCGTCCGCGCGAGGGTCCACGCGCCGCACAGGAGAATGGCCGTCGGCACGAGGTTGAGGTACGGAAGTTTCTGGGAGACGATGCTGCTACAAAGCGCGCTAGGGAAATTGCCCGCTGCCTCGTCCAGGCTTTCCAACTTCGCCCAACTCCAAAACTGTCCGGCAATCCCCCCGGCATCGTGGACATAGTCGATGGTCCCCGGGTCCGACCGCGACCGCAAAAGGATGAGCCAGACCAGGAACGCGCCGACCACGAGGACCGCCCCTCCCACCGACGCCAGGATGCGCCGAGTATACCCGCCGCGGCGGAAATCCAGGGCCGTCGCCAGCACGAGCCCGCCAAAAAAGACCAGCCCCAGCAGGCGCGTGAGTGTGGCCGCTACCATGGCGAACGAGCCCGCCAAGCACCACGCCCAGTGGCCCTCGCGCCCCCGCACAAACGCATACAGCCCAAGCGCAACGAGGAAAGCGAATGGCACGTCCGTCAGGATGTTCGTCGACTCGATGAACAGCCGCGCCGAAAACCCGACCGCCAGAAGGACGCCCAGAGGCAGCCCGGCCCGCAGCTCCGGCGAGAGCGCCGCTGTCAGCCGCTTCGCCGTCGCGTAACTGACGAGCACGGTGCCGAGGCCGAGCAGGCTCATCACCAGGTTGATGAGCCAGAAGTGGGTGCCGGTCAGCCGGTAACAGGCGGCAATGAGGAGCGGCACAAGCGGCGGAATGCCCCAGGTCTGCTCGCCGTTGAACTCCATCCCGCGCCCTTCGGCGAGGGACCGGCCCAGGCCCAGGTACAGGGCCGAGTCCGCGCAGACCGCCCACCGATCGTTCAGCGCCGCCAGGTAGAAGACCGCGATGCCAACCAGCAACGCAATGAGCGCATGTTTTCTCATGAAGGCTTGGGTTTCGTTTATCGGGACACTATAGAGTGGCCCCATCATTGCAGAAGCCCCACGGACTGTCAACTAAAACCGCAGCGGCGACGAGCAGGGGGTGCGCCAAGATTCTCCGGCCTGGTCGGCCCACATCTCAAGCCGGCGAGGCGCAGGGCACCCGAAAAACAACCTCACCCTCATGCCACACCTGGCAGCGAGTGGCCAAAAACGCTTGCTTGATCGCGCAGGTCCAGTAAAATCCCAGCGTGCGCGGGGGGGCGCGGCGGGATGGCGAAGGAGGGCAGTCACGCCGGCGGCTATGCGCAGGACTTCGTCGCGAAGCTGGGGGTCCTGCCATATCTGGAAAAGGCGTACGAGAACCCAGGGCTCGTTGTATACACGACGGGTGTGCGACCGGCGAGGGCACCTGACCCATGTTCTGGGCCATCAGCCTGTCCCGGTCAGGCATCGGCTGCTCCAGGATGAGGGCGAATGCACGCCTACGAACGCTGGCGGCTTCGGATGATGGCGGGTCTGGCAGTCGGGGAGTCGCTCCTCGACGTCGGTTGTGCCCAGGCGCCGAATCCGTATCTTCGCGGTCGCCGAGTCGTCGGTCTTGATCTTGACGCCATGGCCGTGTGCCCGCCGTACACCGAACACATCGTCGGTGACGTGTACTCGCTAACTTCGCTGCTGGGGCCGGCGCTGTTTGACACGGTCCTGATAGGCGAACTCATTGAGCATGTTGAGCGACCCTACGAACTGCTTCGGGCTGTCCGCGAGCACATCGCGCCGGGCGGCCGGCTGGTCCTCTCGACGCCCAATCCGCTGGGGATTCCAGTGGTCCTGGCGGAGTACCTTCGCCTCCAGCGGTGCTTCTACACTGAGCAGCATCTCTGGCTGTTGACTCCGCGGTGGATGGCCCGGATGCTTCAGCGGTCGGGCTACACCGTCACGCGGACCATCGGCTGCGGGGCGTCGCTCTGGGGACTCCGGGTGCCCGCCCCGGTCGCGCTGAGCTACCAGGTCATCTATGTGGCCGAGCCGTCCGGCGAAGGCTGATAGCAGCCGCCCCGCGCTTCTTTCCAGACGCGGAACGTCAGGTTGAACGCGTACTGGGCGAGCGGGGTCCGGGCCAGGAAACGGTTCAGCCGTTCGGCGAGACGGGGAATCCGCCGGCCCAGAGAGGCCGGCACCAGGTACTTCGGCCGGATTTCCCACCGCGCCCCAGGAAGGCTTCGGAACAGGCGGGCGAGATTCCGCTCCGTGATTCTCAGCAGTCCCCGCTCCATCTCCCAGACGGAACCCTTGCCGCTGGGATACCTTCCCTCCAGGAGCAGGCCGGGGCGCCACAGCGGGCAAGCGCCGTTCGGTTCGAGGCCCAGCAGGAGCCCCCCGGGCTTGAGTGCTCCGAACCCCGCTGCGAGCGCCTGCCGCACCGCGACGAGACTGGGGAAATGATGCAGGGTCTTGAAATAGGCGGCCACGTCGAATGACTGGCCCGCTTGGCGGGCCACCCGCTCAAAGGCCCCCTGGATGGTGCTGAGGTTGTTGCCGACGCCGCGGGAGGCGGCAATCTGCCGCGCGACCTGGAGGGCCTGCTCTGAGAGGTCGACGGCCGTGACCCGCAATCCCCGCTGGAGCATGTGAATCGTGTACATTCCGGTCCCGGCGCCGCACTCGATCACCCGGGCGCCAGGCGGGACCGCTGCAAAGAGCGGCTCGATGGCGTCCCACTTGTCCACGTTTCGTGCCCAGGTGTCGGCCTCGCGAGCCGATGCGATGCGGTCGAAGTACCGCTTCGTGTCCTGGCCTCGGTCGGGAGCCATGGTGGCCTAGCCGGATCCACGGGATGGGGAGCCTGGAGCGCGGTTGCCCTGGCGGCGTCGGCGCAGCGTGCGATGAATCAGGTCAAGCGTCCACTCGGTCAGGTCGACGCACTCGCTCAGCAGGCGCTGGCGCTTCTGCTGCCAGCGGGCCTTCAGGTCGGGCTGCGACATCCAGACGTTGATCTGTTCCAGGAGCCGGTCGAACTCCTCCGGCCGGAAGCCTTGGGTCAGGCCATATCGGTGTTCGAGTTCCTCCAGGTACGAGAGTCTTCCGACGAACGTGCTGCAGCGCAGGGCCGGGGTTCCGAGGACCGCGGCCTCGGCGGGCATGGTCTGGCTGTCACCCACGAAGAGCTGCGCGAAGGCCAGGACGTCCGGCATTCTGGCCGGGGACGTCGGGAGCAGGTAAGGGCGCAGGTCTTTGTCCACCGCGGCTTCGGCCGAGATGAAGACGCGGCCGTATCTTTCGAGCAGGCTGACGACCGCGCGGGCCTGGACCGGGCTGAGCCCTTTCTCCCCGAGGTCGTGATGCGCCGTCAACGCCACCAGGCGCACCAGGAAATACTTCTCGTCCGGCCGCAGGCCGAGCAGGCCGCGCACGGCGGGGTCGGGCTGGAACCGCTTCGGGTGCAGGTAGGCCAGTTCGTGATACCCGGGGTAGGTCAGGTGTTTGCGGCCGTGGGACTCGTGCGCCAGCAACCGCGGGGTCACGACCCAGTCGGCCAGCGAGTAGGCGAAGCGCGTGAAGATCGGCGCGACCGCGAAGTCGTCCTCGTTGAACACGATGGCACAGGATCCCGTTAAGCGGGCCGCCGGCCCGATGACGACCGAGGTGCCCAGCATCAGGTCGATCCGCCTCTTCAGCGCCAGCGACGTGATCAGCGCCAGGGCCTTGAGGGTCTCGGCGCTCATGTCGAGAAAGCCGGTCCCCGTCCGGGGCACGATGTGGTACGTCCAGCCCGCCTCGTCGAGGAGCTGCTGGAGGCAGTCTTTCTGCCGGGCGACCAGCAGCGTCTCGTAGCCAGCCTCGCGCAGCGACAGGATGGAGTGCTTGAACAGATGGAAATGCGCCGGATGGGCCAAGTCGAAAAGGATTCGCACGCCTTGCGCTCCAGCCGCCACGGCGGACGCCCGAGCGCGCGGTGTGGGCCGCTGCGGGGCGGTCCGGGCCCCTTCGCGCCGCGGCTCGGGCCGCGATAGGTCTGATCCCCGCAACTCGCTCAATCCCTCACCGGCGGCGCTCGGGCCGGCTCGTGCACCCGTCAGGCGACGCAGGACGAGGCCGACCGCCGCCAGACATACCTCCAACAGCGTCTGCACCAGGCGCATGATGACGGCGAGGATGGCGGCCACCGGGCCGCCCACCAGCGGCCCCAGCAGGACCAGGAGCAGGCCTTCCTGGACCCCCAGCCCCGCGGGGGCGAAAAAGGCCAGGAAGCCGGCGATGTTCGCCAGCACCACCACGCAGATGAAGACCGGGACGGACGACACGGGCGCGCCCGTCATCGAACGCGTCATGAGCCAGTATCCCAACCCGAGAAACGCGTACTGCACCAACATCACTCCGACCAAAGGGAAGTAGTCGCGGACGCGCGGCAGCATCGCCAGCGGCCGGTACCCGAACTTGCGGAGCAGGAAGTTGCCGACCGACCCGAACACGCGCGGATGCAGGCACGCCAGCCCGACGCCGATGACCGGGATGCACCACAGCCAGGCGTTCGGGAAGATGGCCCGGACCGGCTCCCACAGGGTCAGCGGAATGGCCAGCATCATCCCCAGGATGACCGCGATGCCGTCGATGATGAACAACGTGCTGACGACGGCCTGGCCGGGGACGTCGTACGGCCTCAGGAGCACCACCATCCCCACCACGCTGCCGACCTTGCCGGGGACGTACTTGGCGATCTGGGCCACCCACACCGAACTCATCATGCGAAGCCACCCGGGGCGCCGGCAGAAACGGCCCAGCAGGAGCCCGTACAGGAGGAACCCCAGGCTCTTGGCCAGCAGGACGCTGGCCACGGCCAGCACCAGGAAGGAAGCCTCGAAGTGGATCGCGTCCCAGGAGATGGCGCGCCACTGCTGGAGCAGCGCCCGGCCGACGAAGAACAGAACCGCGGCAAAGAGCAGCCATTTGACGACCTTCAGCGGGACGGCCTTCGCCCGCCGGGGTTGCCGCTCGGCAGGGGCCGGCTCAGGGATTCGGCCATGCGTCACCGCCCGATCGCCACCCCCGGAAGCGCTTTCCCAAAGAACTTCTCGTACAGCACCGGCGTCACCAGGTTGAGTTTGCACAGGAGCCTGATGAGCGGCCGCGCGGCCTCGGCGACGAGCACCGGCCTCCTGGATGATCCGCGCCTGGAACTCGACGACGTCCTCACTGTCCTGGAGGGCCGCCCGGCGCTTCGCCTCCCACGCCCGGCGCAGGTCCGGCCGGCGCAGCCACTGCTCGGCCACCTCCAGGCCCTGGGCCAGCGAGTTGGTATTGGAGACCAACCCGTACTGCCTTTCCAGGGCCAGCAGAAAGCCCATGCGCAAGGGGCTGCAAAAGATGGCCGGCGTGCCGAGCAGCGCCGCCTCCTCGGCCATCGTGCCACCCTGCCCAATGTACAGCCTGGCAAAGGCCAGCAGGTCGTGCATGTGCTCGACGGGCACGGGGTTCTGATAAGGCCTGAGGATTTGCGGCAGGGGTGCCTCCGAACTGATCACGACCCGCCCGTAAGCGGAAAGCCGCTGGACGGCTCGGCGAAGGGTCTCCTGGCTCGCACTGTGCAGACCCACATCGTGGGCCGCCCGCCAGGCCACCGTTCTCATGACGATGTAGGGGCCGTCCGGGTCGAGGCCCGCGCGCCGGAGCGGCTCCGGGTCGGGCCGGTAGTAGCGCGGGTCCAGGTAGGCCATGACCGGAAAGGCCCGGAATCGCACCTGGCGAGCGCCATGGTCGCCGAGGTAGCCGGTCCCCGTGCAGATGCAGGTGGCCAAGGGGAGGCTGAGCACCCGCTCGAGCCAGGCGTGCTCGGTGTCGTCAAAGACGACGCGCGGGATTCGCAGGATCGCCCCCACCAGGCCGATGGTCACGCCCCCGCGAGCCACCAGCACGTCCGCCCGGAAGCGGGCCGCCAGTTTCAGGAGCCGCGCTTGCCGCACGAGAAGTTCCACGGCCATGCCCGCCAGGCCCCGCCCGTGGGTGCTGACGCGCACGTGGTCAATCCCCGCCGCATCAAGCACCGACGTGGTGACGTCCTTCCAGCGGGAGGCCACGAGCACCTGGTGGCCGTCGCGCTGGAGGCGGTGGATGACGTTCTCGAAGAAATGCGCCTGGGCGGGATGGGTGATGTCAAAGAGGACGCGGATGGACCGGGGGCCGCCCGATACGCCAGGCGGCGCCTCACAGGCCCGGTATTTCCTTGGGCGCATCGAAGTCCTCCGGCAGAACCACCGGGACAGCCTTGCCGTCCGCGATTTCCCACAGAACATAATACGAGGAGGCCGCGCCCGCCGGGCTGCTCCCATGGAGCGCCTGCCAAAGGGGGAGCCGCATGTGCCACACGCGCGCCGGCGGCGCCGAAGACCGGGCCAGGATGAACCGCACGCCCTGCCCGGCGGCCCACTCCGCCAGCGTCGGGCCGGGGTGGCCGCCGCTTACGGACGGCGGGACGACGATGACCTGCTTGTCCGTGAGCAGGTGGAGGACGCGGCAGGGGAACCTGGCTTCGCGTTTGGGCGATGCCCCGGGGCTGCTGACGCCGATCGCGAGTTCGCCGTCCCGGACCGCATGCAGGCGCAGGTAGGTGGAGATGCTGCCAAGCTCCGCATACTCGCCGGCCAGCCAGAGGGAGCCGAACTCGCTCGATCGCACCGCGGCGGTGTTGACGCCGAGGATCAGGAGATTGATGAGCACCACGCTGGCCAGGAAGCAGACGCCCGCCACACGAAGGCACCTGTTCAGCACGCGCGGCCGCTGAGTCCAGGGAAGACCGGTCAGGCCGTTCCAAGTGGCCACTAGAAGCAGGGGCGCTACGGGGGCCATGTAGCGGCCGATGGGGTTTCCCAGGGCCGCAAAGTGCGCCAAGCAGTACAGCGCACTGGCGAGCCACAGCCACTGGTGCCGCGTGGCGGCATGAATCGCCCACGCGACGACGACCACGAAGAGGGCCCATCCCAGGAGATTGGAAGCCACCGCCAGGGCCGTCCCGTAGCCGCCGAGCACGGTGGGGGGCCAGAACAGGCGGGCCAGCCACTCTCCGCCTCTCATGCACCTCGTGAGGCTGAACGCCTTGCCCGCGAGCACACGGTCCACCCAGAAGTCCTTGACCGGTGCCCCTAAGGAGTCCTTGACCGGTGCCCCTAAGGAGTCCTTGACCGGTGCCCCTAAGGAGTCCTTGACCGGTGCCCCTAAGGAGTCCTTGACCGGTGCCCCTGAGGAGTCCTTGACCGGTGCCCCTAAGGAGTCCTTGACCGGTGCCCCTGAGGAGTTTGAGGCGTAGGACAGCGTCCAGCTCCGCACGGCGAGGAACGTGGCGACCGTGGCCAGCAAAGCGAGCCCGGCGCCGAGCCATTGCCGGTTCAGCCTCGGCCGCCATTGCCCGGAGAGCAGCGCGGCCACGAGGATGACGGGCATGACCAAACCCGCAAAGCGAACTGCGACGCAACCGGCGCAAAGGATCGCCAGCAGGCCCAGCCGCCAGAGCGGGCGCCGGTTCTCGTTAATCTGGACCGCCACCAGCAGCGCCCCCGACGCCAGGAGGAAGAAGAGGCCGTCGCTGTAGTGGTAGAGGGCCTGGCGCTGCCACTCGAACAGGACGGCTGAGATCAGTACGGTCAGGAAGGCCTCCCTGGGACGAACATAGCGCAGGAGGATCCGGTACCAGATCAGCGCGGCGCCCAGCAGGAACGTCATCGGCAGCAGGTTGAGGAAGGCAAAGGAGGGGGACACTTTCATGACCCCCGCCAGCAGGAGCGGCCACCCGGGACTGGCGTCCGGCGCCGGCGCGCCGTTCCACTGGTAGCCCTTCCCGGTGGCGAAGTTGCGCGCGATCGCCAGGTAGTAGGCGTCGTCGCCCGAGCCGAGGACCCAGCGCCCGTTCTGCTGGACCCCGAACAGCGCCACCAGGGCCAATAACAGCACCAGGCAGTATATCCACTCGCGCCGCCTGCTGGGGTCCATTGATGTCATGTCGACTCCGCCGGGAAGCGCCCCTTCCGAACGCTTCGTTCCCCCGCGCGCCCGGTCGCGCGTCCTCCATGCGGCCCCCTCATCCGCGCGCCGCGGCGCCGCCCCGGCACCTGGAGCACCCGCCCGCGGATCGCCGTCGGCCGGCGCGCCCGGAACCGCTTACCCGAAAAACTTCTCGTACAGGACCGGCGTCACCAGGTTCATCTTGCACAGGAGCTTGATGAGCGGGCGCGCGGCCCGCAGCAGCGGGTAATACGTGGGATAGTCGCGGAAACTCCTGGGCTCTGCCCGCATGATGGCGTCGAACTCCTCGCGCGCCAGGCCCAGCCGCTGGAGGCACGCCTCGAGCGTCCCCTCGCGAAGCGGCGGCGGGGCTTTCAGCGTCTCGAGCGCCTCGGGGCGCGTCATCAGCCCCGAGCGGACGTGGGCCGACAGACTGATCTTGCGCTTGTCGATGCCGAACTTCCGGTACAGCACGTGGGCGATGATGAAGTGCGTGTAGACCGACTCGTAGTGGTGGCCCCCGTAGTAGGTCCACCCCAGTTCCTCCTGGAGGACCTCGCGGGCGCGGTCCTTGCTGTAATCGAAGTAATTGAGGAACGGGATCGCCTTGAGCCGCTTTATAAACGTGTAGTAGAGATAATCCGATAAATTCAGATTCGGGAAGTCCCGGAGCCGCGCCCCGCCGAAACGCCGGTGCACGCTCCGGATGTAGCGCCCGTCCATGTAGGTCCAGCCGATGGGCGCCACGCCCTCGGTCCGGAACGAATGGCCGTTCAGAACGTACCGGATGCCTTCCCGGGCGGCCACCTGGTGCAGGACGGCGTGGATCGCCACGTCCGTGGGGACCTCCGCCTCCGGCACCGACGCCCGCAGGAACGCGACCTGGAGGGCCCGGAACTCGGGCCAGTTGCACGGGATCTCGCGGAAATCCACCCCCAGGGCGGCCACGGCCTTCCGCATGTTCTCCTCGGCGATGGGGGTGTTCCAGGTGTTGTTCAGGTGGACGGCGAGCGGCCGGAGGCCCAGCCGCCTGGCCATGAGCAGCGTGTAGGTGCTGTCGGTCCCGCCGCTGACGCCGACGACGCAGTCGTGCGCCCGGCCCCGGCCGGCCGCCTGGATGCGCGCCACCAGCGCCTCCAGCCGCTCCCGGCCGCGCTCATCCAGCGGATACAGCCGCTCCAGCGTGTCGTGCACCTGGCAGAAGTTGCACGCGCCGCGCGCGTCGAAGCGGATGTTCGGGATCGTGGTGTCCGACACGCAGCGGGCGCAGACTCGGGGCCTCTCGGCCATCCTTACCCTCCTCGGCGGCCCGCGGCGCGGTTCGCGGCGGCCGGCCGGGCCTCGGGCGGCGGGGCCCCGGCGGGCGGCGGCCGCACGGCCCTGGGCGACGAGGCGTTCACGTTAAGATGACGGTTCATCTCCATGTCGAACCACATGGCGAAGAGACCGAACTGCATGGAACTGATCGCACACAAGGCCCACACCAAGGTATTGATCTCGGGGATCACGCCCGTCGTGATCCACATGTAGAGAAGCCGAACAAAAAACCCCACGCCCATCAGGCCTGTCAACACGGCTGCCCCGTAAAACAGCACCAGCGGGTGGAAGTCGCGGACGACGTACTTCTCCTTCATCCGCCAGACGAAACGCTTCAGGATCAGCCACGACATCGTCGGCACCACCTTCCACACCCGCATCTTCGACCGCTCCCCGACGTTGTACACCGGCCTGAGGTGCACGTCCGCCACCCGCATGTCGTACACGTTCAGCCGCACCAGCAGGTCGTTCGGGTACCCGTACCGCGGATAGAGGGCGTCCAGGTCCAGCAACTCCACCGCCGCCAGGCTGATGGCCGTGTAGCCCGTCTGCGAGTCAGCCACGTGCCAGTAGCCGCTCGCGATCTTCGTCAGCATCGACAGGAAGGCGTTGCCCAGGTAGCGGTGGGGCGGCGTGGTGCCCCACGCTCCCCGGTAGAAGAGGCGGTTGGCCTTGGCGTAGTCGGCCTCCCACCGGGCGACCGGACCGACCAGGAGGTGAATATCCTTGGGGTCCATCTGCCCGTCGCCGGCCATGACGGCCGTCACGCCGATCCGCCGGCGGACGGCCTCCTTGTACCCCGTGGCGATGGCTGCGCCGACGCCACGGTTCTTCTCGTGCAGCAAAAGGACGATCTCCCGTCGGTCGCCGTCGGCCTCCATCCGCCGGCGGACCACCGCCGCCGTGGCGTCCGTGCTCGCGTCGTCCACGACGATGATGCAGTCGACGAAGTCCGGCATCGTGGCGATGACCGCATCAATCTGCGTTTCCTCGTTGTAGCAGGGCACCACCGCGGCGACGGTCTTGTTCTCAAACATTGCTCTCTCCCCCACCCCTGGTAGCGTCCCGAAAGTAAGTGGAAATGGGGTTACGCGCGACCCGACCCTCAGCCCCATTGGCCCCGCTGCACGGTCGTCCTGGCACCAGGACATCCAAGACCGACCAGGACTCATGTTACGCCGTCTTCTTATACTTGTCAAACGCCGAGAGGTCGAGCCTTGCTTTGCGCGCGACCTGTGGCGGCTCGGCGATTCGTTCAGCTGTCCGACAATGACGAGGGGTTCACTCGAGTGCTTACGGTGTTAATCCCCCTTCCGAGTCTTTTCCCGCATTTCCTCCATTTCCAACTTCATCAAACCAATCTCCTGAGCTATCCTGGCCTCATTCCTGCGACGCGTTGCAAGAACACTAGAAAAGTGGAAACCCAATCCCACCAAGTACAGGAAGCACCCAAGCAGCAATACGGTTGAGGGCCCCAAGTGCAGCACTCTAAGCAAAGCAAAAAAGGTTTGCAAGAACAAAGCAAAGAAGAATATTCCTAACCTGCTAACGATCCAAAACAGCCCAAACCAAAGAGACAGCCGCTTCTGTCTAAGACGTCCCACTGTTAATCCAAACAGGAGAACAGAGGCACCCGCGACTATGCCCTGATAAGGTCAAAGCATCTCATAACCCTCCTATGCCTTGAACAAACTCTTTTCACTAACGCTGAGCCAGAAACCTTGGGCATTCAGAAGTGACACGCCTCCAGAACGGCGCCGGCCACCTCGTCCTGCTGAGGCTCCGTCAGTTCCGGATAGACCGGGATGGCCAGGACCTCCTTGGCCGCGCGCTCCGACTCGGGGAAGTCGCCTTCCCTGTATCCCAGATCGGCAAAGCACTCCTGAAGGTGGAGCGGCACCGGATAGTAGATTGCGTGGCCGATGCCCCGCTTTTCCAGATAGGCCATCACGCCGTCGCGCCTGCCCGCCGGCTGGCAGGCCGGGTCGGCTTGGCCCCGGTCGGCCCGGATGCGGATGACGTACTGGTTGTAGATCATCCGGTTGTGCGGCTCGACATAGGGCGTCACGACGGCCTCGCACCCCGCGAACCGGCGGTCGTAGTAGGCCGCGTGGGCCTGACGGGCCTGGTGCCAGGCCTCCAGGTGCCGCAACTTCACCAGCACCACGGCCGCCTGGATCGCATCCAGCCGGAAGTTGCCCCCGATGTATTTATGATAGTACTTGGGCTTGGAGCCGTGGTCGCGCATGACGCGGCACATCTCGGCCAGGCGATCATCGTTGGTCGTGATCATCCCCCCGTCGCCCGCGGCCCCCAGGTTCTTCGAGGGGAAAAACGAAAAACACCCGCACGTCCCCATCGAGCCCGCCCGCCGGCCCTTGTACTCGGCCCCGATGGCCTGGGCCGCGTCCTCGATCACCGACAACCCGTGCCGCCGGGCCACCTCCAGGATCGGGTCCATCTCGGCCGTCTGGCCAAAAAGGTGAACCGGCAGGATGGCCTTCGTCCGCTCCGTGACCGCGCCTTCGACGAGCTTCGGATCGAGGTTGTAGGTCCGCGGGTCGGTGTCGACGAAGACCGGCCGGGCGCCCGCCCGGACGATGCTCCCGACGGTGGCGAAGAACGTGAACGGCGTCGTGATGACCTCGTCGCCCCGGCCGATGCCCAGGCTCATCAGGGCGTTCAGGATCGCGTCGGTGCCGCTCGATGCCCCGACGGCGTGCGTGGCCTGGCAGTAGGCCGCCATGGCCTTCTCGCACTCGGCCACCTTGGGCCCTCCGATGCACCGCTGCGTCTCGAGCACCTCGTCGATCCCGGCCAGGACCTCCGCCCGAATCGTCTGGTACTGGGCCACCAGGTCCAAGAGCGGTACGGCCATGAGTCCTCCTTCACGCTTGGGCCGCCCGCGACGCGCCGCGCAATCGCGGCTGCTAAGTCGCTTCCCTGCACAGCCCGCCCTCCAGGACGTACGACTCGCCGCAGGCCTGGCACGTGGCCTTGCCGACGACGAAGGTCAGCCGCACGGCGCACTTGCACATCCAGCCCTTCTGCTGCGCCGGAACGCCGGTCATCAGCGCGAAGTCCGGCACGTCGCGGTTGACCACCGCCCCGGCACCAATGAAGGCGTACCGGCCGATCGTGATGCCGCAGATGATCGTCGAGTTCGCCCCCAGCGTGGCCCCACGCTTGACGAGCGTCGGGCGGTACTCGTGCTTGCGGCTGATGAAGGCCCGAGGGTTGTACACGTTCGTGAAGACCATGCTCGGGCCGCAGAAGACGTCGTCCTCGAGTTCCACGAGGTCGTAAAGGCTGACGTTGTTCTGGATCTTGCAGCCGCTGCCGATCTTGGCCTTCGAGCCGACGTTGACGTTCTGGCCGATCGAGACGCGCTCGCCGATCTCGGCGCCGGATAGGATATGGGAGAAGTGCCAGATCTTCGTGCCCTTGCCGATCCGGGCGCCTTCATCAACGTACGAGGACTCGTGGACAAAATAGTCTTGTTCCGGCATGAGATACTGGCCCTTAACTGGGGATGGCCAAGGCGCCATCGGCTTACAGCGAAATCGGTGCGCCGCCGGCCTTCAGGCTCCGCTGGGCAGCCTCCAGCACCCGCACCACCCGCAGGCCGTCCCGGCCATCGCTTCGCGGGGTGCGGCCGTTGGCGATGCACTCGAGAAAGTGCAGGCACTCGGCCCGTAGCGGTTCGCCGCCCGGCGTCCGCGGAATCAGAATGTCCCCCGTCCGCAGCGTCAGGGACTGCTCGTACCCGACGACCGAGCCCGCCACGTTCACCCCCTTGTCGTAAATCCGGATCTTCTCCGCCGGCTCCATGTCGTCGAACGTCGCCATCTTGTCCGACCCCACGATCGTCATCTTGCGGACCTTGTGCGGGTCGAACCACGAGACGTGAATGTGAGCCATCCGCCCGCCGGCGAACTTGAGCTGCGCAAAGACCACGTCCTCCACCCCCGCCTGGAGGTACGCCTGACCCTGCGCCGTCACGCTCGCCGCCTCCGACCCGAACAGGAACAGGATGACCGACACGTCGTGCGGCGCCAGGCTCCACCAGGCGTTCTCGTCCTTGCGGAGGACCCCCAGGTTCACCCGCTGGCAGTACATGTACCGGATGGCGCCCAGGGCCCCCGCGTCCACGAGTTCCTTCAGCTTCAGCACGCAGGGATGATACTCCAGGAGGTGGCCGACCATCAGGACGCGCCTGGCCTGCTCCGCTCGCGCCACCAGATCCTTCGCCTCCGCCGGCGACAGCGCCATCGGCTTTTCCACCAGCACGTGCTTCCCGGCCGCCAGCGCCTCGCACGTCAGAGCATAGTGGCTCGGGGCATCCGTCGCGATCACCACGGCGTCGATCTCGGCGTCCTCGAAGACCTCCGCCGCCCGCGTCGTCGTGCCGACGCCCGGAAAGGCCGCCCCCTCGCTGGCCAGGACCGACTCGTTCAGGTCGCACAGGGTCTTCAGCCGGCACGAGTCGATCTGGTAGAAGTTGCGGATGTGGTTCTTGCCCCAGCCCCCACATCCGATGATCCCCACGGTGACCAACCCGCCACCTCCTTGCGGTCAGCGGCCCCAAAAGCCCCGCCGAAAACGTTTTCCCCCCCGCCAGAATCCGGGCATTTTAGGGCCACCCCCAGGCTTGTCAAGGGAAACTGAGCCGCGCGGGGTGCCTCGGGTGCCTGCGGCAACGCGACTTGTGAGCGGCAGCGATTGTGGATAACTTTTTGGCGCGAGTTTTGGGGGGTATTTTGGGGCGATTTTTTGGGAGCCACCGGCCCTGGCGCCAGCGTCCGGGGGCTTTTTTCGGCGAAAGGGGTGCCTTGGGTAAGATGGGCAAGTGCGAATTTGCACTTTTTTGCAGTTTTTTGCGGGGTTTTGGCCGGTTTTTGCCGGCTTTTTGTGGCAATTTGGCGCTTTTCGCATCCATGTCATGTGCATGCCTTTATGTTAATAACTTTTTTTCCGCGTCTTTGGCACGGGAATTGCGCAGCCTTCAACGCAGAGATCGCAGAGCACGCAGGGGGGATTGGGGAACGATTCGATTACGGACCCGCCGTCGCCAAAGGCTATGGCGGGCAAGCGACGCGGCCCGGCGCCAGTCTAAGAGGAGCGTCGCCTACTTTTTCGCCTCAAGTCGCTTCAGAACCTCTTGGGCCTTGGCGGCGACGAGGGGATTCCGGCCTTGGGCCAGGCGCCCAATCGCTTTCCGGGCCTCTTCCTGAAGCGGCTCGGAATAGCGATGGAACGCTTGCTCGGCCAGTTCCTGATATCCTCGGGCAAGAACTTTGCCGATCCACTCCAGGATCGTCAGGCGGACATCCTGGGGAGTGTCGTCCTGCTCCATGACCTTGACGAGCAGCGGGAAGGATTCATAGGCCGTGCCGAATTGCGCCAACTCCACCAGGTGCCGCAGGGCCGCCTCTTTGACGCGCCCCGGATCGGCGGCGTCGTAGGTTTCCCGGACGAAATGAGCGGCGAAGTAATGCTTCTCGGCCGCCACTTCTGACAGAATGCTCAGTTGATCTTCACGGCGTACGTCGGCAGCCAGGAGACGTTTTCTGAGTTGTTCGTATCTATCTTTCATGTTATCCGGCATCTCAGCTGAGACTTTCACCTTCAACTGACTGCTAATTTGGCCATTCCAGACGCTTTCGTTGCTGCGGTATTCACTACCCAGCAGCCGTTCTGGACACCAGATCTGAACTCCAATACGGAAGTCGCCTGGAATCATGGGAACCACTGTCTTGTCTACCGTGGTCGGCCCCGGAGGGATAGGTCGCAGCCTTTCCTTGGACAGCTGACACCTCCCAAAGCCAAATGCCGACAAGCCGTGTGATGTGTATCCGGGGTAGTTTACAACGTCGATTGCAAAGTTGATGACATGGAGACAAGTGTCCCAGTCCTGAAGCAACAACGGTCCTGGCGTCTTGTTATCCAGGATGATCTTCAGCGGAATCGCGTCACCTACGTGCATCTCTGGGGGGGCAGCCCCCATCTCTAGCGACACCGTCAGGCGATCCTGCCCCTTGTCGCTACCGTTTCCATACCCAGGCACAAGAAGAACAGCAATCACCGCGACAAGAAACATTTCAACCCGCGTCATGGCATAGTCCTCCTATGGTTCCTATTCTGCCGAGAATGGAAGGGGTGCCAATGGAATCTTCTGAGTGCCGTCATCCGTTTTGCCTGACAGCTCCGCGCCGTCCTCCCCCCCGACGGTGTAAGAGGGGTAATTCCGGGGACACAATACTTATCTCCTACCGTCGCCTGTCCGAATTAAGTATTGTGATATTATAACCGTGCCCTGCGGCCGCACGCGTGATGCGGCCCCTTGCCACAGGGGTTAGAATGGGGTTGCCGTACGAACCCTCTAACGCCCTGTGGGCAAGGA
>Ga0315274_10002442_pt1 | contig 28053 bp, 14 predicted proteins | sample YL17G02_20_MG_FD_203700 | JGI IMG/M metagenome (GOLD analysis project Ga0315274, IMG submission 203700) | Sediment microbial communities from Yellowstone Lake, YNP, Wyoming, USA - YL17G02_20 | ecosystem: Environmental > Aquatic > Freshwater > Lake > Sediment | place: USA: Wyoming | collected...
TGATTCCCGGACCTGTGTTAGAAATAGCAACAGTGATTTGGGGTGATACATTTTCTTTGCGTGGTTGAGTCATAGATGTGGTAATGATTACTTTCCCATCTTTATCAGCGAATTTGATTGCATTATAAATGAGGTTTGTAAAAACTCTTTCTATTTCAATTTCATCCACATTAGCCTGTTTTAAATCTCCACTGTTAAATTCAATCTTGAGATTTTTTTCTGAGGATAAAATTTCAAGGTCTGCCAGCACATTTTCAATAACTTTATTTATATCTGTGGAAGATTTTCTCAACATTATCTGGTCAGCATCAATTTTACAAGAGGTTAGGAAATCTTCTGTGAGTAATAATATCTTTCTTGCTTTGGAGGCGATTTTTGCAACACAATCATATCCTTGTTGAGAAATTTCTCCGCATTTTCCTGATAGAATGATTGAAGAGTATCCTATAATTGATGTCAATGGGGCTTTCACATCATGAGAAAACATAGCAAATAAGTCTTCTTTGAATTTATTACCTGTAGTTTGTTCAAGAGCTCGAACAATTGTGGATTTGAAGAACTTGTAGTTTATCGGCTTTTTGAAAAAAGAAAATATATGGCAGGGAATATTATGCGACGATGGTATTGAAGAAACATCATCACAAGTTAATATGATGGGTGTTTTATAATATTGCTGACTGATTAATTTAAGGATGGTATTACAGGTAATCTCCTCGTTGGGGAATTGAGTGTTCATTATAATAAGGTCATAACTGGATTGACGAATTTTCGCATACCCTTCCTTAGCGCTAAACACGGTATCAACATTGAAACCATCACGAGTTAGTTTAGAATGTATATCATTTGCTAAATCTTTATCTCTTTCTATGAATAATATTTTCTCTGAATCAGCCATAGTTCCCCAATTTTTTTAGGTAAGCATTTAATTATATCCTCTTAATTTATAGAAAATCAATCATTATTTTTCTCTTCTAACAATTTTTTTACAGCATTAGTAAATACATAAAATAAAGTATTAGACTATAATATGTCACAAATTTTTAGAATAAACTATAAGAAATTAACTTTCCTAAGCACAAGATGCACAGAATACTAAGTGATTTTTTTTACACAGAGTTATTTTTACTGTGTTTATTTTTTGATATTTCAATGAACACTATTCTCTCTATTATTAATATAACAAAAAAATATTTTTTTGTCACATAAATTATTGAAATAAGAATTAGTTTGTAGGATTCTGGTAGTAATATAAATTATACATAAAGAAAAAAGGAATTGATATGAATAAAAAACTTAGCGAAAAAATAAAGATTCTCAAAGATTATATCTCCCAATTTAAGTCAGTCGTGGTGGCTTATTCGGGAGGAGTTGATAGCACGTTTCTTTTAAAAATTACCACTGATGTTCTGGGAAAAAATAATGTTTTGGGAGTAACTGCGAAATCCGAGACTTATACCTCATCAGAGCTTGATGATGCCATTAAGATGGCAAAAGAGTTCGGTTTTAATCATAAGATTATTGAAACCTCAGAATTAGAAATTGATAAATTCGCCGACAATCCACCCAATCGCTGCTACTATTGTAAAAAAGAGCTGATGATGAAGCTCAAAACCATTGCCAAAAGATTTAATAATGCGGTTATCTTTGACGGAACAAATTTTGATGATAAAAGCGACCACAGACCAGGTATGATTGCCACAAAAGAATTGAATATCAAAAGTCCTTTGCTTGAATGTGGATTTACAAAAAATGATATTCGAACATTATCTAAAGAAATGAAATTACCCACCTATGATAAACCCTCCTTTGCCTGCCTTGCCAGCAGATTCCCTTATGGAACACGAATCACAAAGGAAAAGTTAAAGGTTATTGATAAGGCTGAGAAATTCCTTAGAAAACTGGGAATCAAACAGGTGAGAGTCCGTTATCACAATGAAATTGTTAGGATTGAAGTGACAGAAAATGATATGAAAATCATTATGAAGCATAAAAAAGACATTGTACGAAAATTCAAATCACTCGGATTTAGTTACATTACTCTCGATTTACAAGGCTATAGAACAGGGAGTTTGAACGAGGTGCTTTGATTTATGTGAAAACATTATATTTATTAATTTTTATCTCTCTCAAGTTTTTCAATTTCTTTCCTTAAATCTTCATTCTCGACTTTTGATGGTGGAAATACTAATCCTTTATAATAAAACTCACCTGTCTTCATCCATTCATAAGGTTCTGAATTAAGGTATTCACAACTCACCGAAAATTCTGAGCTAAAATTTTTATAAATATATGATTTAGCCTTAAAGGGATCGAGAGGAAGCTGTTCCAGAAATTTAGGGACAAGTTCTTCTAACTTATCCGGATAAGCTTTATATTCATTTCTATATTTTTCCAAAGCCACACTTAAAACTAATTGGTCATATTGCACCCATTTCCCATAAAATGTCACATAAGCTTTGGTAAAACCTGGTACTATCAATTCAAAATATGGGACTAATTCCCAAAGAGCAGGTTCATATCTTTTCAAATTTTCTACAGGAAACGATATTCTAACTTTATGTTCTACTCGCTTAAGCATTTCATCTAAAAGGTTCATCGCTTCAGGATTTCTACGAAATTTAAGATAATAATTATGAGCCACTTTTAATCCTATACCACGAAGTGCTCCGCCTACCATATGGAACACTAAAGATCCATTATTGTTTAAAAGCCAGGCGGTATTGAGTATTGTTTCAATATCATATAGAGCCTCTTCGTTTCGATTTTCATACATTCTAAGCATAGCTCTGATTCCCAAAAAACGAGTTGTTTCTCGAAAATTATAAAAATCGGGAACGGCTCTATATTTAGATTCGTAATATAGGCAATAATCAGCATTTCTCGCTTCTTCAAAGGTTTTAATATAAGGTAATAATTTTGAAAGAGATTTTTCCAATTCATTTTTGTCAATGATGTTAAATGTCCTTTTTATCAATTCAGGAGAAGTTGAATTTATGATGAGGTCATATTTAGGAAAGAAGGAATATGTAGATTCATCAATTTTTTTCGACACTTTTTTGGTAAAGAGTTCTTTAAAATCATTGTAAGCATTATGGGCTGCAGGACTGTAATGGATTGGTTTTGGACCATTTTTAATCACACGAAATAAATTGCGTTCATAATATCCGAAAATAGTAAAGAAACACACAAAAAAAAGAATAAGAAGCATTGTGAAATGTTGAAAAGCTGAACTTAGAAAAGAAGTTTTGAGAGGGAGTTCTGGTGATTGTCGAGGTTTTAAAGGAAATCCACAAAGTCTTTCAAGTGCTTTCTTCTGCAAAGGAAGAATAATAACAACAAGGAAAAAGATAAATTCCAATAATGAAAATGATTTTTCATTTAGGAAAAGTAGATAGGTAATAAAATTCCCTGCAATAAATCCAACACAGAACTTCCAATATTGAAATGATTTTCTTACGCAATAAAGCCCAAGTATAAAGGATACAAAATATACGATTAATTGTCTGAATGTTGTTGCAATGTATGTTGAAACAAATAATCCACGCTCGAATAAACCATGAACAGTCGTCTCATTCACAAATTTTAGTGAGGGGATTGTATCAAATATAAATCTGGAAACAAGCCATCCAGAAAGTAAAATGTATGAAGCAATCATAAAACTGATTCTTGTATAAGTAATACGAGTTAAAATAAGAAGGGCAATAACAAGAAGTTCTGCTTCAATAATAAACTGTATGAATGCGATTTTTTCATCCGACGATGATTTTGTGATAAAATTATTAAGAACTGGATGCCTGATGGCAGTAATTATTATAATAATGGTAAATAGAATAAGTAAAATAAAAAGTTCTATTTCGTGTGCAAAGATTAGACGGACATTTATCTTAAACTTATTTTTTATCAACGACACTAAAATAGTGATAAATAAAAAGATAAGTATCCATATTCCGCCACTTGTTATTAAATAAGATATGAGTTTAATCATTTTTTCATTCCCCTATAGAAATTGAACTCATATATAATCTAAAAATTGCTTTATTTGCAATAAAAACATTTTACTTTAAGTGTTTATTTATTCTGATACTTTCTTTTTTTGAGTCAAAACATACAAAATGATATTTTATTGCTTAAAATGTTTAATATCTTATTAATACAGCAATTCAAGGATTTTAATTAATAGATTTTGACAGGATATACAGGATTATCAGGATAACAAATAAAACTTAAAATGTAAAATAGATAACTGACAATTTAAAATAGTTTTTATTTTATTAACGACCTTCAATTATCAGTTGTCCGTTGTCCGTTTTGAATTGCAAATAATCCTGAATATCTTGTTAATCCTGTCAAAAAATCCCTTTGTAGAGACGCAATGCATTGCGTCTCTATATTTTTCGGGATGAATTTGAAGTCTGTCTAACAGGTTTTATCAGAAAAATTGCAATTACTATCCCAATAATCGCAAGTATTGCTGTTGGATAAAAAGTATAGATGTAGCTTCCAAATATATCTCTGATTTCCCCGGATATTAAACAGCCAAATATTGCCCCTACACCGTAAGCTGTATAAACTATTCCATAATTTTTGCTATAATGTTTTGTCCCAAAAAATATCGAAGTCGCTGTCGGAGCAATTGCTAACCAGCCTCCAAGACATAGCCAAAACCCACAAAATGATAATACGTATAAAACTATCTTTGATTCACCAGCATTCAACATTCCTATGGAACATAAGATAATGATTATAAAAGAAATTATTGCGGAATATCTTGGTGTAAGCCTATCAGTAAGCCATCCGAATAGTGGTCTTCCAATTCCATTAAATATGGCGAAAACTGAAACAGCTATAGAAGAAAATGCCGGATTTAACTTAATAATTTCCTCACCCACCGGACAGGAAATCCCAATCGCTGTTAATCCACTTAATGTTCCAATTACATAGCAAGACCACAAGCCATAGAAAGTTGAAGTCTTAACCATATCAGAACTATCAAGTTCCATAACAGGAAAATTGGAGACAGACGATAACCGTTTGTCATCAATACTGAATTCGGAAGAAGGAAATCTAATCAGAATTGCGAGTAAAATTATGATTATAAAAAACAGGATACCTAAAATTCTAAATGTATTAAGTGGTCCGTATGAATCGATAAGTATTTTTGATAATGGAGAGGTTATTAAAGGAGATAATCCAAAACCTATAATAGTTAATCCGACCGCTAATCCTTTTTTATCAGGAAACCATTTCGTTGACGTGGCAATCGGTGCACCATAAGCTACGCCAACGCCTCCTCCAGCAATGAATCCGTAACTAATCGTTAAGATATATATATTTGAAGCGAAACTGGCTAATATCCATCCAAGACCAACTAAAGCGCCCCCTAACATTGTTATGGTTCTTGGTCCATACTTATCCAAGAATCTGCCTGCAACTGGCATTAATAAAGCAAAAAACACTAAAAAGAACATATAAGGCAACCCACTTTGAGTTGCCGTTATATTAAATAACTTTTCTAATGGTTTTCGGAATATACTCCAGGAATAAACAGAGCCCAAGCATAAATTTATGAATAATCCAATTATGACAAAAAACCATCGCCCTTTTTCGGCTGATAATCCAAAAACTTTTATTTCTTTTGTCATATCTTTCCATATATCAAAATGTATTTTTCACAAACATAATCCAATCTTGAGACCTCTGAAAAAAACTATCCAAGTTATTCAAAAACGAGATTGATTCGTCGGCTTCGCCTCCTCACAATGACATTTTAATGTCTCTGTCATTCTGAGCGAAGCGAAGAATCTCGTATTTTGGTCATTATTTTAGAGGTTTCAAATTAAGATTTATTTTCTTTGTGAGTGACCGTTTTTAAATATTCTAAAACTCCGATTGCCAATCCCTCAGCCATCTTTTGACGAAATTCGGGAGTGGATGCCTTCTGGTCATCCTCCGGATTTTGCAAATGAAGCATTTCAGGAAGTATCACCGGAACGTCCGACCAGTTAAAACCAGAGAGGTCACTGCGAGGAATCAAACCTTTATCAGGAATACTAGTATATGTGGAGTATGCCTTCTGCACAATCCCTGCGGCTTTAAGACTCTCTTCATAAACATCATCAGTCCAATTCTTAATAAGAGCAGGATAAAGAGTAAAACAATTATGTTCCGCTCCAGCATCACAATGTAAGCGAATACAGAGGTCTGCTTTGCACCTATTCGCAATAGAAGCGCGTTCACTATTAGGCACATTAACGTCAGAAGTCACACGAATCATAACAACAGTTACTCCTTTTTTAATAAGAATCTCATGTAACCTCAAACCGACATCAAGATTCACAGCATCTTCAGTTCCAGCCAATTTCCCTCTCGTTCCACTCGACACGGATGGTTTGGTTTCTGATGAGCCCGGTCCAATGGGTTCTAAATCCTTATTTTCTTTTCCTTGATGTCCCGGGTCTATGCATACAACATAATCCTTAAAATTTTCTTCAGCATATAAATTATGAGGAGAAAAATATGATAAAAATACAAAAAGAAGAACCAGATAAAAAAAGATTGATGAAAAAATACGTTTCATAATGTCTCTCCATTTTGTTATTTAATATAGATAGTTCAGGATATTCATCCTGAAACGTCCATGTGGAGTGCGGTAGCTTGCTACCGCTTTGGATGGCGAGACCTTGGTCTCGCCTATTTGTAATGGACAGGCATGCCTGTCCACTACAGTGGAAGCAAGCTTCCAAAAAACAAAGCGAAAGCAAGCTTTCGCACTCCAAAAAAGAGAAAAATCCTCACTCTTACAGAATGATTTAGAACAACAATTTGCGAAAACCTATTATCTCGCGAAATAATGGAACATAAATACTACACTACGATTTCCCAGAGGTCTCTATATTGAATTTTTTCAATAGCAAATCCGAGAATATTATTTCATCTTCTCTAATTTTGATTTAATAATCATTAGTTCGTTTTTCGTTTTTTCGAGTTTTTCTTTTTCCTTGTTCACGACCTCTTCTGGAGCCTTGCTGAGGAATCCCTCGCTACTTAATTTTCCTGTTAGACGTTCCTCTTCTGTCATCAAACGCTTTAATTCTTTTTCAAGCCGTGTTTTTTCTTTTTCAATCAATTCTTTTGGCATTGGGATTATGATTTTCACCTCATCTTGTATTCCAATCGAATTAGGTTCGGGATATTTTTTTGCTTTGCTAAGCATTTCTATATTATTAATTTTAATCAAATCTTTGATATAAAATTGATTTCTTTTCAGCATTTCAAATTTATCTTTATCTTGAGTTTCGAGGAACACATCAACCTTTTCTGATGGTGAAATATCCATCTCTCCTCTAATATTTCTTATTGCATAAACAATATTCATAATGAAATGTATCTCTTCAGCTTCCTGAGAGCAATCGCCAATATGAATTTTTTGGGTCCAAGGGGCAATCATTATAGATTCCGCATTGAGACTACTGATGCGGTCATTAAATTTTTTACTTTCGCTCCAATTATTCTTAATCCTTTGCCAGATTTCTTCTGTAATAAACGGCATAATCGGATGAAGCAGTCTCATTATTCCTTCAAGAATCTCTAACAAAATAATTTGTGCTGTAATTTTTGATTCTTCTTTCTTCGCCTCGGGAATTGATGAATCTTTCTCAAACAATCTCGATTTCACAAGCTCCAAATACCAATCACAGAACTCATGCCAGATAAAATGATACAAAGTATTCGCCACATCACTAAAATAATATTCTTCAAGTTCCTTAGTTGTTTCTTCAATAATCTGATTGTATCGAAATAAAATCCATTTGTCAGGTAAAGTGAGATTTTCCTCTTCAAAACCCTTATTAAAATCATCGAATTCGAGCGATTCGGTATGCATAAAAATCATTCGTGCCGCATTCCAGATTTTATTCGTGAAATTTCGATAACCCTGAATTCTCTTTATAGACATATTCAAACTTTTGACTTGAGCACACAAAGCACAAAATGTAAAACGCAGCGAATCTGTTCCGTACTCTTCAATAATTTCGATTGGGTCAATAGCATTCCCTAACGACTTACTTTGCTTTTTGCCATGTTCATCGCAGACAATCGGATTGATGAAAACATCGGAAAATGGGACATTATTCATAAACTTCAATCCCATCATTATCATTCGCGCCACCCAGAAGAAGATAATTTCATGAGCTGTAACAAGAACTGAAGTCGGATAAAAAACTTCCAAATCCTTAGTTTTTTCGGGCCAACCCAATGTAGAAAAGGGCCAGAGCGCTGATGAGAACCAGGTATCGAGAACATCCGCATCCTGCTTGATTTCTCCACTCCTGCAATAAGGACAAAAATCTATATCTTCCCTCGAAACAATCGTGGCACTACATCCGCGACAATACCAGACAGGAATTCGATGCCCCCACCATAATTGTCTCGAGATACACCAATCGCGAACATTATACATCCAGTTAAAATAAGTCGTCTCCCAATTCTTAGGAATGAATTTAACCTTACCTTTCTCAACCACCTCTATAGCTCTCTCAGCAAGAGGTCTCATTTTTACAAACCATTGCTCTGATAAATAAGGTTCGATAATTGTATCACAACGGTAACATTTGCCAGGAGAATAAATATGGTCAGTAATCTTCTCAAGCAATCCCTGAGCCTTTAAATCAGCCACAACTCTTTCTCTCGCTTCAAATCTATCCAGTCCACAATACGGACCACCATTCTCATTGATTTTCCCATCCGGAGTCATCACATTAATTTCAGGGAGGTTTTGTCTGCGACCAACTAAAAAGTCATTGGGATCGTGGGCTGGTGTAATTTTCACGAGTCCCGTTCCAAATGACATATCAACATAATCATCAGCAATGATTTTCAATTCCCGTTTGAGTAAGGGTAAAATAGCCGTTTTGCCTAAGAGATGTTTATACCTTGTATCTTTTGGATTCATAGCAACTGCAGTATCACCAAGCATTGTTTCAGGGCGAGTCGTTGCCACAACCACATATTCCTTTGAATCTTTCACAGGATATTTTATATACCAGAGATGAGTTTTAACTTCTTCTTCAGGGTGAATGACCTCATCATCAGATAAAGCCGTCCGACATCTCGGACACCAGTTGACGATATATGTCCCACGATAAATTAATTTATCCTCATAAAGTCTACAAAAGACCTCTCTAACAGCCTGAGAAAGTCCCTCATCCATTGTAAATCGTTCTCTATCCCAATCGCAGGAGCAACCTAATCTTTTAAGCTGAAGAATAATTGTTCCCCCGTGTTTTTCTTTCCACTCCCAAACTTTTTCTAAGAATTTTTCCCGACCAAGATTATGTTTTGTAAGCCCTTCTTTTGCCAGGTCTTTTTCAACAACAAATTGCGTGGCAATGCCAGCGTGGTCTGTTCCAGGAAGCCACAAGGTATTATATCCCTGCATTCTTTTCCAGCGAATTAAGATATCCTGAATGGTATTATTCAAACCGTGACCCATATGAAGAATACCAGTAACATTAGGAGGAGGAATAACAATCACATAAGTTTCTTTAGTAGAATTCTCATCTGCGTGAAAAAATTTCTTCTCCAGCCAGAAATCATACCACTTTTTTTCCACCTTTTCAGGTTTATAAACCTTATCTAATTCTTTACGCATCAATTTCCTTACTCCTTTTGAAGTATCTAAACACCTAAAGAATAATCGAAAACCAGCATCACCGTAAAAACAATAACAAATATAAGATTAACAATCCATCTAACTGTCAAACATAAATTTTGGGAATAAAAAGAAAGCCCTAACGAGGTTTTATTGGTATGATTAAAAAACTATAAAAACTTAAAAGTAAAGAAATGGCAGTGTGCGTTTGAAAATATTCGAACTAAATTCGCTTAAAATTGAATGCAGAGTGGGCAGAATTACCCACGAACTCCCTTTCTGCCCACCAGCAGAAGCAACTCTTTCGGATTTGAACGATTTCAAATTTTCTTCGGCGGGAAATTCTTTAAATGTTTAAATACCTTTTTTGAAAAGAATTAGCAAATTCTGTAAGCCTAATACGGCAAATGGTACTAAAATTATTATATATCTGTTTATGTCAGAACGGACAAGCATCAATGCTTGATCCATATTCTGAGGGCAAGTAATTAATAATCCACCGATATTTATCGGTTCGCTACCGATGCAGTTGTACATAATCGGAACTCTTATGAGAAGCAATGCGATCAGGGATATCGAGCATGTCCCTAATATTTTTAAGTGTTTTTTATTGCCAAGAAAGAGACCGATTATTCCTAATGATACCAGGGGTGACCAAAAAATAATGCCAGATTTCGGGCTAAAAATATTGGCAAATATATAACCAATATTAAAACTTAGTTTGTTAATGTCTCCCTGTAGAATTCCGAAATGAAAGATAGTCCCGAATTGGAAAAAATTGTAAATTAGAAGAATAAAAAGCGATATGCATGAACCAAGAATTAAGTTCTTTAAATATCCTTTTTCTTTGGCAAATATCAACAAAAGAAATAACACTCCAAAAATAATGACCACTTCCAATCGAGTTAACATTAAAATACCCAAAAACAGACCAGTAAAAAACTGAGAAAGTGGACTCTTGTGTACGAAACTTTTAATAAAGAAATAACAGAAAATGGAGCTTATACCGAAAGCGGCTAGCGTAGCATAGACGGGCGTGTTTGCAATATTGTGCATAAAAATCCTAGAAGTAATTATTGTCAATGGAATTAAGGAAAATACGCTTGCGCTTTTATTTTCAAGAAGCAAGGTTTTCGCAATAAACAAAATTCCAACAAAGAACAGAAAATAACTGGTGAAAAGTAATGCAGAAATTATCTTCCATTCAAACCAACTATTTTCTCTTTCAATATAGAAATTTTTAAAAAAGATGTCTTTTGAAAGAATAGGCTTTGCTGGCAATAGCATCTGTTCTGATCCTTGTTCCCTCGGAGATTTTATTTCTTCGGTATGTGGTTGGGTGATATTTTCAGTCTTGATAAAACGAGCAGTCGTAGATGATGCGAGGTAATAAGGAATTGTTGCAATTAGAGGATATCCGGGCGAACGTTGTTCAACAAAATGAAGATTTCTCACGATTGGGTTGCCGGTGTCCCTAGTTATCCTCTGTAAAATTGCGTAGTAATCGATAGAGTCAGATTGAATATTTGCTTTACTGGAAAAGATGATTATTAAAAATAGAAAAACTAAAAGCAACGAGAAAATAAAAATATCAATATATTGAAATATTTTTGAGTTATCATACTTAATCATGCTTATATCTTATTAGACTATCAATAGAAACTTCTAAACCATCAGCTATTTTTGCAACAGTCTGAATAGTTGGTCTAGTGATAACATTGGATTCAATTTTGGTAAGTGTTGTATAAGGGATATTTGATTTCTTGGCAAGTGTGTCTTGAGTTAATCCTTGTTTTAGTCTTAACTGTTTTATTTTATCTCCGATAGTTTTATTTTTTGATTTACTTTTATTATTTTCTATAGTATAAGTAGGGGCGTTTATTTCAACCTACATAAATATACTAACATGAAATCAAAAAATACACAACTAAAGAATAATAAGAAAATCCCGCTTCTGGCCAAAATAAAGTTCGAGCCGACATTTTTTCAGGTTCTTTGGCGGTTTGCCTATTTATTTCTGCTTCAAGATAAGACCTGCTAAATTAGTTTCGAAATTAATTCTATCCACCAAACCAATTTATAAGAAAATCCATTCTTTTTCAAATACTAACTGGCGGTGGGAGTAGGATTCGAACCCACGGAGCTTTCGCTCAACGGTTTTCAAGACCGCCGCCTTAAACCACTCGGCCATCCCACCGTAATTGGTTGGAAATCAAAATATTAAATCAGCCACGAAAATACACGAAAAATCACGAAAGTCATTAATTATTTATTTAGTGTTCTTTAGTGAACTTTTGTGGCTATTTATTAATTATCTTTTCTCTTCGCTCTCTGTGGCTATAAAATCCTTTTATTTGAATTTATATTAAAGTCAATTTCTAAAAATATCTCCTCTCACTTGTCAATAGAATTTTGTCTGTAACGCGACATTTATGTCGTCACAATCTGCGAGATAAATCTCGCACCACACCAATAATTTCTATTATAAATTTATTTTAGATATTAGGAAATTAAGTTTTTCAGAGATCTCAATTTTTATTTTCTCCCCTCTTATCATAACATTTGACAACTTCTAATCATTAATCTACATAATATTAATTAATTTTTTATTAAAAAAATTTTAAAAGTCAAAATTTTCACCAATCAACCAGAGAATAAATAATGACAAACATTGATAATTTAAAAAACCAGTTATTTGAGACTATTGAAAAAAATGAAAATAATTTAATAAGTGATTTATCACGACTACTCCAATTTAAAACTATCAGTGGAACTGACAGTGGGTATGATTACAGAAATGAATTTAAAAGCGCCTTCGATTTCCTTGAAGAAATATCGAATAGACATAACCTAAAATTTCAAAACATAGATAATTCTATGGGAATCATTGATTATGGTGACGGAAAAGATATAATTGGGGCTTTACTGCATATTGACGTGGTTCCTGTTGATGATAAATGGGACTATCCTGCTTTTGGTGGTGATGTTGTTGATGATGAAGTCTATGGTCGTGGGACTCTCGATAATAAAGGTCCACTAATGAGTTGTCTTTATGGAATGGTCGCTTTAAGCGAACTGAATATAAAATTAAAAAATAAAATTCGGATAATTATCGGCACAACAGAAGAGATTGGTGACTGGAGCGAAATTCGAAAATATAAAGAGAATTATGAAATGCCGATATTCTGTTTTGTTCCTGATGCTGAGTTCCCCATTATAAATGGCGAAAAAGGTATGGTTAATATAAAGTTCTCAACACTCTTAGATTCAGGACAAAGAGAAAACAATTTTGATTTTGAATATGTAAAAATTTACGGTGGTCAACGAGCCAATATTATTCCGGGTAGTTGTAAAATTGAAATAACGGACAAAAAAATTAAAAATGATAGGGAAAAAGAAAAAATAGAGAACGTTATAAAAGAATTTACAAACAAGAAAAAATATTTTAAATGTAAATATGAATTTAATGATGACAAAATAACAATTGAAATAATTGGGAAATCCGCTCATGGCAGTCAGCCCTGGAATGGTATAAATGCGATTACAAATGCGATTGATTTTCTTTCGCAGTTTAAATTTGCAAATTCCGAATGTAATAAATTTATTATGTTTCTAAAAGATCATTGCAGCGATATTTATGGAGAAGGATTAGGAATTAAATCTGAACATCATTTTGTTGGTAAAACCACATCCAGTCTCAATGTTATTAAAACCACTGATACTGGTATTCAATCAACTGTGAATATCAGGAATACACTTGGTATGCCTCCGGAAAAGGTTCTGGAACTAACTACAAATATTGCTGACGATTTTAATAAGAATAATCAGTCATTAATTAAGGTTGAAAAAACAAGTACAGGTTCAAAAGCTCTTTATGTTGACCCGGAAGAAAATAAAGATTCTATATCTTCTTTGCAAAAAGCATACAAAGAAGTAACAAATCTCGAACCAGAATTAAAGGCAATTGGAGGAACAACTTATGCTAAGGCGTTCCCAAATACTGTTAGCTTCGGTCCAATTCTACCAGGCGAAGAAACCCTTGAACATCAGGCAAACGAAAGAGTAAAAATTCCCGTAGTATTACGAAACACAAAAATATATGGTTATACTATGTTATTGCTTGGTAATCCAAAATAGAATTTTCAAACTCCTAAACATAATAATTTTCAGAATGAGGTAATTTATGGATAAGGTTAGAGTTGGTGTAATCGGTGTAGGACATCTTGGTCAACACCATGCCAGAATATATAACGAACTGAATGATGTCGAACTCGTAGGTGTCGTTGATATAATTCCAAAAGTTGCGAAAAAAATTGCTAAAACAAATAAAACAAAAGCTTACACAAACTATGTGGATTTATTAGGCAAAATCGATGCCGTGAGTATTGCTGTTCCGACAAAATATCACTATGAAATTGCAAAATATTTTCTTGAAAATAAAATACATTCCCTCGTTGAAAAACCGATTACTTCAACTGTTGAACAAGCACAGGAGCTTGTCAATATCGCTCATTCTAATAATACCATCCTGCAAGTGGGACATATTGAAAGATTCAACGCCGCTGTGATGAAAATGAAAACTCTTGTAACTGAACCAAAATTTATCGAATCGCATAGACTTGGGTCTTATGACCCCAGAGTCAAAGATATTGGTGTGGTCCTGGATAATATGATTCACGACTTGGACATCATTCTGCAATTGGTAAACTCGAAAATCAAAAGTATCGAAGCAGTAGGAGTCGCTGTGTTTTCAGAATGGGAAGACCTTGCTAACGCTCGCATTAAATTTGCAAATGGATGCATCGCAAACATCACAGCAAGTCGGATTTATCCAGAAAAGATGCGAAAAATAAGAATTTTCCAACCCGATGCTTATATCTCTCTCAATTATATCAATCAGGAAATGGAAGTTTATAGAAAAAAACCTCTGAAAAAAAGAAGAAAAGATGGCATTAGCATAGCTATTGAAAGACGAAAAATTCGCGTAAAAAAAGAAGAACCTCTTAAACTGGAGCTTGCTCATTTTGTCGATTGTGTCAAAAAGGGAACAGAACCAATGGTAACTGGTGAACACGCCCGGGACGCTTTAGAGCTGGCTTTGGAAATAACAGATTTAGTAAGGAAAGGACAATATGTCGTCTAAACGAATTTTCATAATAGCCGGTGAAAATTCAGGAGACTTACACGGGTCTAATCTCGTTAAAGCCATTCGCAAAATGGATTCTTCTATCGAGTTTAAAGGACTTGGTGGACCCCAATTGGCATCAGCTGGCGTTACGCTTATGATGAATATAGTTGAGGATTTTGCCATCATCGGTTTTTGGGAGATATTAAAAAATCTCTCTAAATTCAAAAAACTTTTCAAAAGTGTTGTGGATGAATTAAAAAATGGCAACTACTCAGGTATTATTCTTATTGATTATCCTGAGTTTAATCTCAAGGTTGCGCGTGAAGCTAATAAGCTCGGAATACCCATCATCTACTATGTCTCGCCACAAATCTGGGCTTGGAGAAGAGGTAGAAGAAAAGAAATTGCTAAGATCGTTTCAAAAATGCTCGTTGTCTTGCCATTTGAAGTTAAGCATTACGAAGGAACAGGACTTGATATTGAATATGTGGGGCATCCTCTTCTCGATGTGATTAAATTAACAATGACAAAAGACGTCGTTTGTAAAAAATTCGACCTTGACTCAAATAAACTGATTATAGGTTTATTACCCGGAAGCAGAAAGGGAGAGGTCGAAAGAATTTTACCTATTATGATTGCAACCGCAGAATTAATTAAACAAAAAATTCCTGATGTTCAATTTGTTTTACCGCGAGCTTCTACCATCTCACAAGATCTTATCCAATTACATCTTCAGAATACAAGCCTTAATATAAAAGTGGTAAACGAATTCAGATACAATGTGCGGAGTATTCTTGACTTTGCCCTTGTTGCATCAGGAACTGCAACGCTTGAAAGTGCCTTCTTAAAAACGCCTATGATTGTTATCTATAAAGTGTCTCTCTTAACCTGGCTTATAGCAAAAAATCTTGTTACACTTCCTTATATTGGACTTGTGAATATTCTTGCTGGTGATTTAATCGTTCCTGAATTCATACAGAATGATGCCAAACCAACAGCCATTGCAAAACGTGTTTTAAAAATCCTTAATGACCCTGAGGAATTGGAAAATATCAAATTTGAACTCGCAAAAGTTCGTGAGAAAATTGGTGAACCTGGGGCATCAATGAATGCCGCACGAGCCGTCCTCGAAGTCATCAATCGCCAAGGTAAAAAGGAACAACAAATTTCTTCAAATAATGATAATCAAAAAGATTAAATAAAAAATATTTAGTCACAGAGAAACAAAGAGAATATATTTCGACAGGATTACAGGACAATACACAATTTAAAATTTAAAACTGATAACTGACAATGAATTGAGTAATTTATCATCTCAAATTGTCAGTTTTACATTGTCCGTTGTCAGTTTTTAATTGTTAATTTTAAATTGAATATCTAATTCTCTGTGTTCTCTGTAGTAATATCTTTCTAATAACTATGGTAAAAAAATATTCTTTCTTTGAAAATTTAAAATTCCGTATTCTCTCAACTCTCATCAAATACGCCCTAATCATAATTGGTAAAACCCTCAAAATAAAAATAATTAATTATCCTGAAATATTATCCACCGAAACACCAATTATATGTGCCTTCTGGCATGGTGATATGTTTATGACAGCATTTTTAGGCATAAAAGAAAAGAAAAAGAAAAATATCGCTATAATAACAAGTCGAAGTAGAGATGGTGAACTAATGACAAGGGTTTTAAATAAACTCGGTTATTTAACTGTCAGAGGTTCCAGTGCCAGAGGTGGTCTGCAGGCGTTATTGAATCTAATGAATGTTATGAAAAAAAATAATAATGCGGCAATAGCAGTGGATGGACCTCGGGGTCCTTATCATAAAGCAAAACCCGGTATTATATTATTAGCAAAAAAAACGGGAGCCGTTATTCTACCCTATGCCATTCAATGCAATAAAAAAATCATATTCAAAAAATCCTGGGACAAAAGCGAAATCCCTCTCCCCTTCTCAACTGTTAATGCAATCTTCTCCGAACCTATGACAATCTCTCCTGATGCATCGAAAGAAGATATGGAAAAATGGAATACTAAATTAGAAGAAATTTTAAATAAACTAAAAGAAAATAAATAAATTTGCCATGAAAGAACACAAAATTTCGCGAAAGTCATTAATCAATAATTTCGTGTTATTTAGTGTATTTTCGTGGCTATTTATTTATTCTCTTTCCTTTCCCCAAGATGTTTATCTTTAATTCCTATTCTCCATTTAAACTCTTTAACCGCACAATATAATACTGGCACAACAAGCATTGTTATTGTGGCAATAACCATTCCTCCAAAGGAAGGAATCGCCATCGGAACCATAATGTCTGAACCACGACCTTGAGACGTTAACACTGGAACAAGGGCTAATACTGTCGTTGCAATGGTCATTAAACACGGTCTAATGCGTCTCTTACCTGCCTTTACAACCGATTCTCTTATCTCCTGAATCGATGAGGGTGTTTCTTTCTCAAATACTTGATTCAAATAAGTCGCCATAACCACTCCATCATCAGATGCAATTCCGAAAAGGGCTAAGAATCCAACCCAGATTGCCACACTTAAATTAATTGTATGAACCTGAAACAGTTCTCGCATATGAATTCCAAAAATGTAAAAATTAAGAAACCACGGTTGAGAATATAACCAGATTAATAAGAACCCTCCTGCCCAGGCTACAAGAATACCTGAAAAGACTAATGACGTTGTTATTATTGACCTGAATTGAAAATATAAAATCATAAAGATAATAAAAAGTGCTAAAGGCAGAACAATTCTCATTTTCTTTTGTGCACGAACCTGATTCTCATAACTCCCTGCAAAAGTGAAACTGACTCCAGCAGGCAATTCTAATTCCCTATTTTTAATTTTGTAGTTCAGATATTCCGTTGCTTGATTAACAACATCGACTTCTGCATAGCCGGGTTTCTTATCAAAGAGAACATACCCAACCAAAAATGTATCCTCGCTTTTGATTTCTTCAGGACCACGAACATATTTTATCTCTGCCAGTTGAATAATAGGTATCTGAGCCCCATCAGGAGAGGGAACAAGAACTTTTCCTAATGCTTCAATACTGTCACGCAATTCCCTCATATATCTAACTCTGACTGGATAACGCTCCCGACCTTCAACAGTTGTTGTGATTTTTTTACCACCAATCGCAACTTCAATTACATCCTGAACCTCCTCTAATTTTATTCCGTATCTTGCAATTGCATTTCTATCAATATTAATCTCAAGGTAAGGTTTCCCAATAATACGGTCGGCAATTACAGTAGAAGGTTCAACATAAGGAACTTCTTTAAGAAATTTTTCTAATTGGTAACCAAACTTTTCTATCGTCTCAAGGTTAGGTCCTTTCACCTTGATACCCATCGGGGCACGCATACCACTTTGAAGCATAACAACTCGAGCAGCTATAGGCTGTAATTTTGGCGCTGATGTAGCTCCTGGAATCTGACCAGCCTTAACAATTAGTCCCCATATATCATCCGGTTTTTTAACATCATCCCATTTTTTTCTTCCGAGATTTAAAGTAGTGTCAAGAGCTGGTCTCCAGAGACGAAATGGTTTCCCACGAGGATCAAGAATTAAACGACCTGATTTATCTCGATTAAACATTCCTTTTACAATATATGGTTTTCCATCAGCGGAAGGTAAAGGTTCACCATTTTCATTACGAAAATAATCATTCTCGCTTTCATCAAACTTAAATGTTAATCTTTTCCCACTTTTGTCAGTAATATATTCTGATTTATAATTTATAACTGTTTCAATCATCGAGATAGGAGCAGGGTCAAGAGCCGTATCAGCGCGTCCAAGCTTACCGACTACTGAGTCAATTTCCGGTATTTGACTAAACGCTAAATCCTGCTTTTGTAAAATATCCATTCCTTCCGAAATAGAGGCGTGAGGCATTGTCGTTGGCATATAAAGATAAGAGCCTTCATCCAATGGTGGCATAAATTCTTTTCCCAGACCGGGAAATTTATGAACTAAAAATGAAAATAATCCTCGAGTTTTTACTGAAGTCGGCAGAAAACTAAAAACATTCCCAAAACCTAACCAGACGAAGCCTCCGAAAATAACTATTATAATCGGTATGGATAAAAATGTGATTTTATGCCTGAGACACAATCGCAATACCGTTTCATAATATCTTTGGAAAAAGAGAAAAAAGAACAAAATTCCACCAATTATTATTACTACAAAAATAAAATTGCGGATTTGTCCTTTATCAGGTCCTAACGGTAACCAGTGGTTTGAAAGCAATAGTGTTACTACCAAAACAGCAAATGCAGAGGTAAAAAATGGGATTGATTTTTTCACAACTTGAGGAATCAAAGGGGTAAAAAATCCATATACGCCAATAAAGACAATCAACAAACCTATCCACCATTTAAACATCAAACCTGTAACAATTCCAATTGTAATCAATGATATATAGAAGAATCGTCTGAGTTTATCACCACGAATCCTGCCTGTGAACAGAATATGAGCAAATGGCGGAATGATTGTCAGCGCTACAATCACTGATGCTAATAAAGCAAACGTCTTAGTAAACGCAAGCGGTTTAAAGAGTTTCCCTTCGGCTTCCTCCATTGTAAAGACAGGTAAAAAGCTTACAACTGTAGTCGATATTGCAGTCAGAACAGCGCTTCCAACTTCACTTGCCGCATTATAAACAATGTGAAGACGATTTGCATCTGAATCCGCTTCTTTTAGATGCCTTATAATATTCTCACAGATGATAATCCCCATATCCACCATTGTCCCTATCGCAATAGCAATTCCAGACAATGCCACAATATTCGCATCAACTCCAAATGTTTTCATTCCGATGAAGCACATTAGAACAGAAAGCGGTAGTAATCCGGAAATGAGAATGGAACTCCTTAAATGCATCACCATAACAAGGATAACAATGATTGTTACTATCACTTCTTCAGTTATTGCGGAATTTAAGGTTCCAAGAGTTTCATAAATTAAACCTGTTCGGTCATAGAAAGGAATAATTTTGACTTGACTAATCCTACCATCAGAAAGAACTTTTTTTGGTAAACCGGGAGAGATTTCTTCAATTTTCTTTTTAACATTGGTTATCGCAGCAAGAGGATTCTCTTTATACCTAACAACTACAATCCCCCCAACAACTTCAACTCCGCTTTTGTCTAAAACACCTCGCCTAAGCTCTGGACCGAGACTAACTTTAGCAACATCTTTAACATATATAGGGACATTCTCATTAACTTTGATAACAGCATTCTCAATATCCTTTAAATCCTTTACAAATCCAACACCCCGAATAATATATTCCACCTTATTCACTTCTATAACACCAGCCCCAACATCCAGATTAGACATTTTGACGGCACTATATACTTCTTCCAGCATCACATCCTTTGCACGCATCGCATCAGGATCAACATCAATTTGATATTCTTGAACGAAACCACCAACAGAGGCAACCTCACTCACACCTTGTGCTGATTGAAGAGCATATCGCACATACCAATCCTGAATCGTCCTGAGCTCATTTAACTCCCAACCACCTGTTGGATTCCCGTTTTCATCTCGCCCTTCTAATGTGTACCAGAAAACTTGACCGAGCGCCGTCGCATCAGGTCCCAGAGCGGGTCGCACTCCTTCAGGTAAAGTTCCCTCAGGTAAACTGTTCAATTTTTCAAGCACTCTTGAACGTGACCAATAAAAATCAACTTTCTCTTTGAAAATAACATATATCGTGGAAAAACCAAACATAGAATAACTGCGTATTGTTTTGACACCCGGAATTCCAAGAAGAGATACTGTTAATGGATAAGTAATCTGGTTTTCAACATCCTGAGGTGAACGTCCCATCCAATCAGTAAATACAATCTGTTGATTCTCCCCAATATCAGGAATGGCGTCAACAGAAACCGGGCTCCGAATTAATCCCGGAATCTTCCAATCAAAAGGAGCTACTATCACACCCCAAACAATAATCAGGACAATAAGAAGAAAAACAACTATCTTATTGGTCATACAGAACCAGATGACTTTATCAGTGAATGATTTGGGCGTTGGTTTTGGTTGTAATTCTTGATTCATTCAGGTTCTCTCAGAAATATAGAGATAGTTGCATATGTTAGCTTGTTACCGCTTTGAATGATGTAGGGAACGGTCGCGACCGTTCCCTACAATGCGGCATAAATGTCGCACCACAAACGTTCATTTTTTAATTCCTTCAAAAATGACCTCTACCTGATCCCCACAACTAAACATCATTTTGCCAAAGTAAGGATTTTCTGTTCCTGTTTTATTTTGCAACCAATCAGCTCCTTTATTATTAAATGCCATCGGACAGTGGAATCTGATAATTGGTTGCTTATTACTTGTTCCAAATTTTTTCGCCACTTCTATCATCAACATAGAAAATGGTGAAAATCCTTCTCTTGCCTTCGCTATATTATTTGAATTTCTAATATCTTCAGCACTCTTTTTTATTTCATCATATTTTTTCATCCACTCCAAATGTGTTTTATGATCGAGTAGAGTCATATCTACTTTCTCAAGTGCTTGAATAAATTTCTGAGTATTATCGATTGCCTCTTTAAATTTATCCTGACTCAAGGCTTGCTGAATATTAAAATACGCATCGAAAATCCCATCCAATTGTTTCTTAAACTCATCAGGAATTTTAGAAATCTCTTTTTTTTGTTCCTTATCTTCATTTACATTTTTTTTCACAGTTTCTTTAGAAGCCACGACTTGAGTTCCTGCTTGATGTTAATGAGTTGGAACAGGCTCTCCACCTTCCGGACTCATCATACTCGGTTTCGCAAGAATCTGCACTGCACTATCAATCTTAAAATTTCCATTGATTACAACGTTTTCCCCTTCATTTAATCCTTCCTTAACGACATAAAAATCACCAGCACGTGGTCCAAGGACAACTTCACGACCCTCATACACACCTTGCTTATCTTTTACAGCTATATAAACCACTGCCCTTTTTCCTGTAATCAAAGGAGCCGATGCGGGAATAATGATAGGCGGTTTTGAATCAACTGCAACATAAACAAGAGATTCTGCAGAAACAAGTGGCATTCCACAAATATCACAGGAACCAGCTTCATCTTTCACTATTTCGGGATGCATTGGACAAATCCATTTTCCTACTAACGATTCATCCATAACCTTACCACCCAAAGCAACTTTTGAATGGACAACGGCTCGAACAAACATCTCTGGCTTCAACCTCCCATCAGGATTTGGAACATTAACACGAACTTTAACTGTTCGGGTCTTTTCATTTAGAACAGGATCTATGAATGCAATTTTCCCTTTAAATACTTCTCCGGGATATGATTCAGCCTGAAATTCAATCTCCTGTCCATATCTTATCCATTCAACGTCTGATTCATAAGCATCAAGCTTCACCCAAACTTGAGAAAGGTCAGCAATAGTATAAATCTGTGTTCCAGTATCCACGTACATCCCTTCCACAGCATTTTTCTGAATCACAATCCCACCAATCGGAGAATAAATTGTTATATGGTCAGAAGGTTTTCCACCTTTCTCTATTTCTTCAATCTGTTCTTTTGTCAAACCCCAAAGTCTTAATTTTTCGCGGACAGCCTCAACTGTTTTCTGTGCAGTTTCTTTGATACTCTCTATACTGCTTTTTTCAAGGGTTTTCACTGCCTTAAGCGACTGGAATAATTCTTCTTGTGCCGATAAAAGCTCAGGGCTATAAATGTCAACCAGATGGTCACCCTTCTTCACAGGCATTCCCGTATAATCAACATACAAACGATCGAGACGTCCGGGAACTCTTGCGGCAACATCAGCAAGTCGAGTTTCATCATATTCAATTTTCCCGAGCATCTTCACTTCCACAGAAACAAATTTCCGTTCTACTGAGGCTACCTCAATCTCAGCCAATTTTTGTGCATTCTCAGAAAGTTTCAAATCTCTTGGTCCTTCATCTTCAGATTGACTTTCACTCATCACAGGAATTAAATCCATCGCACAGATAGGACATTTTCCCGGTTTAGGTTGACGAATCTGCGGATGCATCGAACAAGTCCAGTATTTAATTTTTGCCTGTTCTTCTGAATGAGATGACTGATTAGGTTGTGTTTGAGCTAATGCATCTTCTTGTAAAAAACTACCAATAAAAAAAACTCCAATAACAAGGATATATATCATCACTTTACTAACATAACTGTAAAATTTTCGATTAAAAGTACCCATTGCCTTCTCCTTTTAAACTTCTTAATTTGAGGTCTCCGAAAAACTGACTATTATGTCATTCCCGTGTAAACGGGAATCCAGAAACATATCAAACTTGGTTAAATAATTTCTGGATTCCTGCTTTCGCAGGAATGACACGGTTTGGTTTGTCAATTCTTCAAAGTTCTCAATTTGTGGTTCCTTGTTTAATTTCCGTAATATCTCTCCCAACAAGCATTTCGAGTTCAGCTAATTTTTGTGCACTGTCAGTTAATGCTCTTTCGTAAGAAAGCTTAAATTCTAAAAATATTCTTTGAGCATCAATCAAATCGAGAAAACTTGCCTTACCTACTGTGAATGTCTGCTGAGTTGCTTGTAAGGATTGCTCCGCTTTAGGAATGAGTGTATTTTTATAAAGGTCAATCTTACGCTCAGCATCTCGTAATTCATACAGTGCCATTTTCAAATCAGCAATTAGATTATTCTCCTTATCAATTCTCTTCTTCTGTACAGATGTGTATCTTGCTTCAGCCTCTCTTACTCCTGCTTTATATTTCCCAAACCATATCGGCAAATTCACAGAAATCATTCCAGTAATTGCAGCATAATCATTATCTTCTGGCATTGAAGGAGTTGGTGAATCCATATATTCTATGCCTAACATAATGTCGGGATAATATTCTCTTTTTGCTCGTTCAATAGCTCTTTTCTCCTTCTCTATTTCAAAATCTAAGGCTTTAAGCTCAGGATTTTTCTCTTTTAGCCAGATAATAAACTGTTCATCTGCAATATTCACTTTTTCTTCAGGAATTGTTTTCGGAAAAGGAATAACAATGTCAGTCGGTCGATTTAACAAAGCATTCAATTTGACACGGATTGGTTCTTGTAAAAATTTTACAGAAAGCAACTCATTCTCGAGTTTCCCAAGTTCAACTTGAGCCTTAATTACATCTGAATATGTGGCAAGGTCAGTTTTATATTTAGTTCTCACCACTTCTTCAAAATATTTCATCAGTTGGATATTTTCTTCTGTTATATTTATTGCCCGAGCCACATAATAATACTCATAATAGTTTTTCTTTACTTCATAAAAAAGTTTTAGCTTCCCCTCTTCATACATTTGTCCTTCAATATTTGCCATCTGAAGAGCCATTTTCCCTTCCAAATCAAGCTTTTCAAACCAGGGGAATTCCTGTTCCAATCGAACGACCGACTCCTCTGTTTTGATAGAATACTCATAGCTCAAAATTGGTTCAGGCAAATACCGAGCTTGAGGAACTTTCTCCAAAGCCGCTTTCCAGTTATTAAATGCTGATTCCAACCCCGGATTATTCAATCCCGCATAGATAAGATAATCAGACAATGAAGATTCCTCATTCAAGGTAGGCAGTTTTTCTTTCGTATAAACCTTATTACCAGATTTATATTCTGTTTTCTCTTCTCTTACTAAACTATTATAAGCTGATTTAAATTCTTTTGTAGAAACACAACTTACAAAGAAAATAATTAGACCGATTACTATAAAACAATTGAATTGTTTCATATCCAATGCTCGTTTCATATTCTAAAACCTAAAGTTATAGATTGAATGTTCAACATCTTTGAAATATTCAAGATCAAACTTATAAAAACGAAAATTTGTGACATAAATATAGTATTACAACATTGTAGTACGAGATTTATCTCGCACAACTATGCAGCAGGAATGTCGCACCACATTTTTTCAGATACTTAAAAAATAATATTGCGTCCACTATTATTAAGTCAAGCGTTTAGTAAAACTGTAATTCAAATAACATATAAAAGAGAATTCAAAAATATAAGCTATTCCCTTTTTTATATACCCACAGACTCATTAAGGTATTTCAGTTTGTTTCATAAATATTCACTTTCCGATGTCTCAATTACCTCTTGTGATGATAAATATTTATTGGAAACTAATTCTACTTCATCAACTGTTATAGTCTGATAGCCATATTCATTATTTATCTTCCCAATGATAATGTATGGTCCTCTTGTTACAACTAAATTCCCATATTTCTGATAAGCTTTGGGAAACATCACGGCTTCATAAATTCCATCAAAATCTTCAAGAGTCAAAAATTTCATATACTCACCTTTTACAGTATACACTCTACGATTCGTTACCATCCAACCAATCATCTTTACTTTTCTGTTAATACATTTTCTCATATCAACAGATGAAATTAATCCTTTAACATTTCGTAAATCTTTATAAAGAATAAGCGGATGATTTGACACCGCTATATCAAGTATTGATATTTCATTTAAAAGTTTTTCTTTATCAGAATATTCGGGGAGTTCTGGAATAGAGAACTTTTCAAAATTATCAAAAATATTTTCGGCACAAATAGAGGTCTTATTTGATTTTTCCAATTTCTCAAGCTGGTCAAGTTGCCAGAGCAATTGAGGAATTGTATAATCAAAAGAATGAAATGCCCCTGATTTAATTAATGTTTCACATTCTGAATATGTGGGCTGAACTCTCTTATAAAAATCTAAAAATGATTTATAGCGTCCTTTTTCTCTTTCCTTAACAATTCTTTCAAGGGTATTATACTTCAAACCTTTAACCTGAATCAATCCCACTCTTATCCGTCCAATCTTATGTAGGGGACAGGCATGCCTGTCCCCTACACTTGTAGCAGTCGCATTTATGCGACTGTTTTGTGCGATAAATCGCACCGCTACATCCGTTCTCCCTATCCAATACAATTCACTTTCATTCACGCAAGGTAACAGTATTTTTAATCCCATTCTTCGTGCTTCGGAAACATAAGCATGAGTATCATAAAAACCGCCACCATTCGAAATCACACAAGCCATAAACTCTGCTGGATAATGCGCCTTGAGATATACCGCTTGAAATGAAATATCAGAATACGAGGCACTATGCGCCTTACAGAATGCATATCCTGCAAATGAGCGCATCTGCCGCCATATCTCTTTTGCAACCTTCTCTGAAACATTGTTATCAATAGCACCCTGAATAAATTCTTTTCTCATTGCATTCATTTTTTCCGCAGAACGTTTCTTACTCATCGCCCTGCGAAGTAAATCAGCTCTGCCTAAACTCATACCTGCTATTGAACTCGCAACCCTTAACACATCCTCTTGATACACCATTATTCCATAAGTAGATTTAAGAATCTCTTCAAGAGATGGATGAGTATATCGAACTCTTTCCAGTTTTAAATGTCTTCTGATGAATTTTTTCATCATTCCACTATCCGAAGGTCCGGGTCTTATGACTGAAGATAGAGCAACAACCAATCCATAGTTATCTGCCTTGCATTTCTTTAATAATGACCTCATCCCCGGAGATTCAATCTGAAAACAACCGATTGTTTTACCTTCTTTTAAAAGAGAAATAAGCAACTCATCCTCATAATCAATATTCTGTATATCTATTTTTGTGTTATGATTTTTCTCAATCATCTTGACCGTATCAGCAATAACCGATAATGAGCGTTGTCCCAACAAATCAATTTTCAGCAGTCCTAAATCTTCTATCTGATACATATCGTATTGAGTAACAACAATTCCTTTCGTAGCATATTGAAGCGGAACATTCGTTGTTAGTGGTTCAGGTGAAATCACAATTCCACCGGGATGAATTGATAGATGTCGTGGTAACCCATCAATTTTTTTTGCAACTCCAAGAATTGTATTAAATAGTTCATCATCAACGAGCAATTCCCGACTTTCAGGAAGTAATGCCATCGCATTTTCTATAGCCTTTGCGGAACGATGAGGAATATGCTGAGTGTAAGTCGTAAGCTCCGAATTTGACAATCCCATCGCCTTACCGATTTCACGAATTGTTGACCTGCCCGCAAAAGTTACAAACGTGCAAATCATCGCTACATATTCGGCACCATACTTTTCATAAACATAATTTAGAACCTCATCCCGCCTTTTCCAGCACAAGTCTATATCAATATCAGGCGGGTCAATTCGCTCAGGATTAAGAAATCGCTCAAAATATAGGTCATACTTTATCGGGTCAACATTCGTGATTCCTAACAGATAAGAAACCATACTATCCGCCGCAGATCCTCTCCCAACCGTTGGTATCCCTTTGGTCTTCGCAAAATTTACAATGTCCCAGACAATTAGAAAATATGATGAATAACCCATCTGATTAATTATATCCAATTCATACGCGAGTCGATTTTTGACCGCATCATTTAACTCAGAATATCTCTTTTTGGCTCCTTGATAACACAGCTTCTGTAAATAAGAAAAATCACTTTCTCCTTCAGGCACCTTGAATTTAGGAAATCTTAATTTACCTATAGGAAGTTTTACCTTGCATCTCTCCACGATTTGATAAGTGTTGGAAATCGCTTCTGGACAAAAAGAAAAAAGTTGCTTCATCTCATCAGAAGATTTCAGGAATGCTTGTCCCCGAGCTAATAAGTTTTCATCAATATTATTAATAGTTGCTCTCTCTTTAATCGCAGTCAAAATCTTATGAATTTCATAATCTTCTTGATGAATAAAATAGACATCGTTGGTTCCCACAACGGGAAGATTCAATTCTTTGGCTAAAGACAATAATTTTTTTATATTAGAAGATTTCTTATGAGCTATTAGCTCCACATATAAATGGTCTTGTGGAATAAACGAACGAAGATTCCTCAATAAATTTTCATCCTCAGAAATTATTATGACGCCGTTAGAATCTTTTTTTAAAGCTTCTATGAGAGAAAAATTGAATTTATGACCATTTTTTTGTGGGGAAAGGGTATGCCTGTCCCCTACAGTATTATCTATAAAGGTTAAGATTGCTTCGTCGCTATCGCTCCTCGCAATGACACCCCTCATACCCTCTCCCTCGGTGGGAGAGGGGGAAATGTCATTGCAAGCTGTTTTATCGTGAAGCAATTTCGTTGTAGCGGTTTGATTTATCAAACCTGAATTAGAAAGAAATTGTTGTGAAAGCTGTAAAGCAGTAACGATTTCGCATATTCTCTTAAATCCACTATTATCCTCAGCTAACAAAACCGCCTTCTCAGTATCTGTTTTAATTTCTACTCCCAGAA
>Ga0315274_10002443_pt1 | contig 28053 bp, 40 predicted proteins | sample YL17G02_20_MG_FD_203700 | JGI IMG/M metagenome (GOLD analysis project Ga0315274, IMG submission 203700) | Sediment microbial communities from Yellowstone Lake, YNP, Wyoming, USA - YL17G02_20 | ecosystem: Environmental > Aquatic > Freshwater > Lake > Sediment | place: USA: Wyoming | collected...
CCACGTCGTGGGTGATGAACAAAACAGCTTCGAAGCCGGGCATGGCCAGGATCGAATCCATGAAGCTCATGTAGTTGCGGTAATCCTGCCCGGCCGTCGGTTCATCCATCACCAGGATGCGTGAGCGCATGGCCAGGATGGCGGCGATGCTGACGCGCTTCTGTTGGCCGAACGAGAGCGCCAGCGGCGGATCGGCCTCCAGGCCTGTCAGGTTGACGATTCTCAGCGCCTCTTGCACCTCCTCCTGAATGAGATCGGGCGCGTGGCCCAGATTGGTGGGCCCGAAGGCCAATTCCTCGCGCACGGTCGGCGCGAAGAGCATATGGCTCGGGCTTTGGAAGACGTAGCCCAGCGTCGAGGCCACCTGGGCCACGCTCAACTCACGCGTATCGCGTCCTTGCACCAGGACCCGCCCGGCCGTGGGCTTGAGCAGCCCAATCGCGTGCTTGACGAGGGTCGTCTTGCCGGCGCCGTTCGGCCCCAGCACGGCAATGACCTCGCCCGGGCGGATCTCCAGGTTGATGTCGTGGAGCACCGAGTCGGTCGCGTCGTAGCCGAAGCGCACGCCTTCAAACCGGACAAGAGGCGGCTGGGCCTGCCCGCGTGGGCGCCGGAGGGCAGGCGGGGCGGCGTACGGCTGCGGCTCTTGCGCCGCTCGGGCGATGACCATCTCGGCCGGCAGCTTGACCTCGCGGTAGTCGACCGCGCGCGCCAGGCCGGCCACGGGCCCCTGATAGCGCACGCGGCCCTCGGCCATGAACATCACCGCGTCTGGGCGAATGTGCAAGACGTCTTCGACTCGGTGCTCGATCATCAGCACCGACATGCCCTCGTCAGCCAGGCGACGCACCAGCGCCAGTGCTTCTTGGGCGCTGACCGGGTCGAGGCTGGCCAGCGGCTCATCCAGGATGAGCAAGCTGGGCCGCATGGCCAACACGCCGGCCAGCGCCACCTTTTGCTTCTCGCCGCCGGAAAGGTTGTGCGTTTCGCGGTCGCGCAATGCGCCGATGCCCAGATGTTCTACCGCCCGTTCGACGCGCTCGAGAATCTCCACGCGCGCCAGGCCGAGGTTCTCAAGGCCAAAGGCAACTTCGTTGAGCACGCGCGTGCCGAGAATCTGGCGTTCAGGGTCCTGCAGCACGGTCCCGACCTTCTGCGAGATGCGGGCCAGCGGCCAGCCGGCGGTATTCTGACCATGCAAAAGGATGCGCCCGGAAAGCTCGCCCTTGTAGGAGCGCGGGATGAGCCCATTGATGCAGCGGGCAAGTGTGGTCTTGCCGCAGCCGCTCGACCCGGCCACCAGCAGGATCTGCCCCGCGGGAAGTTCAAAGGATATCGAGGAAATCGAAGGGCTGCCGCGATCGCGGTAGCGGAATGAGAGATTCTCAACGAGCAGTGGCGGAGATTGGCTCACGGGTGGGTCCAAAGGTCGCGCTCGGTCACAAGATGCTTAACCCACGCCCGCCGGGTCGGTCACGCAGAGAGTGGGGTGGTGCAGGCCAGCCCCGTGAATACACGATCTACGGCGGAAATCGAGCCGGCCCGGGGCCCAGGCCGGGGCTCTCGCCTTGCGGCAATCGGCCGAAAAGCGGCGCTGGCGCACCGTCCGCCGGTCTGCTTCCCCGGGTCACACCTCATGCAATTGGATAACCACTCGCCCGGCCGCGGCTGCCCGCAAATCATCGGCAGCAGGCGTGCCGTCGGGTTGCAGACGGACATTGAAGTACTTGCCATACCCCGGGCGGAGGACAAAGTAGCGTGCCAGGGCTTCACCCACGCGCTCGGCATTCTCCACCACTTCGCCGCGCACCTGCAGGGTTCTTCCGCTCAGGCGAAGCCGAGCGCACTGGCGCGAGCGCAGGTTGCGCCACCACGATCGTTCTCGTTTGCTGATGATCGTCAACATGTCCCCGTCGCGAGCCACGTTGACCGATGTGCGGATGGTCTTGCCGCTGCGACGCCCGCTCACGGCAATCACCGCGAACGAATCGCCTAAGACCGCATGAAGGGGCGAGTTGATAATCGCTGCCAGGAGGACGTTGCCCATAGGACTGGGCAGGATGATCTCCGCTGCGCACGCCGGACGTCCGACGGGCCGCCCGGCCAATCGTCATCGGGCTGCCCTCCCATGGGAGGGCAGGTGCCTCAACCAGCAGATTGGATCCCAGGCACCCAGTCAGGATGGAACACGTCGCCCCGCGTCTTCGGGACAGCCCTCAGCTTGTGCATGCATTGTAATCGCGACGTCCACTCGCGGCCAGTCAGATGCAGGATCGGCATACAGGTCTCACTCAATGCGTGCAATGGCCCTGCGGGCGTGCCTGGCCAAACACGCCGGCCTGCGACGTATGCCTAGAACGCTTTGGCCGCGTCCGAGAGCGGGATGCCGCCAGGCAGCCCGCCACAATCCGTGACCGGAACACATTTCGGGAGTAGACTTGTGCCCGCAGAGCAACGGACCTGCGCCGATTCCAACTCACCCATTGCAGACCGCAGGGGAGGAGCCCATCATGTCAGCCTCGAGGCGGCGGACCATCGTTATCATTCTGGGGGCCGTGGTTGTGCTAGGCCTAGCCATCCAGTTCGTCCCGACTCGCGTGAGCAGGATTAACCCGCCGATCGTGGCGGAACCGCAGTGGGATAGTGCCGCCACGCGCGACACCTTCTATCGCGCCTGCGGCGATTGCCACAGCAACCAAACAACCTGGCCGTGGTACAGCCGGGTCGCCCCCCTGTCGTGGCTCATTGCCTCGGATGTCGCCGAGGGGCGCCAGCGCTTGAACGTGTCGGAGTGGACCGGCCGGCAGCGCGCGGCCGATGAGGCGGCCCAATCGGTGATCGAGGGCGAAATGCCGCTGCCCATCTACCTGATCATGCACCCCAACGCGCGCCTCTCGGCGCAGGAGCGCCAGGCTCTAGCGCTCGGGCTGCAGGCCTCCTTCGCGAGGTGACGTTGCGAGGGCACTGCCCCTCGAGAGGACCGGGCGGCGGCTGGTGGCGGTCGAGCCGGGGAGTTGCCGACCCAACTACATCCTGATCTGCCTCAGCGCGGCGGGCCAACAGCTCGCCGCGCTGGTCTTCTTCGGTCGCCAGCGCGATGACGCGCAGGTTGTCCGGTCCGGGTACGGTCAATGGACGTCCACCCACATCCCGACCTCCCCCAACTCGAAAGCGGCGGCGGAGGTCCCGACTCGCGTGCAGCCTGCCGTGATCGGCTGGTCCAGTCGTAGGTCCAGGATCTTGCCCGCGCCATCTATGGGCATCGAGTGCAAGCCCACACCCTTTAGGCGGTCGAAGAGAAGGAGGTCGACCGCGAAGCCCCCGGGAAGGTTTCAACCGGTCCCTTTCCCTTTTCGACCTCGCGAAAGACACCGGGCGTTGTCACGGGTGCCGGATCGCCGGGCACGATTGTGTCCGCGGCGTATGTTGCGATGACCTGCTGGCCCTCATGAAGGCGGACAGGCTGTTGTTCAAGAATCACTTCGATCCAGCGAACGTTGGGGCCGATTGGAATGGGGGTTGGAATGCAAGCGGCAGCGGAATGCATTGCCGTTGTGGCGGCAGCCGCGGCGAGCTCAAACAGGGCTGCGTTGATCAGCGCGAACTTGGGTGTCACACCAGCCGGCGTGGAGGTCCTCAGGGTTCGAGGGTGAGGCGTGGGCGCGGCCTGAGCCCAGGAGCATGCGCAGGAAGCGGACCCTGCGCGACCAGGCCTGTCGCGATGCGGCCCAGTCCCCTTCGGGTTAGGACTTGCGCGAAGCTCGCGAACGAGCCTTGGCCGGCGCGCTGCTCTCGCGCACTTCCAGTTCGATGCGAATGATTCTCACCGGCGATGCCTCCAGCCGGCGGGCAATGGACTCCAGCGAGTCAGTCGCTTTGCGGCGGGCAATCTGCGTCTGCGCATCCGGTTTTTGGCCAGGAAGATCCAGGGGCAGGGCGGGTTGCGCCTCCTCGCGCCTGAGCTTTTGCACCTCCAGCTCGAGCTTCTCCCGATTGAGGGGCAAGTTGTAGATCCTCTCAACGGTCTGCACGACCACCCACACCGCGGTGGCCACCGAGGCGGCCGCGCCGCCGGCTACGGCAATCGATGCCACAACCTCCAACGGCGACCGCATGCGCAGCGACCCGACCTGCAGCTGGTCGCGCTCATCAAGCGGTCGGCCGTTGCGATAGAGAGAGAAGCGCGAGAAGTGATAGGAACGATAGCGGGGGTCGACGGCGAGCCGGACGATCTCGTAAAGGGAAGTGAAATCGTAAAGGAAGAGCGCAACATCGGAAATGTGCGGTGTTGCCTGGACATCGGCGGTGAGCGTGAGACGGGCAACGTGGGTCGTGTCGGATGCCATGAGCCATTCTCCCTGCACGCTTTCCCGGAGCGCGGGGCCGTGGACCGGGCTTTCTTGCCAGATGGCGTGCCCCGCCAATCACTCTAGCACAACTTGACCCGCCTCACACGAGGCCTCAACGTATGCGGCCCACGTTACGGTGCAGCCGACTCTGCTAGCCGGCTCAGCACGATGCAGGTGGGGGCCGCGCTCAGCCTCAGGACGTTTGACCGGGTGCCGTGCAACGCTCCGGCGGTTACCTTCCGGATCGGTTCGTTCTGCCTCTGCTCCGAAAGGGAGAGGCCGAGCGCCACGGGGTCAGATCGGGCCGGTTCGCCCAATCGACCGGTCCCACGGCAAATCGGTATCGCAAGCGGGGCAAGATCACCTCCCGCCAGGCCGACTCGAAGTAGCGAAACGCCTCCTCCCATTCTCCGCCCTCGCCCCAGCCGTCGTGATGGAGCGTGACCAGTGTCGTGCGCGGCGTCCTCGCCAACAAGCGCAGCGTGACGTGCGTCTGTTGCGGTCGCACGCTGGGCAGCTCGGGCGGCGCGTTCCATGTAAAGGAAAGCAGGGTGGGTTCCTGGATGGCCAGCAGAATCATCCCCTCGCCGCCGCGCCGCCCTTCGGGAGCTGAGGGATCGAAATACATCTCGTACGCGCCCTGCAGGCGCAGTTTAACCCGGCAGGCCGGTGCAAAGAAGGACCGGACTCCGGCCTCGGTGGTCCAAGCCTGCCACACGTCGCGCAGTGGAGCGTCGACGGTGGCCTCGGCGTACACTGCGCGTTCGGGTTTTCCCATCATGCAACTCCTCTCGCATTCGCAGCACCGTGGCGCTGGCGGGCGGCCGGTTCTCAACTGCTCAAGGGCACTAACGGGAAATGATCGCCTCAGCCTTTGACGTAGGAGAGCTTCTCGGCAATCCGCCCTCCCCGCAAACGATAAACATCAACTCCTCGCACGTGGCCGGGGGTGCCGTCGAGCCCACGCCATTCGTAACGCCAACGCATCACGCACCGATCGCGAGAGGCGAACACCTCCTCCGGCTGGATGTGCGCCCCGGCCGAGGTGTCGAAGAACTCCTGCCAGAATGCCGACACGGCTTCTCGACCGACGTAGCGCGAACCGTCAGGGGCGGGAGAGGTATTCCCCTAGATCGTGTCCTGGGTCAGGCAGTCCAGCATCGAGGGAAGATCGTGACGGTTGAGGGCCTCATTGAAGGCGCGGACGACCTCGGCCGCCGACGGCCTCCGGTGCAAGGTGCGAAACGATCTCATAGGCGCCTCCGGTGATATCCAACCAGCTCATTCGAGCCGCGCTCGGAACGTCCGGCGAGGGTGGCTCGCGGCAGGTGCCCCCGCGTGCCGCCGGGGGAAATGAGCCAGCCGCGCGCCGGGGCCCACATCGTCTCCCCTGGGTTCGCCAGCGCGCGTCGGAACCCTCGTCCTTACTTCATTTGCCCGATGAAAGTCCGCACCGCGGCTTGCAGCGCGCCCATCGAGCGAGCAAACACGCCCTTGAAATGGTCCGGGGAGGCCACGAACAGCTCGATCGTCCCCCAGGTGTTGTTGTCCACAGGGAAGATCTTGGCCACTTTGGTGGCGGCTGTGGCGTGGCTGGAGGCCGCAACGACCTTGACGCGCTCTTTGTCGCTGTCAATCGACCAGAAATTCGGGAAGACCAAGCGGAAGAACTGCTCGTCTTTCTCGTCAACCACAATGACGTATGTCTTGCCTTCCGCTTTGAAGACGACCCCCTCTTTTGTCGTCTCCGGGTTCTAGCCCTCGCCCTTCAGAAAATCGGAGTACATCTTCAAGCGCTCGTCCTTGGTTATCGTCCGTTCTCCTTTGAGGGGGGTGGGTCGGGGCCTTTCTCCTGGCCTCGACCCTGCAGGATTGAATTCGCGCGGTCCAATGGGCCTCGCGCTGGTTGCTGGGCTGGATTGTTCGACGAGCCAAGCCCCTATTATAGAAAGAGTTGAGAAACCGGCAAGTGGCCGCGGGGAGAGCGGAGGTGCGAGGTGGTCTCGTATCGATGTTCAAACACCGGCCCGGACTCCCTTCTTGCGTCTCGAGCCGCATGCCAGGCGGATCAACCGGCCCTCGCATGAGAGAGAGGCACGCCTTCGTGCGATGCAGGATGTGCGCTGGCTCAGCCCACGCTCCGGCCGAGGATGAGCAGGTCGTGCCGGACTCCATCCAGCACTGCCACGCGCGGCAGCGCACCCCAGCGCGCGAAGGCATGGCGAGAGAAGAGCACCAAGCTTGGCGAATTGTGGGTGAAGATGAAGGCCAGCAGTGTCTCGATGCCGAGGCGGGGCGCCTGCGCCACGGCGTGCCCCAGCAGGGCCGAGGCAAGTCCGCGCCGCTGTTGAGCCGGATTCACGTAGAGGCTGACTTCCGCGGTGTGCGCATAGGCCGCCCGACCATAGAAGGCCGTCAGGCCAAGCCACGCGGCGACAGACCCGTCAGCCTCAGCCACCCACAACGGATGGCGCTCGGGCGAGTGCTGCTTGAACCAGGCTGTGCGTGACTCGACCGACACCGGCTGCGTGTCGGCCGTCGCCATGCGCGCGGGGATTGAGGCGTTGTATATCGCGACAATCGAGCCAAGGTCATCCATAGTTGCGGGGCGAATACTCAATGGCGACTCTCCATGCTGCATGTTGCGTGCGCACCGCGGGTTGAGTGTGCGACGCTGCGAAGTGGGCATCGGTGCACTCCGCCTGGGTTGGCGCGCCGCGCCGGATCCAGTGTCGTGGGCGCTGTCGCACAGGCTGAGGCTGGGCGGGGACCGTCCCGGGCCAGCGAGCCGCAACTACGCGGCCGGTTCTGCAGTCAGCCAGCGTTCGGTGACTTGGCGAAGGCGCTTCTGTCGGGTGGTGTCGCGCTTGGCGCTCGCCAGCCAGAACAAGACCAGCTTCTTGCGCGAGGGGGCAAGCGCGCGCCAGGCGGCCAATTGCCCGCGCCGCTTGCGCAATTCGGCCAGGAGATCGGCCGGCGGGCGATCGGTGTGCTCGCGGCGCTCCGCCTCACGCCATTGCCCGCTGCTCTTCGCTTCTCGCACTTTGGCCATGCCCCATGCGGTCATTCGCTTCTGACGGATGAGCCGGGCCACTCGCCGCTTGTTGCTTTGCGACCAGATGCTCCCCGCCCGGCGCGGTGTGAAGCGCAGAAGGAAGCGCGTCTCGTCCAGTTTGTGCAGCAACCCGTCGATCCATCCATAACACAGTGCTTCTTCAACCGCCTGCTCGTAAGATGCCGATTGACCTTGGTGACGACGCTTGGGAAGCGCCACCCAGGCCTCGCCGGCACGCAGATGATTGGCGCGCAGCCAAGCTCTCCATTGATGTCGATCGGCAAATGTGAGAAATTCCTTGCCGGTGTGGGCGCTCACCAGATCACCCCGCAGCCAACCTAATGCAGGTCAATGAGTTCCGGTCAGCCAACCGCCTTCAGCGTCCGCAGCGCACGGATCGTGACCCACTTGTTGGGTTCGTGCTTTGGCCCGAAATCGACCCAAGTCTTGCCGGAGTAGTTGTACTCGAGCGACCACCGGCCGTGTTCGTCTTGCTTTTCAAAGAGGACATCAACGGCACGTGCCATACGCGGGTCCCGCGCGTGCCCTGTTGCGGCCAACGCTTCGACATTTTGCAGGAGGTCGGTCACATAGAATACGGGGAACCCGAACTTCCACCAGTTGCGGCTCGGCGGCCCGCCCCACGTGGGATAGCCCGCTGTGGCAGGGTCGGGGCCAAGCAGAAATTCCGCTCCGTGGGCCAGCGCGCGCTTGATGAGCGGGGTGGAGGGCGCGGGCCATGTGCCCAAGGCGAGCATTACCTTGACGCCTCCCCAGGCGCAGGGCAGCTTGTTGTTCGCGCCACAGGCAAAAGTCGGCCCGCACTTGCCTGCGGCGTAGTAGCGCACTTCAGCCGAGCGATCCTTGGCTGCCGCGATGCCTTCGCCTGTCACGCTGCGCGCGGTCCACTCAGCCGCCGATTTCAGGCGATCGTCGGTGCAGCCCATCTCGACCAGCGCCCACAGCAAGTTGCCTTGCAGGCAGTCGGCTGTGCCCGAGGGGGCGGCGCTTGCGGTGAACTGGCCCCCCGGGGTGAGCGCATGATGGAGGATGTACTTTGCCGCGGTTTCGAGCCGCTTGTCCTCCTCCCGGCGAGCGCCAAGTTGGGCCAGAAGCACTAGCGACCATACACTGGAGCGGTACTTCGGGCTGTAGCCGGGACCGGGCGTCTCCCAGTATCCGGCCGGATCCATCGCGGCCAGGATGGCGGCGATGGGACCGCGAGTGTGAGCTGCCTTTCGCGCGCGGCGCAGTTCGGGGTCATCTTCGGGAAGCCCAAGCACGTCGCGCATCGCCATATAGCGCGGGCCCGGGTCGTCTTTCTTGAGCAACCACGGCAGCGCATCAGCCTTCAAGCGATCGTTCCACGCCATCTCGACCTCCCCAGCCACCCCGCGAGCGGGTCCACTCGCATCCGCCCGTGCGCAATCCTGCTCAGGGGGAGCATGCGACCGATCCACCCACCGCTCCCGCGCGATGCGCGCGACCCATGCTAGACCCAGCCTCGCTTCTTGTACGCCGCAAATCCCACCGCAAGCGCTGAGCGAATCTGGGACGTCAGCTCTCGATCGAGGACCTTCAAGTGGAAGCACGACTTCCCCTTGAGCCGCTGGAGAAGTTCGGGTTTGAACACGGACTTGAGCTTGGTCTCGGCGTAGACCGGCATGAAGTAGAAGCCCACGAACTCCTTCTGGACTATCACGGAGGCGAAAAAGACCGCCGTGCGCTTGCGGCCTGCAATGACCACCTCGCGCTGCGACCAGAGTTCGTAGCGCGTGGCCCGGTTGACTGTCGCCACGAGCGGCGGCTGGTAGCGCTTGAGAAGGGAGCGAACCGTCGAGAATGTCGCCGTGAGGTCGGCCGTCGTTGCCATCGTGCGCCTCAATTCCAACCAGGGTCGGCGCCCAAACCGCACGGCGCGGTTCGGGCTAGGATTCGGAAATGTCCTTCACAACTATACCAAGCAGACCGGCCACTTGCATTGCCTGGGTTGGGTCGAGGACGGAGCCCATGAGGTCCCGCGCGCCGATCTTCATGCCGTTGATATTGCAGCCGCGCAAGTCGGACTGCGCGAGTGCGGCGCCCCGCACATCGGCCCGGGTGAGGTCGCAATCGCGGAGCTGGGCACCCGCAAGGTCCGCTCCTTCGAATGAAGCCCGCCGGAGAACACAGCGCTCGGCGCGCCCCTCTCAGCCGGGCCGAGACAAAGAACGCTCCTTCACACAAACAGTCTTCAAACAGCACATCCCGGGCTTGGAGGGTCACCCACTGCATTCCCAACATGCGGCAGCCGGTGAAGTCGACGCGCAACAAGTGCGCCTCGGTCCATTCGGAAGCTGTGAAATCGCACTTCTCGAACAGGGAGTCGCTCGATCGCGGCTTAGCTAACCGGCCGGAGGCGAACGAGGCGTGATGCAACCTTGCCTGTTCGATGATGAGGCCCGGTACGCTGTGCGTGGGCATGATGATATCCGCCACCTCGACCGTGTGAATCTCTGAATTGTCTGCGAGGCGGAGGGGGCCGCCTTGCGGCAGATGGCGCGGCACATGAGGGCCTTCGCGAGTGTCGTTCGTCGTCTGTCTCATCAAAAAGCATGGCCTCCGGATCAACGGCTCGCCAGAAAGCCTCTTGGGCGACAGCCGGCAATTGCTGGATAACGGCAGACCGCTCACCGAGGGCGGCCCTGTGCCGGCAAAGCCTTCGGCGAGCGACGGTTGGGAGCGAAGCGCTGCAGGATGCCCGCCTGCCACGGCGACTCCGGCCACCCGCTCGTCCCGCGCGCCTTGTGCACCAGGTCGAGGTGCGCAACCACTGCGGCGGGCGCAAGCCCCAAGCTGACGAGAAGGGCGCCGAGGATGGTTCCCGTACGCCCGCGGCCTCCGCCGCAGTGGACAACCACGCCCTCGCCACGCGCGAGTGCCTCGCTGACCACGGCCACCGCCTCACGAATGAGGCGCAGCTCATGCCGCGGGCGGCTCGGTGGGCTGCCATGCAAGAGGTCCTCGAGCTGGGCGGAGTATGCAACCTTGACTGGTTGCGGGTCGTATGGTGCGCCATCTGAGGTGAGGCGCACCACGCAAGAGAATCCGGACCGGGCGAGCGCCGCCCATGGAAAGCCCGCGCGCGGGTAGCGCATTCCCGCCAGCGGGGACGGATCGCCCAGTACCCAATACAACTCCAGCGGTATGGTCACGCCAGCGATCGGCGTCATTGCGGAGGGCGCAATGAGGTTTGTCTGGTTTGGAGCTTCTACTCCCAATGCGATCCTCCTCCCAGGCTCCTCTCCCGCGGTTGGGCTACGACTCGCAGGGGCACCCGGGATAGCGAGCGTCTCAGCCCCTGGCGTATTCTATGCCCATCGCGGCTCAATGGGGATCGTCTCTGGGAGAGTCCAGCTGGGTGCGTATCTATGCACCCTCCATGACGTGCGTCCGGGCGGCCTCGATGGCCGCCCGGTGCTGTGGAGCGTCTTTTGCGTGCCGCAGGCGCATGCGACGCTTGCAGCTACGGCGAATGGGACCGCGCCACTTCCTTACCGGCCGTACAGGATGAGCACGCCCGCTGCAATGACCAGGATCTCCAGCACAACGCCACTGGCAGGAAAGCGGATGCCCAGAAAAGGCACGATGCCTCACAAGATGAGCCAAACACCCAGCCGCAGCAAACCAAAATTGCGTGTCAGTCTACTTGCCGAGCCTGCTCGGTCGGAAGACGCCGCTTGGCCGCACGCACGCCACAACAGGGAAGGCGCAGCGCACGCGGCTCGCGATTCGGGTGGACCCGGTTGGAGTCGCCCCGGCCATGGCATCTCTCCCCCGGGGCGCCCTTCGACACCTTGAGCCTCGGCTCAGTCCAGGATGCAGCGGGCCGGGTCGTGACAAATCCTGCACCGAGCCACGTTTCTCAGTGCAGGCGGATGCGCGCCTTGGGTTCGTCGTGCAAGCGGATGCGGGTAAGTCGGGCGGCAGGCGCCGGTCCGGCATGTTGAGCCAGGCGCGGCACGAGTTGTCGCCCGCGCGCGATGAGGCCGGGGATTGCCAGCAGCGCGAGCAGCCCAGCCAGCAGGCCCACGAACAAGCCCCAGGCGCGCTGCGTTCCAACTTCGGGAACAACCCCGCCCGGGTTGTAGCGCGTGCTCGCCTGGCCGCCCTGACCGAGGGCCGCCGTCAGGGTTCGCGTAACCCCGTCGCGCATTGGGGAGTGACTCGTATACGTGATGAGGTACTCGCTCTGCAAGGCGCGCCCATGCCGCGCAAACAGCCGTTGCAACGAGTCCGGGTCGTTGGCGTACGCATACGATCCGCCGGCGCGCTGGGCCAACTGGGCGAGCGCGGGTTCATCCAACCCGGCCAGGGAGGTGCGTCCTTGGGAGGGCTCCCCCAAGCCGAGCGTGGAAATCGAGAGTCCGCCAGGCCCGATGGCCGCGATGACCTGATCTGCCGTATGCTGGCTGCGGTTGTCCATCCCGTCGGTCAACGCCAGGATGGCCTTGCGCCCGCTTTCGGCATTGAGCATCCGGATCGCCCTCTCCAGCGCGTCGTACATCGCGGTGTCGTCCTGGGTCTCGAGGGCCTCGATCGCCGCCAGCAACGCCTGAGGGTCGGAGGTGATGGTCTGCACAGTGCGCGTCTCATTGGCAAAGGCGATGACGCCCGCGCGGTCGCCGGGGCGCATCTGGTTGATGTAGGAGCTGGCGGCCGCTTTGGCCGCTGCGAGCTTACCGGCGCGGCGCATGCTGCCCGAGACGTCTATGACCAACAGGGTAGTCAGCGGATCGCTCTTGCCCAACCCGCGCACTTCGAGGGGCTCCACCAGCCTGCCATCTTCGCGCAACACGATATCGGCCGGGCTGACGGCCACGGGTTCCCCGAGCGGGTTGACCGCCGAGACGTAGACCGTGACCTGCGGGAAGTGCGAGGTGTCCACCTGGGTCACCTCCAGACGGAGATCCGCCGCGCCCTGTGCCGGCGCCCAGGCCACGCACGCCGCCACGGCCAAGGCGATGAGCGCAGCGATTGGGGTGCGGGTTTTTCGGTCCATGGTGTCACCTCTTCTCGTGATAGACCATTTCGGTATTGCCCAAGCGCAGCACACTGCGGTCGTAGAGTTCCGCCCGCTCGACGCGGCGGGCGTTGAGGAAGGTGCCGCTGGTGCTCATGTCTTTGATGATGAAGCGCATCCCGTCGCCGCTCAGCAGCGCATGCTGCGGCGCAATGTGCGGGTCGGGCAGGACGATATCCGCCTTGAGCGCATCGCTCCCGACGATGGCGGAAGGCCCGCCGCGCTTGCCGAACTTGTCGAGGATGAACTCGGCGCCCTTGAGCTTGCCGCTGGTCACCTCCAGCCAAGCGCGCGAGAGCAAGACCACGATGAGCGCGATCAAAGCTCCAACGGATGCGCCCAGCAGGATCATGCCGGCTGCTTTGCCATAGATCGCCTGGCTGAAGCGTTGCCGGGCGACCTCGAGCAATATGCCCCCCAGCAGGCCGCCGACGGCGCCGCCCAAGGCTCCCTTCCAGGCCTGGCTGCCTCCGCTGAAACCCTCAGCCAGCCCGATCAGCCCGCCGAAGACGCCCCAGCCGAGGGCCCGGCCCAGCAGGCCAGCCCCCAGCACCTGAAACGACATTTCCCCAAGCGGCAGGCCAATGGCACCCGCGGCCATCCCGAGCCCGGCCGCGAGCGCGCCTGTGCGCAGCGCGCGAGCCGGTGTGCGGTTAACGAGGGCCTCGCCTCCGCCGATCAAGAATCCGACGCACACCCCGATCAGCGCGCCGACGATCATCTCGCTCACATACAGATTTCCGGCGAACGAAAGCCCAAGCAGATTGCTGATCTGCCAACCGAGCAAGCCGCCGATGGCGCCCAGCACGGCGTAGTAGTAAGTCCGCATTCTGCGACTCATGTTGACGATCCTCCATCAAGGGCCAGGGCGGGAGCAGGCGGAGCAAGATTGCGCCACTCCACCTCGCTCCGCCCACTTCCCGCCAGAATCTCGCGGAAACCGTAGTAGCGCTGCGGGTCGAGGGTGCCATCGGCCGTGCGGATGAAGAACCCGCAGGTGGTCGAGTGCGGCTCGATGACCAGCGCCACCTGCCAGGATTCCGGGAAGAAATGCTCGTGCAGCCAGGTGTCGTATCCCGAGAGGAACACACCCATGCGCGGGTGGGTGTGATACCAGCCCACCATGAGGCGCCGCGGGTGCTTGGCGTCAAGCTCGTCGTTGAGCGCCACCAGGCTGTCCTGGGTGAAGGTGATGAACGTGCTGCCCTGGCGCACATGGCGTGCGCGCAGGATGGATTCGACGAGCACCACCTCCTCGCGCTTCTCGCTCTCCAGCATCCACTTGCCCACCAGCACGCCGCCCACCTCGTTGTCGAGGTCGCTCGCCGCGTGCTCGGCCAGCTGCGCCAGCGCGCGCGGGGTCATCATCACCGCCACCGTCGGTGGCTCGGCCCCGCTTTCGAAAGGCGAGACCCACCGGCGCAGGCGGTTGCGAAGCAGGCGCGCGTGGCGCGGGCTGCTGGCCAGGGGTGGGACGAGACGGACGCGCGATTCACTCATCAGGCCATCAACTCAAGATCGGTCTCTGATCGCGGATGCCAGCGCGGCCGGCCTCACCGGCCGCCGGCGGTGACGTCGGCGGTCATGATCAGGCGGTCACCCTCGGGCACCTTGGCCTGGGCCAGTGTCTCCTCTTCCTGCAGTTCACGGCCCAGCGCTTTGCTGTCGATGCGGTAGCTCATCGGGCGCCCATCGGGGCCGGTGACCGGCAGCTGTAGGGACGTGGTCAGTTCAGGGATGAGGTCCTTGACCGCCACGTCGTTGGGAACCTCGGCCGAGCGCGTGCCACCTGAGGGAAGAACGACTGTTACGGGAACGTCGGGCATTTCAGCCTCCTTCTTTTTCGACGAACGCGTGCTCACCGTGCGCTGCGGCCGGCCAGGGGCCGCGCGCCCTCACTTGAGATGAATGCGCACTCGTCCTTTCTCTTCGGGTTTGAGACGAATGCGCTCCGGCCGCAAGAGTTCCTGTGTGTCCACCGGAAAGGCTGCCGGGTTGCGCGTGCGGTACTCGCGGCACCAGCGCGCGGCCTCCGGGTCCCACGGAAAGGGCGGCTGGGTCGGGTCGTCGTGATAGTTCTTGTACTGGACCATTTCGCCCAGCATGATCACCAGGCGATCGAGCGAGCGGCTGGCCGTCCACCAGGCCGCGTCGATGCACACGCTGCCGTTGAGGTGGTTGATGTTGGGGTGCCAGATAGGGGTGAGCCACTTGAGGCCGGGCCAGCGTTGGGGGTACTGGTTGTGTAGATAGATCTCGACCTGGTGATGGGTCGAGTACTTAGGCCGCCCGCGTCGGTCGACGGAGGCGATGCCGCGGCACAGGAAAGTGACCACGTAGCGCTCGTGCGGCAGGCCGGGGTGAACGGGCTGGGCCTCAAAGCGGATGAGCGAGGCGCGCCCCGCCAATTCCCGCATGAGTTCGTAATCGGCCCGCAAGCGGCGGATGCGCGGCGACTGGTCGAGCGCCATGGCGCCGGCGGTGATATCGGCGGTGAGAATCAGTCGATCGTTGTTCGGAACGCCGGCCGCCGCCAGGCTCTCTTCCTCGCGCAGCTCGCGGCCGAGGGCCTTGCTGTCGATGCGGTAGCCCATGGGGCGGCCGTCGGGGCCGAGGGTGGGCAGCTTGAGCAGGGAGGTCAACTCGCCGAGCAAGTCGCGAATCGCGACGTCGTCCGGGACTTCGGCGTTGCGCGCCCCGCCATTCGGCAACACAAGGGTTACAGACAAATCGGGCATAGAGGGCCTCCCCAGAACGCGGTGAACGATGCAACGGTGCTAGCGATGGTGATGCGGCACCTGACACATTCCGGTCACCGCCCAGCAGTCGGCGTGATGCGGCGTGCGGCAGACTGGACAGACGACCACCCCGCGCGGATCGCGGCGAGTGACCGGATCGAGACAATACGGGCAGCGGTGCTCGGCGGCCCCGCGCAGGCGGACGTGTGCTCGCCGCGGGCGGCCGCCCAGACGGCGCCAGGCTGCGCCCAGCGGGGCGAGAGCCCCGGCCGTGAGGGGGTGGTCCGGCGCCGGCGTGGCTGCCCTGGGCCGTGCTGTTTCCCCAACGCGAGCTGATGCGCTGCTGGCGGTTGATGCGCCGGAGGCTTGGGCAGGGCGGGGCGGTTCTTCGGCCGGGGCCTGGCGGCTGGTCTGGCTCGGGCGGCGCCGGTCTTTCCACGCCTCCTGCGCCAGGGCCACGCCCAACGTGCCAAGCGCGAGCTGGCTCAATCCGTACCAATCGGGCAGCGCCTCGTGCGGCTGGCCAAGCGTCAGGCCGCTCAGCCCCCACGTCATCCATCCCAGGAAAACCAACGCCGCCAAGAGGCTGACCACCCCGACCAGGAATCGCAAGGCCGCGGTCTGCATGCGCAAGCTGACCCGCGCATACAGGCCGGAGAGCAGGCCGAGCCCGGCGGCCGTGGCCAGGCTGAGCGCCCACGACTGAATGAGGAAGTTCATCATGCGCACCAGGGCGAACAGCAAGGCGCCCAAGGCGGCGGCGGCCATGGTCATCGCCAGGCGCAGGATCAGCCCTCGACCGGTGGAGGGGGATAGGGGCGGGAGAGGAGAGTCCATCAGGTTCGCCAAGGAAGTCATCACGCGGCTCAATCGCTCAGCACCACCCGCCCTCGGGCGGCATTGGACTCGTGGACCTCGGGCTCAACACCCGCACCCAGGCGGATGCGCTCGCGCAGGGGCGGGACCGGGGTGGCCTCGGGCCCCTCGAAGTGACTGAAGTGCAGCGCCTCCGGCAAATCACCGGTCAGTTCGTAGAAGCGGAACTCGCGCGCGTTGTGCGCGCGCACGACGTGCAGCGCAGGCACGCCAACACTCGCGAGCGTTCGGTGGAGAAAGGCCTCCTGTCCAGAGATCTGATGCGTGAGCTGCGTCTCGCGCAGCAGTCCGCACACCGGGCAATGCCCCGCCTCGAAGGTCACTTCGGAGATGGGGCGCAGAACGGTTTCGGTCGTCTGACAGCTGGGGCAGGTAAGGGTCAGGACGAGTTCCTGGTCCAGGTCGAGCACCGCCTCCGCGCCCAGGTCGGCGCGGGCGATGCGCAGCAGTTCCTCGAGCGTGGTGCGGTCGGCGCGCGCGGGAAGTTCCTGGATGGCGCCATAGGTCCAGTGGCTCTCGCAGTCCTCGCGCGGCAGGTAGGCGCTGGTGTGCATCTCGTTCGTCATCCCGTTGAAGTGGATCACTTTGCCTGCCTCCACCGGCATGCCATGAATGAGTTTGAGCGCCTCCTGCGCCTGCATGCCGCCGATGATCGAGGCGATAGTGGGGGTGGTGGGCACCTTGCCGAGCAGAATGTTCTGGCGGGCCAGCAGCGGGCACGAATAGCGCAGGGACAGATCGCGGCGTGCGGCCTCGGTCAGGCTGCATTCGTAGCATCCGCCGCGCCCGGGCACGAAGACGCGCACTAGGCCCAGCAGCTCCTGGATGGCGCCATCCACCCACGGCTTGCCGCTCCAGTAGCAGAAGCGATTGATGGCCAGGCGCGCCTCGCGGTTGTCGAGGCAGCCGACGACTGCATCCATGCGGCGGACGACCCCCAAGCCGAGCTGGCTGGTCACGTCGCCGTGCAAGTACTGCACATGCACTTCGGGGTTGAGGGCGCGCACGCGGGCGGCGGCCACCTCGGCCTTGCTGCGGCGCGCATCGCTCTCGCGGAAGAGGACCGAGCGGCTGAGGTTGGCGGCCTCGATCGTGTCGAAATCGACCACGAACAGATGCCCCACACCCATCAGGGCCAGGTTCTTGAGCACCTCGTTACCCAGCGCGCCTGCGCCGACCACAAGCACTCGGGCGGCGCGCACCTTCTCCCGCTCCCACCATGAGATGAGTTCAAAGGTCCCCAGCCGGTCGGTCTTGAGGTTGGGCACGTGCAGCGGCTTCTCGGGGCTGGCCGGCAAGCGGCGCGGCCCTTCGGGCTCGGCGGCTGCCGTCGCGCCGCGCACGGGCGTGGCTGCGCTCTTCGAGCGTTGGGCCAGCTCACGCGCCAGGGCGAGATTCTCCTGCCCGATGGCGCGCGCGAACCAACCCACACCGGGACGCGCCTCGATCAGCTCGCTCTCCGCGAGCGATTTGAGTGCTTCGCGCAGCGTGGCCCGGCTCACATCGAGTTGAGCCATCAGGTCGCGTTCGGCCGGCAGTTGGTCGCCGGGCTTCCAGGTCCGGTCGAGCAGCGAGGCGGCCAGCCGGCCGGCGACAGCCTCCGCCAGAGTCAGATGGGCGACCGGTTGGATCCTCATGCGATGGCAGCTCCGGTTGTGCTGGCGCGGATGGGGCGAGGCCAATGTGCCTCACGCAAGCAGGGCTGGCCGCGCCAGGTTTTGTTCGATGAGATCGAGGACGGGTCGGGGACCATTGGCTTCACCCCACCGACGACGGTTCAGGCTGCGACGAGAAACTAGAGAGAATCTGTCGAATAACAGGTATACCGGTCAGACCAGCATACCTCATTATAACGACACCAAACAGAGAGTCAAGACTCGAATCCGGAAACCCAAGAAGAGCCTGTCTTTTCACTGGATTCGGACGTTTTCGCGGAGGTGGTGATGGAGGACAAAGGGGGTGCACCAGACGGCAGGCCGGTCAAGTGCCGGCCATTGAGATCTCGCCTCAAGGATGGTTTGGCCGCCCACCCGGCTTGCTCATCACGCGCGTCGACCCTGCGCCCCCAAGTGCCCTCGCGCTGCGGCGCTTGAGATGTGGTGGCCGGTAACCTTCATACTTTCTTCATCATTCCCATATCCGGGCCAAACAGGCGAAGGCTATCCTGACAACGGTTCTGACCATCGCCATTTCTTCGTGGAGGACACATGCTGCAATTCCTGCGCAAGCATCGACTGTGGGTCATCATCTCGACGCTCGTGTTGGTGGGCCTGACGACTGCGGGTCTCTACTTCCGCCAGACGAAGGCTGGGGCGGCCTCGGCGGACGCGACGCAGATCCAGACCGCAACGGCCCGCCTGGGAAGCCTGGTGCTTTCGGCTTCGGGGTCCGGGGTGGTCATGGCTTCTTCGCAGACCGATCTGGCCTTCACCTCGAGCTGTACGCTGCTCGAACTGCTGGTCAGCGTGGGTGACCGCGTCGAGGCCGGCCAGCTCCTGGCGCGGGTTGATGAGACGAGTGCGCAGGCGCAGTTCACCCAGGCCGAGATCGCGCTGCGCGAACTCACCTCCGCCTCCGCGGTGGCCACCGCACGGCTGGCGGTGGGCGTGGCAGAGACGGCCGTCGACGGCGCGCATGACCACCTGGCCTACGTGATCAGCTCGAATGTCCTCAAGTGGGAGGAACGCGTTGCCGCGCACGCAGGCGCGCGTGGCATCATGCAGCGCGGGCGAAGCGACACCCGTTCGAACCGGACCGATCTGGATAGTCCAGGCACCATTGCCACGCGTGCACTTCAGGAACCGGGCGGGCGCTCGAGGTTGAGCGTGTAGCCCAACACATTGCCGAAGTAGGCCAGCTCGCGAAACCCTGCTGCGTGGGCCAGGCGCCGCACTTTGCCAACCGGCTGGTAGTGCGGGTCGGGCAGGAACTCCGTTATGGAAAGGAACCCGCCGGGCTTGATGGCGCTCAGCACCTCCTTCAGTGCTTGGGCCTGACGCGGGATTTCGCCCAGCACGGTCACCATCAGCGCACGATCGTAGCGGTCCGGCTCGAGCAAACCCTCGCCTGCGCCAGCGCGGCGGAAGGTCAGGTTGGCCAGCCCGCTCTTGTGCGCTCTCTCCCGGGCCCTGCGCAACATCCCCTCTTGAATGTCGACCCCCACCACGTCTCCTCCGGGGAGGACGAGCCGGGCAATAGGAATCGAGAGGCGGCCGTAGCCGCAGCCCATGTCGAGCACGTGCATTTCGGGGCTGAGCGCGAGGCGCTCAAGCACGGGAGTGTATGTGCGCCTTCTCGCGAAGGGGTTCTCGAGCAGCCACATCAACCATGGTGGGCAGGGCATCGCGCGTATGCGCGACAGACGCCGCCAGGAAAAGACAACTGCCCCCAGCACAAGCAGCGCGGCAAGGGCGAGCCGCACGAAAAGGGTCATAGGCTTGGATCCTCATTTGGTGGGATAGCCCGGCGAGTCGCACGGCTGACCGATCCCGCGCGCGGGGATGAGCTCATCAGCGGCCGACCCTCGGACGCGGTCTGAGGCTCACGCGCGGCACGAAGCGAGGAACACGCTGCATGTAGTCGCGATACGCTGGGATGCGCCGGCGCAGGTCAATTTCCTCCAGGCGGGATTGCACGACCAGCCATCCCAGCCCAGCGACCGAAGCCACCAGGACCGGCGGCGTCGCCATGAGCAGCGCGAGCCCAACGAATTCCAGCACCATCGCCAGGTGAATGGGATGGCGGACGCGGGCATATGGCCCGTGCTCGACGAGCGCGTGGCCGGGCGCGGGCGCGGCGGCCTTTCCCCGCAGGGCCGCCAGCGCGAACAGGATGATCGTGGCGCCGCTCGCAATGAGTGCCCAGGCCGCCACAGATTTCGCTGCCGAAGGGCCGAGAAATGGCGGCATGCGCATCCGGGCGGCGAGTGCATAGCCAAGGGCCCACAGGGGTATGCCGAGGATGTTGCGCAAGAGGAAGGTGAGGGCTCGCCCGCGGGCCTCCCCCAGGCGCTCGCAGAAGATGGCGGTGAACGCGCTCAGGCTGTTGAACAAGAATCCCAAGAGGAGGGGCAGGAGGAATGTGAGACGGGAGACGTTTGACATCAGAGGGCGCCCTTCGAGCAGCCGAAAGACATGTGCTGTGCTCCTAGATCCTTGAGCGTCTCGGCGTCTCGGCGTCGGACCCGAGCGCGCGGCGCAGGCGGGAAGCGAGGGTGCCGGGTGGGTCATAGAGCACACGAAAGCCCGGCTGGACAACCATGCGCGTGCCTTCGTCGAGCGGTTCCGTCATCCACGCAGGGGTAGCCAACCCGAATTCCACTTCCAGACCATCGGCGTACCAAACACGCAGGCTGCGAACCGCTCCCCCCCTTCCGCCTGCCAGCGCTGAACAGCGCCGAAAGACCTAGCCCAATCGTGTTCTGCAAGGAGAGCGGGTGCATTATCGGTGATGATCACCAGGTCGACATCAGAAGTGGGGGTGGCCGTTCGGCGAGCCTGCGAGCCGATGAGTATTACCGCGGTGATGCGGGAGTCGGACCGTCCCCAGTCTGCAACGCAATTGAGAAAACCGTCGACGGAAACCACGAAATCACCTCGCCCGACTCCGACGAGATGCCCAGGGCATGACGGGCGCCCGAGGCGCAACCTCCATCCAGAAACCTAGCGCACCAGACGCATCGCGCTGCGGATATCCTCGGAGATCATTCTGCGCTTGCTCTTCTTGATGAAGATTGATGGCCCGGCCTGCAAGAACGAGGCGAAGACGCGCATACCGCGATAGGTGTATGCCCCGCCGCGGATATTGTAGGTCGATCCCTCCGGGCCCACACGCCCCTCACCCTGCCGCTTGCTGATCAGGTTGAGCGCGGTGTTCGCTACATCGCCCATGAGCATGATGACCCGCGCCCGCGGGAAAAGGGCCAACTCATTCTCGAGCAGCGTGGAACAGGCATCGATCGTGGCGCGGCCGACGGCCTCCCCTTTCTGGCCGCACTTGCTAGCGGTCGTAAGGTAGATGCCGCGCTCGATCATGTTTCGCATGCAGGTAACCTTGGCTCCCACGTCGGCGAACGCCTGCACCGTTGACGCGGATCAGGCTGCGACGGCTTGCCGGGCGATGTGCAGCCGCTTCTCGACAACTGCGTAGACTACGCCTGCCGAGTCCTGGAGTTCCACGGTATACCCCCGTTCAGTCTTGGGTTGTGAGGCAAGTTCGGTGCGAATCGCCTCGACGCTTTGCGGATCGATGCTGAAGGTTGCCCGAAGTGGGGTCCGCCCCGGGCGCACAAATCGGATCGAGGCAGCCTTATCCCACACGATGTAGCCCGGGCCGAGCATGCGGATGAGCATGATCATGTAGACCGGGTCCACGGCGCCGTACATGCTGCCGCCGTAAATCGTGCCGACGTAATTGCGGGTGCGCCACGAAAGGGGCACGCAGATGCGGATTTCGGACCAGTCGCGGGCGATGTAGGTGATCCAGGCGCCCGTGCCGCGATAGGCCGGGAACAGGTTGAAGGCAACCCGCGCGAACAGGGTCTGGAGGGACTCGGGCATCTTTAGCTCCAACGGCTCGCTTCCCGCGGGCCGCTAGATATCTTCCCGGATGGGAGCGCGCCGCGCGACGCGCTTCACCGCAGCGACCCAGCGTTCCGCCGCGTCGAGATAGGGGTACGTCTGGCTGCGCCCGATCGGCTCGCCGTTGGCGGACTTGAGGATGAAGGCGTGGCTTCCGTCGGCCGCCTGCTTGCGCTCGTAAAGATGGTCCTGGGTTGAATTGTCGCGCACCGACTGGATGCCGCCCTGGGCGCCGGCCTTGGTCGTGTAGGTCTGGCTGGTGAGAATGGGTTCGTTGTTCTCCGCGGTAAGCACGAAGTAGAACTGATGGTCGGAGGCCTTCTTGAGCAGGAAGGAAGCAGGCACGCGCACCTCCTAGGATGCGGGTTTTGAGTCGGGTGAGGTCCTGCGGGCATTGGGGCGCTGTGTGCGCCGGGCCGTGCGCCTCCCGCGGGAGGCGAAAAAGAGGTCAGAATCCATATGGATGAACGAACGCAAAAGGGTTTGATGGCTGAGCCAGGTGGGCCGGGTAGGTTCTCGCTGCGAGAGAGAGGCCGCCTGGCGGAGGACGCGCGGCGTGGCCCAGCGATTGTAGTCAACCAGGAGCAGGATTTCATCTCGTCTCATCGGGCCGCTCCAGACTGGTGAGGATCGATGACGGAGCGAGGCGCGCCCGGCACCGATTGGGTACGGGGGAGGCGCCGGGGCGGCATGACGGGCGCGCCCAATGAGAGCGCGCCCGCCTAGAGAGCTTTGCGCTTGGCAAGCCTGCACGGCGGCCCCAGCGCGTCACCTGGCGGCGACTCGCTGGACACGCCCGGTCAAGCCTGATGTGCCGGCTAGAACTAGTAGCGGCGCTCGCGCCCGCCGGATCGCCCGCCGGGGCGGGAAGAACCGCGACGGCCGCCGGGGCCGCCGGGGCCGCCTGGGCCGCCGGGGCCGCCACCGCCCATGCGGTCTTCGCGCGGCCGCGCCAGGTTGACCGTCAGCGTGCGGTCGGCATACTGCGTGCCGTTGAACATGCTGATGGCTTTCTGGGCATCGGCTTCGCTGCCCATCTCCACGAACGCGAAGCCCTTCGAACGGCCGGTGTCGCGATCCGTGATGAGAGTGGCCGACTTGACCTCCCCCGCCTTGGCGAAGAGGGTCTGCAGATCGCTATCGCTTGTCGAGTACGAGAGGTTTCCGACGTACAGCCTGTTTTCCATGGGCAGGGTCCTGGTCTGTCCTTCCGAGGCGGCCAAACCGCCTAGCTATGCCCCTGGCGGCGGTTGGATGCAAGTGCCAGAGGTCTCTCCCATCATACCATGCCTTGCCGAGGGGCGCGCGGGGGAGATGTGCCCGGCGCGGCTAGACAGCGAGGGCCGGCCTCCGTGACCGGCCGTTCCGGGTGAGGGGAAGGGGAGAGGCGGGCGCAGGAGTAGACCGCCAATGTGGCCGCCGTGGCGCCGAATGGAGTCTGGCCATTTCAAACCGATGGGGGAAGAAGCGCAGGCTAACGTGCCGAACGGCCGAAAGAGACGGCGGCCGGCGCCCGCGGAAGGCGGCTGGAACCCTTTGCAGGGCGATCCCGGCGCCGGAGGGCGTTTGACAGCTGTCGCACCCATGATGCAATTTGATTGATATTCATCAAAGCAGATTGAAAGAACTCAATGAGCGAACATCCCGAGAGCGACGAACTGCACTCCTTCTTCAAAGCCAGGGCAGACGCCAACCGCTTGAGGAAAGTCGCCCTCTTGGCAGGCCGAGAGCTTTCGGTGGAGCAAATCGCAGAAATGGCCGGCTTGAACGCCTTGACGGTTTCGCATCATCTCGCACGCCTCTCTAAGGCGGGGCTGGTCAGCGCGCGAGCGGAGGGCTACTAAAGTATCTACCGCCTCGAAGAGAGCCGCTGCACGACATGGCGCGGCGTCTGCTCATGGACGAGACACTGCCTAGCCTGGCGGCAGACGTCGACCTGGACGCCTGCGATCGCAAAGCGCTGCACGCCTACCTGACTCGCGACGGGCGGCTGCGCGAATTCCCGGGCCAGCACAAGAAGGAAGAGGCGATACTGCGTTACGTGGTGCGAAGCTTCGAATGGAGGAGGCGCTTCAGCGCGAAACAGGTCAACAAGCTGCTCTCCCGCTTCAGCGACGACTCCGCCCGCCTACGGCAGAACCTGATCGCGGTCAGGTTGATGAAGCGTCAAGGCGGAGGCGGGGAATACTGGCGGGTGGACCGGCCCGCAGGGTCAAGCCGCGGACGTCCACCACGGGCTCACTTGACCCGCTGTGAGGTGGGTTGGGTTTAGTGCGCTGGGGGTTCGCCGCGCGTCATGGCGAGATACGCCTTGGCGACCTGGGCGTCGATCGCCGCAGGCACGGGCACGACGCACCTCTCGCGGCCGACCTGGCCGCGTGCCACGGCTTCCAAGCACCGCGCCTGCAAAGTGAATCCCAGGTCCATCGACTCGATGGAATTGCCAAGAGGCGGCGGCCCGGCCAAATTGACCATGGGACCGCGGCCGAGCAGATGGACCCGCCGTCCGCCTTTCAGCCGCCAGGTGGTGACTCATCCTGGTCCGTGCTGGTCTGCTCCACGTCAGGCGAGGTTTCCAACCCGGCCACCTCGGTTTCCCAAGGGAAGTGGCCCGCATTCGCCAGAATCGCGCCGTCCTTGAGGAGGCCGAGGTCATAGGCAGGGATCACGCCCTTCGCGCCGGTGACGGGATTCAGCGATGTCGGCCCCCCGCAGGGCCTCCTCGCGCAGCGGGGTGAGGAACCCGTCGAGATGGGCCTCGAGGGTTGTGACCGGGTTCGTATCCACGACTGGCAGGACGGCGGATCCGTTGCGAAAGCACGCGGCCACGCCTTTGCCGCACGCCCCATAGCCAAAGACGGTCACCCGCCGTCCATTGATCATTCGGTTTGTGAAGCGCCCAACGCTCTCGAACACGCTCTGCCCGACGGCGTGCCGGTTCTCGGCGAACTGCTTGATCGGGCTGTCGTTGATCACCAAGACCGGTTTGCGGATTTGCTCCCGAAGCGGGATGAGCCGCATTCGCCCGCAAGTTGTCTCCTCGGTCCCACCCAATAATCCATCGTACGGCCCCTCGGCGAATCGCGAGAAGAGATCGCAGCCGTTATCGAGCCTGACCGCCGGCTGGCGGGCCATGAGCTGGTCGAGGTACCCGGCATGTCGAACGGGGGTCCTTGGTCTGCTCGCCGACAACATCAACGCCATGGGCTCGCAGGTAGGCCAGGGTCTCAGGCTGAGTGCCATTGAGGTTGCCGGTTGAGACCACCGTGGCCCCGCCGCGCTTGAGCGTGAGCAGCAGGGCTGCCGTCTTCGGCTCAAGATGAATGGCCGTGGCCAGGGTCAAGCCCTCAAAGGGCCGTGTCTGAGCGAATTCATCCCCTGTTGCCTGCAGCAACCGGCAGCTCCCGGCGACCCATTCAAGTCGAGTGCCTGCAAACTCATCGGCGCGCGTGGCGTCGGGCATGGCATGCCTCGTCGGTGGAGAAGTGCTGCGCGGTGTGTCCGGGATGTGCTACCCGCCAGGTCAGAGCAGGGCAAAGCGCTATCGGGCCGGGGGGAGCCGATTGGCCGCTGTGATGAGGGGCGGTCTCCTCACCACACGCCCGGGATGAGCCTGAACCTGACAAAGGTGCAGTAGTCCCGATAGCCCGGCAAGCGTTCCTGGAGCATCCGGTCTTCGAGCGCGGTGCGAACCACCATGACTGCCGCCACGCACACGGCGGGCACGCTCGACCATGCCGCGTCGAGCATCAGTGGGAGGGCGAGCATTGCCAGGATGCCGCCGGCGTAAGCCGGGTGCCGCACGATGGCATACGGCCCCGAACGAACGACCTGATGGCCTCGCTCCGTCTGGATCCTCACCACAGCCGAAAAGAAACGGTTTGAGGTGATGGCCCATACCGAGAAGGCGTAGGCCAGAGCCAAAAGCACACAGCCTGCGACCTGCGTAGCCACGGCAAAGTGCGGCGGCCAGCGAAAGCGATGATCGAGACCGGCCACGAGCAGGGTTGCCAGCGGGCCGGCCAGAGCGATGATGAAGACGAGCGGGCGGTCCCATGCGGGCACTCCTTGAACCTCGCCAGCCCGCGAGCGCTCGGCTAGCATCTCGGGCGACACTTTCAGCGCGATCAACCGGCTGCCGATGGTCGCCACCATGGCCAGCACAATGTAGGCCCATCCGGCGAGCCAGGCGGCTTCTCCGCCGGCAAGGAGGAGGACGAGTGGGGCGACCAGCAGATAGGCCGCGAAGCCCAGTACGGCCTGTGCAGAGACTCGCAGCCGAGGCGCAGCAGATGGAGCGCTGGATGCAGAGTGTTCCATGGAGCACTCCTACGGTGTAGGGCGCTTCGCCGGAGGCCTCACACAGGCCTGCGGACGGCTCGACCGGCGGCCGGCCCTCAGCCGACCCTGAGGATACGAGCTCATTGGCTGGCGCGGCGACGGGCGCGGCCGCGATGCGTTGGAGGGATCGACGGAACCCCCGAGGTCTGCCCGATCCGGCTAGAGATTGATATCCAACTTGCGCGTGCGATAAGAATCGTAGTCGGGCAGCAAGCGGTCGTACTCGTCGTCCATGAGCGGCGATGAAATCATGAAGTCGGCTGAGGCGCGATTGCAGGCGATGGGTATGTTCCACACCACGGCCATGCGCAGCAGCGCCTTGACATCCGGGTCGTGCGGCATGGGCTCGAGCGGGTCCCAGAAGAAGATGAGGAAGTCGATCTCCCCGTCGACGATCTTGGCGCCGACTTGCTGGTCGCCGCCGAGGGGCCCGCTTTGTAGCTTGTGGATCGAGAATCCCAGCTCGCGCTCAAGCACCTCGCCCGTCGTGCCTGTCGCGTACACCTTATGATGGGCGAGCAAAACGCGGTTGAATTTGGCCCATTCGAGAAGGTCGCGCTTCTTGTTGTCGTGGGCGACCAGGGCAATTTTCTTGTCGTGCTCCATCGCAATGCGTTTGTGCGGCATACCGACTACCCCTTCTATGTCACAGTGCCAACGCGTGACGGACACGAGCCTGCGGCGACGGCGAAGATGTCGACTCGCAGGCCTCTCACGTGCGGCACTGCTTGCGGCCGCTGCCCCCGGACTTCTTGGGCGGGAGGTGCCTGACGCTGTCGACGGCCTGAAAAAATCATATGATCAGCCCTTTGGGTGTGCTGCATACGCGCGGGGGGAGCACAACGTAGTTTCTCATCGGTCGGCCGGGCATCGGTTCGAGGAAGTGCGCCCCCGCGAGCTGGAGGGCCGTGGACTGACCCTCTTGAGGCAGCCGGACGAAGATCCAGTCCTCATACACGCCAACCGTCATGTAGCCATTGACAAATCCGCACGGGTAACCGAACACTTTGCGCACCTGCACTTCAGGAATCGCCGCGCACGCCTTCTGCAAGAGTGTCAGCGTTGCCGCAGGCGAGGGCCGCAAGGATGGTCTTCTGGCGCTTGCGTTCCGCCCGCCCGGTTTGGGTCGATGAGTGTTGAGGGTATCCCGCACGACACGCCTCCCCTGGGCCAGACGGGTCCGGATGCTGTCGATCGCGCCCCCGCACGAGATCCACGAATGCGCCCATCCCTCGAAACGCCCGACAGGTGCATTGTAGCGTATGCGCACCGCCTCCCATTTCAGGACTAGAGCGGGGGAGCCAGGTTCCAGTCAGCCTCACTTGCGGCCACCCAGGGTCCGAACGACAACGGCAAGCGAGGGGCGGGTGAATGTGGGGTCTGCTTCGCCTCCCCTGAGGTGGTTCGGGTCCGTGACCGGGCTTTCGCCGTTTCAATTTGCGGGGGGAACCGCCGAGATCGGCCCCGATGATTCCGGGTGGAGGATGATACGGGGAGGCGGCTGCCTCCCCGAAGGCGCAATGGGAGATCTACTTCTTCAATTCGCTGGCGATGCCCTCTGCCCAGGAAGAGATGGCGGCCCAATCGCGGAAGTCGCCGAGGGGTGCCTTGATCCCCTTGATGATCAGCTTCTCTGGCAGACTGACCCTTTTCATGTCGATCACGCCGTGGAAGAAGGCCGTGTCGCGGGGATGGATGCGGTTGGCGATGGGCTGCAGGTCGGCCGGGAAGCGGAAACCGTTCATCAGCTGAACCGGATCGCCCTTGCCGGTGGGGCCGCTCGAGAAGAACCACACCGCACGCTGAGAAAGGGCTTGCTCGTTGGCTGTCAGAAAGGCAGTTGCCTCTTTGCGCCACTGGCCGACGTAAATGGCGCTTCCCAGGACAACCGCGCCATAGGGGGTCAGATCACCGGCACGGTCGACGGGCGTCACGTCCACCTGCAGGCCGGCGCGCCGCAATCCTTCCCCGACTTTCTCGGCGATACCCGCCGTTGCTCCGTACTTCGTGGCATACGCCACCAGGACTCGAATTGCCATTTGATCCTTCTCTC
>Ga0315274_10002446_pt1 | contig 28036 bp, 35 predicted proteins | sample YL17G02_20_MG_FD_203700 | JGI IMG/M metagenome (GOLD analysis project Ga0315274, IMG submission 203700) | Sediment microbial communities from Yellowstone Lake, YNP, Wyoming, USA - YL17G02_20 | ecosystem: Environmental > Aquatic > Freshwater > Lake > Sediment | place: USA: Wyoming | collected...
GTATGAATCCTTCTGCGCAGTCGTCCTGGCTGAGCCTCTCGGCGACCACCTTCTCCACAACCTCGTCCGGCACAAGCTCGCCGGCGTCCAGGTACTTCCTTGCCTCGAGCCCCAGCGGGGTGCCACCCTCGAGGGCGGCCCGGAACATGTCCCCGGTCGCCACCTGGGGCCATCCGTATTTTACGCTCAAGTTTTCCGCCTGGGTCCCCTTTCCAGCTCCGGGTGGCCCCAGAAGAACGGTATTCATCGTTTCATCCTTCACTTGCTCAAGAAGCCCTCGTAGTGTCGCATCTGCATCTGCGCCTCGATCTGGGTCATTGTCTCCAGAGCGACGCCCACTATGATTATCACCGCGGCCCCGCCGATAGGCACTTCCGCCGTGCCGAACTGGACAAACATTATAGCCGGTATCAGGGCGATGATCGCCAGGTAGATCGACCCCGGGAGGTTGATGCGGTTGACCACTTTAGAGATATAGTTCGTGGTCGGCATGCCGGGCCTTATGCCCGGAATGAAACCCCCGTACTTCTTGAGGTTATCAGCAAGCTCAAACGGGTCGAAGATGATCGCCGTGTAGAAATAAGCAAAGAATATTATTAGGCCGGTATACACGATGAAATAAAGCCAGGATCCGGTAGTAAAGGACTTTGCCACACCCTGGAGCGAGGGGAAGAAGTTGGCGATGATGAGCGGGAAATGTATCACCGACGCGGCGAAGATTATCGGTATCACCCCAGAGGTGTTGACCTTGATAGGGATATAGGTGCTTGCGCCCGAGTACATCCGCCGCCCCCTTACCTGCTTGGCGTACTGTACCGGTATGCGACGCTCACCCTTCTCCATGTAGACAACTCCTGCTATGACGGCCAGCGCCGCCACCAGCACCACCACAACCAGGGCCGGGTGTATGTTGTATACGGCCTTGACCAGGCTCCACCCCTCCGTCGGCATGGTCGCGATTATGCTGGCGAAGATAAGAATAGACATGCCGTTGCCCACTCCGCGCTCGGTGATGAGTTCCCCAAGCCACATCAACAGGGCCATCCCAGCCACCAGGGTCAGCAGGATCAAGGAGCCTTTGGCGAAGTTCAGGTTCTCGATTATCTTGACCTGTCCCTTCTCGCCGGTGTTGTTTGCCGCAACGATCAACGCTGATCCCTGCATCAGGGCAAGCCCCAGGGTCAGGTACCTTGTTATCTGGGTGATCTTCTTCCTGCCGGTCTCACCCTCCTCGTGCCACTCCTTTATCTTGGGTATGACCGCGGAGAGCAGCTCCATGATGATCGATGCAGTGATGTACGGCATTATCCCGAGGCCGAACACGGCCATTCGCGAAAGCCCCCCGCCGGTGAATATGTTGAGGAATTTGAGAAGGCCGCTGCCTTCCACCTGCTTGCGTAACGCGTCGATGTTTATGCCCGGGGACGGTATGTAGCACCCGATCCGGTAGATGGTGAGTATGAAAAAGGTGAAGAGGATCTTTTTCCTCAAGTCCGGGATCTTGAACGCATCCCGAAAGCCTGAAAAAACTCGCAAGCTAGACCACCCCTGCCATACCGGGTGACTTTCGGATAGACTGCGTTTCTGTCGCGAGTGTTTTATTCAAGCTCTATCACCTCGGCCGTTCCCCCGGCAGCCTCGATCTTTCCGATCGCGCTCCTGGTGAACGCATGGGCTTTGACATTAAGGGACGCCGTCAGCTCCCCGTCGCCGAGGATCTTCACACGGTCCCGCTCCTTCCTGATAAGGCCCGCGCTTGCGAGCGCAGCGGGGTCAACCGCTTCCGTGCCGGCGAAACGCTCGAGCTCGGAGACGTTAACAACCTCGTAGACCACTCGCTTCCTGGGGGTAAAGCCCGGCAGCTTCGGAATGCGGCGCACCAGGGGCATCTGTCCACCCTCGAAACCTGCCCTTCTGTGGGAGCCAGAGCGCGATTTCTGCCCCTTCTGGCCGCGGCCGCTCGTCTTGCCTCCGCCAGCGGAGTGCCCCCTGCCAATGCGCTTGCGCGACTTCCGCGAACCGGGGGCGGGCTTCAGGTTATGCAGACGTATCTGATCCTTCTCTTCCATCTCTTACTTTTCCCCACTCTTTGATTGCGACTTCCGCTTGTGCCCGGGCGAAACCTCATCGACCTCGACCAGGTGCTTCACCTTGAAGATCATTCCCCTGATCTCAGGGCGATCTTCCTTCTCTACGGTGTGCCCGATCCTCTTCAGGCCCAGGGCCCGCACCGTACGGCGCTGGTCGGCGGGCCTCCCTACCAGCCCCTTCTTAAGGGTGACCTTAAGTCTCGAGCTCATCGAGGGCGCTCCTTCCAAAAACCTCATCGACACTCTTGCCCCTGGTCCTCGCCACATCCGATGCGCTCCGGAGAGACATCAGGCCATCCACCGTGGCCTTTATGACGTTCAACGGGTTATCGGAACCCAGGCTCTTGGTGAGGATGTCCTTCACGCCGGCCAGCTCCATTACCGGTCGCACCGCGCCTCCCGCGATCAGTCCGGTGCCCGGCGAGGCCGGTTTCATCAACACTCTGGCGGCCCCGAACTTTCCCTCTATCTGATGCGGTATCGTCCCCCCGCCTACCATCGGTACCTTGAACATGCTCTTCCTGGCCTTCATGGCACCTTTCTCGATGGCCAGCGGCACCTCGCGAGCCTTACCGTAACCGACCCCGACCCGGCCGTTGCGGTTGCCGACGACGACCAGGGCCGTGAAGGAGAACCTCCGCCCTCCCTTCACCACCTTGGCGACCCTGTTTATGTGAACGACCTGCTCCTCGAGTTCCTCTGTTTCCTGGACCTCATCCTGGTCCATGCCACCTCCTAAAAAATAAGTCCGTTCTCACGCGCCGCATCGGCGAGCGCCTTGACCCGGCCATGGTACTTGTAGCCGCTCCTGTCGAACACCACGGTGTTCACGCCCATCTCCTGGACCCTTTTCGAGATCGTGGCACCCAGCAGCTTTGCGGCTTCGACCTTTGTCATCCTCCCCGCCTGGCGGAACTCCTTCTCCGTGGTAGATGCCGAGGTGAGCGTTACGCCTCTCTCGTCATCTATGACCTGGCAGTACATATTACGATTGCCCCTGAACACGGCAAGCCTCGGCCGCGCCCCGGTGCCGTTGATCTTCTTCCTGACCCTCTTTCGGCGAAGGTCTCTGCCGGTCGCCCTCTTCTTTACAACCCGCTTGCTCACTTGATAGCCTTTCCTACTTTTCTGCGCACGTACTCGCCGCGATACCGGATCCCCTTCCCCTTGTACGGGTCCGGCTTGCGCAGCCTGCGGATGTCCGCGGCGACCTGGCCGACCATTTGCTTATCACAGCCGCGGATGATTATCCTGGTTGGCGTTGGCAACTCGAACTCGATGCCACCGGGGGCCGCCACCGACCGCGGATTGGAATACCCCAGCTGGAGCTCCAGGTCTTTACCTTTGAGGGCAGCACGATAACCCACCCCCTGTATCTCCAGGACCTTCTCAAAGCCCTCGGTAACCCCTAATACCATGTTATGAATGAGGGTCCTGGTAAGTCCGTGCAGCGACCTGTCCAGCGGCTCGTCGCTCTTCCTGGCGACCTGCAGCACGTTACTCTCCAGAGCGATATCCAACCTGTCGGATACCGTTTGTTCGAGCTCACCCCTGGGGCCTTTCACTCGCACCACGTTCCCCTCGATGGTGACAGTAGTGCCCCCTGGTATCTCTATTGGCATTCTTCCTACCCGTGACATCCCTTGCGCCTCCGCAGACTCGTTACCAGACGTAACACAGCACTTCGCCTCCGACCTCCTGGGTCCTGGCCTCCTTCTCGGTCATGACCCCCTTGGAGGTCGAGAGAATGGCGATCCCCAGCCCTCCCAGCACGCGGGGCATCTCGTCCTTCCGGGCGTAGACGCGCAGGCCCGGGGTGCTGATCCGCTTGATGCCGGCGATCACACCCTTACGGTTGGCCCCGTACTTGAGGTGGACTACGATGGTGTCGAAGTTGTCCTTCTTCACCACCTCGAATCTCTTTATGTAGCCTTCGCGGTCCAGTATTCGCGCTACCTCTTTCTTCAGGCGTGAAGCCGGGATCTCCACCTTGTCCTTGTGGGCCCCGCTTCCGTTCCTTATCCGCGTCAGCATGTCAGAAATCGGGTCGGTCATTGTCATCGATGCGCCCCCTCACCAGCTTGACTTGGTAACCCCGGGCAGTTCTCCTCTGTGCGCCAGCTCCCGCAGGCATATGCGGCACAACTGGAACTTGCGGAAATAACCCCGGGGCCGGCCGCAGCGCTTGCACCGGTTGTACCGGCGGGTCGCGTAAGCCGGTTCCCTCTGTTGTTTTACGACCAGCGACTTCTTCGCCAAGAACCCCTCCTGTCTGTCATTTCTGCTTGAAGGGAAAACCGAGAGCCTCCAGCAAGGCCTCTCCCTCTTCGTCGGTATTGGCTGTTGTGACTACGGTTATGTCCATTCCCCTGACCTTCTCAATCTTGTCGTAGTCTATCTCCGGGAATATGACCTGCTCATCCAGGCCCAGGCTGTAGTTGCCGTGCCCGTCGAACGACTTCCTCGAAAGGCCCCTGAAGTCCCTGACCCTCGGCAGGGCTATGCTCAACAGCCTGTCCAGGAACTCGAACATCCGGTCTCCCCGGATGGTTACCTTGCACCCGACAGTCATGCCGGCGCGCAGCTTGAAGCCCGCCACCGACCGCTTCGCCTTTATGATCACTGCCCGTTGCCCGGTTATGGTCGCCAGGTCCACGGCGGCGGATTCCACCGCCTTCACGTTGGTGGTGCCCTCCCCTATGCCCATGTTGACGATGACCTTCACCGGGCGTGGGGCCTCCAGGTTGTTCTTGTATTCGAACCGCTCCACCAGGAGCGGGATGACCTCCTCCTCGTACTCCAGCTTCAGTCGGGGAACGTACCCGTTGCCCTCGTTATCGCGCTCTTCCATCTAAAACTCCCGGTCGCATCTCTTGCATACCCTGATAATGGACTTGGCCCCGCTGCGCTGCCTGGTGACGCGGGTCGGCCTGTCGCAGCCGCCGCACACAAGCATCAAGTTGGAGGCGTCAACGGGAAGTTCCCAGTCGACAACTCCACCCTGGGGGTTTGTCTGGCTGGGGCGAACATGCTTCTTGGCCCTGTTGATGCCCTCGACAAGGATGCGTCGCTCGACGGGGTCGACCTTCAGCACCTTGCCACGCTTTCCCCGGTCCTTGCCCTTGACTACCTGGACCATGTCGCCTTTTCTTATGTACAAGCTCTTCATGCCCTCAACGCTCCCTAAAGCACCTCAGGGGACAGGGATATAATCTTCATGAAATTCTTCTGCCTGAGCTCCCTGGCGACCGGGCCGAAAATCCTGGTCCCACGCGGGTTCCCCGATTGGTCGATCAGCACGACCGCGTTCTCGTCGAATTTTATATATGTGCCGTCCGGGCGCCTCTTCTCTTTCTTCGTCCTCACCACCACCGCACGTACCACTTCGCCCTTGCGCACGGCAGAACCCGGGATCGCCTCCTTCACGGTGCCGACGATCACGTCCCCCACGTACGCGTAACGGCGGCCGGAGCCGCCAAGGACCCTGATGCAGAGGATCTCCCTGGCTCCCGTGTTGTCCGCTACCTTTAACCTGGACTCCTGCTGGATCATCGCCGTCTCCCGCGCCGCCTATTCCGCTTTCTCAAGGACAGCGCCAACTCTCCACCGCTTCGTCTTCGAAAGCGGGCGTGTCTCAATCACCTGCACGAGATCACCGACTCCGCACTGGTTCCCCTCGTCGTGGGCATAGAGTTTGGTCGTCCGCTTGATCGTCTTGCCATACAGCGGATGCCGCGTCAGCGACTCGACCGCCACCACAATCGTCTTATCCATGGCACTCGATACGACCCTGCCCACCCTGATCTTTCGTACGTTTTTCTCGGCCATTGTCCTACCGCCTAAAGGTCCTTGAGCTCTTCTTCGACTTCTTCCTCGAGCAGTTCTTCATCCTCATGCATCACTTCGACCTCGACCGGGCCTTCTTCTTCCAGCTCATCCTCGATCAGCTCGTCAGGCTCCTCTATAGATTCCATCCGTGGCCCGGCGAGGGCCTCTTGAAAGGCCTCGGGGTGAATGGAGTGCTGTCTTTCGGTCATCACCGTGCAGACCCGCGCGACATCCCTGCGCGTCTCCTTGATCCTCATCGGGTTATCCAGCTGCCCTGTCGCATGCTGAAAGCGGAGGTTGAACAGCTCGGTCTTAAGCTCCCGGAGCTTTTCCTCGAGCTCCTCTTCGTCCAACGTCCTCAAGTCTCTGGCCTTTATCATCGCTACCCCCGTAACGAGCGCTTATTCCTCCCGCTTGACGAAACGACACTTGATCGGCAGCTTGTGCGACGCCAGCCTGATGGCCTCCCGGGCTACAGGCTCAGTGACACCGGCCAGCTCGAACATGACTTTGCCCGGCTTGACCGGGGCAACCCAGAATTCAGGATTACCCTTTCCGCTGCCCATCCTCGTCTCAGCGGGCTTCTTCGATATCGGCTTATACGGAAAGACGTTTATCCAGACCTTCCCGCTCCTCTTTATGTGGCGGGTCATCGCGACGCGGGCCGCCTCGATCTGCCTGGCTGAGATCCATGCAGGCTCCAGAGCCTGCAGGCCGTAGTCGCCGAAGTTGACCTGCGTTCCACCCTTTGCCTGCCCCTTGAGGCGCCCTCTCTGGACCTTGCGGTGGGGAGGCTTTTTCGGCTGAAGCACTACTCACCCACCTCCCCGGTGTCCTCAACCTCAACCTCGGCCGGCTCGGATGCCTGCGCCTTATCGGTCTCTTTCTCGGGTTTTTCCACGGCTTCCACCTCGGGCTCTTCCGCAGGGGCCGCCTTTTCAGGTTTTTCCTCGGCTTCCACCTCGGGCTCTTCCGCAGGGGCCGCCATCTCGGGTTCTTCCACGGCTTCCACCTCGGGCTCTTCCGCAGGGGCCGCCATCTCGGGTTTTTCCACGGCCTTTTCCTGTAATACCGGCGCCGCAGCCGCCCCGGCAGGTACCGGGGTCGCCTCTGCAACCTCAGGGGCCTTGTCCTTTTTCAGCGCCGCCTTCGGCCTCGATGGACGTGCCGTTCCGAGCGATGGGGGCATGACGCGCTCATCCACTCGCTTGCCGGTCACATCGCCCTTGTATATCCACACCTTTACCCCAATGCGGCCGAACGTGGTGCGTGCTTCTACAAAGCCGTAATCCACGTCTGCCCTCAAAGTGTGCAGGGGGACCCTTCCCTCTCGGTACCACTCTCTCCGCGCCATCTCGGCACCGCCCAGGCGCCCGCTGCACTGGACTTTTATGCCCAGGGCGCCCAGCCTCATGGTGTTGCCGACCGCCTTCTTCATCGCCCGCCTGAAGGCGACCCTCCCGGAGATCTGCTGCGCGATGTTCTGGGCCACCAGTGTCGCATCAAGGTCTGGCACCGGTACCTCGATTATGTTGACCTGTATATCGTGTCCGCACATACGGACCAGGCCGTCCCTGATCTTGTCCACCTCGCTGCCCTTCCGCCCAATGACTATTCCCGGGCGGGCGGTATGCACTTCAATGACCACTTCCTTGGCCTTGCGCTCGATCTCGATCCTGGACACAGCAGCATTAGAGAGTCTTTCCATCAGGTACCCGCGGATGTGCAGGTCCTCCTGGACGAGGTCCGGGTACTCTTTTTCCGCTATCCAGCGAGATCTCCAGTTGTTGATGATCCCCAGCCTCAGGCCGTAAGGGTGAACTTTCTGGCCCACTTCACTCCTCTCTCTTCTTGCCACGCTGCTCTTTGCCCGCCGCGCCCTTCTTCGCCGTCTTCCTGGACGCTGCCGGTTTTGCGCTCCCCGACTTCTTCGTGGCCCCTGATTTCGACTTCTTTCCGGCCGCCGGTGCCTTGCCCGCCTTGCCTGCCGGCTTCCGCTCGGGCTTCTTTACGGCTTCCGGTTTCCCCGAGGCCTTCCCGGCAGCATCCTTCCTGGCCGGTTCGGCGCCTTCGGGTTCGGGCTCCAGCCCGGTGGCTTCCTCCTCCACCGTGACTTTCTCGTCCTTCCCACCGGTGGTGCGCCCTCGGCGTAGCCTACGGCGCTTGACCTGCGCCTTTTGCGGCTCCTTCTCATCCAGGACCACGGTTATGTGGCTGGTCCTCTTGTTTATTCGCGTCGCGCGGCCCAGCGCGCGCGGCCTGAAACGCTTGAGGGTCGGCCCCTCGTCCACGTAGACCGTGGAGACAAAGAGCTCGTCAGGGCTCAGCTTATCGTTGTTCTCCGCGTTGGCCGCGGCCGAAGCAAGCACCTTCGAGACGACCCCTGCAGCCGCTCGCGGACAGAAATCCAGGATCTGCTGCGCCTCACGCAAGTCCTTTCCTCTTATGAGGTCGGTCACGAGACGGGCCTTCCTTGGTGCAACCCTCACGAATCTTGCCGTCGCTCTCGTAGCCACAAGTTCCTCCGAACTCACTTCAACCTGGTACGCTTCTCTTTAGCCAGCTTGCCGCCATGGCTGCGGAAGATCCGGGTAGGAGCAAACTCTCCCAGCTTGTGACCCACCATGCTCTCGGTGATGTACACCGGCACGTGCTTTCTTCCATCATGGACCGCAATGGTGTGCCCGACCATCTCCGGGAAGATGGTCGACCTTCGGGACCAGGTCCTGACCACAGCTTTCTCGTTCCTGCGGTTCAAATCACTGATCCTGATCAGAAGTCTCTCGTCCGCGTACGGACCTTTCTTTAACGAACGGGACAATCCAGCCTCCCAAAGTTGGACCGGTGTCAGACCCCTGTACGGGGAGTCAGACCCCGGAAAACTAACGGCGTTACTTCTGTCTCCTGGTCCTCACAATCATCTTGTTGGACTGCTTATTCTTGTTCCTGGTGCGGTAGCCCAGCGTCGGCTTGCCCCACGGTGTGACAGGGTGCCTCCCGGACTTGGACTTCCCCTCACCGCCTCCGTGGGGGTGGTCAACCGGGTTCATCGCCGCGCCCCTGGTCTGGGGCCTTATCCCCCGGTGCCGGGACGCCCCCGCCTTGCCCAACGATATCAACTCATGTTCGACGTTCCCTACCACGCCTACAGTGGCCCGGCAGCCCAGGGGCACCTTTCGGACTTCGCCTGAAGGCAGCCGAAGGTTCACAAAATCTCCCTCGCGGGCCATTATCTGAGCAGAAGTCCCGGCGGACCGCACTATCTTTGCGCCCCCACCCGGCTTGAGCTCAACCGCGTGTACAGTCGTACCGACCGGGATGTTGCCGAGGGGTAGCGCGTTCCCGGGCTTGACGTCGACACCGGGGCCCGACTCGACGATATCTCCCACCATCAGGTCCAGCGGGCACAGGATGTACCGCTTCTCGCCGTCCATGTAGTGCAGCAGGGCCAGCCTGGCGGAGCGGTTGGGGTCATACTCGATCTCCGCTACTCTCGCGGGTACGCCTTCCTTGTCCCGCTTGAAATCCACAACGCGATACTTCCTCTTGGCCCCCCCTCCGCGATGCCTCGAGGTCTTGCGCCCGTAACTGTTACGCCCCCCGGTCTTGCCAACGGGGGTCAACAGCGGTTTCTCAGGGCGGTTTCTCGTCAGTTCGGAGAAATCAGACACCGTCGCGAACCGCCTGCCGGCCGAAGTCGGCTTGTACTTCTTTACACCCATTTCCTCACCCGCTACCTGCTGCTCTCGAAGAACTCAATGCTCTCTCCCTTGGCCAGGGTCACCACGGCCTTCTTTCCTCCCGCGGTGCGGCCCACGGTCAGGCCCCTTCGCCTGGGCTTGCCCTTTGTGCGCATGGTATTGACCTGCACCACCTTGACGTCGAACACCACTTCAACAGCATCCTTGATCTCCGATTTATTCGCGCGTGGGTCGACCATGAACGAATACTTCCCCCGGTCTATCGCCGCATAACTCTTTTCGCTGATTATCGGATAAAGGATCACATCATGGGGATCCGTCATCGCCACCATCCCCCTGTCCACCGCTCCCCTGTAGAACGTCAATCGCGCCCTTGAGGAACAGCAGGTTGTTGAACCGCAAAATATCGTAAGTATTAAGCTCCGCCGGCAGGAAAGTCTCTACCCTCGACAGGTTGCGGAACGACTTCTCAACGATCACGTCATCCTCGGCCACCACCACCATCACGCTGCCTTCTAGTGCAAGGTTCTCGATAATCTCCTGGCCGGCCCTCGCGCTGGGAACGTCGAGGATAAAGTCCTCGAGCACCGTAATCCTTTGCTCCCGCGCGGCGGCCGAAAGCGCCGACCGGAAAGCAAGCCTGCGTACCTTTTTTGGCACCTTGAAAGAGTAATCGCGCGGCTTGGGGCCGAAAACGATGCCACCGCCTTTCCAGATGGGTGACCTTATGCTGCCCGCACGGGCCCTGCCGGTCCCCTTTTGCCTCCACGGCTTTATGCCGCCTCCGCGCACCTCGCCGCGGGTCTTTGTGGACGCCGTCCCTGCCCTACCAGCCGCTCGCTGCATCCTCACTACCTGGTGGATCGCGTGACGATTGGGCTCGATCCCGAACAGCTCGTCCTTAAGGTCGACTTCGCTCACTTTCTTGCCTTCGGTGCTTTTCAGCGGAACCATCAACATAATCACCGCTTACCCGGTTTCTTTTTTCTCTTTACCGACTCCCGGATGATCACCATGGAGCCCCGCGGTCCCGGGACCGAACCCCGCACAAGCAGGAGGTCCTTCTCGCGGTCCACGCCGACCACCAGCAGGTTCTGCGTGGTGACGTGCTCGCCACCCATGCGGCCCGGCATTTTCTTTCCCTTGAACACGCGTGACGGCGTCGCGCAGGCACCTATAGACCCCGGAGCCCTGTGGAATCGGGAGCCGTGGCTGGCCGGCCCCCCGGCAAAGCCCCACCTCTTGACGACCCCGGCGAACCCTTTCCCCTTGCTCACCCCGGTGACGTCAGCGCGGTCGCCTTCCTCGAATATATCTACCCTGACCTTCTGCCCGGGTGTGTAGCTCCCGGGACTCAAGGGTACCTCCGCGAGAAACCCCTGGGGGGCGCTGTTAGCCTTCTTGAAGTGCCCCTTCATCGGCATGTTCACCTTCTCGGGGTCTTTCTCGCGATACCCAAGTTGCACGGCTTCATAGCCGTCCTTATCGCGGGACTTGACCTGGGTGACCACACACGGTCCGGCTTTAAGGACTGTCACGGGAATCAGCGTGTCGTCCTTGAATATCTGGGACATCCCCAGCTTTTCACCTATTATTGCTTTTTCCATCATGACCAACCTCCGGCACCGTCCACGTCCAGATTCACCGGGTCGAACCCTGAAGCTCAACCTGTGGGGGCCAGTGTTTACTCTGACCCCACACCCTGGTGTTTAACCTGTGCGGGTCAGTGTTTACTCTGACCCCACACTAACTACAGCTTTATCTCAATATCCACACCCGCGGGGAGGTCCATCCCCATCAGCGCGTCAACAGTCGCCGGCGTGGGCTCCAGGATGTCGATCAGGCGTTTGTGCGTCCTGATCTCGAAATGCTCACGAGAGTCCTTGTCCGCGTGTGGCGAACGTATAACGCAATAGATGCTTCTCTCAGTCGGCAGGGGCACCGGGCCAGAGATGCTCGCCCCGGTCTTCCTGGCCGTCTCCACGATCATCAACGCAGACTGATCGATGATCTCGTGGTCGTACGCCTTCAGCCTGATTCTGATCTTTTCCCTGGTCACCCGAGCTCCTCTCCGCTCGACTTTTTCGACCGTTACCGCTCAGGACAATCCCGGATAACGGTAGAACATCATCTGTCTATCTTGATTACCCTTCCGGCACCCACGGTATGGCCTCCCTCGCGGATGGCGAACCTGAGTCCCTCGTCCATGGCCACCGGGGTTATCAGCTCGACCTCCATCTCGGTATTGTCTCCGGGCATCACCATCTCGGTGCCCTCGGGCAGGGTGACCGAGCCGGTGACGTCGGTGGTACGGAAGTAGAACTGGGGGCGGTAGCCGGTGAAGAACGGGGTATGGCGTCCGCCCTCCTCCTTGCTGAGCACGTATACCTGGCCGCGGAACTTGGTGTGGGGGGTGATGGTACCCGGCAGGGCCAGCACCTGTCCTCTCTGTATCTCCTCACGGCCCACTCCCCTCAAGAGTACCCCTACGTTGTCCCCGGCCTGTCCCTCATCCAGGATCTTGCGGAACATCTCCACCCCGGTGCACACCGTCTTGCGTATCTCGTCGGTCAGGCCCACTATCTCGACCTCTTCCCCCACGTGCACCTTGCCCTGCTCGACCCTTCCGGTGGCGACCGTCCCCCTGCCGGTTATGGAGAACACGTCCTCCACCGACATCAGGAACGGCTTGTCCACGTCGCGCACGGGGGTGGGGATGTAGTCGTCTACCGCGTCCATGAGTTCCAGTATCGGCTTGCAGTGCTCGCACTCCTCTTTGCCGCATCCGCACTCCACGGCCTTGAGCGCGCTGCCGGTGACTACCGGTATGTCGTCGCCGGGGAACTCGTACTCGGTTAGAAGCTCGCGCACCTCCAGCTCCACCAGCTCCAGGATCTCAGGGTCGTCCACCATGTCGGCCTTGTTGAGGAAGACCACCATGGAGGGGACCTCCACCTGGCGGGCGAGCAGGATGTGCTCACGCGTCTGTGGCATGGGGCCGTCGGCGGCCGATACCACCAGGATGGCCCCGTCCATCTGGGCGGCGCCGGTGATCATGTTCTTGATGTAGTCCGCGTGGCCCGGGCAGTCCACGTGGGCGTAGTGTCGCTTGTCCGTCTCGTACTCCACGTGGGAGATCGCGATTGTTATGCCGCGCTCGCGCTCCTCGGGAGCGTTATCGATCGAATCGAAGGACCGCACCTCCACGGGGAGCCCCTTGTTGTGGAGTACCATGGTGATAGCGGCGGTAAGCATGGTCTTGCCGTGGTCCACGTGCCCTATGGTGCCCACGTTCACGTGGGGCTTCGTCCTTTCAAACTTCTCCTTGGCCATGGTGCCTCCTAGTGTCCCTTGGCTCTAGCGATTATCTCCTGGGAAATCCCCGAGGGGACCTCCTCGTATCTGAAGAAATCCATGTGATGTGTGGCCCTCCCCTGTGTAAGCGACCTGAGGTCTGTCGCATATCCGAAAGTCTCGGCCAGGGGTACCAGTACCATAAGCCTCTGCCTTGCGACCTCGGTCACGATGTTCTCTATCCTGCCCCGGCGACCATTGATGTCGGATATCACGTCACCTATGTACTGCTCCGGAACAACGATCTCCAGCCGCATGATCGGCTCGAGCAGCACGGGCCTGGCCTTCCTTGTGGCCTCCTTAAGAGCGATCGATCCGGCGACCTTGAACGCCAGTTCCGATGAGTCAACCGCGTGAAAAGACCCACCTACGAGCTCTGCCTTTATGTCCACCAGCAGATAGCCGGCGAGCACTCCCGACTCGGCGGCCTCCTGCATCCCGCGATCCACTGCGGGTACGTACTCTCTGGGCACTTCGCCACCGTGTATCTTGTTCTCGAACACGTAGCCGGAGCCGCGCTTCCCGGGCTCGAGGTTGATCACCACATCGCCGTACTGGCCGCGCCCGCCGCTCTGCTTCACGAACCTCCCGCGAACGCCCTTCGCCGGGGCTGTTATCGTCTCACGATAAGACACCTGGGGCTTCCCGACGTTAGCATCGACCTGGAACTCTCGAAGCAGCCTGTCCACCACCACCTCGAGGTGCAGTTCGCCCATGCCGCTGATGATCGTCTGTCCACTCTCCTCGTCTAAATACACCCTGAACGTCGGGTCTTCATCCGACAGGCGATTAAGGGATTCTGTAAGCTTGTCCTGATCCATCTTGGTCTTGGGTTCGATAGCAACTGATATCACGGGCTCCGGAAAGCTCATCGGCTCGAGCAGAATCGGATGTGAGGGGTCACACAGCGTGTCCCCGGTCTTGGACTTCTTGAGCCCGACGCCGGCGATGATGTCACCCGTGCAGACCATTTTCAGGTCCTCGCGATGGTTGGCGTGCATCCGGAGTGTCCGGCCGATCCGCTCCTTGTTGCCCTGTATCGTGTTAAGGATAGACGTCCCGGTCACAAGCGATCCCGAGTACACCCGGAAATAAGTGAGCTTACCCACGTGAGGGTCCGACATGATCTTGAACACCAGGGCGGCGAACGGAGCATCATCGGAAGCCGGGCGTGACTCGACCTCATGGGTATAAGTGTTCTCGCCCTCTACCGGGGGCACGTCAAGCGGCGAAGGCAGGTAATCTACTATCGCTTTCAGGAGGGGCTGCACACCTCGGTTCTTCAGCGAGGCCCCGCACAACACCGGCACGATCTTCGCGGCAAGAGTCCCCCTCCTTATTGCCCGGAGAAGCGTCTCGGGCGCCACTTCGCCACCGTGGATGTACACGTCCAGAACGTCGTCGTCAAACTCCGCTGCGTGCTCCAGCATCGCGTGATGTGCTTCCTCCGCCTTATCTTTCAAATCCCGCGGTATCTCCTGGTACTCGTACTCCTCACCCAGCTCATCCAACCACGCGATCGCCTTCATCCTGACCAGGTCCACCACCCCGGTGAACGTCTCCTCGATCCCCACAGGCATCTGAACCGCTACCGGCCTTGCCTCGAGCCTTTCCTCGATCATCTTCATGCATCCATTGAAGTTTGCCCCCAGCCTGTCCATCTTGTTCACGAAACAGATGCGCGGCACTTCGTAATGGTCCGCCTGCCTCCACACTGTCTCTGTTTGCGGTTCAACGCCTTCAACCGCGTCAAAGATCGCTACCGCCCCATCGAGGATTCTGAGCGACCTCTCGACCTCGATAGTAAAGTCCACGTGTCCGGGAGTATCTATTATATTTATTCGGTGTTCATCCCACTGGCATGTCGTCGCCGCGGAGGTGATGGTTATGCCGCGCTCCTGCTCCTGTACCATCCAGTCCATAACCGCGGCACCGTCGTGAACCTCGCCCATCTTGTACGTCTTGCCGGTGTAATAGAGAATGCGCTCGGTCGTCGTTGTCTTACCGGCGTCGATATGGGCCATTATCCCTATGTTCCTGACCTTTTCGAGGGGGCAATCCCTGCTCGCCTGATCATTCTCAACGTCCACTCGGGCACCCCGCTTGTTCCCCGTCACACTGTGCATCTATTTACCTACCACCGATAGTGGGCGAACGCCTTGTTGGCCTCAGCCATCCGCTGAAGGTCCTCCCTCTTCTTGATCGAATGGCCGGTGCGGTCAACCGCGTCCAGCACTTCCGCAGCCAGTCTCTCGGCCATGGTCTTTTCCCTGCGAGTTCGGGCATACGTCACGATCCAGCGGACCGCGAGGGTCCTACCCCTCCTGGTCTTGACCTCCACCGGCACCTGGTATGTAGCGCCGCCGACACGCCGGGACCTGACCTCCAGGAGTGGCCTGACGTTCTCTACCGCCTTCTGGAGAACCTGTACCGGATCGACCCCTTCTTTCTGACCTATGATGTTAAGGGCTTCGTAGACAACCTTTTCGGCGATGCTCTTCTTGCCCATGACCATGATCCTGTTGATGAACTGTGTTACCAGAACGCTGTTGTAAACAGGGTCTGCCTCAGCAGTTCTCTTGGGTGCCGGTCCCCTCCGCGGCATGGTCCGTCCTCCTGGCTCGCCTACTTTGTCTTCTTGGTTCCGTACTTGGAGCGCCCCTGGGTTCGCTCGTCGACCCCGGCGGCATCCAGCGCGCTGCGTACCACCTTGTATCGCACACCCGGCAGGTCCTTGACCCTGCCGCCACGCACCAGGACGATAGAGTGCTCCTGCAGGTTGTGCCCGATGCCTGGGATGTAGGCGGTCACCTCCATGCCGTTGGTCAATCGCACCCTGGCTATCTTGCGCAGCGCGGAGTTTGGCTTCTTCGGCGTGGCGGTCTTCACCTGTGTGCAGACGCCCCGCCTCTGCGGGCAGCCCTGCAGTGCCGGAGCGGATGTCTTCTGCACTTTCCGCTTTCTTCCTTTTCTGACCATCTGGTTTATCGTCGGCACGCCAGGCCTCCCGTGATAACAGACGAAAAATACACCCCGCCGCAAGGCCGGGGTATGCGAACACGAAAAACGGCGCCTTTGCGCCGGAAAGTCAATGTACCATCACTTATCGATGGTGTCAACTTCCTCGGATGCCTGGGACTCGTCTCCAGTAATCCCCCTGAGGATGTCCATCGCTTCCGAGGTCTCAAGCTGAGGCATCTCTTCCCCGGTGTAAAGAGGTTCCCAATCCTCGCCTACCGGCTTGACTTTGATCTTCCCATAAACCGACATCCCCGAACCGGTCGGTATAAGCTTTCCTATGATGACATTCTCTTTAAGTCCCAGCAGCCGGTCCACCTTACCGCCCAGTGCCGCATCGGTGAGCACCCTCGTGGTCTCCTGGAACGAGGCGGCCGACAGGAACGATTCGGTGGCGAGGCTCGCCTTCGTTATCCCCAGCAGTATCTCTTTGAAATTCGGCGGTTCACCTCCGTCTGCGACGATCTTCTCGCTCTCGTCCTCGAATACCATATACTCGACCAGCTGGCCTGGCAGGAATTCCGAGTCTCCGGGGTCCGTTACTGTCACCCTTTTCAACATCTGGCGCACTATGACCTCGATGTGCTTGTCGTGGATATCCACACCCTGGTCCTTGTAGACCTTCTGGACCTCCTCTACCAGGTAGAGCTGGACCGCTTCCCTGTTTATTATCTCGAGCAAGTCCTTCGGGTCCGCGGAGCCCTCAGTTATCTGGTCACCGGCGGCGACCACGTCGCCGTCCTCTACCAGCAACTTGAGGCTGACCGGTATCTGGTAGTCGTATTCGTGCGGGGCCATCTTTCCTTCATCGCTCAGCTTCTCACCGTGAAGGATGATATCGTGATGCTTTTCGCCCTTCTGGACAACGATCTTGCCCCGGCTGTCCGCCAGGTACGCCTGGCCCTTGGGCTTGCGCGCCTCGAAAAGTTCCACCACACGCGGGAGGCCGTGGGTGATGTCCCGGCCGGCGCCCGCATAAACGCCCCCGAAGTGGAAAGTCCTCATCGTCAGCTGCGTGCCTGGCTCGCCAATGGACTGCGCCGCGATTATGCCCACCGCTTCCCCGATCGGGACCTTCTTGCCGGTGGCCAGGTTACGTCCGTAGCACGCCGCGCAGACCCCGTGCTTGGCGCGGCAGGCGAGTACCGACCGTACCCGCACCTCTTCGATTCCGGCGTCGACCAGCTTCTGCGCAGTTTCCTTGTCGATGTCCTTGTTGGCTTTCACTATCTGAGCGCCCTTGCCCCTTACGGCCTTCAGAGCGTTGCGCCCGATGAGGCTCGGGTTCATGTCGCCGTCTACCGTGACTTTGCACGGTGTTCCACGGTCCGCGCCGCAGTCCTCCTCGCGAACGATCACGTCCTGCGCCACGTCGACGAGCCGGCGGGTCAGGTATCCGCTGTCTGCCGTGCGGAGCGCCGTGTCGGCCAAACCCTTCCGCGCGCCGTGGGTGCTTATGAAATACTCCAGGACCGTGAGGCCCTGCCGGAAGTTTGAAGTGATGGGAGAGGCGATGATCTCGCCCTTCGGGTTCTCCACCAGCCCCTTCATGCCGGCCAGCTGCTTGATCTGCTTCAGGTCGCCCCTCGCCCCTGACTTCGCCATCATGTAGATGGGATTGAAGGCGTCGAAGTTTTCCTCCATCTTCGTGGCCACCATGTCGGTGGCCTCGTGCCAGACGTCCACGACCCGGCTGTGGCGCTCCTCCTCGGTGTAAAAGCCGCCACGGTACCGGTCCTCGATCTCGTTTATCTTCTTCTCGGCCTCTGCAATGATCTTTTCCTTTTCAGGAGGGACCTCGATGTCCTCGATGCCGATGGTTATCCCAGCCTTGGTCGCGTAGTGGAAGCCTATCTCCTTGATCTGGTCAAGGATCCTGGTGATGATATTGGACTCGTAGTCCTCAGCTACCTGCTCCACTATCTCGGCGATCTCTTTCTTACCCACCAGGCGGTTCTGATAAGGGAAATCATCGGGCAAAGCCCGGTTGAAGATGATCCTGCCCACCGACGTCTCCAGTATGTTCCCGTTCATCCTGACCTTCACCATCGCCTGCAGGTCGACACAATCGAAATCGTAAGCCAGGATCGCCTCTTCCGGGCTGGCGAAGACCTTGCCCTCACCCACAGCGCCTTCCTTGACCGCGTTCAGGAAATAGCAGCCCAGGACCATATCCTGTGTGGGCGTAACTACAGGTTTGCCATGGGCGGGGGAAAGGATGTTCTGAGAGGAGAGCATCAGTATGCGCGCCTCCGCCTGGGCTTCGGCGGAGAGTGGAAGGTGGACGGCCATCTGGTCGCCGTCGAAGTCCGCGTTGAAAGCCGCGCAGACAAGAGGGTGGATCCTTATCGCTTTGCCCTCTACCAGCTGCGGCTCGAAAGCCTGGATCCCCAGGCGATGCAGGGTGGGGGCCCTGTTGAGGAACACCGGGTGCTCCTGGATGACCTTCTCCAGCACATCCCAGACGATCGGCACTACCCTGTCTATCATCCTCTTCGCGCCTTTTATGTTGTGGGCGAAGCCGAGATCGACAAGCCGCTTCATGATGAAAGGCTTGAACAGTTCCAGCGCCATCTGCTTGGGCAGCCCGCACTGGTGCAGTTTCAGCTCCGGGCCTACTACGATGACCGAGCGGCCCGAGTAGTCTACCCTTTTGCCCAGCAGGTTCTGGCGGAATCGCCCCTGCTTTCCCTTGAGCATGTCGGAAAGCGACTTCAAGGGGCGGTTCCCGGGGCCGGTCACGGGCCTGCCGCGCCTGCCGTTGTCGAACAGCGCGTCCACCGATTCCTGGAGCATGCGCTTCTCGTTATTTACTATGATCTCGGGGGCGCCCAGGTCGAGCAGCCTCTTCAGGCGATTGTTGCGGTTTATGACCCTCCTGTAGAGGTCGTTGAGGTCTGAGGTGGCGAACCGGCCACCGTCAAGCTGGACCATCGGCCGCAGGTCCGGGGGGATGACCGGGACCACTTCCATTATCATTGCCTCGGGGCGGTTATCGGTCTTGATGAACGCCGAGACGACCTTGAGCCTCTTGGTCGCCTTGTTCCTTTTCTGTCCCTTGGAAGTCTGTATCGTCTCCCGCAGGCTCTCCCCTTCTTTCTTGAGCTCGAGGTTCAGCAGCAGGTCGCGAACGGTCTCGGCGCCCATGCCGCCCCGGAAGTAATCCCCGTAGCGCTCCCGCAGGTCCCTGAACTTCTGGTCCTCATCTATCAGCTGCTTGGCTTCCAGGTTCTTGAAATCCTCGAAGACGCCCTGGATGTACTCTATCTGGCCGTCCGCCTGCTCGGTCAGTTCCCCCTTCTCCTTGTCCATGGCCTCCTGCAGCTTCTTCACTTTTTTATCGTACGCGGTGTTCTCTTTGCTGATCTTGACCTGGTACTGCTTCTGGATGTCGGCTGCGCGCTCTTCCTTGGTCTTGGAATGTTCGGCCGCCTTCTTCTTCGACTCCCGGTTGATCGCGTTTACCTGCTTGTCGCGCTCAGCCTCGAGCTCCTTGACCCGCTTGTCGAGCTCACCCTCCTCCTCGGTCTGCTTGTCTCCGAGCCTGTCCTCCATCTCCCTGAAGCGCTCCTCCAGCTCGGCCTTTATCTCCTTGATCTCCGCGGCCAGTCGCTTCTGGAGGGTGGGCAGGTCTTTTTCCCTCTTCTCCTTCTTGACATCAACAACGATATAGGAGGCAAAATACAGGACCCTCTCCAGGCTCTTCGATGGGAGGTCGAGCAGATATCCCATCCGGGACGGCACGCCCTTGAAGAACCAGATGTGGGATACAGGCGCTGCCAGTTCAATATGGCCCATGCGTTCACGGCGCACTTTCGAGCGGGTGACCTCGACCCCGCACCGCTCGCAGATCATGCCCTTGAAACGCACGCGCTTCTTGTATTTACCGCACGAACACTCCCAGTCACGGGTTGGGCCGAATATTTTCTCGCAGAACAGGCCTTCCTTCTCCGGCTTGAGGGTCCGGTAGTTAATGGTCTCTGGCTTCTTTACCTCGCCGTTGGACCAGCTCCGTATCTTTTCGGCGGAAGCAAGCCCTATCCTCAGAGAGTTGAAATCGTTGACGTCTAGCAAATCTACCTCCTACAGAAAGCTCCCCTGGGCTTCATCTTCCTCGGTGCCTGCATACGGTTGGTTTGTCCTCAGATCTATCCCCAGCTCCTCCGCGGTCCGGAATACATCCTCCTCCGACTCCTGGATCTCGATCGGCTTGCCCGCCTCGGAAAGGACCTGGACGTCCAGGCCTAGCGATTGCATCTCCTTTATCAGTACCTTGAACGATTCCGGGATGCCCGGTTCCGGTATGTTCTCACCCTTCACGATAGCCTCGTAGACCTTGACCCTCCCGATCACGTCGTCGCTTTTTACGGTTAAAAGCTCCTGCAGGGCGTAGGCGGCGCCGTAAGCCTCGAGGGCCCATACCTCCATCTCTCCGAAGCGCTGGCCTCCGAACTGCGCCTTGCCGCCCAACGGCTGCTGGGTGACCAGCGAGTACGGTCCGGTAGAGCGGGCATGGATCTTGTCATCCACCAGGTGGATGAGTTTCATTATGTAGATGTAACCCACCGTCACCTCGTTCTCGAACGGTGTGCCGGTCCGCCCGTCGTAGAGGCGCGTTTTCCCGTTTATGGGAAGCCCCGCTTTCTTGAGGGTCTTGACTATCTCGTCCTCCGTGGCCCCGTCGAATACCGGCGTAGTCACGTAGGTCGGTGCCCCGCCGTCGAAACCCGCGTGGGCAGCCCACCCCAGGTGCGTCTCGAGTATTTGCCCGATGTTCATTCGGGAGGGAACACCGAGTGGGTTCAGCACTATATCGACCGCTGTGCCGTCTTCCATGAAAGGCATATCCTCCACCGGGAGGATCTTCGCGATCACCCCTTTGTTCCCGTGCCGCCCGGCCAACTTGTCACCCTCGCGGATCTTGCGGCTCTCGGCCACATATGACCGGACCAGCTCATTAACGCCGGGAGAAAGCTCGTCACCGTTCTCGCGTGAGAACACCTTGACGTCTATCACCTTTCCCGACTCGCCGTGGGGGACCTTGAGGGACGTATCCCTTACCTCGCGCGCCTTCTCACCGAATATCGCCCGAAGGAGCTTCTCCTCGGCGGTCAGTTCCGTCTCGCCCTTTGGAGTGACCTTCCCCACCAGGACTTCGCCGGCCTTGACCTTGGCGCCTACCCGGATGACCCCTTCCTCGTCCAGGTCTTTCAGTACTTCCTCCTGGACGTTGGGGATATCCGCTGTTATCTCCTCTTCACCGAGCTTGGTGGTCCGCGCTTCGACCTCGTGCTCTTCAATGTGTATGGAAGTTAGCACGTCCTCTCGCACCAGCCGCTCGCTTACGACGATAGCGTCCTCGTAGTTGTATCCCTCCCAGGGCATGAACGCCACCAGCAGGTTGCGCCCCAGGGAAAGCTCGCCCTCGTCCGTGCATGGCCCGTCCGCGATCACCTGGCCCTTCGACACCTTCTCACCCTCAGAACCGATGGGTCGCTGGTTTATGCAGGTCCCCTGGTTGCTGCGCCCGAACTTCTGCAGTGCGTACAGTTCCTTCTCGCCGCTCCGCGTCTTGATCTCCATCGATCTGGCGTCAACGCTGGTAACCGTGCCCGCCGACCTGGCGGAAACCACGTCACCGGTGTCCCTCGCCGCGCGGAACTCCATGCCGGTCGCCACCAGGGGCGCCTCGGGGCGGATGAGCGGCACCGCCTGGCGCTGCATGTTCGAACCCATGAGCGCGCGGTTGGCGTCATCGTGCTCCAGGAACGGGATCAGCGCGGTCGCCACGCTTACCGTCTGCCTGGGGGAAACGTCCATGTATTCAACCATCTTCGCGTCAACCATCGACACTTCCTCGCCCAGCTTCGGCGCACGGCAGAGTACCTTGTCTGATTTGAACCTCCCCTTGTCAGTAAGGGGGGCGTTGGCCTGGGCAATAATGTAGTTGTCTTCCTCGTCGGCGGTGAGGTACACGATCTTGTCGGTGACCACTCCCTTCTTGACCTCGCGGTAAGGAGAGAGCAGGAACCCGAACTCGTTGATGCGCGCGTATGTGGAAAGGTTTCCGATCAGACCGATGTTCGGACCTTCGGGGGTCTCTATCGGGCACATCCGCCCGTAATGTGACGGGTGTACGTCACGGACCTCGAAGCCGGCCCTTTCCCTGGAAAGTCCACCGGGCCCCAGTGCCGACAGGCGCCTCTTATGGGTTAGCCCGGCCAGCGGGTTGGTCTGGTCCATGAACTGGGAAAGCTGGCTCGACCCGAAGAATTCTTTGATAGCTGCGACTACCGGGCGGATATTGATGAGCGTCTGCGGAGTTATCGAGTCGACGTCCTGCGTGGTCATGCGTTCCCGGACCACGCGCTCCATCCTGGAAAGGCCGATCCTGATCTGGTTCTGGATCAACTCCCCCACGGTTCGCACACGACGGTTCCCGAAGTGGTCGATATCATCGGTGGCGCAGCACTTTGCGCCGCACTTGTGGCACTCGGCCTCTTTCTCGCTCACCGAGGTGCCGCAGGATGGACACCTGCCCTCGTGCAGGTTCACGATATAGCGGACCGACTCAAGGATGTCTTCCCTGGTGAGCACTGTAACGTCGAGCGGCACTTTCAGGCCGAGCTTCCTGTTCAGTTTGTATCGACCGACCCGAGCCAGGTCGTAGCGGCGCTCGTTGAAGAAGAGGTTATCGAGCAGGCCCCTGGCGCTTTCCACGGTTGGCGGCTCGCCCGGACGGAGCTTCCTGTATATATCTATGAGGGCCGCTTCCTTGCTTTCGGTGTGGTCCTTTTCGAGCGTGGCCTCGATACACGCTGCCCCGTTGAAAAGCTTCAGCAGCTTGTCGTTGTCCTCGTATCCCAGGGCCCTGAGCAGTACCGTCACCGGCTGCCTTCGCTTCCGGTCGATGCGAACACCGAGGGTGTCCTTCTTGTCCAGCTCCAGCTCCAGCCACGCGCCTCGCGAAGGGATTACCTTGGCTGAGTAGAGCAGCTTGTCGGTCTCTTTCTCGACCTCGAGGTCGAAATATACGCCGGGGGAGCGGACCAGCTGGCTGACCACCACCCTCTCGGTGCCGTTGAAGATAAAGGTGCCTTTTTCGGTCATGAGAGGAAAGTCCCCCATGAACACGGACTGCTCCTTGATCTCGCCCGTTTCCTTGTTGATAAGCCGGACCTCCACGAAAAGCGGAGCGGCGAAGTTCATGTCCTTCTCTTTACACTCCTCGACGTTGAACTTCGGGTCACCGAAGAAGTGCTTGCCCATCTCTACCGCCATGTTTCCGGTGAAATCCTCGATAGGGGAGATATCCCGGAAAATCTCCGCCAGGCCGTCGGTCAGAAACCATTCGAACGACTCTTTCTGGATGGAAATGAGGTCCGGTACCGGAAGAACCTCCGGTATCTTTGCAAACGAAACCCGCTTACGTTTTCCCTGGAGCGCTACCGACAAAAAGATCCCCCCCTGGTGTTTAAGAGAACGGGCTTGGATGAGTTTACAACCATACCTCTCTGGCTACCCTGAACAATTAATCACGCAAACTTGCAGACTACCAATAAGTGGGTGCAGAGTCAAGACATTTGTCGTGGACGGTGTACTCGGGGCGCCATTCCGAAGGCGAATTCCGACCATACCTCGATCTACCCGATTGTTCCAATGCACAGTGGCGTCTCGAACAAAGCTCTGCCCAAGTATATCCCTAATGCTGCCTCTGGTCTACACCTATCCCCAGGGACCCGCTGCCGCCGCCGATACCCCGGTAGCTGAAATAGGTGGCGCCCTCTACTATCACCGGGAGCGTGCGCTTGCTGGCCTTCCACGGCCGGTTGGCATGTCGTGAAAACAGGTTGAACAGGGCCGGTTGTCAGCGGGAGCCAGCAGGAGCGGTCGGCATGAGAATGCCGGGACAGTACATGGATATCGCTATAGGTCCGCTAACAGAAGTGTGTGGCAGAACCCCATTGTCAGAACTTGCCTGGCTCCGCGAGTATCGACCCACAACTTGATCCTCCCCCGCAGGAGGGAGGAGAAAAAGGAAGCACGGTGACCCTTCATGTCGCATACCGGGGCTTTACCCCGTTGCGCATTACTTGATCTCTGCGGTCGCGCCCGCGTCCTCGAGCTTCTTCTTTATCTGCTCGGCCTCTTCTTTCTTGACCCGCTCTTTCACCGGCTTAGGCGCTTCCTCTACCAGGGCCTTCGCCTCCTTGAGACCCAGGCTGGTTACGGCCCTGACCTCTTTGATGACCGGGATCTTCTTTTCCCCCACGGAGAGAAGTATGACGTCAAACTCGAACTGCTCCTCCTCGGCGGCCCCTTCCGAAGCGGCGGCCGGAGCACCCGCAGCAACCGCTACCGGCGCGGCCGCCGAGACGCCGAACTTCTCCTCGGCCGCCTTCACGAACTCCGAGAGCTCCAGAACCGTCCAGGACTCTATGGCCTCGAGTACCTCATCCGGGCCCAGCTTCTTCTCTGCCAAAACGATCACCTCTCCTAACCGCTCGTACTATCTGTTTCTTCTTGCGGGGCCTCGCCCGCTTCGCTATCCAGCGACGCCTCATCGGTGGATGTTTCACCGCTGTCGGTTTTCGCTTCCACCTCTTCGGCACCGGTTTCGTCTGAGTCACTCACTTCTTCGACGCCGGCCTCCTCCGAGCCAACTGCGTCTTCAACGGCCGCTTCGGACTCGCCGGCCGCTTCGCCCGCCGCCTGCGCCTCAACGATACCTTTGTCTTCAACGGCAGCTTCGGGCTCCTCACCTGCGTCCACGCTCGGGGGGGCTGTTACAACGGCTTCCTCCTTTTCGGAAGCCGGGGGCTCCGGAGCGCTCGTTGGGACCGACTGCTCTTCTCTTTTCTCCCTCAGCGCCGTCAGAACTCCCATCATCTTTCGGACCGGCTCGCTCACTGCCCTTACCATGCCGGACAGCGGCGCCGCCAACTGGCCCACCAGGCGAGCCAGCAGTACTTGTTTGGAAGGAAGATCCGCAAGCGAGTTCGCCTGTCCGGCGTTCAGCGCCATGCCCTCGAGCATCCCGCCCTGCAGATAGAGATCAGCTCGTCCCCGGGAAAAATCCTTGACGGCCCGTGCAACCGCGACGGGGTCGTCCCTGATGAACACCACCGCTACCGGCCCTTCAATCAGGGGGACTATGTCCTGCCTGGAAACCTCGGTGAGCGCGATCCGGGTCAGTGTGTTCTTCAGGACCCGCAGGTCCACGTCGTAGCCAGCCAGGATGCTCCGCAGCTCGGTGGCCTCAGAGACCTTGAGCCCCTTGTAATGCAGGACAAGAAGAGAGTCCGTTTTCTCGAACCATTTCTTTATCTGCTTTACCTTCTCTTTGTTTTCCAGGCTGGGCATCGTTTCCCTTACCCCCAAAATAAAAGGCCTCCCACGAGGCCATCAAAAAAAACCGCCTCGGCAGGCATACTGTTTAAGCCATTCGGCGCCTGCTGTCTCGGGCACAGCATCTTCAGTTTCAAGTTTCTAGACTGTAGCAGACCGCAGAAGAGCTGTCAAAATCAGCCCTCGGTGCCGACCTGTTCGGGCAGCAGGTCCCTTGTCAGCGAGGAATCGACCGGTACGCCCGGGCTCATAGTGCTGTGGAACGTAACGGACCTTAGGTACCGCCCCTTGGCCGCGGCCGGCCTGGCCCTGATTATCTCTTCAAGGACCGCCTGGTAGTTCTCCAGCAGGTCCTCCGCGGAGAACGAGGCTTTCCCGAGCACCAGGTGGATGTTCGCCTGCTTGTCGACCCTGTACTCGACCTTGCCCCCCTTCGCATCCCTGACGGCCTTCTCGATATCGAAGGTGACCGTCCCGCTCTTGGGGTTCGGCATCAGCCCACGCGGGCCGAGGGTCTTCCCCAGCCGGCCGACCATGCTCATCACGTCGGGCGTTGCGATGGCCGCGTCGAACTCCGTCCATCCCTGCTGTACCTTTTCGACCATATCCTCGCCGCCTACGTAATCGGCGCCGGCCTTTTCAGCTTCTGCCGCCTTGTCCCCCGTGGCGAAAACGGCGACCGTTACGGACCTGCCGGTGCCTTTCGGCAGCATCACGGTTCCCCTGACCATCTGGTCAGCCCTGCGGGGATCGACCCCGAGCCTCATAGAGGCCTCGAACGTCTCATCGAAGTTGGCCCCGGCCATCTCCCTGACAAGCATGATCGCCTCGTAGGGCGTGTAAAGCCTGCCCTGTTCGACCTTCGCCATCTTGTCCCTGTAAGCGCGACTTCTTCTCTTCACGCACAAACCTCGCTTGCCGTACCGCTATTCCTGTGGCTGTTCCTCTGTCTCGACCGTACGCTCGGGCAGCTGGCCCTCCTCGAGCACCTCTAGTCCCATGCTGTTGGCTGTCCCCTCGATGATACGCGTCGCCGCCTCCAGATCGTTCGCGTTCAAGTCCGGGAGTTTCGTCCGGGCGATGTCACGGACCTTCTCCCGTGAGATCGTCCCGACCATCTCTCTGTTCGGCTCGCCGCTCCCCTTCTCCAGGCCGGCCGCATCAAGCAGCAGGCGGGATGCCGGCGGGGTCTTGGTGACGAACGTGAACGAGCGGTCCTCGAATACCGTTATCTCCACGGGTACGATCTGGCCCAGCTGGTTCATGGTCTTCGCGTTGTACGCTTTGCAGAACTCCATGATGTTGACCCCGTGCTGGCCGAGCGCGGGGCCGACCGGCGGGGCCGGGTTTGCCTGGCCCGCGGGGATCTGAAGCTTTATGACCGTCTTTATCTTTTTGGCCACCCTGCTGGCTCCTTCCTTATAACTTCAAGACCTGCTCGAACGCGAGTTCTACCGGGGTCTCGCGCCCGAATATCGAAACCAGGACCTTCAGCTTGCTCTGGTCCAGGCTCACCTCGCTGATTATACCGGTGAAGTCCGCGAAGGGCCCGTCCACTACCTTGACCCCTTCACCCTGCGAGAACTCCGCGGACACCTTCGGCTTGTCCGCCTTCTGTCGCGCCATGACGCGGTCGACCTCGTCACCCGGGATCGGCGTCGGGCGGGCGGAGGTACCGACGAAGCCCGTTACGCCCGGGGTGTTCCTTACCACGTACCAGGAATCATCATCGAGCGCCATGCGCACCAGCAGGTAGCCCGGCAGCAGCTTTTTCTGAACCAGTTGTTTCCTGCCGGATTTATACTCGATCACGTCCTCCACGGGCACGACTACCTCGAATATCTTTTCCTCCATGTGCATCGAACCGATCCTGTGCTCCAGGTTGTTCTTCACCTTGTTCTCATAACCGGAGTAGGTGTGTACCACGTACCACCTTTCTCCTCTCCTGAGAGCCATATCTCCTCCAGGGTCTGGCCGTCTCGTTCAGGTTATCAAGTGCAGCAGTCTAGCGAGTAACAGGTCCAGTAGCAAGATGAACGTGGTAACCACCGTCACGGTCACCAGGACCACGACCGTGTAATTGACCACCTCTTGCTTGCTGGGCCATATCACCTTTTTCAGCTCGATACGGACTTCCCGTATGAACTGCATGACACGCTTGCCGATGCTCTTCTTCTCGGCCTTCTTCCGCTCCATCGCCTTCTTGCGCTGGGCGGCCATCCTCTGCTTCTGGGCGGGCGCTTTGCTTTTTTCCTGAACCCTTCTGAGCTGACGATTCAGCATAACGGCCCCTTTTTCTTACTTCCCGCGGCCGGCGGGCGATCAATCTTGGCAGGCCCGGAGGGACTCGAACCCCCAACCTCCGGTTTTGGAGACCGGCGCTCTGCCAGTTGAGCTACGGGCCTGCAGTATGCGTTAAGAGACTCATCTTGTCTCGCGGTGCAGAGTCTGCTTGCGGCACCACTTGCAGTATTTTTTCAGCTCAATCCTGTCCGGATCGTTGGTCCTGCTTTTATTTGTCGTATAGTTCCTTCGCTTGCACTCGGTACAAGCCAGCGTGACTATTACTCTCATCTGTCTATCTTGATTACCCTTCCGGCACCCACGGTATGGCCTCCCTCGCGGATGGCGAACCTGAGTCCCTCGTCCATGGCCACCGGGGTTATCAGCTCGACCTCCATCTCGGTATTGTCTCCG
>Ga0315274_10002448_pt1 | contig 28031 bp, 27 predicted proteins | sample YL17G02_20_MG_FD_203700 | JGI IMG/M metagenome (GOLD analysis project Ga0315274, IMG submission 203700) | Sediment microbial communities from Yellowstone Lake, YNP, Wyoming, USA - YL17G02_20 | ecosystem: Environmental > Aquatic > Freshwater > Lake > Sediment | place: USA: Wyoming | collected...
GCCATCGATGCCTCGGCAGACAGCCGCACAGGACTGTTCCCGGCAACCGTAGGCGCCATTATGCGGGGACTTGGTTGGGAGGACGGCAAGATGACGGCGGGTCTCCTCATCGACTTCATCAACCACTTTCCAGATGAGGTGAGGATGGCCATTGCTGTCGGTATTGCCCAGGGTTTGGGGCTGATGATCCAACGCAAGGACGACGCCCTACTGGTGGATCTAGTTCAGCTCTACGACACATTGGCCTTGGGGAAAGACGCTGAGAAGCGGAGACCAAGCGGCCTAGTTTTGCCGGGGGAGTAGGGAGATGGCGGAAAGAGAAGGATACTGGCCCTGGTGGTGGAGTGCCGCGTGGACGGTCATCCTGGGCTTCGCGTCCATCATGGAGTTCCTCCACTTCCGGCGTGAACTGAAGCAACAGGACTACAAGAACGTTATGGGCCCACTCTTTATGGGTGTAGGCTTGGGATATATGGCGTCGGAGAGTTGCCGGGGAGAGTGGCCCTAGCACCCCAGCCGCTTGACCTTCTTCTTACCCTTGGCAGAAACCGCGGGCTGCCGCTTGGCCTCGCGCTGGGCCTTCTGCTTCTTCTTGCTCTTGCTCATCGTCTAAAACTCACCGATGTAGGTCATAAGCCCGTTCTGAAGAGTCACTACCCAGAAGATACCCATCGTGATGTAGCAGAACGCGCCCTCCCAGGTAAGAGACACGATCCCGTTGCCCGCCATATACGTACTTGCGGCGGGTTTGGGCAGCTTGAGGTTGGCCGTCTCCTTCGCCTGGGCATAGGCGCAGTACGGGTGCCAGATGATGGTAGCCGGACTGCTCACGCCGCTGTCAGCTAGGGTCGCCTGGAAGAACATGGCCTGCGCATTGGTATAGGTGATGAAGGCTGTCACGTCCAGGTCGAAGAAGAGGCCAGCCCTGCCCGTGTTGGTCTGGCTCGCCGTTGTCAGGTTGTCGTTGTCATCCCACACGTCGGCATCGTCCGGGCTGTTAGCCGCGACCGTGATGTGGTTGGTGCCCGGAGTGATGGCCGTGATGCGGACCTTCTTGCCCTTTGTGGTGTTGTGGAGCACCATGTTGACCGACATACTGTCCTCGCCGGTGTCGGTGTCATAGGGCACGTCGGTCGAGGTCGGGTTGCCGTTGATTTTCCCCACGAAGACGCCCCCTAGTCCCCAGCCATCGCCGCCGGGGTCTGGCGTCCATATCTTGGTCGCTGACGGGTTGATGAGGATGCTGGCGTGCCCGTAGCACACCTCATCGGTCGGAATCGCCCCGAAGCGTCTGCTCATGGTTCACTCCTACTGGAAAATCACCGAATCGATCAACTTCTGAATAACCGTGCCGAGGACATCTGCTACCTCATCAATCGTCGTGTCGTCTGCGTCGAACGTCAACGTCTCAACCACATTCGCCAGTGTAAAGTCCGGTGCCGGGGAAAGTGGCGCCCATCCGCCTCCGCCAAGTGCTCCCCAAGCACCGTTCGCGTAGCCATGAAACGCCTTGGTCGTGGCGTTGTAGATGAGCATCCCCTCAACCGCAGTAAGGGCATCGCGCTCCACCGTAGTCATACGAGGAAAGAGGGGGGCCTTGGTAACAGAGTTCAAGTCAAGGAGGACGCTCACCCCCAACGCCTCATCCGTACCCAGCATCATCCGCAGTGCCGTCAGGTCTCCTGCTGTCACGTTCAACGGGACCGCCGAACTGCCGATGCGCGCGTAGGTGACGACCCCCAGGTTGGTTGACACCCGCAGCGCCCCGATGATGTCGGCGATGTAGCCCGCCGTGATACCAGCGTCCGCCCCCACAAAGAGGCGGGTGGCGTTGACGTCGCCAGCTGTCACGTTCGTGGGGGCCGTGGCCGACCCCACGCGAAGGTAGCCGGAGAGTGTAGCGGGACCGTTTGCGGCCAAGATGACGTTCGCAGCAAGAGCGGCATCGCCAGCAATGAGTCTCACGCAGGTTAGATCTCCGGCCGTGACATTCGTAGGAGCCCCTGTGTTTCCTACCCTGGTGTGCCCGCTCAGGCGCAGCGAGTCGGGCGAGTAGAGAACGTCTGCCGCGCCTCGGTATATCTGAGTGTCCCCGCCGAGTAGAAGACCGGCGCCAGAGCCGGTTACGGGCAGTCGGAGTTGGGACGCTTCGGTAAGTACCATTGCAGAGACGAGACCGGCATTGTAGACCTGCCACTCGTAGCGTCCGGTCTCGGCGCCGTCTGTTACGCTCACCGCATACAGCCGGAATAGACCATACTCAATCTGTTCAGGCACCACCGCATCGTTCATGCCATAGTAGTGCTGGCCCATAATGATGTCCCAAGCTGCCGGAGAGACGCTGATATGCTTCATGTCCAGGCGGGCGCCTTCGCTGTCCGCACTTGTGTCCTCCAGGAGCAGTGAACTCAACGTCGCGCTGCTAACCGTGAGGGCGTAGCTTCCTGGAGTCTTGTCCGCCCCTATCATGGTCTTGGCGACGATGCGGTTGGCCCCGTTAACGCCTGCCTGGTAGATGGGGATGATGGTTGTGGCGTTCGAGAGTTCCCTAATCTCCAGTCCCCGCACCACAGCCGCTCCGAGAGCATCCTGCGGCATGATGACGATGCCGACCACCTCACCTGCGACACTGTTGAACCCCTGTGCCAGGTCGTTAATCTCCAGTCCCCAGACGCCGCCTGTTATCGCCGTACCAGTGTAGGCCGTCACGTCCCCTCCGGCGCTGAAGAAGATTACATCAGTGGCGACGGCATTGTTCTCCATCGCTAGAATCTGCAACTTGACACCGAGAACGTGGGCCTTCGCGCCCGTACCGCGCACGGAGACGGCGCCAATGAGGCCGCCCAGCCAGGTGAAGGTGTTGTTGTTGCCTGCGGCAACGTCACTCGCAAAGCGAAGGGCGAAGTCGTAACCCGTCACAGCGGCGTTTGGGTCGAAGGTGACAGCGACCGACACTCCACGATAAGCGGTAGCGCCAAGAGCACCGGAGAAGGTCTCCTGGATGTCGAGGGCAGCAGTGGCACTAACCGCTGAGACTCCACTACCCACGGCCCAGTGTTTGGACGAGTACATCCCTGTGCCCTCGTCCACGACAACGGTGGAGTCGGCGCCGAGGAGGATGTTGCCTTTTGTACCATGAGCGGTACTGCCCAGCGTCAGAGTCTCAGACGCCCCCGTGCCACCATAACCCGTCTGCCCGCCAGCTCGTCCCGCCAGTAGGAAGTAACCTGTGTGTAGGTCGCCCGCGATGGCCGGATGAGCGTGTACGTGGTCACGGTGGGAGAAGATAAGGGACGTGCCCTCTGTAGCCGCGGCAGCAATATCGGCTGGATGGGTGGCATCGAGGGCCGTCTTCCATGATGGAGTGGTCTCAGCGTTGTCGATGCCCAGGACGTTCCGCACGTTTGCCGCAGGCACCGCGATGGCGAGACGACTCCACTTCGGGGTGTCGTTGCCAATTATCACATCCCCGGCCAGAACAGAGTCAGCCAAGATGTCGCTGTGAGTGGCCGAAAGTAGGGCGTGGGCAGTCGCCGGGAAGGTAGCGGGTGCCCCATGCAGGTGGTCACGGCGAGCGGCTGCAACCGCTGTGCCTGCGGCGGCAGCATCGCTAGGAGCAATAGTCGTAGGAACGGTAGCGTCGAACAGGGCCTTCCAAGAGGGCCGCGTTTCAGCATTGAACACGCCCAGCACGTTGAAGAAGGTGGCAGCAGGCACCGCGATGGCGAGACGACTCCATGCCGGAGTGACGTTGCCAATGATGGTGTCGCCATCTAGGACGTTATCAGCTAAGGTGTCAGAGTGGGTTACTGACAGTAGGGCGTGGGCACCACCACCGGCTACGGCTTGCCAGGTCAGGTCGTCACGCAGGTACTTGGTGCCATCCGGCGCCCCTGTGCCCAGGTCTGCGGCTACCAGGGAACGGAATGTTGGCGCGGCCACTGCACCACTGACGGGACCAGCGAAGATGAGGTTTGCGGCCTGTGTGTCGAGTGTAAGTTGTTGTCCCGTCAAGCCGAGCAGATTGGAGTCCAGAGTGGCACTTAGCGTGACGGCTGCATGGGCGCCGCCTATAGGAGCGTAGAGTAGGTCGGCCTCTCCAGAAGTCAGGTACTCCGGGTGCAGATCGCCACTGTTCAGGACCGGATGAGCGTGTACGTGGTCTCGGTGAGAGAAGATAAGGGATGTACCCGCCGAGCCCGACGCAGCAATGGCAGCCGCAGCCGTGCCATCAAGGGCAGTCTTCCAGGAAGGCCGAAGTTCGGCGTTGTCGATGCCCAGGACGTTGCGGACGTTAGCCGCCGGGATGCTAATTGCCAACCTGCTCCACTTGGGAGTGGCGTTCCCGATGATGATGGCGCCGTCCAGCACGGCGCCCAGGAGGGTATCCGGGTGAACAACCCCGTCGAGCAGGTTGTGGACATCGGCGTCGGCCACAACGGGGATGTTATCCTTCTCCGTCGTCACGCTCTCATAGGCGCTGTTCCCAATCTCTGACGTGCCATCGAGGGCATCGTCTTCCGCCTCGTATGCAGTCCCAACGGACGTGAAGGCGTTTGCCTTTGCAACGACTCCAAGGTTGGCACGGCCAAGAATATCGGCCTTGAATAGAACCCCGACAGGATAGTTCCCGATGATGTTTCCGACAACCGTTCCTCCAACCACTCCTCTCAACTGGATGGCTGCGGAACCGTCCGCGTGGGTCTTCCCTGGCCCCTTGAAGAGGTTGTCTGTAATCCGAACGTGGTTCTGGTGGCCGTGGGCGAGTTTGACATAGATTGCAACGTTGTGGCAATCTGTAAGTTCAAACGTCGAGTCGCTGACCTGGAATCCACCATAGCCAAGGGACAGGCTATCTATCTGAATGAGTGGCGTGGCGTTATCGGTGGTCTGGATGAACTGACAGGAGGCCGCCCGAAACGACCCATACCTGTTCGTGCCCCCAGCCGCAATCGGGCCGCCGCTGACGTAGCAGTGGTTGAAAATCCACTGGGTCTGGTCGGCGCCATCAACGTTAAGAAGTAAGGCTCCATAGTTCAGGACGCTGTGTACTGCATGGAACACTCCCTGACATTGGATGGCGCCCTCTAGGTCGCAGTCCTGCACGTAGATGTCGCTGTCCGATGACGTAGTTTCCTTCAGCGCATAAGCCGTCCCGACGGCAACTAGAGCCAGCCCCTTGAGGGTCAGGGAGATGAATGTCCCGGCGAGGGTCAGGATGTCTGCATTTGCAACGCCGGTAACCTTGACAAGGTAGTTGTAGCCTGGCGTAGGGATGAGACTAACCGGCGCACCCTGCGCTTCGAGAATCACACGAGTTGCGTGGCTGGCACTTGTCGTAATTGTTAGCGCCTCTGTGTAGACGCCGGGATTGACGTGAATCACGACTACATCGGTCGGGACGCTGGCCGCGATGATATCAGTGATGGCCGCCTGGATGGTGGTGTGGGTGCCGTGCCCGGTCTTGTCTACAACGGCGTGCTTGCCCAAGGAACCAGGCGACGAGGAGAGAATCTGTAGACGAACCTGGCCCGTGTAGGTCCGTCCCGTTGCGGGATCGAGGACACTTTGGACACGTGTGCTCACGCGCCGGGCCCGAACCTTAAAGAAGAACCTCTGGGTATCGGGCAAGCCGGTGAAGAGGACGATTCCACCAAGGTCGCTCGCTACAACAGAGATTACGGCGAGGGTGTCAACGTCAAAACACTCCACCTCAACCCCAATGAGGGGCAGGAAGTCCTCATTTACGGTGGCGATCCGTGCCCACGCCATATTATTGCCTCACCGTACTTGTCTGTTCGCCTCTGAAGGCTTTTTCTAACACGAAATCCGCCCGCGTGAGCAACGAATCCTCCCAAAGGTCAACGGATAAGATGCCGCGGCTGGCCAGCAGTAGTTTGGCGATGCCCATACGGGCCCGGTCATCGGTATTGACCCAATGCCAGCGAAGACCGTTGATGTTCCACACCATCTTCATACCGGGGAAGTAAAAATCGGAGATGAAGCCCCCAAATGCGGTGCGTCCGCCCATGACAGCCCACTGCATAACGAAGTCCACGTTCTCTATCTGGTGCTTCTTGCCCACAAGCCAGTCCCAGGCGATGAACTCCAGCAGGGAGCCGCCGTGTGTGGCCAACCATGCGTTGGCACGATCTTCTAGAGCCGTGTCCTGGTCTGCGGGTAGGGGGATAGAAGGCCCCTTCAGTGGACGTAGGGTAAGGCCCTTCTCCGTGAAAGTACGACGTAGGCGCCCCGCTTGTGGAATACCTGGGGCGCGAAATGGAGTCGGTCTTGTGAGGTCAATTCGTCTTGCCATTACGCGCCTATGGGTTCTATCAAGGTCAACTCGAATAGTCCATTGCCTTTTACTGCGTCTCGGAAGTCATCGAAGGTTCCTGGTAGATCAGCGATCTTCACGTATGTACCTGTGGTCACATTGGGAATCACGAGTAGAACCAGGGGTTTCGTGTTCCAGATGGTGATCAGTTTCTCCCAGACGTTCTTCAGTGTGGCGGGCACCCCACCCACAAGAGTACCCTCAGCTTTCATCTGGTTGACATCCACGCGGAAAACCCAGGTCGAGCGGAACTGGGGCTTCTTGTCATAGAGGAGTACCAAAGACATCAGTTCAGGACTGAGGTTTGCCGTGCCGCCACGGTCGAGGGTGATGCGGAAGCGGACGGTGCGAAACTGGAGGCCCGTGCCGCCGCCGGGGAAATCAATGGACGTTCCGGCCGCGACGAAGGTTCCAAGGGTAGTCCACGCCCCTGCCTCATTGTTGTCGAGCTGGTACTCTACCTTTACCGTCTCGTTGGCTGTTAGACTGTACCCATCGCAGTAGAGTCGGTAGAGGACGCCGGACAACTCACGGAAGCCACCATCGATCCAGCCGGTGTCAAAGTACAGGGGGCCGTCTTGGAAATTGTCCACCCCCACCACCGGCACCTCGCCTGTGTTGGGAAGACGGAGCGTCATCAGTCGGGGAGTCGTTGCGGCCCCATAGCCAGCGGCACCCAGAACCACGATCCGCCGTTCTGTGTCAACCGTAGCGGGCAACCACTTCGAGGCGATGCCAGACACGACCGAGCAGAAGGAAGCGACGGCCGGGCCAAACTGGGACCAACCCACGCCGTTGTAAACGATAACCTGTGTTGCTCCCGCCCCCGTATGGAGGAGGGCGAAGAGGTAGTCCGTACCCCCAATGAGTTTGACGATGGCGCCGCTCTGGAGTCCCGGCGGGACACCTCCTCCCTTGCGCGGCCAGGAGATGTTCCGTACAGTCGATCCATCCCAAAGGAAGACGTTGTAGCCGTCCGTAAGTACGATGTAGTTGTTCCAGATTAGGGCATCGTGCAGGTGGCGCTTGTTGTTGATGGGGATCAGGAGGGCGTTCCTATTGCTAAAGTCAAGGGCGAAAAGTGATTGCAGTCCGGCATCATCGCGTGCTAAGAAATGAACCGCACCCTCACCCCACGGGGCCATGTAGATTCCAATAAACTGGACACGGCCATATCCACACTTCCAGACAATATCTGGAATAGCTAGATCACAACTCCACGTCAGGCCGTTGGCAGAGAAGATGATCTCGGCGATAGGCCGCGTGCCAATGATCTTGTCCTGCCAGACAATCGCATCCTCGATAACCTTCTGGGTGCCGGTTCCACCGTCGGCCCAGGTCGTACCGTCGGTAGAACGCTGATACCGCGCTGTACCGGCGCCACCCTCACAGAAAGCGTAGAGTGCATTGACCCCCGCCGCTGGTTTGGGGCAGTACTCCAGGATCCGGGACACCATGTAGGCATTGCTGATGACCTTAACACTGGCCCAACTAGCGCCGCCATCAGTTGACTTGTAGATATTGCCACCGAAACCGGCGTAGTTGGCAGGGGCACCGCTAACATCGGATCCTGTGATGGGGACGGAGGGTTGGCGCTTTGTGTAGTCGGCTGCCCCAGGCGCCGTTAGAGCGCCGACGGTCTGGAGGGGTGGCAGCGTGATGTGTCCGGCACGGCGGATGTCTACGCCGCCAATATTGTCCCAGGCAGTACCCAGGGCCTCACGGATGTCGAGGCGCCGGTAGCCGATACCGCCCGAAAAGTCGTCCAAACACAACCAGAACGCATGGAGACGTTCATCATACGAAGCTTTCCCCACCTTCAGGCCAACGGTCCACTCAGCGACCGAGTTACAACGAATTGGCCCGGAGACGTAGAGTGACTGCCCGGCTAATGTAATCGCCTCATGTGGCATACGGCACCACTGCCTTCCGGTGCATGGCGCCCTTAAGTGAGGTATACGGCGCCATTCGTGCCCACAGTTCTTTCATCTTGAGCCAGTGAGTTGTTTTGTCCGCATAACGTCCACGCGGGCCGTTGCCAATTACGTCACGGTATTCCAGTATAAGAACAGCCTTATGGCGCTTGATACGAAGGTATGGAAGTAATTGGTCGAGGACTAGGACAGCAACTTTTCCACTGACGGTCCATCCGTGCATCCCCACATCATTCCCTGTTCGGCCCAACCCACGATAGCCACCAAAAAGGGCGTGGGCCAATGCAACAGCCGCATCCTCTTTCTGCTTAATGCCGAGGGCCACGCGAAAACATTCACGCCAGCCTTTGTTAGCCCGACTTTCGCGGCAGACAGAAATCCAACCATCCGAATCAATGACCCCGGCCAAGTAAGCCAATTCTTCTGGTGTTGCCACTTCTTCTCCTACCTAGTCGGAACATGCCGAGACGAAGGTTTTACGCGATACTCGGCGGGATGGTGCGCTAGTGCGCGTTCTGATAATGCGAACAAGGAATTGGCAGTCGCCGTTCGCACGTTGGCGATGGCGATGCGCTTCTCCAGCAGTTCCGGGGTGGATTCCTCCACCGGGACGGCGGCCAAGTAGAGCAGGGCGTAGGCCTCTGTCCTCATTCGGATGAAGGACACGAAACCGTCCTCGATAGCCGTAGCATCTACAAGCGGCACCGTAGGGCGCTGCTGGCCCACGATCTTGATCTTCTTTCCCGCAGTTGGCCCCCAGACCAAGGAGTTGAACATGATGACAGGCACACCGCCATCGTAGGCCGGGCGCCAAGCGTTATCCGGGATGGCGTAGTCGTACTGGCCCGGCGTGGCGAAGTCCTCTTCGAGGATCATGTAGATGTAGGCGAAGTTGGCTGGCACGGGGTAGGAGTACGTGTCCGCTACTAGCGTGATGGACTCGTCTTCCTCGACAGGCAGCAACCAGCCGGTCAACTTTAGGTCATCATAGGCGTCCTGGATGAAGCCTTCGATCAACCCCTCGCCCACAGAGATGAACTGGGGGTCGTGTATCTTCGCTGCTATGTGCCTTTTCAGAGTCCCGTAGGTTGTACTCATCTACTCACCTCACCGGCCGGGAACGCGTTTGCTGTCCGGAAGTGGGCGCCATTCGCGGGGGATCCGCTGCATTATGAGGTTGGATCTCGTCCAAGCCTCCTGGACCAAGGCCCGCCTCCATGCCGACAGCTCAGAGGCACTACTACCCAGGATGTCCGCCGCGTAGCCGATGGCCCGTTCGCGGATGAAGGACTCCAGGCCCGGCTCCGCAACCGCGACTCCGGCCAACTGAGCCACACGCTTCTGTCCGATGACCTTGAGGTGCAGACCGGCGACAGGCGTAAACTCGTTCTCGTCGAACTTGATGATGGCGGTAGTGGTGGTCTCGATGGTTAGGCGCCAGAGGGATGGGTGGATGACGTTGGGGTACTTGCTGGAGGCCGCCGCCGACTCCTGCCGCAGTTCCTTGATGTAGGCGAAGTCAGCCGGGACCGTGTAATCCCAGACGTTGGCGGCGAGGGTTAGGGACTCGTCCTCGGCGAGGGGTGTGACGATCTGCTCGGCAGTCAAGTCGTCGATGGCTTGATTGACCAAAATCAGATATTGCGCGTCAGTCAGTTCCAGCTTGCTGGGGTCGTGGCACCGGAGGGCAACGCCCGCCGTTAGGTCGGCAGCGGTGGTCATCCTCTCTCCCTTCTAACAATTCGGGGCGACCCTTTACGGGCCGATGGCCCGGCCGCCCCGGAGGTGTAATCTGCTGGCGCCCCTATCACACAGGGGTCATCCTATTGCTTCCCAGCGAACGATGAACAGGTTATTCACTACGGAGAAGTCCACTGTGAAGCCATCGTCGTCCATCGACACGTAGGCCGCTGTCACCCGCGAGACCCCGGATGCGTTGATGGTATACATGCAGAGGTCTGTCCGGCTGTCACCCTTAAAGGTGTTGCTCCAGACACCGGCCCAGGCCATTGAGTTCTGGTTTCCGAGGTCGTCCATGAGTCCCTGGCAGCAGCAGAAGTGGGTCTGGAGTCCTGGTGCCTTGGAGATCCAAAACTTCACCGACTTCGGTTTGAAACCCAGGCCTGCAACAGAGTAGTGGCCAACCGACGCCGGGCAGGTAAATGACCCAACACGGACATGTACTCCACCCAACGCCCCGTGCCCCTCTTCGTGCGCCTTCAGGTCCGCACGGGCCTGGGGATCTACGACCTGCTCCACTCCATCGACATAGATAGGCATCGGGCTACAGCTCCGTACACTCCGTTATGATGACGACCTGTGACAGTTCGCCGCCCACACCCGCCGCCGGACAGTACACATCGATAACGTCATCCGAGAACAAGTCGATAGGCACAGCCGGGAGGAACGAACCGGATGCGGCGACATTGAGGGCAATGGAGCCCAGCAAGCCGTCGTAGGTCGGACCGATCCCGCTGTTCAACGTCACGGTACAGGTCTTCGTGACCGCGTTCGTGTACTTCACCAGCACCGCGATCAGGCGGCGTGGCTGTGCGGGGGCCCGTGCATCCGCGGCCGGGGAAGTGGTGCAGGTCTGCGCGGCATTGTCTCCGCTGGCCTGGCTCCACCGCTCAACAACGTAGCGGTTGTCGCCGTAGCCGACGGTTTCTTTCTTGTAGGCAACAGTCATGGTAGGCTCCTATAGTACGCCTGGCTGGTGACGCCGCACCATCGCGTGAACCGTCATGTCATCCCCAGCACCCGAAAAGAGAGCGACAAGTGCGCTAAGAATGAACCCAGGTGGCAGCATCAGCCCACTGGGAATGGGTACGAAGGCTTCCCTCTCGGCGGTGCCCTCATTCTGTTCGGCAGAACCGCCAGGAGCAAAGGTGACGTACCACTTCTCACTGGCAGTGATAACGCCCCCCATTCCCCTTATGAGGGTGGGGTAGGTGTCCGGGTCGCTCACCATAATGATAGGTTGCCTGTCAGCAACAGCGGCCGAAGCCTCATAGATGACGAAGACCCAGAGAAGTTCGTAAACCTCCCCAGTTGGGACGGTAAAGATGTTCTTCGACGTACTATCGGGCGTCGTGTCCCGAAAGTGCAGCAGTTCTGGAAAGGGCACAGCCCGTACTCCTATTCCTCACCCTCTTCACCCTTGGCAACCCTGCCCGCCCTGCCGGTGGCCTTGGCCGACCGGACCAGTGCCTCACCCGCCCCGCCAGTGTGCCCACTTAGCTGGCCGCCGGTGAGGATCTTGTCCACATCGATGCCCGGTGGCATCGTGGCCTCACGGTTGGCGAGGGGCACCTGAGCGGCCTTGAACTCGGCCCAGGCCTCAGCCATCGGGTTGCTGGCGTCGCAGCACAGGCCGACCCTGACCTGGCACCGGCGCGGGTCTGTCCCCTTCTCTTTGTGGTAGGCGACGTGGGCATCCGCGTAGGGACCATGTGCCTCACACCATGCGATCACTTCAGGGTCATCTGTCGCCAGAACTCCATTGTGGAACTCGGCCCAGATGTCGCCGTCGCGGGACACATCGCGCTTGCCGGTCGGGGAGTTGGGGTCTCGGAAAGAGACCACCGTACCTCCCTTGACCAGGAAACTGGTGTTGGGGTGCTGGGGACTGATGAAGACCCGCAGGCCGGGGATGGGGTCTAGTTTGACACCCTTCTCCTTGACGGCCTTGAGTCCCTCAACCGCCTTTGCCGTTACCGCGTTCCTGGCCGCAACCTGGTCCAGGGCCTCTTTGCGCTGCTCGGCTGTCATATCTGCGACAGGGGCAGTGCTCTCTTCTTGCACCATTAGGGTGTCTCCTCCATTCGTGCGAAGGGGGGCCAGGGGCCGGAGGAGAAGGCGAGGAGGTCAAGCCCCCGGCCCCCCGTTTCGCTGTGCTTAAATGGCCTCGCCTATATTCTCCTCACCTATTCGACGGGGGCTTCTTTGTCGTCCTCGACGAACTTCTCGTAAAGGTCTAGCTGTTGCAGTGAGAGACTCTTTGTGGCACTCGCCTTCTTGAGTTGGGTGGCGATGATCGCCTTGGCAGCAGGACCGATCTCGATCTCTGTCGGAACATCGGCTTCTTGCTTCCAAGCGACTCGCCCCGGTGTCTCCTGGTTGAACTCTAGGGTCGCCGTTTCCTCTTCGTTGAACCCCAGGTTCACCTGTAGAGAACGGACAAGCCGCAATGCGGTGATGTCGCCCTCTATCGGAGCTAGTAGGTTCAGCAGCATGAGCCTCTCAGCTACTTTCAGTTCCATCTCGTCTCTCCCCTCTTTTCGGTGGGGGCCGAATTGTCAACGCCCGGCCCCCATTGGCGTACTAATGCTAGTGCGGGACCGGCGCTACCTTGGTGGCGATGAGCCAAATGGGAATGTCATTCACTAGGCAGCGAATCTGGACATAGGTGGTGTCATCGACCCCCGGAATATGGTCGGTCTCCACAATCATGCGCCCGCTGTCGTGGAGACTCGTCGAGTCCTCGTTCACGAAGCTAAACAGGTTCAGTGGATTTACAGCGCCATCGCTCCGTATCCGGATGAAGCACCGCGCAGGATGGGCGCCGCCCACCGTACTGTCGTTGCTATCCTTCAACTGGATGACGCCATAGGTACTCTGGTTCCCTGCGGCATCACTATCCACATGGAACTCACCGGCGTAGTAGGCGCCAGTGAAAATATCCCCCGTACCCGTAACGTGGATGTACGAGTAGATACCCGCCATGCGGTTGCCACCTGAACCTGTTGGGGTCAAACTGATGCGGAGTCCTTCCAGACCACCCGTCTGGGTTGGCCATCCGCCAGTGCCAGGAAGTACACCGGCCCCAATAATCTCAGCGAGACGAGTGGCCACGGCATAGGTCGTACCTGCTGCGATGTTGAACGTCGGCACCACCAAGTTGAACTTGTTCGCGCTGGCGTCCCACTCCAGGTAGTTGCCAGTTGCGGACCCCATGAACATCAGGTCTGCGAAGGTCTCCGGGGTGGTGGTAGTGCCCAGAATCCAGAATGGCGTTGTGCCAAACATATTCCTGACCGCGACGTTGAACGTACCGCCCCGAACCACTCCTGGTTCGGTCAGAATCACGTCGTCGTCAGCCGGTGACACCCTCCCCGCAGCACTCTTGAAGTGGAACAGGTTAGGTTGCCGGTACGCGGCTACGCTGTAGTCGTTCAGGCCAATGTAGGCCCGGACCGCAGAGACCGTCACACCGCCGTTGTTCTCGTTCAGGTTCAGAATGTAGTAAGCACACTGAACCGCGACACCCGCAGTGTGAATGACCTCCAGTTCTGCCGCAGTCACGTACCCATCGATTGGCCTGCCACCAGCAGGCATCGTGACCTTGCCGTAGATGGCTGAGGCCCAACCACCGTGGGCTCCAGCGGGGACCACAGCGACGTTGAGTCCAACCATCTGGTCAGCGCCCGCAGCGACCGTACCATTGAACGTAATGTCCAGGGCGTGATCCTCGTCAACAACGGTCTTGCTGGTTATGTAGAGGTAGAGAGCATCAGCATCAGACATCCACCACACGTAGTTGCCTGAGCTACTCCCAAACGCCTTGACATCCATACTCAGGACGCCGTTGCCAATCAGTATTTGGCCAGTGTGGTCTGCCACGGGGAGGACCAACAGGTTGGACCCATTCCACTTTATGCCGACATCAAAGGCATCCCCGAAGTACAGAACCTCGTTGTCCCCGAACCTAAGACTTTGGGTGTCAGCTATATCGAGCTGCTCCACCCCACCGACGCCGGGAACGGGACCGTCGGGAAGTTCCCATCTCCCAGTAACGTAGTTTCGAGCCATGTCTATTTCCTCCAGGGGCGGGGAGGTTATCCCCGCCCCCGTTTTATCGCGTAGGCCTACGCCGTGACGCTGAAGTTGTGGAGCCTAGCCATCGACCGAACACCCGACACGATGATCGAGGTGTCGCTGTAGTATGCCTTCTGCGAGCGAGGGCCGACGGTGGAAGGCGGCAGTTCCTCCAGGTGAGGGCGTCCACGCTGCCCGTGGTGGCCGACCTTGATCTGGTCGCGGTTGATGAGGTATAGGTCGTCCTTGGCCAACGCCGTGTGGAGCATGATCTCCACCACGCCGAAGTCGGTGTTGATGCGGTCAATGACCACACCACCGGCACCCGTACCGGGGCCCAACCTCTCGGCCGAAGACCAGAACGAACTGATCTTCCTCTTCGCCCAGGCGCCGCAGAGAAGGGTCTTCGCCATCTTGTCAGCGCCGACAGCGTAGAAGAGGGCCTGGAGCTTGTCGTCGATGTCCTTGCGGGTCAGAGCAACGGTAGCCAGGTCAGTGACCTGTGCTCCGTTGGCCGAAGTGACGAAGTAGATCACCCCACCGCTGGCCGCCGGTACGTTGGCCGTACCAGCGAACCGCTGGCCCATGAGGACGGTCTGCTCCAGGGCCACGAACTGCTCGGCAACCAAGTCCAGCGCCCGGTAGTCCAGGTCGGACCCGCGCATATTGAGAAGCGCGGTCTCCTGGCGCCGGAAGCTGGCCTGGATGCCCTGCTGCTGGACCTGGGGATAGTTGTACGGGAAACTGAAGATGGCGGTCGGACGGAACACGTAGTTGTCGTTCTCGTCCATCGAGTGGCCCGCCACGATGATCTCGGACGTGTTAGCCACGGCACCTGCGCCGCCGCTGGCGGTCGTGTAGATGTCGCGCCTGACGACCACGTTATCCGCGTCGGTATGGGTCTCGATGCGGCAATACTCCACGTCGCTCGGAATGTAGAGGATGGTGCCGATGGGGTAGCGGTGGGCCGCGCCGGTCACGGTCAGGGTGGTGGTGCCACCAGCAGCAAGACCGCCATGCGACAGACGCCGGTTCCACACGTCATCTTCCTGCCACTCGACCTTGGTGGTGCGGAAGTCGAAGGACTCCGGCCCGCCCACGTACTTGAGCAGGTCGGTGCTGCGCTCGCTCATGTTGACCAATAGTGGGGCTACGAACCTGACCTTGCTCGTAAGTGTAGTGTCAAACTCCGCCGGGAATCCGGCGTCGGGCATACCAGCGATACGTTCTGTGAGAATTGTTCCTGGCATTCTAATTTACCTCCGTGAGGTGATTGGCCCAACGGAGGCGACGGTCTAAGCCTTTCGGACTTGGATCGACTCCGTTGGAAGGTTTGTTAGATTCTCGAGCATGGCATCTCTGCCCTGCTTTGGGTTGAACTCATGTTCCTTGGGGGCAGGAGTTCCACTACCCACATCCGACGGGGCCGTTAGCCCTGCCGGGGTCTCCGGCGCGAGCTGCGTGCCTGCTATCGGTGGCTCCACCGTAGCCGCTGGCTTCGGTAGTGCCGCGGCATGAATGCCGCCCTTAGCCATCTTCTCGAAGTAGTCCGCTTTGGAATCCCGGCAATACAGTTCCATCTCGTCGAGGGTCTTGTCTTGGAGGTCTTCCTCCTTGACACCGTACTGTCCGTACCCTGTGGTCAGACGCACAACCATCAGGTCGTGGTCGTAACCCTTGAGGGTCTCGGCATACGCATCCAGTTCTGCCGTGCGGTCGTCGTCGGACCACTTCTTCACGAGTGCCTTCTTTTCATCTTCTTCCAGACCCACCAACTGCGTCTGCCGCAATTCCTCGCGGATAGACTTTATCGCAGCCGTGTGTTCTTGCTGGAGGCGGGTGATCGCCTGATCCCTGCTACGGAGGGCCTCGTGGTGCTCCTTGTCCCGCTCTTCCAGGTAGGTGTCCAGTCGTCCGAGGGCTGCAACGTACTCCTCATCCTGAACGCCCTCCCCAACCGCAGATTCGGCGGGTGGGGCCTCGGTTAGGGCCGGTGCAGCGGGCGGGCCTGCGGTGGTAGTCGGTGCAGCCTGCGGGCTGGCGACCTCTGTGGCAGTAGGAGCGGGTGCCGCGGCTGCTCCCGAAGCAGCAACCCTCGCCACACGCGCCTCATCCGTCAACAGGGGATCGTCTTCCGAATCAGGATCCACTACTTCCATTCGAGTTCCCGTCACCTCGTCATTGACGATGTTTACCATTGGTAAGGAACCTCCTCTTAGGTCTCTCCACTATTAGGATCGCACAAAAGGGTATGTAATTGTCAAGTCGCTTGAGCATTTGAGCCAATTACTTGGCACCCTGCACGGCCGGAGGTGTGAAGTAGGCGCGGTCGGGGTACTGTGCCTTGAGGTCGTTGGCCGTCTGCACAGCAGTCAAGGTCTGAACCTTGTCCACGTAGCCCTGCCGGTACAGTTCCACATCCAGCCGGGGGTCGGCTGTCCGGATGGCGGTTCGCAGACTGGAAAGTGTGCGGCCCTTCCCCAACTTAGCCTCAAGACGCTGGTTCAGCATTTCATCCACCACGGCCCACACGTCGGCGCCGCCTGCACGATGCCCCCCCTCCAAGAGAACCTGTTGTGCGGCCTGCTGGAGAGCGGACAGATCGACGCCAAGGGCCGTCGCTACGGTTGTCCGCGTTTGTAGATAACCGGAAGGCTTGATAATCTCATCAGAGGTCTTCTGGAAATCGCGGTGCAGTTCACTCTCATGCCGGGACAGATACCAGTCCACGTCGGTACGGTCTGTCTCTGATAGTCCAACGAGGGTTGCCTCACGGTCGGCGTAGAACCCCTCCCAGTCAGTCTCCTGGGTTGCTGGGTCAGTATAGGCATTCAGGTCAACGGCGAAGTAGGCATTCAGGGTGCCGTCCACCGTGAGCGCACCAACTGGTTTCTCGCCCACCACGGCCTCCGAACGTCCTTCCGCCGTGGCAACCCAGTTGTGTGCCTCTGGTTGCTTAACACCCCTATCCACCAGGAGACGTTCAACTACTTCGTGAGTAAGAAACGCGTTGGAATCGATGCCCCGTTCGGGATGCGCCAGATACTCCTCGGCACCGCGATAGATGTTCTCAAGAATCTTTGCGGATAGACCCCCACCCGTTGTCGCCTCCTTGAAAAACGTGTCTAGGTTATTTTGGGTAGGGGAAGGAAGTAATTTCGATTCCTTGAATGTCAGCCCCAGAGCATCCTGGAGGCCAGTGAGTTCCCCGAACTCTTGACGCTGGAGGTCGGAGTACCGGGAGCGGTAGTCGTCGCCTGCCAGTTTTCCGGCACGAGCGGAGGTATCCAAACCTTCCTTCTGGGTTCCGTAGTTCGCCCGCACGTCTTCCGACTGCTTGATGTACTTGTCCCAAGAGGACTCCGGACGGTATTGCTGCATGGGGCGGACATAGCCTTCCACCACCGCAACTACTTCCGGACTGTCATCGACCCGCTGGCGGGCAACGCGGTTATTCTTCATCGCAGCACTTAGATGCCCCGGTGAATCCCAATAGTCCGTCCCGTACATCTGATTAGACACACGGTTCTGGATGGCCAGTAGAGCTTCGCCGCCCGTCTCCGGAGAGGTGCGGAGGCCAAAGAACTCGGCTATCGCCCGCGGCGCCCGCCGCGACCAATCCCCTTGTCCCGCAAGATAGGCGTTGACCGTAATGGGGGTGTAGTTGTCGGTAAAGTAGTTGAGGAGTTTGCGGGGGTCGTCCACAAAAGCAGCAATGTCTACTTCTTGGCCGATGTAGTCCGCACCGTTTATGAAGTCAGCAAACTTGGTGGACATGGGGGCGCCCTTAGACCGCAAACCACGGGTAATGGGGTTATTCCAGATTCCATTCGGGAGATGGGCCCCTCCCGGAGTGGTGGCCTCCCAGTTGTCGTAGTTCCAGTTGTCTTTGTCAGCCATGCCCGCCAATATAGCGAACCCGGAACGGTAGGTGCCCCCCATTCCGTACCAACCTCCCCCGATGTTCATGGCCATGAACTTCTTGCCGGACATAGGATTGAGGGCCACGGCGATCTCGTCTAGGATCGCCTTTTGGCTTCTACCTTGTATCGTCCCTCTGGCCATGATAAGTCCGGAAGTTATGGCCGCCCCGCCCGTGAGCATCTTCGCCATGATGAGGCGGGCCGCCGCCGGGGTGTAACCAGAACCAGCGACGTAAGACAATGTGCCAAGGAAGGAGCGCGTGTACCGTGTGGCGAACCAAACCCAAGCAGATTCGATCTGCATCTGACGGGGACTGAGGACGCCGCTCAGTTGTGGCTGGCCTATGAGGGTGTCGGCAAACCTGGCTATGCGAAACTTCTCATATTCGAGAGCCTCGCCCGTCAACCCTTTCGGAGCCCCGGCCATCCGAAGCAGTCTGCCGGGGGCTTTGGCAGCATCAACCATAGCGTCATAGGCCATGACCCTGCCAAAGAGCAGGGAGGACTCAAACCCCCGCGTAAGACTCTGTATTCCCCCGCGACCTACCCGCAATGGGGCCGTGACCGCACCTAGAACCTTTCCGGCTGGGCCGGGGCCTTCTCCCAACAGCCTGGTAGCCTCAAAGAACTCAGATTCGATCTGCACATTGCCACCATGCGCGGCAAAGTCGCGGGCAGCCGGGCTTTGTATAAACTCATAGATTGTCCGTGGCTTCGCCATAGCCTGGAAGCCTTCGGCCATTGACTGCGCCCAGAGTTTGGCGCCTACAGCGGGGTTGTCTGCCACAAAAGGCAGTGTTTGGAGTTGGATGGCACCCCAACCCGTATCGGCCGAACCCGTGAGTACCATCCGCATGACGGCGTTGATCTTCTGCGGGATGGTAATGGCTGGACTACGGGATCGCGCACCGGGTCCAAGGAAAGTCTCCACCTGCCGGAGCTGTTCCTTCGGCATAACGCCACGGAATCCAAACCCCAGACCCCCGATAGGGGCCTCCTTCAGTGTCGGGGCTCCGATCCGTATTACGCCTTTCTCTTTCCAGAAGTTGTTGACCAGGGCATTTCGCGTGATGCGCTGCATCCCTTGGATGTAGAGATCCGCCTGGAATATCAGGCCGGGGCGGTACTTCACACCCAATTCTTCAATCGCCTGTTGCTGCACTTCGATGATGCGCCGGTTCAGGGCGGCGGGTTTACCACCACCGACCCCAGACTCCAGACCCACCCGCTTTGATGTAGGGTCAACCGCAAAACGCGGCCAGTGTACGTCCCGTGTAGCGATCTTTATGCCTAGAGCTGCTTCGGCCTCAGCAGTGGGGCCAGCGGTCGTGGCGTAAATCTTCCTTACCCACCCCACCTGTTCCGGAGTAAAGCGAGAGATGTAGGTACTTTCCCCCCGCAGTATGCTTTCGATGACATCTCCGCCCGCGATCCACACACCCGTGCGCCCACCGACTGCCGCAGGCACCCATATCTGGCCAACGGCGTTCTCAAGAAACGGGACACGGGCTCCATTGAATGGGGCCAAGGCCTCTGCCCGCGCTGCGTCCTGCCATGTCTTGTCGAGTATCCAGCGTGCCACCCCGCCCATGTGCGGATCATCCATTATGGCCAACTGGTTGACTCGCTCAACGAGGAACTGGCCACCCGGAACCCGGTTTGCGAACGTCCTTGCAAACTTCCGCAGGAGATCGTTGGCTTCGGGGCGCTCAAGGATCGCATAGGCCATCCGCTCCTGTAGTTCGGGGGTGAGCATGTCTGCGCCGCCCGCTATTGCGGGAATGGGTGCACCTTCGGCGGCACCCTCCACAATAGGTTTGATGCCCGCAGGATTCGTGACACGGACGGCGCCACGGTCGGCGGCCAAGCCCACGATCTCTGAGGGCGCAATCGCATCCGGGGCGGCCTCAACTGCAATGATCCGCGGTTCCCCGCCTATGTGTCGTGCGGTAGCATTGGCGTAAACCTGGGCATCTTCTTTGATGGGCGTCAGGAATGCCCCCACCGCCAAGGGTTGATCGCCTACCACAGTAGAGGTGCCGTGATACAAAGTCTGGGGCTTCAGGCCAAGGGCCTGATTGATCTCATCCGGGCCGGTGACAACATACCCCGCCTTCCGGAGCAATTCGGTTGCAGGAGTCCCGGCTATGGGATCCTCCGCAGCACGTTCTAGTGTTGCGCGGAGACCCGCACGAGTGAGACCAGGAGCAGAGTGGAGCAAAACAGGGAGAGCAACCCCTCCCACGACGGCACCCACCACAGGTGGGGCCCATCCCTGCACTGACGCCTCCTCCCCAGCCGCCATTCCGGTAGAAACCTCCGCCATCGTTATCGCCTTCCCGATCAACGACGTACCTGGGAAGAAGGGCAACGTGGCTAAGAAGGCAGGATCTCCCATCAGGTCTACCGTGCTGGCAAGAATGTTGGTGAGGGCTCCCGCCGGTAGATTCTTGCGTATGGCGTCGGATAGAGGGGCCCCAAACCCGCTTACTGGGATCGCGTTGCCAGGTTCATACGGCGGTGCCAACAGGGAAATCTGCGCCCGCTGAAGAAGATCCTGGAGGCCAGCGTCGGAGGCCAGGTAGGTTGTGTAGTCCTGCGGGTGCTCTCCGGCAATGGAGGTAACGGCATCCGAGACGGCCCGCTGCGGATTGAGGGTGCCTACCGTGTTGGCGTAGTCGGATCCCACACTACCCACAACAGTCCGTTGGAGATCCTTTATTCCCTCCGGACTGTACGCCCCGACCTGATCCAGCAAAGCCTCCATCTGCTTCTGGGCGAAGAACATGTTGCCGTAGGCATCGTACATATCTGTACTGGCGCCCTTGGGAAGCGTAAGTCCGCTCCGCGCCTCCGTCTCCTGGAGGGAGATGTACTGTTTGAACTCCTCCTGAGCTGTGGGCATATCCGTGGGTTGCCAAGGCACGAAGTTAAATGGCGCAGGCTCACTAGGTCTCCCCGGTGCAGTGACGTAGTACGGGGTTGGAGGCTGGGTGGGGGGTGCAGGTTCGCTGGGTCTCCCCGGCGCAGTGACATAGTATGGTGTAGGTTCCTGGACAGTAGAACCAGGAACAGGTGTAGGAGCAGGCGAGGGCGGCGGAGTAGGCGCAGGTGTAGGTGGTGGGGTCGGAACTGGTGTTCCCGCCGGAGCGGGCTGGGCCGCCGACACCGCCGCACGCGAAGCACGGATGCGCTGTAGGATCGTGGGCACCTAGACACCTCCAGAGAGGATCTGGCGGGCCCGACCCAAAGTCGTCAATCCCGTCGGTTGGGTGGGCGGTTTAGGTTGCGGCGGAGTCGCCTTCTGAAGTCCTGTCAGGAAGGTTGCCGCCTGCTCCAACATCGCCTTACGCTTGTCTGTGGCCATCACCGAACCCGGCGTGGCGGCAGGAGTCTGCGGTTGCTTTGCCGCAGGAGGCGCAACCTGGGGTGCGGTCGGGGGAGCAGCGGGCGGAGCAGCGGGTCCGGTAGGAGAAGTTGGAGCCGTGCGCTTCAATCCTCCTTGAGGGACGCCACCCATGTCTCCACCGGGAGTAAAACCCAACCGCTCGCGGATCTTGTTGATCTGCGACCGTTTGGCCACCAAGTTGCCCAGGATACTGCCGGAACCACCTACACCCGACTGTCCCATGACTATTTCCTCCCCGAAGAGAACTTGCGGACGGCCTGGCGCCGTTCCCGAAGGTGTGACTGTACGGCCTTCACAGCATCCTGCGCCATCTGGCGCAACTCCTCCCGTTCGGCTGGCGGATGATCACGTGCCGCCAGGAGTGCGGCTACGAACCGATCTGCACGTTCAGCGATACCCATTTACCTAACCACCCGTGGTAGAACGATCGGAGGCGCTGTAGCAGTCTCAGCCTCGCGCCTCTTCGCCCCCCGCTGTCCCTGGTACAGCATTTCAAGATCTGTACGCTTCTGGAGGAACTCCAGGGGAGATATGGCGTAAGCATAGTTCAGGTTAGGGCGGGCGTAGATCTCCTCTGTCTGTGTCAGTTGAGAGAGGGCCTTATTCTTCTCGGTGGTCGCGGTTTGCTGCTCAGTGGTGGTAGTTGTCTGTCGTTGGGTGGTGCCACCCCCACCGCCAGCCCCACCCGCCTGCACAGAGGTCGCCGCCGATTGTGCTTGTTCCTGGGCCTGCTCCAAGGCCTTAGTCTCCGATTCCGTCTGGCGAGTCTCTACAGCGCCAGGGCGGGTGCCAAGAAACTCCGGGGCGCCCCCAACACCAACGGGCTTGAAGATCTGCTCGCCCTTAGCGGCACGGGCCCCCAGGTCTGCCATGTAGTCGTTGTAGAGCACATCCGGATTGTCCAGGAGCCAGAGACCAGCACCGCGGCTGAGTGTACCTGCCTTAACCTGGGCCTGAACGTGCGTAGCTAGGCCAGTCTCAAACTTATTCAGGAACTCCTCTGGTGTCGGAATGTCCAGATATGCGCGGGAGGTACGCTGCTCAACCGAGACTGTCTCCTGTTGGCGCTGCACCTGGGAGGTGACGTAGTTGGAGATACTCTCCGCGACGTTGCCTCCTGCCTGAGCGCCCCACAGAGCATTTGCCCGGTCTATCAACGCAGCCTTTGCTTGCTGGACTGCGGGTTGCTTTGCTATGTCTTCGAGGGAGGACGGCCCCCAGGGAGACATCTGTGCCGCCGCATTCTGGGCATCGAGGTAAGCCTGGGCAGCATCCGTTACATCCGTGGTGTTGATAGGAACATCAATGCCCAAGCCCTCAAGCATCTGGCGCAAAGCAGCCCTATCGAGGGTTCCCGTTGTGCCGACGCCCCAAAGATCATCGAGAGCCCTTTGTGCAGCCGCTATTTCTTCCGGTGTTGGTGGTGGCATTACCAGCCCCTCCGTAAAATTGCCCCGATGAGGGCACCTGCCGCCGTAAAGATGGCAGCAACGATTCCAGAGATACCGCCAACGCGAGCAAGACTCGGTTTCGAGGGCGGGTGGTTGACGGTGTGTTCGGTAAGGCGTTCGTCCAGACCCCCACAACGTTGATCCACTCCAGTAAGGCGCTCGTGCAACAGTCCAAACTGCCCCATCATCCGAACGTCCACTTCATGGAGGGCCTTGTAGAGTTGGGCGCCACTCACGCGCTGGCCGTTGGGTTCATCTATTGTCTGCGGGATTTCATCTACCATCACACGGACCCTCGTTCACCAAGTTGCCCCATAAGACCGGGACCGACACCTTCCGCCGCCTGCCCCTGGCCGGTGCCGGGGTGCTGCGTCGCCGGTGCAACGCCGGTCTCGGCGGGCATCGTCGTGTTGCCGGTCGGCATAGCCATCGTGTTCTGTCCATACGCCTGCGTCTGACCCGTCTGCTGGCGGAACTGCATCTCCTGGAGGTAGGCCGCACGGAACTCGGTGGTGCGGATACGGGCCGCCATATCGTGTTCCTGCCTGCGCTCCAAGGCCTGGGCGACGTGCTCCAGGACGATCACTGGGTCGGTGTTGGCGATGTCCTCCCAGATGCGGTCGATCTCGGCCGCCGGGTCGTCAATCTGGAGGATGTTCTCCAGGACGGTCATCAGACTCAGGACAGGACGCCGCGGGTCGAGGGCGAACCGGGCCGCCTGGATGCGTAGGGACATATCATCCGGCAGACTCGGCTTGAAGACCGGCCGTGGCCGGTAGCGGCGCCCGCGATCCAGGTCGATGGCTGGGTCAAACTCGACGTTGAAGAAAGTCTGGCGGCGAACGATGGACGCAGACGCGGGGGCAGTCACAGTAAACTTCTTGAGTGAGGTGCCGCCGGACTGGAGTTGCGCCAGGATAGATGTTCCCGCCCGCGTACCGAAGTTCTCCATACCGTCATGGAAAGGCTCCAGGGCATTGAGGGCGGCGTTGGCTACCTGCTGGAACATGATGCCACTGCCCTGGAAGGGCACAACGGCTTGGAGGATGTTAGAGAGGACACCCTTCTGACGTTCGTTGTCAAGGATGGCCACCAACCTGTAAGCATCCGGCGTCACCGGAGACATCTCCGCCCGGCGCAGGTCTTCCTCTGGGCGGATGGCAACCTTCGCCTCAATGCCGGGTGTGAACTCCGGCAGTTCTCCGGATGGGGTCTTGAAGATCCAGGTGCCGTAGGTGCCGATGCTGAAGTGATGGAAGATAGTGGCGATGAGTTCGTTGTACTGTGGCACCTGCTCCTCGACTGCCGACAGTAGGGAGCGCCCGGACTCGGAAACCCAGGAGTTGCTGGACGACTGCCAGAAAGCCCCATACTCACCCAGACCCATCAACCGGGCCCTCTCTCGGTTCCGGTCGAGGACGAGGTTCATTATCGAAGGTTTAGTGACAACATTGACCCCATTTACGGCCACACCGAAGATGGGGAGGGCCTGCGGAGAAAACCCGTGCCTGTAGGGTGGGATAAGCCACTTACCATCGGCCAATGGCAGGACGTTGTTGGGGTTGTAGAGCTGGTGGGTCGGGACAGCCGATCCCAGCACCCCGGTTACGCCCTTCATCTCCCCACGGTCGTTGGACCAGTATTCAAACTTGACCGCCGGACGATTGGGGTCAAAGTTCTTGTCGTTGTACTCGTCGCCGTAGGCTTCCGGGTAGAGGCTCGCCAGGTCTCCCATCGTCGTGGGCTTCTCAATGATGCCGTAGTTCAGTCCCATCGCATCCAGGTATGGATACACGGTACGGGAGTCGTAGACCTCGGCGATCACTGGCGCCTCCCGGTACTTCAGGGCCTCTTCGGTGACGTGCAACTTGCCCCAGATCCAACCGCGGAGGAGGGCCTGCATAGCCACCTGCTTCCAGAAAGGCATGAGGCCACGCATAGAGAAGTTCTCATCCACGTCATAGATGACACCCTGGAGAGTGCGCTCAACCTTACCGATCCGCCGCCGCTCGTCCATGTTCTCGTCAGTGGCTTCATTGAGTGGGATGCGCCAGAAGGACTCATTGCGGGTCAGGATAGAGAGGGCGGCATCCAGCGCCGTCCGGGGTTCGTTGCTAATGAACCGTCTGTATCCGATTGGTTTGTACTGTTGAATAACATCAAGCAGAAAATACATTGCGCTCCAGTAATCTTGGCGTACGTGCAATGGGGACCAGAACCTTTTGCCATACTGAAGTTTGGTCGTAATACTCTTACGTAGGTCTTCTGCTTCCTTTTTGTTTAGGAGTGCGCCACGGGGAATAGCCATCGCTTACCTCATCCAGAACTGGGGGCCGTTTTTATTCTGGCGGTAGGGGTTGATGATGTCCCCATTCCGGCCCACCAGGATCACGTCGTCTTCGTCTTCGCGCTTGCCGGGCTTCCTGCGGATCTTGGCCTCCGGCGCCATGAGGAGGCACCCCGCGACAGACATAAGGATGTCGTCGTGTGCCTGAGCACCGGAGGCCTGTGCCTTCATCCGGTTCTGGGCTTTCGTCCAATCGAAGGTGCCCATCTCCTGCATCTCCAGGGCATCCCGCGTGACGTAGGTGTGGTTCACTACCGCCACCCGGAGACCCTGAAGGAGTTTCTCTCGCATCTGGGGGGTCGGGTAAATACCCGGCTTCACTTCTTTCTTGGGTTGCATCGGGTCATAGTGGTAGTAGATGTTCGGGTAGAGGAGTTCACGCACCCGGTCTAAGCACGCCGAACCATGCCCGATGCGTTCCACACCCAGGAGGGCGTTTCCGTAGTATTCGCCGATGGCGCAAGCGATGGCCGCTGCATCGTTGGGCGTGACCTTTGCCCGGAAGCGGGCGGCCTTGTGCATAGTTGCCACATTAAGGACGTTGATGGCTGTATAGTCCGCTGAGTCCCCTTGCTCACCGCTGGCACAGTCCACATAGACTGTGTAAACCTGCGCGGGATCCGGGAACTCCCAGAGGGCTAGGCGACCGCTGTCAAAGCGCACCGGAGACTTGTTGTAGGGCAGAACCTCCATCTCCAGAACAGGAGGGGTGATGAGGTTCCTGTACCACTCCAGGTGGTCGATGCCATCCGGTGTAGCGAAGTAGTTGCCGCTGATGGACAGGAAGCAGCTCTCCAAGGACTCAGGGAACTCCTGGGCGAAGGGCGTGGTGGTCCTGGCTAGGTCTGCCATCTTCAGGCGGCGCCAGAGGATCCGGTCGGGGGTCAAGTCCGCCTTGTGCATGAGGCGCTCTTCCTCCGGTGTCGGCCGGAAGTTGGTCAGTTTCTCTTGCAGCTCGTATGCGGGAATCAAGATGTCCACCCCAGGTTCAGAGCCCACACGGTAGCGCGGCTCCATCCACCACGGATAGAGATGCACAGTCCAGAGCCCCTCTGGATCATTCGGACGGGCAGTAAGGATCTCACCGTAGAAATAACCTTCCGCCCCATTTGGTGTGCTCTCCAGGACGATTGACCCAAAGGGCGGGCCCGGCACAGAGGGCTTCAGTCCCCCCATCAGCGGGCCGACGGTCTCCGGGCGCCAGTGAGCCACCTCCGAGAAGTGGACTCGGTGAGCCGTGCGACTTCGACCAATGATGCGCTTCTCGCCAGACTGGAAGATGACCCGGCTCTCAAGTCCTTTGATGGCCAGCTCATCGTCGTTGTCAACAGACAGGGTGTACTCCAGACCATGCGCCGCCAGGTCTTTCAGGTGGTGCTTGATACGGTGGCGGAAGGCCTGTGTATCGGGGTCATTGTGAACGCCAGTGATGGCGGTGTAGCCCCAGGTCGTGGTGAGTTCCCTCACCGTGACCATCAACTCCAGGCTAGAGGTTCGGGACTGCCTTCCCTTCACCGTAACGTCGCGGCCTGTGTGGTCCTCCAGCATTTGTATCTGCTGGGGAAAGAGTCTGACATCTACGATCTGCTGTTGAAGGTCTGGGACAGTCAGAAAGGTCTCACACCAGGCCTGAATGTCAGCAGGAGAGCGGCCATAGAAGAGAGGCTGGAGCGACGGGTCAAGATCCGTCCCCAACTTCTCAACCGGCGGTAGATGAACAGTCCGTGGCATCGTTCTACTACTACCCGACAGTGCCCTACTTCTTGGCCTTTAGCGCATTTTTGGCGAAGTTAACCTTACGCATAAGAGCCAAACCTTCCGCGGTGAGTTTGCCGTCCTTGCCCTTCATCTTGCTGGCGGCTGCGGCTAGGCGGTTGAGATCCTGTTCGGTGAGGGTGTCGCCCTTGCCCTTGATCAGTCCGCGCTTCTGGGCGACGGCACGCAGACTACCCGCTGTGCCTGTACGTTCCATCTTGGCCGCGACCGGCCCCATCCAACGCTTGACTGTCATAGGACTTACCCCTTCTTCTTTGGGACATAGATGCCATGCCGCCGCAGACGACCGGAGGCCTCCATTCCGTAGGCCACGCCTGCCGCCTTCTTGCGGCCCTCTGCTGTATTAGGAACCTCGCCCTTGTCTACGAGGTACTTGATCTTCTCACCCACGCGCTGTTGCGCCTCTGGCGAAAGGTGCGCCTGTACCTTCTTCCGGTGCTCCTTGAGCCGCTGCTGGATGCCCACGGACTATTCCTTCCTGGGAGCAGCGTTCTCTTTGGCCTGCACCTGGGTCGGTGCCTGTGGTCCACCGGGCCCCATCCGGGCCGCCACCAGAATCTCGTTCACCTCACGCAAGAGCTGGCTCTCCTTCTCATCTAGGGTGGCCATCTCTTTACTGCGGGAGACCGACTCCACGTCGTAGGGTTGGCGGGTAGGTGGGGTTGGGCGCGTTGAGCCCCACTTGTTGGCCTTGTACTCCGCAGCCCACAACACACTGATGCGTGCCCGCACCTCGTTCAGTTCATCAATGATGTCTTGGATGGCGCGGGGCACCGCGGGGGCGGGTTTCAAGGCACCGGCACCGGAACGTGTCAGCGACTCCTGTGCGGCCTTATCTGTGTTCTGGGCCTCTCCCCGTGGGGCGGTGCCGTCAGGACGGCGGGATGGGTAGTACATGTCAAAGGGCATAGTTCAGCTCCCTTGCTCAAATGCTCAAATGCTTACACGCCCTCTCCACTATTAGGATCGCAAATTGTGTATGCAATTGTCAATGGGTCTACTCGCCTGTTATGATTAAGGCGGAGGGAGAGAGATGG
>Ga0315274_10002449_pt1 | contig 28021 bp, 21 predicted proteins | sample YL17G02_20_MG_FD_203700 | JGI IMG/M metagenome (GOLD analysis project Ga0315274, IMG submission 203700) | Sediment microbial communities from Yellowstone Lake, YNP, Wyoming, USA - YL17G02_20 | ecosystem: Environmental > Aquatic > Freshwater > Lake > Sediment | place: USA: Wyoming | collected...
TCTACTTCCTGTTCGTCTATGCACCCGCGGAGCGTGCCCAGGTGGTCGGGGCGTGGGAGGCCCGCCTCGACGCGATGGCGGACGACCGCAAGGCCGCGATCCTAAGTTGGGTCGCTAGCGGAATCTCCGATGCCGCCACGGTGGCGAACTTCCCGACGGTGGTCGCCGTGACGGCAGCACACGCTGGCCGTGCCGAGGCGGCCTCCGCGGATGCCGCGGCCGACCTGCAGGGCGTGATCGACGTCTTCACGCGCGCGCACCGCCACCGCGCCATCTACGTCCTCGATGCCGCGGGTGCGGTGCTCGCCAGCAATTCGGGCGAGAGCGCGAGCGGCGGGGAGTGCCCGGCCGTGGTGCGGGGGCTCGCGATGGCGGGCAAGCCTTTCGCCGATTTCTGCGGCGGGCCCGAGGGTGTGCCTCTGGTGGTTTTCGGCGCCCCGATCACGGAGCCTGCCTCCGCGGCGGCAGGGCGCCCCGCGACACTCGGGGCGGCTGTGGTGGCGAGCGACCCGGCGGCGTGGCTGTACCCCCTGCTGGCTCGTGAACCGTTGCCAACCGAATCTGGCGAAGTGCTCCTCGTCCGGAGGGAGGGCGACAGCGTGGTGTTCGTGAGCCCGCTGCGGCACTGGGCCGCGCAGCCGCTCACGCACACGCTGCGCGCCGACGTTCCTGCGCTGGCCGCCCGCGCGGCAGTCGATGGGCAGGAGACCTTCGGCACGTTCGCTGACTACCGCGGCACACTGGTGCTCGCGGCCACTCGGCGCATCGTCGGCACGCCCTGGGGCCTGGTCGCCAAGGTCGATTTGGAGGAGGTGCTCGGCGTCTACCGTGAGAAGATTCGCAGCAGCGCGCTCACGGTGACAGGCTTCGCCCTGGCGCTGGTGGCGACCGGTTTCGGCCTGTGGCGGGCGCGGCGGGCCAGGTACGAGTCCGCGCTCTCCCGAAGCCAGGCGCGCTTCTCGCTCCTCGTCGACCACGCCAACGACCCGATCCTCTTCGTCGGAACCGACGGGCAGATCCTCGACGCGAACCGGAAGGCCGAGACGCTCTACGGCTACTCCCGCGAGGAGCTCCTGCGGCTCACGATTCGCGACCTGCGGGCCGAGGAGGCACGGGGAAACCTGCAGGACCAGATGACCAGGGCGTCGCTTCCTGACGGGCACGTCTTCCAGACCAGACACCTGCGCAAGGACGGCAGCACTTTTCCGGTCGAGGTGAGCAGCCGCCTGGCCGAGCTCGACGAGGGCCGAGCGGTGCTCTCGATCGTGCGTGACCTCTCGGAGCGTGAGGCCGCCGAGGAGCGGATCCGCTTCCTCAATAGGCTGCTGCGGGCCATCACCGAGATCAACGAGCTGATGGTGCGCGAGAGGAACACGGACAGGATATTGACCCAGACCTGCCGGATCGCCGTCGAGCACGGTCGGTTCAGGATGGCGTGGGTCGGCCTTGCGGACTTCGAAACCGGCGAGGTACGGTCGGTCGCCTCGGCAGGTTTCGAGGAGGGCTACCTCCAGGAGGTGCGGATCCGGTGCGACGACTCCCCCGAGGGTCGTGGGCCCACCGGAACCGCGATCCGCGAAGGGCGGGCCGTGGTGGTCAACGACTGGGACGCCGCCGCGAGCGTCGACCCCTGGCGCGATGCGGGCCGGAAGCGGTTCTTCCGCTCCACCGCAGCCTTTCCGATTGCGGTGGACGGGCAGACCAGAGGGGCGTTTTCGGTGTACTCCGAGGAGCGGGACGTCTTCGCGCCGGAGATCGTGAGTCTGCTCGACGAGCTGGCGCAGGACCTGGGTTTCGCGCTGCAGGTTGCGGAGGGCGAGGAGCGCCGCGCCCGCGCGGAAAACGCGCTGCGCGAGAGCGAGGAGCGTTTTCGTACGCTCATCGAAAAGTCCGCTGATCTCCTGGTCGTGCTCGACCGCCGGGGAACGATCACCTTCGCCGGTCCTTCCTCGATCGACGTACTCGGGTTTCCCCCCGAGGAACTGGTGGGAGCCGGCGTATTCGCCTTCGTGCACCCCGACGACGTGGTCAGAGTGCGGAAGCTCTTCAGGGAGCTCCGGGAGCAGCCCGGGGCGATCGGCCGCGTCGAGCTACGGGGCCGCCACCGCAATGGTTCCTGGCGGGTGTTCGACGCGGTGCAGCGTAGCCTGTTCCACGTTCCCGGAGTGAACGGCATGGTCGTCAACGCGCGGGACATCACCGAGCGCAAGCAGGTCGAGGCGGCCGTCCGTGAGAGCGAGGAGCGCTACCGCAGGCTCGTGGACACCATGCAGGACGTGGTGTTCACGCTTTCAATGACCGGAACGCTCACCTCTCTCAACTCCGCCTTCGAGAGGATCACCGGGTGGTCGTGCAGCGAGTGGCTCGGGAAGCCGTTCGCGGACCTGGTGCATCCAGATGATCTGAATTATGCGCTCGACAATTTCGCCCGGGTGCTGGACCAGAGGTCACCCGGGCTGTTCGAGCTGCGCATCAAGGCCCGTGACGGGTCGTGGCTCGACGGCGAGTTTTCCGGCGTGCAGCTGCTTGAGAACGGAGGCGTGGTTGGCGCGCTCGGGACCGTGCGCGACGTGACGCAACGCAGGCGGGAGACCGAGGAGCGCAAGCGCCTCGCCGCCGCTGTCGAGCAGGCGGCCGAGGCCATCATGGTCACCGACGTCGAGGGAACAATTGAGTACGTCAACCCCGCATTCGAGCGCATCTCCGGCTACACCGCGGGGGAAGTGCTCGGCGCCAACCCCAGGATCCTCAAGAGCGGTAAGCACGACGAGGGCTTCTACAGGGAGATGTGGGAGACGCTGTGGCGAGGCGAGGTGTGGTCGGGCCGTTTCGTCAACCGCTGCAAGGACGGGTCGCTGATCGAGGAAGATGCGACGATTTCGCCGGTACGCGACCCCTCGGGGAGGGTTGCGCACTTCGTGGCGGTCAAGCGCGACGTGACCCAGGAGGCCCTGCTCGAGCAGCAACTGCGCCAGGTGCAGCGGCTGGAGGCGATCGGCAGGCTCGCCGGGGGCGTGGCGCACGACTTTAACAACCTGCTGCAGGCGATGCTCAGCCAGACACAGATCATCCACAACAATCCCGACGATCCCCGGCGAGTCGCCGACACGGTGGACGAGCTGGAGCAACAGATCCGGCGCGGCGCCGCGCTCTCCCGCCAGCTCCTGCTATTCTCCAGGCGCGAGACGGCCAAGCCCGAGCGGCTCGACCTCAGCGAGGTCGTGGGCGGGGCGACGCAGTTGCTCCGGCGGCTGGTGCGCGAAAACATCGCATTCGCCGTCGAGCTCGCCGACGAGCCCCTGCCGGTGATCGCTGACCGCGGCCAGATCGACCAGGTCCTAATGAACCTGGTGGTCAACGCCTCCGATGCGATGCCCGAGGGGGGGCGGCTCGTGGTCCGCACCGGGGTGGGGGAGGGCGGCACCGCATGGCTGTCGGTGGAGGACACGGGTCAGGGGGTGCCGGAGGGGATCCGCGACCGTATCTTCGAGCCGTTCTTCACGACCAAGGGTGCGGACAAGGGCTCTGGGCTCGGGCTCGCCGTGGTGCACGGGATCGTCACCCAGCACGACGGCACGATCCGCGTGTCGGACCGCGAGGGCGGCGGCACGGTGTTCCGGATCCAGCTGCCGAAGGCGAGCACGGGCGAGGCCCTCGCGCAGGCTTCGTCGCGCGTGGAGGCGGATGACCTGCCGCGCGGCAGGGGCGAGCGCGTCCTCGTGGTTGAGGACGAAACGGGGGCGCGCGAGGGCCTGATGGACCTGCTCACGATGCTGGGCTACGAGGTCGCAGCGGTGGGGAGCGCCGAGGAGGCGCGTCGGTTGCCCCAGGAGTCCGCCTTCGACGTCCTTCTCTCCGACCTGCTGCTCCCGGACGTGTCGGGCGCCGAGCTGGCGCGCGGGCTGCTGGAGTGCTGGCCCCGGCTCAAGGTGATCCTGATGTCCGGCTACACCGAGGACGAGGCGGTGCGGCGCGGCGTCGGGGCCGGAACGCTGCGCTTCCTGCAGAAGCCCTTCGACATGAGGACGCTGGCGCGAGAAATCCGCACCGCCATCGCCGAGGGCACCTCTGCGGAGTAGCTCGCCTGCGGGCCGACGATCCGGCCGCTCACAATCCCGCTATTCGGGCCTCGTGTGCAGACCCACGGTGAGCGCGAGCGAGAAGCGGGGCCCGTCCCCGGACACGATGTGGGCGCTCAACTCGGGCGTCAGCAGGAGGTGCTCCCACCCCAGGGGGAACTCGAGACCGGCTCCGAACGTGAGCCCGAGTTCGGTCCCCGAACCGTCGCCCGAGAGGTGGTAGAGACCAACGCCGGCCTGGCCGTATGGGTGCAGGCCTCCCGCGCTGAACGAGTGGATCACGCTCGCACTCAGGTATGTGATGTCGGCGCTGGCGTCGAACGGCTCGTCCCCGAGAGTGGGGTTGGCCCACCCGAGTGCGAAGCGCATTCCAGTTGGAGACCACCAGTAGAAGTCGGCGGTTCCGCGCAGAGTGAAGCTGCTGCTCGCGCCGCTCTCGAACGGTGCGAACAGCCCGATGTCCGCACCGAAGGAGACCGGCGTGTCCCCGTGCGTCTGCGCCGCGACCGGAGCCGCCGCGAGAAGAGCGACGAGCGTGATGTTCGCGATCGTTCTCATGGCCTCGTCGCTCGAGATGATGCCTGTCCTCGCCCTGGCGTTCTGTGAGGTACGACACATTGGAGCTGCCCTACGCCGCGGGCTCACCCCCCTGGGGCAGGAGCCCGAGCAGCTCCGCGGCGTCCGCGGCCGGGTCACGCCCGGCCATGGGGAGCCGCACGACCTGCGCCGGGGTGACGATGGCCCCGGGGATCGCCGCGAGCAGCGCCATCGCGGTCGGGTGCGAGCGGGGGTGGGCCGGGTCGAAGGCGAGCTCGTAGGCGTTTGCGGCGCGCCGAACGCGAACGAGGCCGAGCATCTCGGCCCGGCGACGCACGCGCTGGTGCAGCAGCAGCTGCTCGAGCTGATCGGGTGCGGGGCCGAAACGGTCCACCAGCTCCTGCCGGAGGGTGGCGAGCTCCTGCTCGTCGCGCGCGGCGGCGATTCGGCGGTAGACCGCGAGACGCAGCGTTTCCTCGCTGACGTAGCCCTCGGGCAGGCGAAGGTCGAGACCGAGGCGCAGCTCCACCGTGGCGGAGGGCGGTGGAGCCGCCTCCCCGCGCAGCTCGTGCACCGCCTCCTCGAGCAGACGACAGAACGTCTCGTACCCCACCGCCCGCAGGTGGCCGTGCTGCTCGGCCCCGAGCAGGTTGCCGGCGCCACGGATCTCGAGGTCGCGGGCGGCGATCCGGAAGCCGGCGCCGAGGTCGGCAAACTCCAGGATCGCCGCCAGCCTCGCTCGCGCCTCCTGGGAGAGCGAGCGCTCCGGCGGAACCAGGAGATAGGCGAACGCCAGCCGGTCCGAGCGCCCCACCCGCCCGCGCAACTGGTACAGCTGGGCCAGGCCAAAGCGGTCGGCGCGGTTCACGATGAGGGTGTTGGCGTTGGGGATGTCGAGGCCGTTCTCGATGATCGCCGTGGCCACCAGCACGTCGGCACGCCCCTCGAGGAAGGTGTCCATCGCGCGCTCGAGCGCTCGCTCGTCCATCTGCCCATGGGCCACCACCACGCGAGCCTCCGGCACCATCTCGCTCACGAGCGCGGCGATGGCGGTGATGGACGCCACCCGGTTGTGCACGAAGAACACCTGCCCGCCGCGGGCGAGCTCGGTGAGGATCGCCTCCCGCAGCACTTCCTTGCGGAACGGCAGCACGTGGGTCTGGATGGCCAGGCGGTCGCGCGGCGGGGTCTCGATGATCGAGACGTCGCGAAGGCCCAGGAGGCCGAGGTTCAGCGTGCGGGGAATCGGCGTGGCCGACATCGCGAGCACGTCCACGCTGGCCTTGAGCGCCTTGAGCCTCTCCTTCTGCGTCACCCCGAAGCGCTGCTCCTCGTCCACGATCAGCAGGCCCAGGTCGCGCAGGGCCACATCCTTGGCGAGCAGGCGGTGGGTGCCGATCACCACGTCCACCGTGCCCTCGGCGAGTCCGTTTACCACCTTCCTCTGCTCGGCCGCCGGGACGAAACGCGAAAGCCAGCGGATCTCGACCGGGAACCCCGCGAACCGCCGGGTGAAGGTGCGGAAGTGCTGCTCGGCCAGGATCGTCGTGGGCGCCAGAAGCGCCACCTGCTTGCCGTCCATGACCGCCTTGAAGGCGGCCCGCATCGCGACCTCGGTCTTGCCGTAGCCGACGTCGCCTACCAGCAGGCGGTCCATCGCCCGGGGGGACTCCATGTCTCGCTTGCTCTCGGTGATCGCCTGCGCCTGGTCCGGCGTCGGCTCGTACTCGAACGCGTCCTCGAACTCCCGCTGCCACGGCGAATCCTTGGAGAACGAGAACCCGGCCGCGAGCTCCCGCTGCGCCTGCACCTTGAGGAGCTCCTCGGCGAGGTCCTTGAGGGCGTGCTTGACCCTGGCCTTGGTACGCGACCATGTGCCACCGCCCAGACGGTCCAGGCGTGGCGGGGCGCCCTCGGAGGACGCGTACTTCTCCAGCACGTCGGCGCGCTCGAGCGGCACCAGCAGCTTCCCGCCCCCGGCGTACTCCAGCTCCACGCACTCGTGCTCCTCGCCGTCGAGATCGAACGTCCGGAAGCCGGCAAAGCGGCCGATGCCGTGGTCGGCGTGGACAACGAAGTCGCCGGCCTGAAGGTCGCGCATCTCCGCGAGCACGCGGGCGAGGGCGCGGCGCTGCCGGGAGGGCGCGGGAAGGGTCGTGAGGTCGGCGCGCCCGAACACCACGAACCCGGCGTCGGGAAAGGTGAAGCCGCGTTCCAGGCGCCCCGGGACGACGCCGACGATCCCCTCCAGCGGCCACCCGTGCCGCACCGGGAGCTGGGCCTCCGTGACCAGGTGGAGGAGGCGCTGCGCCTCGCCCGCGGAGGCCGCCACCAGCACCTGCTGGCGGCGCTCGGCCAGGCCGACGCGCAACTCCTCCACGAGCGCCTGGGGGCGGGTCGCGAGGTTCGGAGTGGGAGCGGTGACGAGACGCACCCAGGCCGTGCCGTCCTCCACGGCCAACTCCTCGACGCGGTCGGCGTCCTCGAGCGCGCCCTCACACCGGTCAGGGCCGGCGAGCCAGGCTTCGGGAGGGGGGAGCGCGACCTGATCCTTCGCGAGGGTTTCCCGGGCCAGGCGAAGGGCGGCAAAGACCCGCTCCACCTCCGCCCGCACCGCACCGCGCTCGAAGACCACCAGGTTCGGTGCGAGCTCCCAGACGTGCTGGTGGTCCAGGGCCCAGCCGAGAAAGCCCTCCCAGAGGGCGGGGTCCCCGCCCGCCAGCGCGGCCGCGGCGGCGGCGGCACACCTCTCCTGCTCGAGCTTGCGGGCGACCGCCTGGCGTGCCCGCTCGTCGGTTGGGAACAGGCGCAACGGGGGCACCGTGACCTCGTCCGCCGGCTCGCCCGAGCGCTGGGTCGCCGGGTCGAAATCCCGTAGCGCCTCCACCACGTCCACGTCGAGCAGAAGGCGCACGAAGCGATCCGGCGTGCCGAGGTCGAGGACCTGCCCGCGCACCGCGAAGTCCCCCGCTTCCTCCACCACCTCGACGCGCCGGTAGCCGGCGTCCGCGAGCGCCCGCGCGAACATGTGGGGCTGAAGGGTCTGCCCGACCCGCAACACGGGGCAGCGTGGTGGCAGGGAGGCCGGGGGAGGAAGCGGATAGGGCAGCACGCGGGCGGGAACCGCCAGCACGCGCACGGCGCCGGTTGCCAGGCCCAGCAGGGCGGTCGCCGCGGCGGCGGTCGCACCCAGCGGCGGGGTGCGGCCGAGGTAAGCCTCGACCGCTTCGGCGGGGAGTGCCGCCGCGGCAAGCTCGGGCGCGACCAGCTCCAGGCCAGCGATCAGCTCCTCGGCGTCACGCTCACTCGGGACGACCGCAATCGTGGGTGCCGATTCGGACACGAGGGCAGCGAGCGCCAGGGCCCGGGCAGACGGGCACACCCCTCCCACGGCGCGCGGCCCCGGGGTGGGGGGGAGCCTGCGGCGCACGCGCTCCAGGGCAGAGACTAGGACCTCCGGTCGGTCGGCCGAATCCACCTCCGGCGGCCCGCGACCGGGCCAGAACGAATTCTACCCTTTCCGTTGTGCCGGGGGTCTCACGTCAGGATCTACGGCCACGCCAGAGCGGGGAGTCATGCCGCAGCCGTTGCACCTCTCGCACCACGGCGTCGGCGACGATCTGGACCTCCTCGGCGGTGTTGCTCCGCCCGAGCGAGAACCTGATGGACGCGTTGGCGAGCTCCTTGCTCCTGCCCATCGCCAGCAGGACATGCGACGGTTTGGGATCGGCCGAGGTGCAGGCGGATCCGGAGGCCACCGCCGCCTCCTTGAGACCGACCAGGAGCGCCGCGCCGTCCACCCCGGCGAACGACAGGTTGACGGTGTTGGGCAGACGCTCCGTGGGATGACCGTTGAGGGTCACTGCCTCCAGACGCGAGCGGATCGCCGTGTCCAGTTGATCGTGCAGTTCCGTCATGCGCACGCTTTCCCGGGGCATCTCCTCGAGGGCGATCTCCAGCGCCCGTGCGAACCCCACGGCTCCGGGGACGTTGAGCGTTCCGGAGCGCAGCCCCTGCTCGTGGCCGCCCCCGTCCAGCAGCGGAACCAGGTGCAGCCGAGGCTTTCGTCGTCGCACGTAGAGAGCCCCGACACCCTTTGGCCCGTAGATCTTGTGGGCGGAGAACGAGAGCAGGTCCACCCCCAGGGCGTCGACGCCCACCGGGATCTTGCCCACCGCCTGGGTGGCGTCGCAGTGCAACAACGCGCCGCGTTCCCGGCAAGCCACCGCGATCTCTCGGATCGGCTGGAGCGTTCCCGTCTCGTTGTTGGCGAGCATGACGGAGACCACGACCGTTTCCTTCGTGAGCGCCGCGGCCAGCCGCTCGGGGTCGAGCCGGCCCAGGGCATCCACGGGGAGCACGGTCACGACGAAACCCCCTCGCGCCAGCGCCTGACACGGGTCGAGCACCGCCTTGTGCTCGGTGGCGCAGGTGACGATGTGCTTGCCGCGCCGTTCGAGCGCCCACGCGGCGCCCTTGATGGCCAGGTTGTTGGACTCGGTGGCCCCGGAGGTGAAGACGATCTCCTCCGGTTGGGCGCCGATGCCAGCGGCGAGAAGCTCTCGCGCTCGCTCCGCGAGCTTCGCCGCCGCCCAACCGAACGGATGGGTCCGCGAGGCTGCGTTGCCGAACGACTCCATCATGCAGGGCAGCATCGCCTCCACGACCCGGGGATCGACCGGGGTGGTGGCGTTGTGGTCCATGTAGATTGGCTGGTTCACGGACTCCTCTTCACGGGCGGGTCGTGCTCCCGCCCAGCCCCTGCCAGAGGGCAAGCTCAGGGGGAAGCTCGGCCTTCGCGACCACCACGGTACCAGAGACGGCAACCGGGACCAGTTGCCGACCTTCCCCGTGGCGGGCCCAGAGCAACACGATCTCCACGCCTTCGTGGGGACCGGTGGTCCAGCGGTAGCGGAACGACCCGAAGCCGTCAACCGTGAACACCGGCGTGCTGTTCGGGGAACTGGACCGGTTCGCCTGGAACATGCTCCGCCGCTCCGGGTAGCCGTAGGCCCGGATTGCGCGCAGCCGTGCATCCGAGAGAGGACGTGGCAGCTCCTCCCAGAGGACCTCGACCGCCTCGGGTTGCCACGGCTTGGCCAGCCGCCCGGAGAGGCTCATCAGGGTGCCCGGCGCCGCCGCCGAGGGAGGCGGTGCCCAACTCTGGGTCACCTCGGTGGCGAGTTCGTGGGTCATACGCACCTCGCCGCCGCGGACCGCGAGCCCGACGCCGACGTTCGTGACCCAGGGATCGAGGAGCGAGCGGCGATGTCCGTCGTTGGGTGGGACCTCGGCCAGCATGTCCTCCACGCTGGTGGAGAGGATCCGGGCGAGCGCCGAGTCCGCGACGGTTCCCGTGGTCGAGTAGCTGCCGACGTTCTCCCCGTGGAAGCCGCTCCCGCCCGCGAGCAGGTAGCGCAGGTACGGCGGCACCCCGCCGCGCGAGAAGTGCCCGTCACCACCCTCGTCGATGAGGATCCGGCAGTGCAAGTCGCCGACACGTTCCAGGGTCGAGTCGTAGGCCAGCGGCGGAAGGCTCAGCTCCGCCCGGGCCCCATTGATCTGGGCCACCACCGCCGCGCGCTCTGGCCGCCACGGGTCGCCGGGAGAGTCGGTCACCGTGCGCGCTGGCTGCGGCGGGGAGAGCCGCACCGGGGCACACGCCTGCACGAGTACCGCACCGAAGGTGCCGAGCGCGAGCAGGCTGTGGTAGCCTCCCACCGAGCGGCGATGATTCACTTCGGAACCTCCGGATGGCGCGGCATCGTTGGCCAGGACTTCACCTTTCGCAACGTGCGGCTGGTGTTGGACGCGACCCTGGAGGTCTTGCGCGGCCGGGGCGACGTAGGGGAGATCATCGTCTCCTACGATACTCGCCTGCTTTCGGAAAAGTTCGCCCGAGAGGCGGTGGAGGTTTTCACCCACTACGGCGTGGCGACCGTGATGTCCGAGCGGGACCTCCCGTCGCCATGCCTCGCCTATGCCGTTCGCGAGCGTGGTGCCACGTTGGGCGTGATGTTCACCGCTTCCCACAACCCTGCGGAGTACAACGGCCTCAAGCTCTTCACGACCCACGGAACGCACGCACCCCGCGAGCTCACGGATGCGATCGAGGCGGCCGTCGCGGCCAAGTCGGAGGGCTTCGAGGACTTTTACGTTCCCCAGACGCGTCTGGCGGCGACGGCACCGCTCGCCGAGGGGTACCTCGCCAGCCTGGAGCGGGACGTCGACTGGGAGGCAATCGCGAGGAGCGGCCTGGTAGTGGCGGTGGACCCCCTTTTCGGGACCGCGCGCGAGTTCCTCGACCGCGTGCTGCTCGCCCACGACGTCCCCACCCACGTGGTCCACACGACGAAGGACCCCTACTTCGGCGGGTACGCCCCCGAGTGCACGCCGCAGAACCTCGCGGGGCTGCGGGAGAAGGTGCGCACCAGCGGAGCTCAGATCGGTCTCGCAACTGACGGCGACGCGGATCGGTTCGGGGTGGTGGACGCCGCCTGTCGGGCGATCTCGCCGAATCTCGTGATCGCGCTGCTGACGGAGTATCTGATCCGTCGCCGGGCCACTTCCGGGGGTATCGGGCGCACCGTGGCGACGACCCGCCTGGTGGACCGGATAGCCCGCGCGGCCGACCGCGAGATGGTGGAGACCCCGGTCGGCTTTCACAACTTCGGTCCGCTGTTCCTCTCGAAGCGCATCTCCATCGCCACCGAGGAGTCTGCAGGGCTGGGCGTGGCAGCACACCTACCCGCGCGCGACGGCATTTACGCGGCGCTCCTCATGGCCGAGTTGGTCGCCGTCGAGGGGCACTCGCTGGACGAGCTGGTGCGCGGGCTCTTTGCCCGTCACGGGACGCTGGTCTCACGCAGGGTGCAGCTTCCCCTCAAGGAGCGGACCCGAGCCGCGATCGAAAAGGTGAGCAAGAGGTCTTTCAAGGAGTTCGCCGGACAGAAAGTGACGCGCGCGGACCGCCGCGACGGCATCCTGCTCGAGCTGGCAGACGGGAGCTGGGTGCTGGCCAGGGCGGCGCAGACGGAGCCCAAGCTGCGAATCTACGCCGAGGCGACCTCGAGCGGGCAGCTGCGCGCTCTGGTGCGGGAGGTCCGGCTCGTGCTGCGTCAGGCCGAGGAAGGGGTCAGCCATGTTCGAGATTGAAGAGATCATCGGGCGCGAGGTCCTCGACTCCCGGGGCAACCCGACCGTCGAGGCCGATGTCCTGCTGTCGGGCGGCGCCGTGGGGACCGCGGTCGTTCCCTCCGGTGCATCTACCGGGAGCCGCGAGGCGCTCGAGTTGCGGGACGGCGACAAGAGCCGGTTCAGGGGCAAGGGCGTGCTGAAGGCCGTCGGCCACGTCAACGACGAGATCGCCGACGCGATCGTCGGCCTCGACGCCCGGGACCAGGTGGGCATAGACGAGACCCTCGTCGAACTGGACGGCAGCGAGGACAAGAGCAAACTAGGGGCGAACGCGATTCTCGCCGTGTCGCTCGCGACCGCCCACGCAGCGGCCGAGCAGAGCGGGCTCGCCCTCTACCGGTACCTGGGTGGAACGGCCGCCCACGTGCTGCCGGTGCCCTGCATGAACCTGATCAACGGCGGCGCGCACGCAGACAACTCCCTGGACATCCAGGAGTTCATGGCGGTGCCGCTGGGTTTCACCTCGTACGCCGACGGGCTGCGCGCCGGGGTCGAAGTGTTCCACGCGCTGCGGGAGCGCCTCAAGGCCGCCAAGCACGTCACCGCCGTCGGTGACGAGGGTGGCTTTGCACCCAACCTCCCCAACAACCGGGCGGCACTCGAGTTCATGGTTGCCGCGATCAAGGACGCCGGCTACGAACCCGGCCGGCAGGTGGCGATCGCCCTCGACGCGGCCGGCAGCGAGCTTCGCACCGGTGAGGGCTACTTCCTCCCCGGTGAGGGCCGTCACGGCCTCTCCGCCGATGACCTCATCTCCCTCTACGAGGAGTGGATCGGCGAGTTCCCAATCGTTTTGATCGAGGACGGGCTGGCAGAGGACGACTGGGATGGCTGGAAAAAGCTGTGCAAGCGGCTGGGGGAGCGTGTGCTTCTGGTTGGCGACGACATCTTCGTCACCAACCCCAAGATCATCGCCCGCGGCATCCAGGAGAACGTCGCCAACGCGGTGCTGATCAAGCTGAACCAGATCGGTACCCTCACCGAGACGCAGAACGCGCTCCGGATGACCCTGCACCACGGCTGGAGGGCGATGGTGTCTCACCGTTCCGGCGAGACCGAGGACACCACCATCGCGGACCTCGTGGTCGCGTGCGGCTGCGGCCTCATCAAGACGGGCTCGGCCTCGCGCGGGGAGCGGATCGCCAAGTACAACCGGCTCCTGCGTATCGAGGAAGAGCTTGGCGACGCGGCCACCTTCGCCGGCAGGGACCCGTTTGAGCGGTGAGACTTCCTGCCCGACGCTGGCTTTGGGCGCTGGTGCCGCTGCTGGTGGCGCTGGTCGGCTGGGGCTGGTGGCAGGCGGTGGTCGCGGAGCGGGAGACCAGGCGCGAGCTCCTCGAGCTGCGGGTGCGCCGGCAGCAGATCGAGGAGGCGAATCGGGCGCTCGAACGCCAGGTCGAGGCGCTCAAGCACGAGCGCGAGGCCCGGGCGCGGGCGGCTCGCGAAACCCTGGACGTCGCCGCGCCGGACGAGGTGCTCGTGATCGTCCCCAAACCGACCCCTACGAAGCGTGCAAAATAGAAATGCAGCATGTCCCTCCAAGAGGGTGGAGGGTGGGATGCACGGTGGGTGATCACGCGAGAGAAGAGCGAGTCCCGCCTGCGGCGGGACGAGCGTGGGGGGCGCGGGGGGTCTGTAGCGTCGGAGGGTGGGCGGAGCGAAGCGGGACCCCCCGGACTAGATAGATGGAACCGAACAGGCTCGGGCGCTACGTCATCGAGTCGGTCCTCGGGAAAGGGGCCATGGGCGTGGTGTACCTGGCCCGCGACCCCGTCATCGGGCGCCGCGTCGCCCTCAAGACCCTCACCATCCCGTCCGACGCCGAGGAGGCCGAGGAGTTCCGTAAGCGCTTCCTGCGGGAGGCGCAGGCGGCGGGAATGCTCAACCACCCGGGAATCGTCACAGTCCACGACGCCGGGGTGGACGACGAGACCGGGCTGTCGTTCATCGCCATGGAGTACATCGAGGGGCGCAGCCTGCGTGACTTTCTGCGTTCGGGTCATGGCTTCGCGTTCAGCGAGGTTTCGCGGATCGGCGCCGCGCTCGCCGGTGCGCTGGACTACGCTCACTCCAAGGGCGTCGTGCACCGCGACATCAAGCCGGCAAACATCCTCTTCACCACACAGGGCATGGTGAAGATCGCGGACTTCGGCGTCGCGCGCCTGGAGTCATCCAACCTCACCGCAACCGGCCAGTTCATCGGCACGCCGAACTACATGTCCCCCGAGCAGGTGGCAGGCGGCATCGTCGACGGGCGCAGCGACCTGTTCTCGCTCGGGGTCGTGCTGTTCGAGCTGCTGACCGGTCAACGGCCCTTCCCCGGCCAGTCACTGACCGAGGTTGCCTACAAGATCGTGCACGAGCCCGCGCGCATCCCCTCCCAGGTGCGGCCCGGCCTGCCCTCTGCCTTCAACCCGATCGTCCTCAAGTTGCTGGAGAAGGACCCCGCCAGGCGCTACGCGCGTGGCGCCGACATTGCCCGCGCCCTCGAGGCGCTCCGGCGGGTGCTCGCCGGGATGACCGGCGACGTCAGTCAGTTCACCGCGCCGGCACCCCAACAGGCGAGCGCGGAGCCGGGGGCGGTGGCTGCCTCGCCCACCGCGACGCGCGCCACGGAGCTTGGGCCCGTGCCGCCCACCGGGGCGGCCGCCGAGGAGAAATCCTCACAGCCGAGCATCTGGCGCCTGCCCATCGCCGCGCGCTGGGCGACTCTTCTCCTGGCGGGTGTGATCGTGCCCCCCGCTCTTCTGCTTGGGCTGCTCGCGTCGAGAATCGACCGTGGGCCCTGGGGCGGCCCATCCACTGCGGAGGCACAGCGCCGGCACCGCGTGGCAGATGCCCAGCGGTGGGTCTCGGAAGCACTCACCGCGGGCAGGCCGGAGGGAGCCCTGACCCTCCTCGCCTCCGTGCTCGATCAGGCGCCGTACAGTGCGCTCGCCCACGGCCTGCGACAGGAGGCGCTCGAGCAGCAGGGCGCGCAGCGCGATGGCGCCGCCCGCGAGCAGCAGGCGGCTGCGTTGCGCGAGGAGGGCAAGGCGCTGCTGCGTGAACGGCGTTGGCGCGAGGCGCAGAACCGTTTCCAGCGCGTTGTCGACCTCGTCCCCAACGACGCCGTCGCCCGCGAATACCTCGACCTGGCCCGTGAGCACCAGCTCGTCCCGCGGCCCCAGCCGGTTCGGACTCCAGTGGTCGTCGTGGCGGCAGCGCCTGCCCCGGCCGCCCCGGTGGGCGACGCGCGCCTGGAGCTGTACTTCAACTCCCCGCTGAGCGTTGGGTCCATCATGCTGAAGCTCGACGACGAGGCGCTCGCCGACAAGCCCTTCGACTTCCGCACCAAGGGGTTCCTCGGCATCAGGGGGAAGGGATCCGGTGTGATCGAGGACGCCTACACGGTCAAGTCGGGGGAACACAAGCTGCTCGTCCGCCTCGCGAATGCCGACGGTGCCCTGCTCGGGGAGCAGACGCTGCCGGTGAGCTTTGCCGTCGGCGGTCGCTACGTGCTCAAGGTCGAGATGGACGGCAGTCGGTCGGTGCCGAGGTTCAACCTCACGGCGGTCAAGGGCCGCTGAAAACTCGAAAGCCATGAAAGGAAGGAACACATGACAAGGTTCCTCGTGCTGTTGACGCTCGCCGCCGCGATGGCGGCACCCGCTGGGGCGGCGAACCCCCAGGTGAAGCTCGAGACTACCCAGGGAACCATCGTGATCGAGCTTGACGCGGCAAAGGCCCCGATCACCGTGGGCAACTTCCTGGACTACGTGAAGAGCGGCTTCTACGACGGCACCGTTTTCCATCGGGTGATCCCGAGCTTCATGATCCAGGGCGGCGGGTTCACCGCCAACATGGAGCAGAAGCCGACCCGTGAGCCGATCGTCAACGAGTCCGCCAACGGGCTCGTCAACAAGCGGGGGACGGTCACGATGGCGCGCACCCCGGACCCGAACTCGGCCAGCGCACAGTTCTTCATCAACCTCGCGGACAACTCCTTCCTCGACAAGGCGAAGGCGCAGGATGGCTACGGCTACTGCGTGTTCGGCAAGGTCGTCGAGGGAATGAAGGTGGTCGACGCCATCGCCGCCGTGAAGACGGCGACGGTGGGTGGGTACCAGGACGTGCCGATGCAGCCGATCGTCATCAAGAAGGCGAGCGTGGTGGGCGCTGCCCCTGCGGCCAAGCCGCCCGCACCTCAAGGGTCCGACCAGAAGCCACCCATGTGAGGGTGGGAACCCCGGGCGGTGCCAGGCGCACCAGCAGCGTCGGGAGCTCGCGCTGCATGACCTCCTCGATGGTCCTGCGCGCCTCGACGGTGCGGGCGCGCAGGCGCCATGCCAGCGCCCACCGGCCGGGGTCCGTCCGGTCGCGGATCAGCCGCATGCGGTCCCCGTCCCAGCCGGAAGCGACTGCAGCCGCCTGCCCGGCCTCCAGGCGGCGGCCGAGCAGGTAGGCAAGCCCCCACTCGCCCACCGAATCGGTGAGCACCTCCTCCCACCCGTCCGGCACGGGCGGGAGCTCACTCGCCGGCACCCCGCCGGGGCTGCCGGCGCGGTCGGGGTGGAGCAACGCGGCGGTGCTCGTGGGCGGCTGCCTCAGCAGGTAGTCGACGGCTGTCCACCCGCCCGCGCGGTAGGCGCGCAGAGCGGCGGTAAACCCCGTCGTGTACGGGAAGACGAGGTCCGCCACGAAGAAGTCCGGCACCCCCGCAGGGGCCCCCAGGGCACGCGCCTGCTGCCGCACCGCGCGTGCGGCTCGTTCCAGCTCGTCGGTGTCGGCCGACGGCGCATTGAGGAGGAGCATCACGAGCATGGCCTCTCCTTCGGCGACAGCAGAGGCGGCACGCTGCTCGTCGCCGTCGCTGCGCATTGCGAGGAGCCGACTGGGCAGGTGGAAGCGGTGCTCCTGGACGGCGTGGGCGATCTCGTGAGCCCACACCAGCGCCCCCGCAACCTGACCCGAAGCCGGAGTGTCGACCACCACCATCTCGTCCGCCTCCGGCTCGTAGAAGCCGAGCACCTGGCCGGTGTAGAAGGTCAGCAGGTTCTGGTAGATAGCCGATGACTCGCCTTCGATGAAGCCGAAGCGCACGAGCGACTCGATGAACAGGTCCGGTGGGACGGGGAGGTCCCGCCGCAGCTTGCGGTCCAGCTCTGCCTTCAGCCCCCCGGGCTCGATCAGCCGGCAGGGCGGGCTGAACGGGCCGGAGACCCCCCGCAGGACGGCGACCCTGGCCGCGACCTCGTGGAGCCCCGGAGGACAGGGCGCCGCAAGCGCGGCGCCGGCGACAACGACGCTGGCGAGCCTGATGCTATACTTCGCGCGCATGGCCCAGGAGGCCCGACTCCAGCTGCTTTCGGCCTACGAGAACATCGAGCTCGCCCAGCGTGTACTGGCCGAGTTGTGCGGTTCCGCCAACATAGACGAGGAAACGACCTACTGGGTAGGGATGGCCCTGCGGGAAGCGCTTGCCAACGCGATCAAGCATGGCAACAAGCTTAGCTCGGAAAAGCGGGTTCTGGTCCACATGCTGCTCGTGGATGGGCAGCTCCAGATCGAGGTGGAGGACGAGGGCGAGGGGTTCGACCCCGCGAGTCTCGAGGACCCCACCTCTCCGGGCAACTTGCTCCGCTCGAGCGGGAGGGGTGTTTTCTACATGCACCAGTTCATGGACGAGGTAAACTTCCGCGTCGGCGAGCAGGGCGGGACGCGTGTCGAGCTCATAAAAAACTGGGGTGCAAGGAGGGAGTCATGAAGACCAGGATTCGTGATGTGGGCGATGTACGGGTTCTCGATCTCGAGGGCAAGATCACGATCGGTTCCGGGGATGTCGAGCTGCGCAAGAGCATCGAGGACGCCGTCGCTGCAGGGCACAACAACATCCTGCTCAACCTTCAGGCCGTCACGCACATCGACTCGTCGGGGATCGGCGAGATGGTGGGCTGCTTCACCACGATGGCGCGCAAGGGTGGCAAGATGAAGCTGCTCAACCTAACGCCGAAGATCAACGACATTCTGCAGGTCACCCAGCTGATTACGGTCTTCGACGTCTACGACAGCGAGCCGGAAGCCTTCAACAGCTTCAAGTCGTAGGGGCCATCAGCACCACACCGTTGTCGGGGCGCGTCGGTCCCGGCCTGTCCGAGGCCGGGCGCCCTGTCGGTAGATGGCGGCCCGAGCCCTAATCGGTCCTGAGCCGGTGCTGCAAGCCCGCGGCGGTCGCCACCAGGGTCCCACGATGGTGCTACGATTTACGTAGACGGAGGGAGACAGTGGCGCTCACGCGGGTACTCGTCGCCGATGACAGCCGCATCTTTCGTTCTCTGGTCGCCGAGGTGTTGCGGGAGCGCGGGCTCGAGGTGATAGAGGCGGCGAACGGCCGCGAGGCCCTGGACGCTCTGCTCGCACAGCGTCCGCAGCTCGCGGTTCTCGACGCCCTCATGCCGCTGCTCTCCGGGTTTGACGTCATCAGCACGGTGCGGGAAAAGGCCCCCGAATACCAGCCGGTGATCTTCCTGGTGACCGCGGTCTACAAGAGCCGCCGCTGGGAGACCGAGGCCCGACAGCACTACCGGGTTCACGAGTACCTGGAGAAGCCGCTCGAGCCGGCGGAGCTGCTCAAGGCTGTGGGACGGCACTTCCCGGAGTTCTGGGGGCTCGAAGGCGAGCCCGGTTCCTCCTAGTGCTGGTCCTCTTTCTGGAGCTTCTTGAGCGCGCTCTCGAATCCAGCCAGCGCCTGCTCGACATCCTTGTCCCCGTGGGCGTGTGAGAGGAACGACGCGGCCGGGGACCGCCCCTGCAAGAGCACGCCCGCCTCACGGCAGGCCCGCGCAAACCGTCCCCAGGTCTCCTGGTCCACCCGCGCGAACGAGTTGCCGTCCACGACGGGTTGGCGCGAGAACGCGCACGCGAAGATGGAGCCGACCCGGGTGCAGCGCAGCGGGCGAGAGTAGCGCTCGGCCAGCGCCTCGACCCCGGCCTGAAGCTGGGCGCCGCGCTCCTCCAGGCGCTGGTGCACGGTCTCGTTCCGCAGCACCGAGAGGGTGGCGCTCGCCGCCAGGATCGAGATCGGGGGCGGGGGTCCGGGGAGCTCGTCGCCGGGAGTGGTGCCGGCGCTGCGCGCCCAGGCGACCGCGCCCACGCGCGAGATGCCGCCGCCGAGCACCCCCCCGAACACCGCGACGTCGGCTGTGATCCCCAAAGACTCGCCGGCGCCGCCGCGGGCCAGCCTGAAACCGGTCAGCGTCTCGTCGAGCACGAGGCGGGCCCCGGCCTTGCGGGTGCCCTCGGAGACCGCCTTCAGGAACTCCGCGCTCGGGCGGATGACGCCGAACTGCGCGGCTATCGGGTCGAGGACGACCGCAGCGGTGTCCCCGCCTACCTCAGCGAGCACGCTGGTGAAAGCCTCGACGTCTCCCCACGGCACGACACGGACAAGTCGGGCGACCTCGGCCGGGATGCCCGCAACGAGAGGCTGGCTGACACCCAGCGGCCCCGAGGCAGTGACATGGAAGGCCTCGACCGCGCCGCGCCGGTTTCCGTCGAACACCACCAGCTGTCGCCGGCCGGTGTCACGGCGGCACCAGCGCAGGGCAAGCTCCCAGGCCTCGCCTTCGGAGGGTGTGATGGCCCAGGGCAAAAAGGCCGGCAGCAGCTCCTCCAGAAGCTCCACGAGCTCGAGCTCGGCGGCGGCGTGGAAACCGGCGTTCAGGCCCAAGGTGGAGGCGCGCCGCACGGCATCGAGGAGGTACTGGTTGCCGTAGCCGAGGAGGTTGGTGCCGCCGCCGCCCAGCAGGTCAAGGTAGGCGACGTTATCGGCGTCGTAGACGCGGCACCCCTGCGCCTTGGCGAGGAGGAGGGAGTCCTCCCCCCGTCGCCCGGCCAGCGGCGCGGCCCTGCGCGCCTGCGCCAACAGCTCGTCCACGCGTTGTCCCATTGCCCGGTCCGGCCTCCGTGAACGGGTAGTCTAGCCGCGCAGCGGCTTGTGCTCAAGTTGTGTCGGCTTCGCCCTCTCCCTCATCCTCGCCGTAGAAGAAGTACTGGGCGCACTGGTTGGAGCAGAAGTACCTGCCGTATGCGAACGATGCGCACCTGCGGCAGACGGTCTTGCCACACATGTGACACTTGGTCAGCTCCCAGATGGGCTGCTCTTCTCCGCACTTGTCGCAGACCCCGACGATCTTTCCCGGCACTCCCCGAGTATCGCCCGAGGCCAGTTGGTGCGCAACCTTAGGGCGGGGGGAGAGTGGCCCGTCTGCACCGCAAACCCGCAATCGGGAGGGGTTTAGGTCCGGTTCGCTTGTCCGGGATGGGGCGTGAGGATAGAATCCGCACGCTGGGGCGTGCCGGCGTAGCTCAGAGGTAGAGCAGGGGTCTCATAAGCCCCGTGTCAGTGGTTCGAGTCCACTCGCCGGCACCACACCGATGACCTCTGCCGAGTTCTCCGCCGTCTTTCGCCAGCACTTCCCGGACCTCCTCGGGAGGCCCGTACTGGTTGCGCTTTCGGGCGGGGCCGACTCGGTCGCGCTCCTCTGCCTGCTCCACGAGAGCCTCCCTGAGATCGGCTGCCGGGTGTACGCGGCGCACGTGCACCACCACCTCCGCGGCGCCGAGGCGGACGCCGACGCCGAGCACTGTGGCGAGTTGTGCGAGCGGCTCGCCGTACCGCTGGCAGTGGAGCACCTGGACCCAAACCGGCCGCGCGGCAGCTCCCCCGAGGCCTGGTGGAGGCAGGAGCGCTACAGGCTCCTGGAGGGCGTGCGGCAGCGTCTGGCGTGCGTCGCCCTCGCCACCGCCCACACCCGAGACGACCAGGCGGAGACGGTGCTGCTGAAGCTCCTGCGCGGGGCGGGTCCCCGCGGGGTTGCGGGAGTGCGCCGGCGCCGCGGCACGGTCGTGCGCCCGCTCCTCGACTTCCGGCGAGAGGAGCTGCGAGCTTTCCTGTCGGCTCGAGGGGTGGGGTGGCGGGAGGACGCGAGCAACGCCGACCCGACACGTCCCCGTGCCTGGGTCAGGAGTCGGCTGGTACCGCTTCTCTCGGACGCGTTCCCGGGAAGCGTCGGGCACCTCGCGGACTTCGCCGCGGTGCTCGCCGAGGACGACGCTCTGCTGGGCGCGCTGCTGGCCGAGCGGGGGGCCTGGCCGTCGGTAGGGGGCGCGCTCCCGGTCGAGCGGGTCGCGGGATTGCCCCCGTCGCTGTCGCGGCGCTGGGTGCTGGAGCTGGCCTCGCGCCTGCCGCTTGCCGAGCCGCCGTCCCGCCAACAGCTCGAGGCGGTCCGGGCGATGCTTGTTGGGGGTTCCCCAGCGGCGGTGGACCTGGGGCGGCGGTGGGTGCTTCGGCGTCGGGGAGATGTGCTGGTGCTCTGTCCGCCGCCGCTCCGCGCTTTTGGACCACACCCTGCCGCCGTGCCTTCGCGGGTCGAGCTTCCCGGCGGGTTCGTGGCGAGCCTCGGCGCATCCGGATGCAGAGCCGACCACAGTGCCCGCCTGCATCCCCGTGTGGCCGAGTCTCACCTGGAGTGGCATTCCGTCACCCCGGGCGAGTGTTTCGGTGGCGGAGGGGAGAGGACGGTTGTGCGCCTCCTGGCGCGCGCCCGGGTGCCGGCAGAGTGGCGGCGGGCGTGGCCCGTTCTCAACGCGGATGGTAGGATGGTCTGGCTTCCCGCGGTCGGGGTTGCGGAGGGTTGGACGGGGGACGACACTGACGGGGTGGTGGCCGATCTGGAGGAGCCATGGGAACGCCACGTGAAGTGATCTCGCCAGCGGCGGTGGTGGAACGCATCGCCGCGGTGGGACGTCGCATCGGCGCCGACTATGCAAATCGCGAGGTGGTCCTGGTCGGAATGCTCAAAGGGGCGGCGGTCTTCCTGGCTGACCTGATGCGGGCGATTCCCAGCTCCGTCCGATTCGAGCTCGTGAACGTCATGCACCAACTCGGCGCGCGCGGCGCGATCATCGAGCTCACGTACGCGACCCATGTGCACCTGGAGGGGGCGCACGCCCTCATCCTCAAAGACATCTGCCACTCGGGCGTGACCGAGAACTACCTCCTGACGCACCTCGCCCAGCAGAGTCCGGCGAGCCTGGAGGTGGCAGCGCTGATCAACAGGCCACTCCTGCGCCGCGTTGCCCTCGAGCCCAAGTATGTGGTCTTCGAGGACGTCCCGCCAGGCCGCGTGGTGGGCTATGGCATGGAGTTCGAGGGCAAGTGGGGGAATCTTCCCGGGCTCAACATCCTTGAGGGGGTGTGACGGGCACCGCAGCGACGCGTCGGTGCCCCGGGTAGGAGCAGCGGCCGGGGCGGCAGACGCACAGGGGACTTCGGAGAACTCGTGAACCAAAACGTAAAGAACGCACTGTTGTTCGTGGTCATCATCGTGTCCGTGGTGGTGCTCTGGAACTGGATCACCACGACCCGGGCCGGCACCAAGGAGATTGCCTTTTCCGATTTCCTGGACAAGACCGAGAAGAACCAGGTGGCGGAGGTCCTCATCCGTGGGGACGAGGTCTACGGACGATCCGTGGAAACCTCGGCCAAAGGCGCGCTCGCCACACGCCCGTTCGATTTCGTGACCTTCTCGCCGGGCTACGACAAGCTCGTCACGGTGCTGCGCGACCACGGCGTGAAGATCAAGGCCGAGCAGCCCTCCCAGGGCTCGATCTGGACCGCGCTCCTCTCGTGGCTCCCGTTCGTCCTTCTCGTGGTCATGTGGTACTTCTTCTACCGCCAGATGCAGGCTGGCGGCAACAAGGCGATGGCGTTCGGCAAGTCCCGTGCCCGCCTGATGAGCCCTCAGCAGAAGAAGGTGACGTTCACGGACGTGGCGGGTGTGGATGAGGCCAAGGAGGAGCTGCAGGAGATCATCGAGTTCCTCCGCGACCCGCAAAAGTTCCAGAAGCTGGGCGGGAAGATCCCGAAGGGTGTCCTGCTCATGGGTCCCCCTGGCACCGGCAAGACCCTGCTCGCCCGGGCGGTCGCCGGCGAGGCCGAGGTGCCCTTCTTCTCGATCTCGGGCTCCGACTTCGTGGAGATGTTCGTGGGGGTCGGCGCGTCGCGCGTCCGTGACCTGTTCGAGCAGGGTAAGAAGAATGCTCCCTGCATCATCTTCATCGACGAGATCGACGCGGTGGGGCGCCACCGCGGGGCCGGGCTCGGCGGCGGCCACGACGAGCGGGAGCAGACGCTCAACGCGCTGCTCGTGGAGATGGACGGCTTCGAGTCCAACGAGGGTGTGATCCTGATCGCAGCGACCAACCGGCCCGACATCCTCGACCCTGCGCTGCTGCGCCCGGGCCGCTTCGACCGCCGCGTCGTGGTCACCCGCCCCGACCTCAACGGACGTACCGGGATCCTGAAGGTGCACACCACGAAGATCACCCTGGCGCCGGACGTCGACCTCTCGGTGCTGGCCCGCTCCACGCCGGGATTCTCGGGGGCCGACATCGCCAGCCTGGTCAACGAGGCCGCGCTGCGGGCCGCGCGCTTCGACAAGACCGCGGTGGCGATGGTTGACTTCGAGTTCGCCAAGGACAAGGTCATGATGGGCGCGGAGCGGCGGTCGCTGGCGCTCTCCGAGGAGGAGAAGAGGGTCGTGGCCTACCACGAGGCTGGTCACGCCCTGATCGCCGCCGTCCTGCCCAACGCCGACCCCCTCCACAAGGTCACGATCATCCCGCGCGGCCTCGCCCTCGGCCTGACGCAGCAGCTACCCGCGGAGGACCGCTACATGCACGGGAAGTCGTACCTCCAAGACGAACTGGTGGTGCTCATGGGGGGGCGGCTGGCCGAGCAGATCGTGTTCGGGGACGACCACATCACGACCGGCGCCGGCAACGACCTGGAACGAGCCACCGAGCTGTCACGCAAGATGGTGTGCGAGTGGGGCATGTCCCACCTCGGCCCGCTCACCTTCGGCAAGCGCGAGGAGGCGATCTTCCTCGGCAAGGAGTTCGCACGCCACCAGGACTACTCGGAGGCCACCGCGGTGGAGATCGACAGCGAGATCAAGCGCCTCGTCGAGACGGCGTTCGCGCGCGCCAAAGAGGCGCTGATGAAGCACCGCCCGGTGCTCGACAGGATCGCCGACGCGCTTCTGGAGCGCGAAGTACTCGAGGGCGAGGAGGTCTACCAGATGGTCTCGGAGCACACCGGGGTGCCGGTGGACAAGCTCAAGGGACCGGGGAGGCCCTCCCCCTCAACCGAGATCGTCTAGCCAGACTGCGTGATGGCGGCCGGCCGCGATCACGGATGCGGCCGTGCGGACCGCCTGGGAGCCTGTCCGGGTAATACTCCGGCTGCGAATCCCGATGGCATCCGGCTGGCTGTGTCAGCCGTCGCAAAAAGTCCTCGACGTAGCTTTGGCTACGCCTCCGGGCTTCTCGCTCGGCTTTCTTGCAATCCGGCGCCCTCGGAATTCTCGCTTTCGTCGTTTACCCGGACAGGCTCCCAGGAGTCTTGTTTCTTCTTTTGGGCCACCACCAGGAGCTGCTCGCTGGCGAGCATCGCGGGGTGAACCATCCACCGGAAGAGGTCCCTCTCACCACGGGCGTGCTGCTCGCCGCTGCGATGGCGGCTCGTCTCGAGCTTCGTAGTCAGCCAGACGAGCGGGTAGAGCAACAGGAGCCACGCGTGGCCGGGCTTGAACCTGGTGAACGTCAGCGACCGCACCTCCATCCCGGTCTGGAACAGAACCGTGTGAAACACGGGGAAGTCCAGCGGGTTGACGTGGTACGCGTAGAAATCGTCGGCCGAGATGTCCCACCCGACCCGGCGGCGGATCAGCTTGTGCGCTCCCGTCCAGAAGTAGTGCCATCGTGAGTGAAGTCGAGCCAGGTTCGGGGTGCTCAGAATCAGGAAGCCGCCCGGCTTGAGGACGCGGCCCGCCTCGCGAACGACGGGGATGAACGAGAAGAGGTGCTCGACGACCTCGCTGAGGATCACCACGTCGTAGGCGGCGTCTGGGTAGGGGAGGGGCGCATGAAGGTCGACGCCGGAGTCGATCGGCAAGCCCGGGGTGAGGAGCGGTGCCGCCTGGCCGCTGAGCTTGTAGTCGTCCTCGCGGTAGTGCGTCCCCCTGACGGTGCAGCCGTCCCGTGCCAGTTGAGACAATATCTCACCTCGGCCGCAGCTGAGGTCCAGGACGCTGAGCGCGGGAAAGCCGGGCAGCCGGCGGGCCGTCCTGACGATGGCTCGGGTTACAAAGTCCTGGGGCAACGCGAACTCCGCGCGACGATCCTACCAGATCCACTGGCCTGCTCCGCGCGCTCCACGGCTTTTCGCTAGAATCCACTCCGTGCTGCTCCTCCACATGCTGGCAACGGCCGTCTTCCTGGTGCTGGGGCTGGTCATCACGATCGTTGCCGGCCTGATCGGCACGATCATCGGCTTCATCCCCCCGCGCGGCGACTGGACCCTGCGGGGGGCCAGGGTCTGGGCACGCCTGGTGCTGCTGGGGGGGTTCATGCGGCTTCAGGCCCAGGGAAGGGAGCGAGTGCCGCGCGACACCCCGGTGGTCTTCATGTCCAACCACGAGTCGTGGCTGGACATCCCGGCGCTGCTCGCGACGATCCCGGTCCAGGTGCGGTTCCTGGCCAAGAAGTCGCTGTTCTCCTGGCCGTTCTTCGGCTGGGCGCTCACGTCGATGGGCTTCATCCCGGTGGACCGCGAGAACCGCAGGACGGCCGTCAAGTCGTTCGAGGCGGCGGCGGCACGCATCCGGGCCGGCCGCTCGGTGCTGATCTTCCCCGAGGAGACCCGCACGACCGACGAGAGCCTGCTGCCCTTCCAGCGCGGCGGGTTCCTGATCGCGCTGAAGGCCGGGATCCGGATCGTGCCGGTGGGCCTGAGGGGCCCGCGCCAGTGCCTGCCCAAGCACAGCTACCTCCTGCGCCCCGGCACGATCACGGTCCGGTTCGGCGACGCGATCTCCACTGCGGGGCGCGGGGTCACGGACAAGGGCGAGCTGATGGCGGAGGCGCGGCGGGCCATAGAAGAGCTGCGGGGCAATACCGCCGCGGCCGCCGCGGTTACAGGCGGTGGGAGCGACGCCGCAGCGGAGGGCGCACGCGATGGTTAGCGAGGACAAGGCCTGGGAAGCGCTGGCGACGGTGATGGACCCGGAGATCCCTTTCTCGGTCGTGGAGCTCGGGCTCGTGTACGGCGTCGAGGTCACGCCTTCCGGGAACGTGCGGGTGCAGCTCACGCTCACCACCCGCGGATGCCCGCTGGTACGCCGGATCTCTGAGGATGCGCGGGCAGCCATCCAGCAGGCAACCGGTGCGACGGATGTGGCCGTGGAGATCGTCTGGGACCCGCCGTGGAACCCGGAGATGGCCTCCGAGGCCGTCCGGGCCCACTTCGGGTGGTCGTGAGGGGGTGTGATGGCGCTGACCGAGGCGGACGTCAAGAAGGCACTCACGGAGGTTAAGTTCCCGGGGCTGTCCCGGGACATCGTTTCGTTCGGGTTCGTGCGCTCGGTGACCGTGAGCGACGGCGACGTCTCGGTCGAGATCGTGATGACCACGGCAAACGCCGGCGCCGGGGAGATCGTGGAGCGTGAGGCGCGACGGCTGCTGTCGGGGCTCCCGGGCGTTCGCGAGGTCAAGCTCGACTGCCGTGTGCACACGCCCCAGGCGGCCCCTTCGGTGCAGGCACCCCGCGACCTGCTCCCCGGGGTGCGCACCAAGATCGCGGTGGCCTCGGGAAAGGGCGGTGTCGGGAAGTCCACCGTGGCTGCAAACCTGGCGCTGGCCTTGAGAAGGATGGGCTCCGCCGTCGGCCTGCTCGACGCCGACATCTACGGGCCCTCGCAGCAGCTGATGATGGGCTGCACGGACAAGCCGATGCTCAGCGCGGAGGAGAAGATCCTCCCTGTTGATGGCCATGGCGTGAAGGTGATGTCGCTGGGGTTCCTGATGGACGCCGACACGCCGGTGATCTGGCGTGGGCCGATGGTGATGAAGGCGTTGCAGCAGTTCATCGAGGACGTGGACTGGGGGACCCTCGATTACTTGATCGTGGACCTGCCGCCCGGGACCGGGGATGCCCAGCTCACCATGACCCAGCAGGTCCCTCTCGACGGCGCGGTCATCGTCACCACGCCGCAGGACGTGGCATTGATCGACGCCCGCAAGGGACTCGCCATGTTTCGCAAGGTCAACGTGCCGGTGCTGGGGGTGATCGAGAACATGTCGGCGTTCGTCTGCCCGCACTGCGGAAAGACGAGCGAGATCTTCAAGCACGGGGGTGGGCGGCGAACGGCCGAACAGCTTGGCGTGCCCTTCCTGGGCGAAATCCCCATCGACCCCGCGATCGTGGCGGGCGGCGATGCCGGCACGCCCATCGTGGTCTCCCACCCGGAGTCCGCGGCCGCGCAGGCGTTCGTCGCGGTGGCGGCCGAGATCGCACGGCAGCTCACGGGGCGCTGACGCGTCGCCCGCACCCCCGTCTGTGCGGTCGAACGCCGGCAGTCCGAACTCCTCGCGAGGCCCGGCGCCGCCTCAGTGCTGAGGGGTCTCGCCCGCCGCGGCGGTGGGCCTGGGCGTGGCCACGACCTCGGCGGCATCCTCGGGACGACCCTTGGCGGCGATGATCGCCTGCAGACGCTTGGCGAGCACCTCCGGCTCACCAAACGGCAGCGACTCGCCGTTGGCGAAGTACGTGGGCGTGCCGAACACCCCCAGGCGGTAGCCGAGGTCTAGCTGGCGCAGCACCCTGTCAACGGCGGCGTCCTTGAGGTAGCAGCCGCGGAAGGACTTCTCGTCAAGGCCCTGCTGGGCCAGGAAGCCGATCACGGCGATGTCGACGGTGTCGAGGGTGAGGGAGTCCTGCAGCCGGTAGAAATCCTCCTTGAGGGCGACGAGGCGGTCGGGCCACAGCGAACCCACGCACTCGCCCGCCACCGCCGCCCGGAACGCCCACGGATGGAGGTTGTAGAGAGGAAAGTTCACGAGACCGTGACGGACGTTCTCCCCGGCCTCCGCCAGCACCGGTTTGACGTTGGCCCAGCCCCGCTTGCAGGCGGGGCACTGGAAGTCGGAGAACTCGACCAGCTTGACGACGGCCTTCTCGTGACCGGGGTCCCACTGGACATCGGCGTTGTCCAGGATCTCGCGCCGCAGCGCGCGCGGGTCGCGGTCGAGAGGCCAGGTGCCGCCGAGCGCGAGGTACTTGCCGTCTGTGCTGATCGCGATGGCCATCTGCATCGGACCGTAGCCGG
>Ga0315274_10002450_pt1 | contig 28019 bp, 22 predicted proteins | sample YL17G02_20_MG_FD_203700 | JGI IMG/M metagenome (GOLD analysis project Ga0315274, IMG submission 203700) | Sediment microbial communities from Yellowstone Lake, YNP, Wyoming, USA - YL17G02_20 | ecosystem: Environmental > Aquatic > Freshwater > Lake > Sediment | place: USA: Wyoming | collected...
CTGACGCTGAGCGTATCCGGATCGATGTGATTGACGAACTGGCACTGCACCGAGCGGGTTGTTCGGCTCAGCGAAGCCAGCGCCGCCCGCGCCTTGGCCAGACTGTCGATAGCCCCATTGGCCCCCGGCTTGGTCGCCAGCATCGACACCTCGTCACAGAAGCCCGGTATGCCCAGCTTGCCGATATCCTTCTGACCGACCAGCCGGAAGACAGCCGCATCGAACGCCGTATACGTCCCTTTGGCCGCGAAGAATTCCACCGCCGCCCCGCCCGCCGCTTCATGATACGTCAGCGAGAACGGATGGTCTCCGGCCGGCAGGTTGATCACGCCGAAGGTATCCGCCAAAGCCCGGCCGCCGAAGAACCGGATCGCCTTGCCCTGGGGCATGCTGTACAGCTCGCCGTTGGTCACGCTCGTGAAGCTGCGGCCCGGAAACAGCAGGGTAAAGCCGTCGTCACTGCCGACGCCGAACGTCCAGTTGCCCGCCTGGGCGGCGCTGATGCGAAGCACGCCTTCGGCTCGCAGAGACAGGTCATCCACGTTTCCGGCCGTCTTGCGGCCCTGCTTGACCACGCCAAACGCCTCCTCACTACCGAAATACCCACGCGAGCCACTATCATAGAGGTTCAGAACCGCCGCCGTGTACTCGATCCGTGTCCCCTTCTTGGAGTCCAGCGATGTCCGGCACGCCTGCTGATCGCCAATCGTCCCGTTGTCCACCACCTCCAGAATGCTCATGACGCCCTTGCTCATCAGGGCTTTGATCTCGCTCTCGCTCAGCGCGCAGGGATAGACGTACACATCGTCAATCGTCCCGGCGAAGCACTGGGCTTGGCCTGCATGCCGGGCCAGCTTGAGGCTGTCGCCTTCCGCCCCCGGAATGCCAGGACAGGAGGTTGTCGTCACCAGTTGCCCGTTCCTGTACGCCTTGAGCGATGTGCCATCGTACGTCGCCGCCAAGTGGTACCACGTGTTCGCACCCAAGGTCCCGAAGCTGGCCGCATACCAGGTCCCGCCGACGCTCAGACCGGCCGCCGAGCGGAACTTCGGGTCGGCATGGTTCCAGTTGATCTGGAAGTTCTGCTCGCGGTGGATGGGCCCGGTGCCCGGCGCCGCCGCCGGCGCCGCAGGACTGCTCACCCAGCAGCAGATCGTCCACTTCGCGAGGTTCTGTGTAAACGTCGTATCGACGTAGTCATCCTTGCCATCGAACTTCAACGCCCCGCCGATCTTGCCGCCGGTCGGCAGCCAGACGGGATTGCCGTACAACGTGCCGTTGTGGCCCCCCGCGCTGTCGGCGGCGTCGCCGTCCAGTGTCCAGTGCGCCACCAGGTCCACAGGCTTGGGACCGGCGAGATCAGGCGTATTGGGGTATTCGGCCACGCGTTGGACGTCCTCGGCGCTGGGCACGGCCCCGCAGTCTGAGAACCGCACGAAGCCCCCGTACACATCACCGGGCAGAAAGTGCTTGACCCAGGCGGCGGCCTGGCCGCCCGAATCACGCGCCAGCACCCGCAGGTTCGCACCCGACGCGGGACGGGTGGAGACCCACGTCTGCCTCAGGCCCCAGCCACGCCCGTCATCCGTCAGCGTCACCTGCTCACCGCTGTCCCAAACGCCCCCGGCGGCGTTGAAGCCCAGTGCGCCGACCGAGCCGCCCGTGCCAAATTCCGTGCGGGTCCCATTGCTGTGGCCCTGGTAGTAAAGCGGGATATCGCCGTACCAGACGATCTTGCCCCCGGCGTCGAGATACTCCCGCAGCGTACAACTCGACGAGACCGCCTCGTACACGGTATCGGGCGCGAGGTCCTGGCAGAACACCACCACGCTGGGCTTGCCGTCGAGGATGCGGGCATCCATCCACAGGCCAAGCTGGTCGGCATCGAGGATTTCGTACCCGGCCGATTCCAATGCGTCCCGTATGGAAGAATCGTGCGCCCAGGAAGTAGGATAGCGGGCATCCCAATAGGCGGCCCGGACCCAGCGGATCGTCCCCGCCCCGGCGGTCGTCACCTCCACGCTCACCGTGTCCGCGTCGTCGCACGCGCCGTCACTGCACCAGAGCTGCAACACGTACACGCCGACAGCGCTGAAAGTAACGGTGGTCGTGGGATTGCGCTTGTCTTGGAAGCTGACCGTGCCGGGCCCACTGTTCTTGCTCCATTCAGTCGTCAGCGTCTGCGGCCCATTGTCCGGGTCCGACGCTGAGCCCTGCAGAGCCACCGAGCACGACGGGGCAGTCCAGGTCGTCATCATGAAGGCCGGACCCGCATCCACCACCGGACACTGGTTCCCGGTCGATGTCTCGCTGATCGTGAGCGTCGCACTGCCCGTGCTCGTGCGGCCGTGGGTATCCGTCACCAACACGCCGATGGGGCCTGAGAACGGGGCGTTCCATGTGTGCTGGACGATCACGCCATAGGCGTCGTTGTACTTGCCGTCGCCGTCCAAGTCCCATTCATAGTTTATGATGGCGCCTCCATCGTCGTCGTGGGAACCCGACCCATCCAGGGTGATGGATTGGCCCACGCGGCCGGTGTAGGGACCACCGGCCTCGGCCACGGGCGGCGTGGGTTCATTGACCGTGACCATCACCGTGTCCCAAGCCGGGCAATCTCCATCGTAGTAGTTGAGCGTCAGTTCATAGATGCCATAGTTGTCAAAACTGACCAACGTATCGAGACGATACGGATCATCAAAGACGACACCTGCCGGCCCGGCCCACTCCGGCCTGGCGCTGGCGTCCGGCCCATGGTCCGGATCGTACGCCGTGCCCTCCAGACGCACCGACCACCAAGGCATGTGAGTGGCCGTCGTAGTGATGGGCTCACCCGCCTCCACCACCGGACACTGGTTCGGGAGGATCGTGATCTGCACGGTATCCTGCCCGGCGCATTGCTGAGCATATATGGTACAGTCGTAGGAGACGCACAACGCGAGCTCGTAGACGCCGAAATCGTGGAATCTCGCCATCGTTTGCAGGGAAGCAGCATCGGCGAAATCAACCTGAGCCTGCGGGCCGCTTTCCTTCCACCACTGTACCGTCTGGGGGCGGCACCAGATACCAATCATGCCGTTCACGAAGAAGTCCGGTGCGCTCCCGGTGAGTGGCACGACCACAGGGAACACGCTCGTTACGACCGTCACGGGTGGCCCCGCGTCTACAGATGGACCGCCCATTGCCAGAGAGACATTCAAACAGAGCAAGAGAACCCCTGGGACGATGATCGACCTTTTCATGCCTTCACCCCTTCGAAGCCAAGTTCTATGGTGCCGTACCGTTTGGGTGCTTGCCACGCGTGGTGCGGCTTGAAGCGGCTGGGGTGGTGTGCATGGTGCCCCGGACCACACGCATGGCAAGTCCATCCAATAGAGAGGATTATACCCGAAAGGACACCCCAGAAGCAAGTGACATTTCCATGCTGCGGCCTGCTCGGACGACAACAAAACGTTGCAATCGGCGGCTGAACGCATATCCTAAGAGCTTGGTATGCCCCTTCGATGCGGGGTCCTACGCAGGAAGACTGCATGATGAAATGCCTGTTGTCGATTTGTGTTTGTCTGGGCGGCCTGGTCGCTTTGGCCGGCTGCTCCGGCACGGCGTCTGCGCCGCCACAGCCGCCACCTCAGGTTGTCCAGCCTGCTGAGCCGCCGCAAGGGCCCATCGCCGCAGCCGAGCCGACTGAGGTCCAGCCGGAGCCCCAGAGCCGTGCCGCGGAGCCGAACGAGACGACCACCGCCGGGATCGATCAGGCTGCCGCTGCCAAGCCGCAAGAGACCGTCGAGCCAAACGAAGTGAGGCCAGCCGAGCCAAATGCGACCGATGTCAAGGCGACCCACACCTCCGAAACCCCGCAGCCGCAAGAGGCGAAAGAGCCCAATGCCCCGCCCGCAGACGAGCGGGATGCCGCGAAGCCCGAGGCGACTGACAATCCGCAATCCGCAATCCCTACTCCGCAATCGACAGCTTCCTTCATGGAGGCATACGCCGAGCTGCTCCAGAGCAACGTCCAGAAGGATGGCCCCGTGGACTACGGCAGCCTTCGCCGACGCCGGCTCGACGTGAAGCAGATCCTCATGGAGCTGGGCGAGCTGGACCCTAACAGCTACGCCGCGTGGTCGAACGACGAGAAGCTGGCGTTCTGGATCAACGCCTACAACCTGAAGATGCTCGAGATCATCACGCGGAACTATCCCATCCAGTCCTCCTGGTGGCTGCGGCTGACGTGGCCGCCGAGCGATATCCGGCATATCACTGGGATCTGGACCGATTACAGGTTCATTGTGATGGGCGAGGAATTCACGCTGGCCGAGGTGGAGCGGCGGTTCTTCCACAGGACGTTCAACGAGCCGCGAGCCTACGTGGCCATCACCTGTGCCTGCTGGTCCGGCCCGCCCCTTCGCCGCACACCATACGGCGGCGACCATCTGACCGAGCAGCTCGACGAGCAGGTCAAGGCGTTCCTCGCCAGTGGCCAGGGACTACGGATCGACCGGCGGGCGATGGTCGTGCACCTGTCGGCCATCTTCAAGCCGACCTGGCGGGGCAAGGAATTCGTCGCCCGCTACGGCACGGACAAAAAGTTCAAGGATCGCGACCCCGAAACCCGGGCCGTCCTGAGCTTCCTCACCGGCTACCTGTCCCGCGAGGACGCCTATTTCCTCGAAACGGAAAACTACACGATCGAGTACACGAACTTCGACTGGCGCCTCAATGACACCTCCAGAGGTTATTGACTCTGCTCACGCCAGCCTCAGGCTCGTGACATGTGCACCCTCGACCCCAGTCCTCCTTTTTCAGCGGAGTCAAATGTGTAGGTGTGACCCCCTCATCATGCTGGCTTGGGCCCCGCAGGAGGCACCCCTGGAGGAATGGGTCTGCAGGCACGCCCGGCGACATCAGATCGAGCAGATGCTGGAGCATGGCAAGGGCGAGGCTGGCCTGGACCATTACGAGGTCCGCAGTTATGTCGGCTGGCATCATCACATGACGTTGTCGCTGTTGGCGTTGTGGTTCCTGAGCTTGGAGCGTCTGGCGATGGGAAAAAAAGACGCCAGCGGTGACGGTGCCGCAGGTGCGGGAGATCTTCTCGCGGCTATTGCGTCATCCGCCTCCCGGTCCGCAGCAGATCGCCCGAGAGGTCAGCACTGTGCTGGCTCGCAACGAACAAGCGAGAATCTACCACTGGCACGCCCGCACAGGTCAGTTCCCGCCACGGCTTCATCCCGGCGGTTCAGGATAAATCGGTTACAGTAGAAGTACTGCAAAGGCGTAACATCTTGTTTTCTCAGCAAGCATTCTCAATGATGATGCCGTAAGTACCGCGCACAGAAGGACTTGTGTTGCACGCAGAGATGCGGGGACGCAGAGTCCGCAATGCGTCTTCATCCTGTCTCTCTCTGCGTCTCAGCATCTGTGCGTGAGATGGATTTGGCTGCGGCTGAGCGAAGCCGCGCCAAGACCTTTGCCGTTGACTATCATTCTTGCACGATTCTCCGTAGTCCTTGTGCAGCAAGAGGTTACATGTCTCGGCCTGGACCGTTTTTCTCTTGACAGATTTCTGCTGTTCGTTTACTATATACGCAATATTGCATCGTGCGATAGATCGGCCGCCGGCTTGTAGCCGGGGGTCGATGACAAGCGAGACCCGCGTGGGTTGGGAACCCACCCTGCGACCCAGACCACAGTTGAACGGCAAGATGGGCAATTCGGAGAAAGTGTCAAGTAGGGGCCCTTCCCTTCCGACTTCACACTCCCCCGAAACCGCCTTTGCGGCGTCAGCAGGGCCTGTCGTGCGAAACAAAGCCAATTGGGAGGAAGTGTCAAGTTTGAAGTTTCAAGTGTCAAGTGGGAGGGGCCTATCATGCAAAACAAAGCCAATTCGGAGGAGGGGTAAATGGAAGGTAATTGCCGTTCGGGAAAGGGGTTATGAGAGAACACATGGATTGTGCCTGTGCGAAAGACAAAGCCAATTTGTCCTGCTGGGCGGATGGCGGGCCCAGTCCACCCGACAAGAGCGATTGTGCAAAACAAAGCCAATTTTTGTTGACGATGCGGGCGGGCGGCCTATGATAGTGGGCACTTTCGTTTGCACGGAACGACGGAGGCCCGCTCCCGGGAGTGCCAGGGTATCCAAAGCCGGTAATGGGCCGTTCGGCGTGATGGATTTTAGGACTTTAGGAACTGTCAGGAAGGGCCATAGGAGATGGTGCACGAATCGCGTTCTCAGAACCCACACTGTGATATGTCAACACATCTGTTCACGAGCGAATCGGTGACAATGGGCCACCCGGACAAGGTGGCGGATCGGATTTCGGATTCGATTCTCGATGCGATGCTCGCGCAGGACCCGCTGAGCCGAGTGGCGTGCGAGACGCTGGTCAAGTGCGATATGGCTGTGATTGCCGGCGAGATCACAACCAACGCCGTGGTGAATATCCCTGAGGTGGCACGGCAGACCATCCGGGACATCGGCTATGACGACCCGGAGCTGGGTTTCCACTATGACAACTGTGCCGTGCTGGTCGCGGTGAGCAAGCAGAGCCCGGACATCTCGCAGGGCGTCACCGAGGGCCAGGGTTTGCACAAGGAGATGGGCGCGGGCGACCAGGGCCTGATGTTCGGCTTTGCCTGCCGGGAGACGCCGGAATTGATGCCGATGCCGATCCAGTTAGCCCACAAGCTGACGACCCGACTGGAGAAGATGCGCCAGACGAAGAAGCTGCCCTGGCTGCGGCCCGACGGCAAGAGCCAGGTGACGGTTGAATATGAGAACGGCATGCCCAAGCGGATCCACACCGTGCTCGTCGCCGCTCAGCACGCACCGCACATCAAGCACCGCGACCTGCGCAACGCGATCATCGAGCAGGTCGTGCTGCCGGTGATGCCGAAGCGGCTGCTCGATAAGGACACGAAGTTCCACGTCAACCCGACGGGCCGGTTCGAGCTGGGCGGGCCGAAGGCCGACTGCGGCCTCACCGGGCGCAAGATCATCGTCGATACCTACGGGGGACGCGGTCGTCACGGCGGCGGCTGCTTCAGCGGCAAGGACCCAACCAAGGTCGATCGCACGGCCAGCTATATGGCCCGGTACATCGCCAAGAACGTGGTGGCGGCGGGACTGGCCGATTGCTGCGAGGTCCAGGTCTCCTACGCCATCGGCGTGGCCCAGCCGATCTCCGTCTTCGTGGACACCGGCGGGACGGCCCGAATCAGCGAACGCCGCATCAGCCAGATCGTCTGCGACTTGTTCCCGCTGGCCCCCAAGGGGATGATCCAGCATCTGAATCTTCAGCGGCCCATCTTCGCCGAGACCGCTTCCGGCGGCCACTTCGGCCGAGAACTGCCCAATTTCACCTGGGAAAAGACCGACATGGTCGATGCCCTGCAAAAAGCCGCCGGCATCAAAACCCGCTAAGTAATAGCGTTTTTCATACGGTTCATCTTATCGAAAAGCCCGGCCCAGCGCCGGGCTTTTTCATTTTTCCTGTAAGCGGCGGCTGTGGTCGGGGTCTAATATGGCAGCCATGGCGAAGATAACCGAGGAGCAGGCCCTGGTGGAGCGGTTTCGCCGGGGAGATGATTCTGCGTTCGACAGGATCGTGGAGCGGCATTCGGCCGAGGTCGCGGCCCTGGCGAACCGTCTGCTCGGCTGGCCGGGGGACGTGGACGATGTCGTGCAGGATGTCTTCGTCGCGGCGTTCGTGCACTTGAAGAAGTTTCGCGGCGAGTGCCGGCTGCGAACGTGGCTGTTCACGATCACGGTCAACAAGTGCCGCAGCCACCGGCTCCGCCGGCGACGGCGCCTGCGGGTCAGGCGGCTCGACGACGTTGAGGTGACGGCCGGCCACGACCAGACGGCGGAGCGGCCCGCGATGGACGAGGAGACGTCCGTCAGGATTCGCGGTGCCGTGCAGGCCCTGCCGCGAAAGTACCGCGAGGTGGTCGTCCTGCGATACCTGCAGGGGCTTGAGCCGGGCGAAGTCGGCGAGCTTCTCGGGATTCGAGTCAACGCCGTGCAGGTTCGGCTGAACCGGGCCAAGAAACGGCTCAAAGAGCAGTTGGGTAATCTGCTCGAGGAGAAATCGTGAGCGAAGAGCAGATCAGAACGTTGCTTCAGCGGGCGGACGCGGCCGCGGACGCACCTGCGTTCGGCCCCGTGAGCACCGGCAGGATTCGGCAGCGGATTCATCGAAGATGGTTCATGAGGTCGGCGGCATTGATGACCGTTGCGGCTGTCACAACTGTTGCAGCGACCCTGTGGACCATTTGTATGCGAGTAGAGAAGTCTCCACCGGAGCCCCCGGCAATCGCCTCGCTGGAGACGCAGATCGAACAATTGCGGGCACAGACCGATGCCACGCTGAGACTGGTGCAGGAGGTCCTGGAGAAGGACCGACAGGAGCGGCATCTGGCGTCGTTAGAGGCGGAGTTGGCGAGCATCCCTGACCCAAAGTTTGAAATCGAGCGGCAGGTGGACAAGACGGCCTTCATCCTCGTCTACCAGGCGGACAAGCTGTACAAGGAGTTGAGCCAGACCGAATCGGCCGTCGCGGCGTACAAGGAAGTCATCCAGCTCTTCCCAGAGAACCGCTGGGCCGATGTCGCGAGGGAGCGATTATCCCAGATCGAACGACGGCAGATCAACAACTCTGATAAAGGAGAAGCCAAATGCAAACCGCAAAGCGCGTAATGATCCTCCTGGCCGTGGCTCTGACCGGCGTCCCAGCAATGGCCATGCAGACCGGACAGGACAACTCGGCAAAATCCCAGCAGCCGGCCCAACGCAGATTCTCCGGCACGCGATCCGCAAGTTGCATTGTGCGGATCACGGTCGACCCCGTGATTGTCCCGTTGGACCCGGCGACGGTCCAAGGCCTGCTGTACAGTTCCGGCGTGGCGGGGGCGGCGGTTCGCGAGGTGATGCAGCGCGATTCCATTGACAATCCCTGGGAAGAACTCATCGAGATGGAATGGCTGAACGAGTCTTCGCCCTGGCCATCGCCCACAGCCGGGTACTTCAGGGAGAGCGACCTGTATAGTGACGACATGATGCGAGAGATGCGAGAGATGCGACAGATTTACGCCCGAGAGTACGCGGCCCAGGATGAGGAGGGCGCTGCATATGATAAGGAAATGCAGTCGCAACTCGAGAGTATCTACAGTGCAGAGTACATGAAACAAACGGGCAATAAGGACACAAAAAGCCGGGACAGGCAAAATCAGCCCGCTGGTGGGTCCGCCGACAGTACGAGCCGCTATGATATACGGCCCAAGAGAAACCCACCGAACCCACCGTCGCCGTCCCGGTCCACCCCCGTTGCTACGGAGAGCGCAACGATCAGACTGTCCGTTCGTCTGGCCGACGGCGTGCCGGCGGCGGATGAATTCCTGGCGGCGGTTGTCGAGAACCTGCGAGGGACCCTCCTGCTTGCCTACAGCAGTTGCCTTGCTGACCTTCGCGACATGCTCGAAGAAACCCGGCGCGAGCACAGCGCAGTCGTGGAGATGCCGGAAGGGGGAACGGATCCCGCAACATTAGTAATTAAGGAACAGCTCAGTAGCATTGTCGACCTCTCCGTCTTGACTCCCGAGACGCCGATTGCAGAGGCCGTCGAGATCCTGAAGAGGTCGGTGGAACCGCCGTTGAATATCGTGGTCCTGTGGAACGACCTGATGGCTTTCGTGTCTGTCGAGCCTTCGACGCCGATCAACATCAACGGGATGCCGCACATGAGACTGGGGACAGCCCTGGATCTTCTGGTGAGAGGTTTTCCTGCGAGCAGTACCAAGCCGATGTGGAGAATCAAGGGCGATGTGATTGTCATCGGGACAGTCATGACCCTTGGCGAATCCAATGAGTCGGCGGGACAGCTAAACGTCGAGACCGATGTTCGTATCCTGGCCGCTCAGAGGAACGGCCTGGCGAACAAATTGCAGGACCTGGAGTTGACTCTGGCCGGCCAGGAGGCGCGACGCAGGGCCATTACGGAGCAGATCATGCAAACAGAACGCGATACGGAGAGGAAACTGGCACAGGACCAGGTGACCAGCGAATTCGAGAACCTCGTTCAGCTCAGTGCGGAGAATCTTTCGAATCTCCGCAAGCAAGCGGATGCCGGCCGCGCGTCCGGGGCGAACTTGGCCCAGGCAACCGAGAACCTCACCAGGGCGAGAATTGAGCTGGCCAAGCGGCGGGAGGAATTGAGCAAGCAGGTTGGAGGCGGACAATTGGAGCAGCTCACAGGCGAGATGTGTCGCATCGCGATTGACAGAGCCGAGAGAGAAGCCCAGCGTGACATCCTCGGCAAACAGCTTGCCCAGGTGCAGCAACAATTGGCGCAGGCGTCCCGATTTGACCCGGAGGCGGCGAGGACGCGTATGGCGAGAGAAGGGCTCGACATTCTGGCACGGCGCATCGCCGAGTTGCAGATGCGCGTGGCCAATCTCCAGCCGCCGATGGTTACCACGATCGGGGCGAATTGACCCGGGCCCGCACCTTGTCGCTGATCAGCTCGCGCAAGACATCCGAGGCGATCCACCGAGCGGCCTTCGAATCAATCTGTCGGATGCGTTCAGCGGTTTGAATGGCCAGTGTGTTCAACCGGCGGTTGCGCTTGCCGATCTGGCGCAGGGCCCAGTTCACGGCTTTCTTGACGAAGTTGCGGTCGTCGGTGGCGTGCTTCACGACCAGAGGAAGGAACTGCTCAAATCGCTCATCGGGGGCCTTCTTGTCGTGGACGGCCAGGGTCGCCATGAGGACGAAGCCGGCTCTCTTGACGTACTCCTGCGGCCGCTCCGTCCACTCGGCGGCCTTGGCCCAGGCATACACGGTCTTGTCGAAGAGGCAGCTACAGGCCGCGTCACACACGGCCCACGAATCGAAATCTCCGGCCCAGCGCTCCATTTGTGACGGCGTCACTCTCGCGGGATCGTCGATGAGGGCGGCGAGGATACGCGCATCGTGAACGCCCGTCCGCCAGAGTTGAACTGCGAGTCTATGATCCTTCCCAATCTCCCCGGCGAGTCGGCGGAGGTCGGGCGCCGAGACGCCCCAAACGTCGGACACGTGGATGCCGAACCGGGCCATCCCCTTCGCCGCCTGCGGCGTACCCAGTGCCCTGAGCCTGCCCAAGATGTCATCCAGTTGTATTCGTCCATCGTTTGGCACAATTCGCCCCGAAGAGGTCTGTGTCCTCTTTCCGCCCGTCTTATACTGCGCCACGGCCGCGTCGGCAATACACCACTCGATCTGGTACGCATGGAGTCCCCGGTAACGGCCTTGCAGCGTCGGCTCGACGTTCGGGTACTATATCACCACCGTCCACGCAAGTGGTATGGCCGCGTCTCGCAGACCGGCTGCCGCTGTTCATATGGCTTGGTACGTGTTTCTGAAGAAGTACATAGACCCCAACTGCAGTTCCGAATCCTTCCTTATGCCACATCAATCCCGTGACAACAATCATGATTTCACTGCCGGATCGATGTCACCGAGGGAGGGTCCCAGCCTACGGACTCGGCAGCAGCTTTCTCACTTCCGCCAGCAGCGCATCAGGCGAGACCGGCTTGTCGAGAAACGCATCGACCGGCAACCACACCGGATCCCCTGCAGAGGACTTCATCTCAATGCCCGTTTTCTCTTGGATGGACGTCAACATCAGGATGGGCGTATTCTTGAACCGGGGATCGCCCTTGAGGTCTCTCGACATCTCGAAACCGTCTTGCCATTCCTCGATCATCGCGTCGAGGATGATCAGGTCGGGCTGCTCCGTCCTGATCTTCTCCATCCCTTCCGATCTGGTGGTCGCCGTCAGCATATCATAGCCGGCATGCTCAAAAACCACCTTCAGCGACCCAGAAAGATCAACATCATCGTCCACGATCAGTATCTTCTGTTTCTTCATGTGTTCACCTCACAAGAATCCGGGATGCGGATACGGCTACGTCGTCAGCCAATTGGCGGAGACTGTCCTTGAAATCCGAATCGACAATGGAGTGAAGCTTCCGTTTGGCCCGGTTGACATGAGACGTTATCAAGTCCGCAATTCTCGCGGGCGCGTGCGACGAATGAAACGCCTCACTGATACGGGCCAGTTCCAGGCCGCTGAGCGGGCGCCGACTCAGTTGCCGTGGTTCCTTACTATGCTGGCAGCAGTACGAGATCGCATATAGGAGAGGTAGAGTCACGTCACCGGCCAGTAGATCCTGCCCCGGCATCTTCCCAAGTCCTCCCTCGTCACCCAGCAAGTCCTTGCAGTCATCGAGCATCTGAAACGCAACGCCGAAGTGGAGTCCGAACTCCTGAAGCACCTTACATACCCCTGGCTCGCTGGCGGTCGTGGCGGCCCCCGCGCCACAACTGGCACCGAAGAACGCGGCAGTCTTCTTCTCCATCATGGCCAGACAGTGACGCTCGGACAGCTTGAAATCGTGTCGGTCGACCACCTGCTGAATCTCCCCATCGCACATCTCGCACAGTTGTGAACCCAGGATCGCAAAGAGGCGAGGATCCGCACAGTCCGCCACGAGTCGAAAGGCGCTCGCACACAGATAATCACCGACCGCTACGGACGTCCGCTTGCCCCATTTGACGTGGATACTGGAACGGTGATGGCGAACCGCCGCGCCGTCGATCAGATCATCATGGACGAGCGACGCCATGTGAATGATCTCGACGGCCGCCGCCACGTCCATGGAAGAACGTCTCGCCTCGGATGGACGATTCGATTTCCCGCCGGCCGCTCCTGCCGAGAGGAGCACGAGAGCCGGTCTGATCCGTTTGCCGGGCGATTCCAGGAGAAAGTCGATAATCTCGCGCACCGATGGATCTTGCACGTCGGTGAGAGTCGCGGTCAGACGCTCCTGTGCCGCCTGCAAATCTCGAGAGATGGGACGGAAGATTCGCGTAAGGCTTGGCCCGGTCCCCTCCTGCGGGCGGATGTCTTTTCCAAAGCAGTCCGTCATACATCCCTCAAGTAGCAGCATCGCCGCGCGAATTTCATCTTCCGCATCTGCTGAGCCTTGACCGCCTACTTTTGCGCTTTGCAGCGCGGTTAGATTCCTCTCACGACGACGATCGTTCCCTTTGTGAATCCGGCAGCGCCCGCGGGGACATGGATCATGCCGTTGGCTTTGCACATCGTGTGGATGCCCATCGACCTGCACCCTTCAATTGGATGGACTCGGCCATCCTCGGCCATGACGACTGGGAGCCACACGTCCTTGTCGGCCTTCCGTCTCGTCACGGTCTCGGCGAGCTCTCCGCGTGAGAGGGGGGGTCTGAACCTGTGTCCCACCATCGCATAAAGGAATGGTTTCACTATGAGCTCGAACATGATGAAGTTTGAGACGGGATTGCCGGACAGGCCAAAACCGAACGTACTGTCCGAGACGCCCAGGACGATCGGTCGCCCGGAGTTGGTGCACACTCCATCAAATATCAGATCAACAAGGTTCTCTTGAAGGATGTTGCGGACGAAATCGCAATCCCCTTTTGATATCCCGCCGGACAGGATCACGACGTCGTTCTCGGCCATTGCCTCTTGCAGGGCCGTTTCTATTGTCTGTTTGTCGTCGTTCACCAAGCCGTAGTTCCGAGGCACGGCTGAAGCCCCCAGAACCATGGCAGACAACTGGAAACTGTTGCTGTTGCGGATCTGGCAGGGCCCAGGTTTACGGTCAGGGGCGACCAATTCACTGCCGGTGGCGATCACGCCGACTGTGGGTCGCCGTGATACCAGTGGCCGGGAGCAGCCGACACCGGCCAGAACGGCGATATGTTGGGCCTCAATGATCTCGCCTGCATGGAGAACAGTCTCTCCGGCCGCACCGTAAGCCCCTCGGGCGCAGATGTGGTCCTCCAGACTGCTCGAAGTACACCGAATACGCGCCTCGCTCAGGTGTTCGACATGCTCGAGCATCACCACGCAATCGGCCTCCTGCGGAATCGCCGCCCCCGTCATGACCTTCGCGCACTCGTTGGGTCCAAGGGATCTCCGTGGGGGGACCCCCGCGGCGATCGTCTCCACCACTTCAAGGTCATTGTTGAGATCGGCTCGGCGGCAGGCGAAGCCGTCCCTGGTCGATTGGCGGAACGGGGGCATGTCGATATCCGAGGCGACATCTTCCGCCAGAACACGATGAAAGGCATCGAGCAGATCGACGCACTCGGTGCCGACCCGGTGGTTGGATGCCAGGCTCGTGACTGTTGTCAGAGCGTCCTGAAGCTCAAACATCGGTCCCACTCCGGAATCGCTCGTAGTCGGCCATCGTGTTCAGGTTGGCGAACCAGCCTGCATCACCCAGCTCAATGCGTCGCACCCTGCACAGACGGCAGATGTCGGTGAACCGGCGAGCCCCGGATTCGAGCGCTGCCGCCATACGCCGGCGAATGCTCCTGCGGTATACGGCAAACAAGGGCTGCTCTCTTCCGTCCTGGGTTACCGGAATGACGATGTCCACTCCCTCGGCTTCGGCGAGCATTCGTCTGACGACAGGCAGTCGGATCCGCGGAACGTCACAGCCCACGACCAGATTGAGTTCGCTGTCCGAGGCTTCCAGGGCCGAGACAACCGCCATCAGAGGCCCCTTGTCGGGTATCCTGTCGGGAACCACGTCCAAACCCAGGAAAGAGAACTTCTCCGTGTCGTTGGCGCTGATGAGCACCCTGGTAAACGTGCCGTGGAGCTGCCGGCAGATGTGCCCTATCATCGGTTGGCCGCCAATCAGGAGCATATTTTTATCTGTGCCCATCCGCCGGCTGCGCCCTCCTGCCAGCACGAGGGCGGTTGCATCCTCCGTTAGCAGCCACCGGGTCCCCGCGAGCTGAAGTCGGTTGAGATCGAGATCGAAGCTCTCCCCGTCAGAGAGCACGATTCTGTCGGCATGCGGTCTCACCTGTTGTGCAGAAGGCTTCCAGGGCTTGTGATCCGTGCGATCGACAATGAGAAACAGCCCTGGTTCCACCACTTGCCGTAGCGAGTTCGATTCACAGATCAGAACAGTGTCACGGCCCACCGTTTCGAGCAGGGCGGTCAAGCCTTGGCACAGGTGCGTACGCATGACGCGGAGCCAGTATGCCTTGTCAGCGCCGGCCGTCAGCAACCTCCCGGTGTCTTTCCTGGAATGACGATCCGTTTCTTCCGTTATCCTGTACTCCGCATCCATTGAGGAGCAGACACCGCAGCCCCGCCCCCCTCGGGGACAGGACTGCTCCTTGGATGCTGTCGCGGTCACTTTGAGGCCGACGATCCGGCGGCCGCTGCCAAGCCTTCGGAGCAGCGCGCACGCCAGCTCGGTCTTACCGACATTGGACCCCGAGGAGCCGATCAGCAGCATGTTCTCCAGGCGAATCATCCTGTCCCTCGTTCGGCCCGGTTATCCCTCAGCAGACAGAGGACCTCGTGAACAGACTCAGGGGCAGTGGCGTCGAGGACTCTGCTGGGGACATCTGCATATGCCTTCCGGACCGCACCGGCCAACTCCTGGCGAACGACGATGACAAGGGGCATCCTGCCGGCATCCACCAGCGAATCCACCGCTGGGCGCCAGCCCCCGGACGCCAGCTCCAGCGGCCCGAACTCATCCACGATAACAAGGTCCGCCCCTTCGGTCGCGGCCACGTCAAGTGCATGGTTGCCAAGTTTCAGTCCTTCTTCAACGAAATGGAACGGCCCGACGTCGCCCGGATTCTCTCGGCGCACGGCCAGTGGGGACCGGGCTTCGCTTCGCAGATCCAGCGCATCGAATCCGACCAGATGTCCATCCCGATAGACCGAAGGCGCCAGAAGTCCGGCAACACGGAAACCGTATTGCTTCGTGGTCCGGGCAAGTTTCGCAGCGCCGGTGGTCTTGCCGCCATGTTTCGGCCCCGTCCACAGGAAAAGCGCCATGCGGGACGTTCGACAGGGATCAAGAGTACAGCCACTACTCATCCGGAAGACCTATCAGACAGAAGGGTAGCTCGACAGGCACGTGACTACCGCAAACGCCCATAACCCCATGGTCAAGGCCGAGATGCCGCCAGGGATTGGGGATCGGAGGAGCCCGAAGGGCATCGCGGAATACGACTTCAGTTTCTCGCCCAGCCGGGCGCTCAGAGGGACGACGCACGCGCAGACCAGGGCAGCCATGCTACCCTCGATGAAGATGTGCCGAAGGACTTTGACGAGTCCACCCAGTACCCAGTGGTCGTACCGGAACAGGTAGGTGATCATCACGGCAAACGCCGCATAGCTGAGATAAGTTGCTGCGGCTGCAGCAAGGGACTTCAGTCTGACCTTCAGCACGTCAAACATGAGGTCGTAACTGGCCCCGGTAATGAGAATTCCCAGCAAATGACACCCGAAGAACGGCGAGTTCAAGAACTTGTAGAGCATGGCACAGGCAGCGACAAGCGTGGCGGTACCCCTCTGCGGGAAATACGATCTCGCAATGGTCAGGACCGCCAGACCTACGGCTGTCAGCAGCACCGACGCATAGGGCGTCTGCGAGGCGTAGAGCGCGCCCCCCAGCACCGCTTCTGATATGCCCCACACGCCACCAAAGAACAGCACTCCCAGAATGTACTCTCTTTTCACGTTCGGTCTCCTTCAGATATCAAGATCGTCACCATCTACGATACCATCGCCGTTCACGTCGGCCTGTTGCCACGCCGCATTGAACAGATCGAGATCGGTCGAATCCACTTTTCCATCCTGGTTCAGATCGCCCACCGGGGGCGAAGACGGCACGAGCAATTGCTCGGTGAAGAGCTTGTAATCCCAGAGATCGACGTCGCCGTCCTGGTCGAGATCCGCCGAGCAAAGCCCCACGAGGCCCTTCTCGCTCAACGTCAGGAGTTGATAGTAATCGAAACCCTCTCCCAGGTTCGTGTATTGCTCGAGCACGCCAGTCACTGCTCGAAAGCGCCGGCCCATCTCGATCCCCGGCACGTACAGATCGGGTTTTTGCCGGTCCTGGTTCGCATAGTCGCTCGCCCAGCAAAGGGCGCCTGTGTCGTTCGGCTCGCGGAATGACTGGAGCTCATAATTGTCCCGTGCCTTGCCCAAGTCCTGCCCGACCACCACCACGTCTCGAATCTGCAGAAGCATGGACTCGAGCCTCTCCGCCTGGTGATCCGCCACGACCCACGCATCTTCCAGGAGCAGGTACTCGGGCGCTTCGATTTCATTGACGTCCACGACGAGCGGCCGGGGGAGGGTATGGCCGGTGCTCACGATCCTGAGCACCGGCTGGGAACCGTCGGGATTCTCGTCCCAATATTGCAGGAACGTCGTCCCGCGATACTCCTCGACAAAAGTCTGCTCGATCTCGATCCAGTCCCCAACGTTCACGCTCGCGAAGGCGTCACTGACCCAACCCTTGACCTGAATGGCGCCCCAGCCGTCGAGGGCATTGGGGTCCTGCAGAAATAGACGCGGGCGTCCGCCGGCCACTTTGGCGACCACCATGCCCCCGGAACAATCGATGACCTGCCCGTTATAGAGACTGGCGCCATCGGCGGACTCCGTGTACTGAATCTGACGGATGGTCAGAAGGCCACCCTGGGCGATACACGGAAGCACACACCCGACACAAACGATAGAGATGCCCATCATCACACGCCCCCTGCCGTCACGCACCATCGCTCCAATCCTCCAAATCGTAAAAGGTTAATCATAAATCCTCAGTATGGATACCAGTCCGGATCGTCCCGTGGCGGTGCCTCAAAATCGGGAGTCGCCGGCCACTCGGCTTTCCAGACCGTTTGTTTCCACGCGACATGGTAGTCGCAGTAAAGAATGAAGCCACCGAGCGTTCCTCCGGGCTTGGCGTGGTGGGCGCTGAAGGCCTTGGGGTAACTCCCACAGTGGCCGCCCGCCGAACGGTTGAGTTCGGTGCCGCCATATCCCTTGGCGGGGTCCAGCAACTGATCGAAGAGCAGGATCACGCGCCCGGGCGTTCGGATCCGCGCCGTATCCAGGAAACTGGGCATGTCGTTGCCGCCCGGCTGACCATAGGGGGCCCAGCAGTTGGCGTCCAGCTCCAGACAGGAATTCATGGCATACGAGAAGAATCCGTTTCGCAGCGGTTTGTACGAATACAGCGACTCGGGTGCCAGACGCGCAGAGGGACATTGAAAGACGGTCTTGACGCCCGGATAGGCGCCCCGGCCATGCTCACGCCATGGTTTCTCCTCCATCAGAGGGGCAAGGACATCCACCCATCCGAACCAGTAGTCGGCTCTCCCTTCGGGAGTAAACGGTTCTTCATCCCCGCACCGGTCCCTGCCGTCGGCGTGGGGATAGTACTCCGAGTTCTCTGCGGCATACGCGGCGAAGCTCAAACCCCACTGGTGTAGCCGGTTCTGACAGACGGCCTGCCTCGCAAGAGACCTGGCACGGCCCATTCCCGGCAGGGTAAGGGCCATGAGCAGGGCCACGATCGAGGTCACGACCAAAACCTCGATGAGACTGAAGCCTCGCAGGCGGGACCAGCAGACTTCTGTCGAGGGTGTCCTCATCTATCCAACCACAGTTTGACTCTTGGCTTGAGCTTGTCCACCGCCGTCATGTGTCCCTCTACGAGAAGCAACCCAACTGGCAACTGCCCAGATGGACGTTCTCCTGATCGCAGATGCGGCCGATCCGTATCGGCTCCACACCCATTTCGACCGCGAGGCTCAGGGCCTGGGCGCACGTCAAAGTCCGGCGACCGTCCACCTCTTTCGACCGGTCGAGGACGACCTGGGTCAACTCTTCATGTGACTTCATCAATACTCCTTCATCATTTCGCTCACGTTATGTCGAGCCCGACATAACGATCTCCCCAACCAACAGCATCCGGCTTGTGGCGAATTCGACGGCGCGTGTGCACGGCCTTTACATCTTGAGCAGCATCTTGTAGGACTTCAATACGTCTTGCGCCCTATCGTGCGTCATCTCCGGGATGCCCAACAAAACTTCCATCCGCTCCCCGTCGGTCATCAGGACCATCTTCTGCAGAAGATCCTTCGTCAGGTATTGGCCGTAGTCAAAGATCATCAGAGAGGCCTGAATCTTTTCAATCTCACTTTCGGGGACACTGTAACTCCGCACATGCCGCATCAGCAGCACCGACCGGTGCTCCCCGTCGAGAGGCATACCGGCAAATCTTCTTTCGGTATGACAGCGGGTGCATTGTCCCTGAGAAGCCAATTCGATCGAAGGCGCCGTCAAAGCGATCAGGTCGGATTTGGTCGCCACCGCTCCCAGCGTCTCCACTCTCTGGTTCAAAGCGAAGACCATGTTGCAGACAAACACCACCAGAACCGTGTTAACCACCAGAAGGCCACTGATCATCACTTTCAAGAATGTGCCGCTCATAGTCTATCACTCTCTGAACTCAGGTGATCTTCCATTCCTCACGTTCGATCAGGCGTTTTTCTAGCTCACCGTTTTTTCATAAACCGGGAAGTTGCGTACGATATAGCGGAAGGCCAGCAATGCGCCTGAGACCACGCCCAGCGAAATCAAATACTCCGACACGGCGGGGCTGTAACTCTGCCATGTATGAGCCTGGATGCCAATGACGCTGACGTTGAGCCGATGGATGAATACCCCGGCCACCGTAAGAAGGCTGCCCCAGAACAGACCCCTTTCCGTATGGGCGACCTCCGGCGTGGCAAGAAGCGCCAACGGCAGAGCCGATCCGATGGCCAGCTCCGCCCAGAACATGACCGCCTGCGGACTCAACGTAAAGGCGGTGAAAACCGCTCCGCGGACGGCCACGTCCACGACCCGCACTACGAGATAGATCGAGATCAGGATCGGGATCGCCTTGGCCAGGCCCGACAAAAGCTCCAACTCGGGCTCCCGGCGAAAGAGCCGGGCGCTGACGATCCCCTCGAAGACCACCATCGCCGGACCCACCATGATCGCTGAGAGCAGAAACTCGATCGGCAGCAGGGGCGTATGCCACAACGCATTGAGCTTGTGCGGCACGATCAAGAACAGGGAACCCAGACTTGATTGGTGCAGGCAGCTTAACAATACCCCGGCCATGATCAGCAGGATGGGCACCGGCCGGCTGCGCGGGACCGCGCCAATCGTTTGCAGCAGTTCAAAAAGCACCGTGATGACAAAGATCGCCGCGGCCCAGCGGGGACTGCTCGTCATGGCATAGGTGAACAACGTGATCAAGACGATGACCACCATCGGGGTGAATCTCTCCCACAACCGCATCAGGTCCTGCCGCTTGAATCTCTCAAGAACACTGGGAAGGAACTCGAATATGAGGATGGTCGAGTAGGTCGCGACACACCAGCCGACCTCGAACATCACGCTTTCGTGCTGCCAGTTCCAAGGCAGAAACATCCGCCACATTACGATCCCCCGACCCAGGTCGATGAACAAGGCGATCACGAAGAAGATGTATCCTAAGAGCGCCGTGAGAATCGCCGGTCGGGCGAGGGGGTGATATTTCTTGTTGCCCCAGATGTAGATGGCTGCCGTCAGGGTGAAACCGCCGGCCGCCAGAGCAATCCCGGTAAGAATATCGAAGCCGATCCAGAGACCCCACGGGTAGGAATCGTTGAGGTTGGTGGTGGAGCCCAGTCCAAAGATAAATCGTTTGACGGTCAGGACCGCCCCGATAATGAGCAGGACCCACAGCACAAATTGACCCAACAACCGGGGTTTTCCTTTTGCAATGAAGGTATCATTCATGGCCGCTACCCTCACTTTCCTTGGTCTCGGATTCGATCTTTCTTCGCCTGGCGCTATACACGCCGATCATGCCCAGCGACAGGCCGACAATGACATACGGCGGCGCCTTCATGGCTCGACTGGTGTTGACCGCCAAGGGTTCGGTGGGCAGATTCGTCGGATAGTGCAACTGTTCGAACGGCACGCTCGACACGTGCAAGACGCACGTGCCACCCACCTCGCGCTCCCCATAGATGTGTTGATAGTATTTGCCGGGGTTCTCGGCGAGCCGCCGGTGCGCTTCAGCCAGCAACTCCTCCCTTTCACCCCAGACGATCGCATCGGTCGGGCACGCCTTGGAGCAGGCCGGCTCCGTGAAGCCCTCTTTGCCCTGGGCGAGCCGATCGAAGCACATCGTACATTTGCGAATTTGGGGCCAGGCCTTGTCCCATTCGAACTTGGGGATATGGAACGGACACGCCAGCATGCAGTAGCGACAGCCGATACAGCGCTCCGTGTGCCAGATGACCGGACCTTCTTTCGTCTTTTCCAACGCCTGGACCGGACACGACACGACGCAGGCCGGCCATTTGTTCCGATCCTCGGCGTCGAGACCACAGTGCATGCACTGCTGCTTGCCGAACACCCACTGGAGACGGCCGCCCAGTTCGACTTCATTGTACGTCAGTAGTGTCCAGGTTTTGGCTGACAGATCGCGGGGATTCTGATACCCCCGATGGGCAAACTCCGCGGCCGTTTCCCTCTGGGCGGGAAGAAAACTGGTCTCCTCGCCTTCCAGGCCGTTCCATTGCTTGCAGGTGACCTGACAGCCCCGACAACCAAGGCAACGGGTCGAATCGATCAGCATTGCTTTCATGGAATAGGTCTCCTTCCTGGTCACGCTTTCATCACATCACACAGGAACGCTTTATATTCCGGGATCGTGGTGTTGGCGTCGCCGATATGGGAAGTCAGGACGTTGGCGCTGCCTTCGATGTCCTCTCCCAATCGTTTGCGGCGATTCTCCGCATCCAGGCCGGCATAACCGAAATGCCAGGGAATGGCGATCTGATCGACGGTCTTATCGCCGCACCGGAAGGTCTGGAACCTTCCCGCCACCAAAGCCCACGCTTTCATCTCGCCCCGCTTGGTCTTGATAACTACCAGGTCACCGGTCTGGATGCCCTTGCGGCGGGCCAGGTGTTTACTGATTTGCACGAATGGATCCGGGAAGAGCTCCACCAGCCAGGGCAGGTTCCGCGTCATGGCGCCCGCCTGCCAGTGCTCGCATAAGCGGAAGGTGGTTGCCACGATGGGGAATTCCTCCGACGTTCCCCTTTCCTGGGGCCGCCAAACCGTCGCGACCGGATTGAAGTCCCATCCTTTTTCCTTATGGCGACCCAACAGTTGCTGTTTGCTGAGGGTAAGAGGACTCTCCCAGGGCTCGTAGTGCTCGGGGAAGGGACCATCCGTCGGACTGGTCGAAAATAGGGCGCCATGTCCGTCGGGCCTCATGATAAAGGAATATCTCGAGGCGCTATTCGGGGTGCCGTCAAGATTCTCCAGCGGCGGCCAAGGCCCGTCGGGAACGTCTCCCACCCATTGGCCGGCGTTCCAATCATATTTGATCACGTAGCGGTTGGGATCGTAGGGCCTGCCTTTGGCATCACAACTGGCCCGATTATAAAGGATGCGGCGATTCACCGGCCAACACCAGGCCCAGTTCGCGTGCAACCCGACCACCCGGCCCGCGCCGCACACGGCGTCGTATTCCGGCGTCGCCGGGTCCGGTTCGGCGATCCGTTTGGCCATACGATTGACCAGTTTTCTGCCGCTGTGTTCGACCACCTGGATGCCTTCTCGGAGCGTCTCAGGCTCATGTTCCAGTTCCACAAAACTGCCACAGTAAATCCAGCAGCCGCAGCAGGTGGTTCCGTCGGCCTGGAGATTGGCGAAGGTGGGGATCTGGGGGCCGGCCTGGCTATCGCTGATCCATTGATAACCGTTGATTTCCATGGCCACCTTCCGAATGTCTGGCTCCTCGTGTTTTGGATCTTGATGATCGTAGTTCCAGTGCAGATTCACAATCGGCTCCGGAAATACCCCACCCGCGGCGTACAGCTCTTTGAGCTTCTTCACCAACCGATCCAGGATGTAGGCATCGCTCCGGGAGTCGCCCAGCGGAGGAACCGCCTGGTAACGCCACTGGGTCCAGCGACCGGAGTTGGCGATGCTGCCCTCTTTTTCCACCGAACTGCAGGCTGGCAGCAGAAATACCTCAGTGTGGATGTTCTTGGGATCGACACCGGGCCGTTTCCAGAAACAGGCCGTCTCGGTCTCCCACAGGTCGGCCACCGCCAACCAGTCCAGCTTCTCCAGAGCCCGACGCTCCAGATTGGCATTGGGCCCTCCCACCGCCGGATTCTGGCCCAGAATCATGAACCCTTTGATGGTGCCGGCGTCCATCGCCTCAAACAAGCCGATATGCGAATAGTTGCCGCTGCGCTTGGGAAGATAATTGAAGCAGAAACCGCCCGCCCGGTCTTTGGTCGCATGATCGCCCCACCAGGCCTTCAGTAGGCTAACGATGTACTTCGGATAATTGCCCCACCAGTTGGCCGAGAGCGGGTCCTTGGTCGTCGGAGCACTGCTCTTGATATAAGCGTCCAAATCCGTATCGGCCGGCACCGGCGACTTCAAATAGCCCGGCAGAATGTGAAACAACAGGGCGTGATCGGTGGACCCTTGCACGTTGCTTTCGCCGCGGAGGGCGTTGATGCCGCCGCCGGCCACACCGACGTTGCCCAGGATCATCTGTAGAATGGCGTAGGTGCGGATATTTTGCGTGCCGCTGGTATGCTGCGTGGTGCCCATCGCATACAGCCAAGTACCCGACCGGGTGGGCAGGTACGTACTGGTGTAGATATCGCAGATGCGGCGATAATCCTCCGCCGGGGTGCCGGTGATGCTGCAGACGGTTTCGATATCGTACCGCGAAAAATGCTTTTTCAACAATTGGAGCACGCAGCGGGGATGTTGCAGCGTCTTGTCGCGTTTGGGGATGCCGTCCGCATCCAGTTCGTAACCCCAGGAAGCGATATCGTATGAACCGCCCCGGTTCTCCGGATGGGGCTGATACCCGCTGAACAAACCGGTCTCCGCGTCGAAATTGAAATCTTCTCTGATGATAAACGAAGCGTTGGTATGAGTGAGCAGGTAATCCTGCTGGACACGATTGTTTTGCAGGGCGTAGTTGATCATCCCGCCAACAAAGGCGATATCCGTGCCGCTGCGGAACTGGGCGTAATGATCCGAGAAGGAGCTGGTCCGGGTGTAACGGGGATCGGCCGAGAGGATAATGGCGCCCGCCTTCTTGCGAGTGCCACGTTTCACGGGCCGTCCGTCCGTCCACGGGATCCCCTCCTGAGCCCGCTGTATCCAGCGCGAGGCGATCGGATGGCAACTGGCGGTGTTGGAGCCCATCACCATCACCACGTCGGCGTTGACCATATCCACAAAATGGCTGGTCATGGCCCCGCGCCCGAACGACGCCGCCAACGCCGCCACCGTCGAGCTGTGGCAGACACGGGCCTGATGCTCCAGGTACGTCACGCCCAGCATCCGGGCAAACTTGGAATACAGGTGACACTCTTCGCTGTCCAGCGCTGCTCCACCCAGACAGGCCAGCCCGTTGGTCCGGTTGATCAGCTTCCCGTTTTCTTCCTTCTGGAAGGTTTCCTCCCGAGTTTTCTCGATCAATCCAGCGATGCGGGCTATAGCATCGTCCCAGGAGATCTCCTCCCAGTCCGTGGCCCCGGGCGCACGGTGCCTGACTTTGGTCAAACGCCGCGGGTTATTGGCCACCTGGTACAACGCCGCCCCTTTGCTGCACAGGGTGCCTTGGTTCACCGGATGTTCGGGGTCCCCTTCCGTATTCACCACTTTGCCGTCTCGAGCCGACACGACGAGACCGCACCCGCATCCGCAGTAGGGACATATCGTCATGGTTTCCACGGTGCGTTGCGTCTTGAATTCGGGCGGGGCAGCCTGGGCTCGCCGGGGTGTGCCCAGCAGAAAACCCAGCGACGCGCCGATTCCCGCACCGGTACCCGCCAAAAAACCTCGCCGCGTCATCTCCATCCTGATGACCTCCTTTCGCATGAGTCAAAATTGTCAATCCGAAAGAAAACTGCTGGATGACCTCTACTGGACCTCGTGGCTTTCACCAGTTCATCAATGCGCCGCGGCAGGCTGTTCACAACGAGCCAGCCACACCGGTTCGGCGATATAACCTTCTCTCAGAGCGATGGAATCAAGCGCGAAGGCCGAGAAATACTCCCGATCATAATCCCAATCGTCTTTGCCCGATTCCTCCGGACACACGCTCGTCTTGAGGTATCTTTTGCACTTGTCACAGACGTAGATGCGATAGGAAGCGAATTCATCAACGGTGAGATAACCCAGTCGATCCTGGGATTGGTTTTTGCAGAAAGGGCAACCGATTCGCGGAAAAGACCAAGCGGTACTACAGCAGCAGCACCAAAGCTGCCGATGTCCCGGCGAGCCGATCAACCTGCCCAAAACGGGGCTATGGCCGCAAACCGGACAATAGCCCTTTCGCCAGAAATCTGCCTGAGTTCCATCCCAAAGACGCTGGGCCGCTTGTTGGCGGAACGGACGAGCCAAGTATATCGAAAAGAACTGCAGGGCGTCGATATCGATGGATAACTGCCGGGCCCAAACCTGTAAGGCGCCCCAGTGATGCTGAAGGGTCGCCTCCAGCAACTCGGGTGCCGCCATATCTCCTGAGTGGTACCCTTGCTCGAGTTTCTCCCAGTCTTCGGTTTTCTCGGACAGATGTTGCCGAAATACACTCAAGAGTAAGCCAGACACTCTTTCAGCAGCAGCGTTTTTGATCTGAATATGCCCTGGATCCAGCAGGGGCTTGCCTTTCTTCAGCTTTTCTTGAACCGCATCGCTATTCCGCTCGATGGGAAAACAATCGGACAATTCTACATCGGAAACCGTCGCCCTGACGGTCCGTATCGCCTCAGATAGTCCACAGGCGGATTTCAGAACATCTTCTTGCTCCGTAGCTGACATATAGCCTTCTATCAACGCCGCTTTCAACAAATCTAGGTTGAATCAACCAGCTTTATTGCATCTTCCACGGTTACCTTCGGTTGCTTGGCAGATAATATGGCAGGCGAGCCAGATCTATGGCGATATCGATCGTGATCACCTTGACTCCCCGCGGAACGGCAATGCGGCGAGGGGAGAAGGTCAGGATGCCTTTGATGCCGGCCTTCACTATCGCGTCAGCAATATCCTGGGAGGCGGTTTCCGGCACGGCAATGATTCCCAGATGGAGGCCGCAGGTGTTCAGTGCACCCAGCGCGGCCATATCCTCAATAGAGACACCGGCCTGTCTTCGGCCAATCTTGCGCCGATCGATGTCGAAGGCTGCCACGATCTCGAACCCATACGTCCTGAACCCGGGATAAGCCAGAAGCGCCGATCCCAGATTGCCGACACCAACCAGGGCTGCCTTATGCCCCGCATCGAGGCGCAGGATATTGTTGACCCGGCTGACAAGACTGCTGAGATCGTAGCCCACCCCCGGTGTGTCAAAGTCGCCGAAGTAGGAGAAGTCCTTACGGATTTGCCAGGGCTCGACACCGATCAGATCGGCGAGCTTCTCGCTTGACGTGCTCTCGACCCCGCATCGGGAAAGGTGCAGTGCTCCCCGAAGGTAAACCGGCAGGCGCCGAACCGTCTCGTCTGGAATTTTCTGGTACCGCATAGGCTCAGTTCCGAGTGATTGTCATTACAGGACTTATGATGCGGGCCGAAGCGGAGCCGAAGCCGCGCCGTAGGCGAAACGAATCCGCTTGTGGCGCGCCTGTTGCGCGCTTCGTGGCTTGGGTTGGTCCATCTTGTCACAACTGTCGCGTGCAAGCGTGACTTAGAGTAAGGGCTGGCAACGTCTGGATGATCCAGGAGTGTTTGCCTGCAGAGTGGGTGCGAATCTGCTATAGTCCCACCGCCCGATCATAGATGCGGACATCATCGGTCAGGCCGGACCAGAAGCTGCCCGGTGCGAGCGTGTTGCCGGCCCCGGTGTACAACTGCCGGCCGACGCCACCAGTCTGGACTGCGTGTCGCTCCCGACCTCGACATCATTGGCATGGAGAGTACGCTTCGAACCATCCCAAACGAAACCTACGCGATGCCGCGTGCCATCCGTAATGACGGTTAGCCGTGAGGTCGGCGCCACAGCGATGCACCTGCGATAAAATCGCAAGTCGCCGAGTCGCGACTATTGTCACGGAACGAGGGTTCTCCCGTTGGATCGTTCCCGCCACATGCGAGTCGTATGCTCATGGTCCAATTCACTTCCAGGAGAGTCCCATCGACTAACGAGGCTCGGTTGCAGGGACCTTCAGGCGGATGGGCTGCTGATTACGAAGAACCTCCAACCTCGCTTTCCGCCCGGCAGGTATGTCGCGACAGGCCTGCACCAGGTCTTCGAGCGTATCAACCTGCTTGTCGCCGCATCGGAGAATCACATCGCCCTGCCGCAGACTGCTCCGGGCGGCCTCGCTCTGCTCCGGCACGTTGAGGACCACCACGCCAACTTCGCCGGGCAACCCGGCCGCAGACACTTCACCCTGGCCGATGACAGTCTTGACCTTTGCGCCGAGCCAGTCGGCGACGCGACCCTCGCGCATCGTCGCCGGCTCGGACGCACTCTTCAGGAACGCGGGAAGCTGCGGCGTGCGGGCCATCGCCTTGAGCGAAGGCTTTTGCACGCCGAACTGGTCCATGGGGAAGTTCCGGAAGCCGAGCTTCAATGCGGGCGATCCGTTCCGGACCCGGTAGTCCCCGTTCGCAGGGTCCATAAACATCGCATCGACCTCGATGGAGTTGGCGTCGAGGCCGCTCTGCTGCTGCAGGCCGGAGGCTGACACAGGCTGTGTTTGCCCAGGTCTGTGCAGCAGGTTCAAATCGCATTGCCTGCCCCAGGGCTTGTTGACGCGGATCGGCCAGTAAGGGCCAAAGACGATGTTGCGGCGGAACATGTCCTCGCTGTTGCCATACCAAACGTGGGGGTGGAAAGAGTTGTTCACGATGACATTGTTCTCGACCAGCCGATAGAATCCCTCCCGCAGTTTCAGACCGCCGTTGAGGCACAGGTTGTTGTAGATCTCATATCGGCTGGAGCCGTCGTCCAGATCGATGTCCCAGCCGTGATCGCATCGCCAGCGATTGTTGCGGAGGATATTGGGCTTGACGATGTCCAAGACCGGCAGGTCGCGATCTTCGCCAAGCGTGACCGTGTTCAGATCGATG
>Ga0315274_10002451_pt1 | contig 28012 bp, 29 predicted proteins | sample YL17G02_20_MG_FD_203700 | JGI IMG/M metagenome (GOLD analysis project Ga0315274, IMG submission 203700) | Sediment microbial communities from Yellowstone Lake, YNP, Wyoming, USA - YL17G02_20 | ecosystem: Environmental > Aquatic > Freshwater > Lake > Sediment | place: USA: Wyoming | collected...
CAGAAGCGGGTACCGGTTTGCCGTGGCGGAAGCGTACCGGCACTGGTACGATTTGGATGACCGCGAAGTTATTGCTGAACTCGGCTCGGTAGAGAACAGGTTTGGGTAACCGGTATGATAGTGTTTGTGACGATAAATGTTAGGGGAATCCCCTCCATCAGGGAAATCCGGTTGGTGGGGAAAATGGTTTAACCTCCGGATGCATGTACCGGCACATGTGAGAAACTTATGAACCGATCGCTTCTCCCACTCCTCATCTCCTTTGCCCTCATTCTCGCTACGTTCGCAGCAGGGTGCACAACTGCACAGCAGGGGAACCAGACCCCGGTGCCGGCTTCCGTTACCGGGAGCATGACCACGATCACCGCTGCTGGGAAGACCTACCCGGCATACATTGCAGTACCTGCTCTCCCCGGGAAACACCCCGGAATTGTCCTTCTTCACTCGTTTAACGGGCTCGAGCCGGGATATAAAGTCATATCCGACCGCATCGCCACTGACGGATTCACGGTGATAGCTCCCGAATGGCAGACTTTCGGCCGCCAGGCTGGCGATCACGAGGTCGAGGCCGTGGTCCGGTCCTCAGTGGCCGCACTCCAGGCCCGCCCGGATACCGACGCCTCAAAGCTCGGCCTCACCGGGTTCTGCGCCGGGGGACGGTTCACGATGCTCTTCCTCCCTCAGGTGGAGGAGTTTAAAGCCGGAGTTGCCTTTTATGGCTTCCCGTACTCACAGGGCAACACGAACAACACGACACCAGCAGAGCACATCAAAGAACTCACTGACCCGCTGCTCATCATTCACCCGTCCCGTGACCAGGCGAGCCCGATCAGTGGGATATACAACTATACAAAGGAACTCGATGCTGCGGACAAGTACTTCGAGCTCAAGGTATACCAGGGGAAACCACACGGGTTCATGATTGTCAATGGCACCCTTGTCCAGGATACCGTTGCCGAAGATGCATATGTTGAGATGACCGGATTCTTCCGGCGGATGCTGAAATAAACCCCATTTTTTTCGTCGAGGGGAATATCCTTTGTCCAATACATCAGGGACGGGATTATGTTTCCCGGAGTCCAGCATCACCAGAATGCGGGGTGATGGAGGTTATGGAGTAATGACCACATTCTCAAACTCGATTTTTAAATTCTGGCTGTTTGCATCGGACGGGAGCGAGCAGGGCATTATGGTTTCTTTTGTGACATGTCCACCGGCTTGTATCGTTCCCAAGTACACTTTGGTCCAGCAGATTTGTCGCCCATTGAGGTACATATTCGCAGAGGTTGTTACCTCGCGTGCATCAGCATAGCCGACATTAGAACCGTAAACATGCACAAGGAGGGGTTCCGGATTGGTAAAACTCCTCACTGCCGGATAGGTCCAATAGCCATCGATATGGATCTCCGGGACGTCTTTTTTTGTCACGGCAGGAGTGATGGTTGGGCCGGTTGTCGGAACAGTAGCCGCAACAGGCACCAGTGATGGTGAGACAGACACAGTAATCCCCGAAGTAACGGTTATGTCCTGGGACCAGGGTTTATACCCGTGTTCACGAATCTCAACCGTGTGGTTACCGGCTGGTACCGTAGTGATGGTGTTGGGCGTAGTGCCGTGATATTCATTATCAAGATAGACCTCCGCACCGGATGGCGATGACGTGATCTTGATGGACCCTGTTTTTTCCGGGAGTGGTGCTGTACACCCGCACAGAAAAACACCGAGAACCAGTATGCAGATGGCAATTTTTTGGAGCATTGAACGCACCTGTTCATTGGATACTAGCTTGCATGAGCTGTTCAGTAATATCCTTTCTGCTCAAACGCCCGACCGGGAGAAATTCATCGATGAATTCCAAGAGCCGAAAGAGAGCCAGGCTCCTTTGCAATCCTCATCCCTCTACAATACTGTTCTGTGATGTCGGGAATCGATCATATGAGTAGATGAGACACATTCATTTCATTTCCCTGAATTGGTCCTCATCCTCAAATGCCCTTATCCCGGTACTATCCACTGACGTGATGGCAGCAGTCTCATTGATCGCACTCTTTAGATACGCGGGAAAAAGAGGGTAATTTGTATTAGAATTTATCAATCGTTTCCGGGATCTCAAATTCTGGGGTCGTCGGGGGATTGGTCCATACCTTCCAGCAGAAAACGGCAACACAGGTGATGATGATAACAACAAGCAGGACTGCGCTTATCGCATTTTCAGCAACCTGAGTGGAAACCGGGATATTCATCCCCATCGTAGTGTTGAATGCTCCAATCACCAGCGCCAATCCTAAAAACAGGAATAATCCTACGAAAATCCCAAGGATTACTGCAGCGATGATTCTGAGTATACCGGGTTTGGGGGGATTTTCTGTCATAGAATCACTATTTACTCCCTATATATTTAGTAATTGGCATTGACCGGGCTCAAGAAGGTCCGTATGCGGGGGAATATCAGGATCATTTTTTGAAAAAAGCGGACGGTCTTTAAAAAATAAGCGTTAGTGAGATACGATCGGGGAGTCTTGTGTTGAGATCATTGAACGAATGGTAGTAGCCAGCCGTTACGGCAATCATTCCTCTCCAGGATTCACGCGATTTTGGGTGAGAAGCCGGAGAAAAATCGAATTGAATTCATTCTATTCACTCTTTCATTTATGGCTCGCCGGTTTTACCCTCAGAATGAACACGTAGCATAACTATGTGGTTCATGTCCAGCTGATTCCTTGTGGATGCCCGTTATTTGAAAGTTGGTGTTGAATTTTCAGGAACGAGCTGCTACCGCCGGAAACGGACAGCAATCTCCTCGAATCCCGGCTCGAGCAACAGGTCAGCCCAATCAGTTGCACTTTTCCGTTTGAGGTAGAATGTTCCCAGAACAGCAATAATCAGCCCCCCGCAAAGGTCAGTGATGAGATCAATCATCGTGTCGGTATTGCTGTGCTGGAGAGGTTTTGTCAGGTACGCCCCGGCCAGAGTATCCAGGGTAAATTCCCAAATCTCCCAGATTGCCCCAAATGCCAGCGTAAAGATTACAATGAAAAAGAAGATATGCCATCGCTCAAACTGGAGGCCGTTACTGACCCGCATTAAAATGAGGACCGCCAGAAACCCGAGCAGGGCAATGGTCATGGACGCAACCAGGTGGGCAAACTTGTCGTAGTAGGGATAGAGGTCCAGGTACCAGTGATAAGAATATCCGGCGATATGGAGGAAAAGGGTCAGGGCGATGAGAAAAGTGACCTCCCAGGGGACCACAATATGCATCTTCCGGTGGACAAGTGTTGGAATAAGGGACAGTCCGACAGCCACGAGTCCGAAGAAGGTCCCGGCATAATATCCGATATGAAAGCTGTAGACTGCCGTCAGAACGATGAGGACTTGCATGATGTATGTCAGATAAAAAAAATTGTACTTCATGCAGTAGGCAGATTGTTCTTCCATGATTATTAATCCGCGGTGGATTTCCTCCGCAGTTCATCAGAGGAATATGTTTTTATAAGACCATTTTTTCGGCTCTGGAGAAATGCTTTTAAAAACCTTGAACGCTCAACAGGGGTTTCACCCCCGCCGCTTTGTGGCTCCCCCCAAATGCGACCCCCTAAAACAGGTAATACATCATAATCGCTTCTTGAGCGCAGGGGTGGCAAGGGGGGATAGGCACTGTCCCCTCCTTAGTCTTACCTGATGAGACCCCGACGGTTTTTGTTGAACCGGGATATATCCTGGTCAGCCGCTTTTTCATTCATTCCTCAGTGCATCAATCGGGTCCATGTTCGATGCCCGCCATGCCGGGTACAGCCCGGAAACAATACAAACGATCATGCCGATGAGCATCCCGGCAGGAATGTAGACTATGCTTTCGGGCAGGAAGAAATACGAAGTATTCCCAATCATGGCACTCACCACGGAATATCCGATGATAACGCTCATGATCCCGCCGATAACAGCACCAATAATCCCCAGGATGAATGCTTCGTAGAGGAACATCCGCCGTATCTCTCCCTTTTCTGTACCGATAGAGAGCAAAATACCAATCTCCTGGACCCGTTCGCTCACGGACATCATCATCACGTTAAAAATACTGGTAGCAGCAACGAGGAGCGATATGCTGCCAATCGCAAGGATGAACGTGGTGAGGGAGCTCAGGGTCGATGAAACACTGGTAATCCGGGAACTGGAATCGGAAATACGGACAACTTCCTTGTTCCGGTTGACTTTTTTGTCAATGGCGTCTTCAACTTCGGTTAATGTGTTGACATCCTTTAAGTACACATTTACCTGGTCGTACTCATTTCCCCCACCAAACTGGGAAGTATACCAGGTGTCGGATACAATAATGGCATTATCCGTATTAATGCCATTTGAAGAAGATAGTCCGGCCGAGGTGAGAATACCAACTACACGGATGACCGGCCGTGTCACACTGATATTCGGTTCCCCGATCTTGATCCGTGTCCCGATTTTTAGGTTAAACCTGTTCGCAATAGTGGCACCAACGATAGCATCACTCTCACCGCGAAGAGTTGATCCTTCTGAGACGTTCATGATATTTTTAATATCTGCCGGATCAAGGCCATACATCGAACCTCTGCCATCATTGGAACCAATCGAGAACTGGGTGTTGGTCCGGTCAATCGGTATAACTTCATTTATCCCAGCGGCATCCCGGATCTCTCTGAGCTGGATGTCGGTTATCTCGTTAGAAGAGCTGACTGATGACCCGGGTTCTGCCCTCACAACATCAGGAGTAACCGTGATGATATTGATGCCTGTGGTGAGCTGATCTTTTACCATCAGCTGCATATTGGTCCCGAGCATTCCCATCGATGAAATGGCAACGACGCCTATTACGATGCCGATGGATGCCAGCAATGAACGCAGGAAATTCAGCCTGACACTGCGCACCGAGAGATCGAAGAAGATATCCTTCATGATTCTACCACCCTCCCGTCCTCAAGCTGTATCGTCCGGTGTGCATAATCGGCAATCTTCGGGTCATGCGTCACCAGGATAACCGTCTTTCCTTCTTTGTTCAGGTTGACAAGAATATCCATAATCTGGAAACCTGTCTTCCGGTCGAGATTGCCGGTGGGTTCATCGCACAGGATGATCTTCGGGTCATTAACCAGCGCCCGGGCAATCGCGACCCGCTGTTGCTCCCCACCGGAAAGCTGGTTGGGCCGATGAGCGCTCATCTCCTCATCAAACCCTACGGATTTGAGTACTGCCGCTGCCCTGCCGCTGGTGTCCCGCTTTTTATATTTCAGGATTAGCGGATATTCCACATTTTCGTACGCCGAGAGGAGCGGGATTAAGTAAAATTTCTGGAAGACGTACCCGATCACATCCCTGCGCATATGGGTTCGTTCAAGGGTAGTCAAACCGGCAACATTCTTCCCGGCAATAAAGAGCTCCCCGGTCGAAGGGACATCAAGGATCCCGACCTGATTCATCAGGGTCGATTTACCGGACCCTGAGGGCCCCATGAGCGCTACAAATTCCCCTTCACTGATATCAAGCGAGATATGGTTGAGCGCGGTAAAGTCACCACTCTCAAGGTGGTACACCTTCGAGACATCTGTAAGCCGGATAAGGGGAGTACCATGCATAGCCGGTCCCCTTAGCGTTTCTTCAGTTTTGCAGCAATCCATTTCCGTTTCGTCCAGAGCAGGATGCCTGCTATGATGATAATCCCGGCGGCAATGACAGGATAAAAGGAACTGAGACCCCCGCCCCTGCTGCCCCCAAAGCCGAAAATACTACCTCCACCTGGAGGGCCTCCACTGAATCCGCCACCGGTTCTTGTTGAGGAACCTCCTGTTGTCATGGGAGTCACGCTGCCGGATGAACTTCCGGAACTGCCAGATACTGTTCCCGTGCTTCCGGAACCGGCATTTGTCCTGAGATTAAGGTTTTTTGTGATGCTGAACGAGTTCCCGTCCTTATCCTTCCAGGTAATGACCAGCGGCACTGATGAAAGGTCTTTTGCGGTAAAGGTGATCTCGAAACTCGAAAAGTCATCGGCTGCAAGCGAACCAATTGCGTACTGTGCATAGGGTTCCACAGCCTGTGCGGGAGCCCCCACGGTCACAACCATAGATTTCGCATCCGTAAGACCGGCATTATTGACATCCCCTTTCAGCGTGTAGGACGTTCCTGAAGATACCAGTTCAACATTGTTAACAACAGGGAGGGCTGCTTTTTTATTTTCCCCAAGGACTATGGGCAGGACAACATCGGTACTGTGATCATTATCCCCGTTCTGGTACGTGATATGGAATGTCAGGGTCGAATCCTGGTCTGGTGTGACAGAAAACGGGATCTCAACAGAACTTTGTCCATTTAATATACTGACATATTTCTGTGACGGGCTTACATCAATGCCCTCGCCCGTTGGGGTAATAATAATATTTTTTATCGCTGCTCCCCGGGGATTGATAATACTTACGTTGACGGTGTCTTTTGTTGACAGGGCAAAGGTATCGGGTTTTTGTGAGATGCCCGCCTGGATATCAGCGGAATCCACTTTGATGGTGAGAGGGTAATGGATACTCCCGGCATTTTGTGCTCCTACAGTAAACAGCGGGAAATAGGTCCCATCGGGAGGATCTGCCTTTACCAGAAACGAGTACGTCATGGTCGATCCCGGCCCGATAAAACTCATGGTGTTCCAGCTATCCTTGTTCATAATATGGATCTTTTCGCTCAGGATATCCGGATTTGAGAGCCCGACGGATGATGTTCCTGCATTCATCAGGGTGATGGTGATCGTTCCCTGTTCATAGGGATAGAATACCTCAGGATCAATTTTCACCGATGATACATACACCAGCGATGCTGCATCCTGTGCGGTGGTCGAGGTACTATCCGATGTGGTGGTCAATGTTGCTGCATGTGCAGATGATATTATCAATACGAGCACTATCAGACAGGAAATGACGGATTTTTCCCTCATAATTCCTCCGGTTTTGTATTCAATTTCATAATGGATGTGTCCTTGGATTTTTTCTCGAATTGCGCTTTGGCAATGTAACTTATATACGACATTTTGCAATTTAAAAGTTTCTAAATATATGGTATAAGTAACAATTATATGGGGAAAAGCACATATAATTATTAACCCCATCAGATGTTCAAGCCTGATTTTAGCGTTCCGCAGAAGTATATCAATTCAGGCTCAATCTCAAATAACTATTAAAAAAGAGTGACAGCATGAAAAAAAATACCTTCTATCTTATATTCGGATGCATTGCCCTTGCCCTGCTCTTTATTTTCTGGTACTCCGTAGAACTTCACACACCCCTTCTTATTGAAATTGCTTTCATCATCGGAATCGCGCTGGTGTATCTGGCAAAGAGAAAGGTGACAGATAGTATTGATGATGAACGGGATGTGAAGATCACCGAACAGGCAACAATCCGGACTATGCAGGTCTTCTGGGTCGTTTTCTGTGCCTTTTCTATTGGAGCCGTCATGCAGATACTCCACATCCCGACATTTCCCCGCGAGCCCCCTGGATCGCGTCCTCCTGCCCTCCTTGGCCCGCGAATGATAGGGTATATCCAGCTGGGTCTCCTCTGCGTGATGATCTTCCTGTATGTCGGTTTCCGGATCTATTATGCGAAAAAATATGGAGATTTTGACACCGATGAAGAATAAGATCAAAATATTCCGGGCCATGCACGATCTGACCCAGGAACACCTTGCCCAGGCCATCGGTGTCAACCGCCAGACCATTCTCGCCATAGAAAAAGAAAAATACATCCCCTCCCTGGATCTCGCTTTTAAAATCTCACGCTATTTTGGGGTAAATATCGAAGAAGTTTTTGTTTTCGATGAAAAAACGCCGACTATCAAAGATATATAAAAATGCACCGGCAAACATCTCGGTATCCCTTAGAGATTTTTTGCCACCTACCATTGAAAAATAAGATTGTTCCTCCTGCTGATGCTACCAACGTGTATAATATCGTTGACGAAAAACGGATTCTTTCGGGTGTATTTTACCTTTTTGCGGTAACACTGTGGCGCCCCACTAGATATACCCTTCACAACTTCAGTCCTTTTGCCACACACTGCCCGAGTTCCTTATCCGCCTTCGTGTGATTCTCCACCATAAAAAGATGTTTATGCTACGATCTTGCGATATCGAAGCGATCAAGGTTCATCACTTTGGTCCAGGCCGTCACGAAGTCCTGGACAAACTTCTTCTGAGCATCCGCGCTTCCGTAAACCTCGGCAAGAGCCCGGAGCTGGGAGTTCGAACCGAAGATGAGATCGACACGCGTGCCGGTCCACCTGGCTTCGCCAGTCTTGCGATCGCGACCCTCAAACACGTCGGCGTCTTTCGATACCGCCTTCCACTCCGTGCCCATATCGAGCAGGCTCACGAAGAAGTCGTTGGTAAGCGCTCCCGGCCTCTTGGTGAAAACGCCGTGCCGGGTCTGTCCGAAGTTGGTGTTCAGCACACGCATGCCGCCAACGAGCACCGTCATCTCAGGCGCGGTCAGGGTCAGCAATTGCGCCTTGTCGACCAGCAACTCCTCAGCCGATGCAGCATAGCGGGTCTTTAAGTAATTGCGGAAGCCGTCCGCCTTCGGCTCGAGCACGGCGAAAGAGACCACATCGGTCTGCTCCTGCGAGGCGTCCATGCGTCCCGGCGTGAAGGTGACCTTGACCTTCTGACCGGCATTCTTCGCAGCCTGCTCGACCCCTGCACAACCGGCCAGAACGATCAGGTCTGCCAGCGATACCTTCTTCCCGCCGGAAGCGGCGCTGTTGAACGTGGTCTGGATGCCCTCCAGGGTCCTGAGCACCTTCGAGAGCCGGTCAGGCTGGTTGACTTCCCAGTCCTTCTGCGGCGCCAGGCGGATGCGGGCACCGTTCGCACCGCCGCGCTTGTCGGAGCCACGGAAGGTGGACGCCGACGCCCAGGCGGTCGAGACCAGCTCTGACACCGACAGGCCGGAAGCCAGGATCTTGCCCTTGAGGGAAGTGATGTCCTTTGCATTAATCAGCGGGTGATTGACGGCAGGGATGGGGTCCTGCCAGATGAGCTCTTCGGCAGGAACCTCCGGGCCGAGATAGCGTGCACGCGGACCCATGTCACGGTGCGTCAGCTTGAACCACGCCCGGGCGAACGCATCCGCCAACTGGTCCGGGTTCTCGTAGAAGCGCCGTGAAATTTTTTCGTAGGCAGGGTCGAACCTCAGGGAAAGGTCAGTAGTCAGCATGCCGGGCGCGTGTCGCTTCGACGTGTCGTGGGCATCCGGCACCGTGCCGGTGCCTGCGCCGCCCTTCGGCTGCCACTGGTGCGCACCGGCCGGGCTCTTCGTCAGTTCCCATTCGTTTTCGAATAGGATCCGCAGGAAGTTGTTGCTCCATTTCGTGGGCGTATTGGTCCAGGTGACTTCCAGGCCGCTTGTTATCGTGTCCCCGCCTTTGCCGGTGCCGAAGCTGCTCTTCCAGCCGAGGCCCTGCTCCTCGATGGGGGCTGCTTCCGGCTCAGGCCCTACATGGATCGCAGGTCCGGCGCCGTGAGCCTTGCCAAAGGAATGTCCGCCAGCGATGAGTGCTACCGTCTCTTCGTCGTTCATTGCCATGCGGGCGAAGGTCTCGCGGATATCCCTCGCAGCTGCGACCGGATCCGGGACACCGTTCGGGCCTTCCGGATTGACGTAGATCAGCCCCATCTGCACGGCAGCGAGCGGATTTTCGAGGTTCCGGTCGCCAGAGTAGCGTTTGTCATCCAGCCACGTGCTCTCAGAACCCCAGTACACGGCTTCTTCCGGCTCCCAGACATCCGCACGGCCGCCTGCGAAGCCAAAGGTTTTGAATCCCATCGACTCCAGGGCGACGTTGCCCGCAAGAATCATGAGGTCGGCCCATGAGATTTTCCTGCCATACTTCTGCTTGATCGGCCAGAGCAGCCGCCGAGCCTTGTCGAGGCTCGCATTGTCGGGCCAGCTGTTGAGGGGCGGGAAGCGCTGCTGGCCGGCACCAGCGCCGCCGCGGCCGTCACCGGTGCGGTACGTGCCGGCGCTGTGCCATGCCATGCGAATGAACAAGGGGCCGTAGTGGCGGAAGTCCGCCGGCCACCAGTCCTGCGAGTCGGTCATCAGCGCCTGCAGATCCTTCTTCACGACCGCCAGGTCAAGGCTCTTGAACTCTTCGGCGTAGTTGAAACCCATACCCATGGGGTTTGACAAGGGCGAGTGCTGGTGCAGGATTTTAAGGTTCAGCTGATTGGGCCACCAGTCTCGGTTCGATGTGCCTCTGCTGGTAGCGTGTTTATCTGCTCCGCCCGTTACCGGACACTTACTGTCGTCAGTCATAACATCCTCGCCTGTTTTTCGATCAGGTGGACATCCTGAAGAAGGACCGGGCCCCGCTGTATGGCGGTGAGGGAGTTCTGGTTATCGACAACCGGAACCCCCTGTTTTGTCGTAAGGGTCTTTTTCGCCATGATTGATCAAAGGTAAAATAGCCACAGGTATATTTAATAAGATTGGGTTTGGGGAAGACCCGGACATTGGCACGACAATGAACGCGAAAGTATCGGGCGATTTAGGTCAACCTAAACATTTACGTTTAAAACTCGAAATCGAAATAATCTGACAATGTTTTTGTTAAGTCCCATTAAAGCAACAGAATGCTATTCCCAAAACTATTTGCTTCTTTTTTCCCAATACTCCCCGTATGACCCCTGGCAAGATACCGTCTGGTTCTACCACCCATTGCGGAAATCCCCGCCACAACGTTTTTTCTGCAGAACGGGCTGCACATCTGGATTCCCGATTGCGGCGATTCCTCTACCACCCTGACCAGCTTGCGGAACGGTACGTGAAACCCGGCAACCGGGTCCTCGATTTCGGCTGCGGACCGGGCTTCTTTACTCGGGAATTCGCAAAGAGTGTTGGTGACTCTGGTATGGTGATTGCCGTGGACGTGCAGGAGGAGATGCTCCACATCCTGCGGGAGAAATTGGGGCCGGAGGGCTTGCTGCCGCGGATCAAAACACACCGGTGCGATCCGGATTCCCTCGCCCTCTCTCCCGAGCATGACGGGAAGATCAATGTTGCTTTCACGATCTTTGTCGTTCACGAAGTTCCTGATGCAGCAAAGCTGTTTCAGGAAATCTCGACCCTGCTTGTGCCCGGAGGTCTGCTCTTCATCTCGGAACCCCCGATCATTGTTTCTGGTAAGGAATTCCGGTATACACTTTCTCTGGCTCAGGAAGCAGGGTTACAGCTTGTCGAGAGGCGGTTATTTTTCGTGAACCGTGCAGCTGTGCTGAGGAAAGAGGGGTAGGTACCCTGTTCCACTTTTTTTTGTTCTCTCCCTTGTAAAAAATGACCCTCATATTGGTGTTCTGGTGGCCTTTATAGGATTTTATATCCCAAAATAGGGAGTAAAATTCAGCTCGATTTAAAGGGCTTTATTGGCCATTAGGTGAGGTGCAAATTAGCCGTATTTTGCCAAACAGAGCCATTATTTGGCATAATCTCCACAGGAACTGAAAAGGGCGGTTTTAGGGGTTTTCCGGAATTGACATATTTATCCAGGAGAGAAAAGGAGCCTGAAATGGGCTTATTTTCCCTCAAAATACAGACTCTCTTATTCCCGGTGTCTTCGAAGGGGGGGATAAATGGGGGATAGTCACCCTTATCAATATTCTGAAATATACTTCTCAGCAAAGGAATGATGATCTGATGGATCCTGTTAAAATTCCAAAAATGCCAAAAGCAGAGTATGACTCCCTGATCAAACGCCAGTATGTATCACGAATTGCTTTTGGCGCGTGTGAGCATCCCTATATTGCTCCATTCATGTATGTTTTCGACGGAAAATATCTCTATTTCCTTTCGACAAAATACGGCAGGAAGATCGAGTATTTTAATAACAACCCAAAGGTCTCGGTAGAGATTGAGGAATATGCCCCTGACCTTTCTGCATTTACCTTTGTGAGCCTTCAGGGATTTTTGCAAGAGGTGAAGGATCCCTTGCAGAAAAAGAAGGTGCGGGAACAGTTTGTTGGCATGATTGCGAAAAACCGGCTTTCGCCTCGTGTCCTCACAGCTCTTGGTCACAACCCGAATGACAGCCCAGACGTGATTGTCCGTGAGGAACGATCGATGGTCTGGAAGCTTATTGGGGTAAAAGATATTGTGGCACTGAAAAACGGGTAAACCCCCCTCATTGATACTCCCCATTGGCAACGGTTACACAAGGATTCCTGCGGGTCAAGGAGATCAGCTCACAACGTTCCGTGCATGAAGCACACATCTCCAGGTGAGATTCGGGAGGGTGGTTTCTCCCCATCCTTTTCATGCTAAACAGGAATCGTGCAAACACCCCCCCTTGTTTATTACCTCACCGTCCAATAGGGCAGTATGCGTAAAATTCTTCTGGTGGCGTCTGCCATTGCGATTATTCTGGTGCTGGCCCTGCTACTCACCCAGTCCTCTGCTGAAACTATCCCCTATAGTATCAAAGGAACGACAGGTGAGATCGAGTTCCGGCAGTACCCTTCGCTGGTCCTCGCAACAGCTGATAACTCACAAAACGATGCCGGTTTCAACCTGCTCTTTGCCTACATCTCCGGTAGCAATAAAGCCCGGGATACCATCCCGATGACCGCTCCCGTAATAACCTCACAAAAAATCCCGATGACCTCGCCGGTAGTTTCCGATGCTACGTCCATGTCGTTTGTGATGCCTGCAGGAAAAACACGGGAGGAGACCCCTGATCCGCTGGACAGCCGGGTGCGGATCGTCACGGTTCCGGAACGGGAGGTAGCCGTTATCCGCTTCACGGGATATGCCTCCCCACAAGAGGTGGATGCGGTAACGTTACGGTTGCAGGACGGTCTGAAAAAGGCCGGGATTGAGACCGTGAGCCAGTCGTTTCTGATGCGGTATGATACCCCGTGGATGCCCGGTTTTCTTCGGCGGAATGAGGTGGGGATAGAGATAAAACGTTAGTATACCTACTTCCACATTCGACTGCCTAATAGCATAAGTCCGGTCGGCCACTAAAAGTACAAAGCCCCACTCTCTCCTATCCCCTGCTTATGAGCAAGAGTGGCACCTGCCCCCAATATAATCCTGACCAGACCCGGGGGAAGGGGCCTGAAGATACCTTTAGACCCGGACACCCGAAAAGAATTCCGCATGAAACCGGTCTACGTTAAGGGTCTGCCATCCCCTTGCAATATTGCCCGATATGCAAAATAATGGTATAAGGCTGATCAGCCTCTTGTTGATCAACTATATTATAAAATAGGCATAGTTTACCGATAAAAAAGAGAGAACGGCAATCCTGGATTTATGAAATCCGGAAGAATAATACGCAGGACGTCCGTTACCGGCTTTTTCCTTTTCTCTGGTAGCAGGAATTTTTTTAAAAGATAGCAGGAACCGGGCTATGTATCTCTTTAATGCATCTTTTGCAAAGATGTGCTCAGTTCTGCTCCATGACAGGCTTACCGTTTTCTTGCAAAACCCAATTTTTATCCTTCGTCAAAAAAATGAGCCTCATATTCGCATTCTGGTGACGTCTCTCTATTCAATGCTATGCGAGGTTAATGTCCCCTTTGCAGCGATTCCTTACCCTATCGCAAGGAATCCTCCCTCTATCGAAGTCCTTATCTCATCACAACGGCAAATATTTTGGTTTAAGCATGAAATGCAAGGTATGCGAAGTTGGCCAGCAAAAAGGGATAATTACGAATGGTAAAATCACCTGACCATGATGTATGATACGCGATTACCCGTTCCGGGAGAAACAGCATAATGCCCGTCCTTGATTTAGACTCGGTCAAAGGTCTTTCCCACCAGGAAGCAGCTGAAAAGATCAGGACCGAAGGATACAATGAACTTCCCGAGTCAAAGAAACGTGGCATTTTCCGGATTATCATTGAAGTGATCCACGAACCGATGTTTATCCTGCTGGTCGCAAGTGGTCTGATCTATTTTGTCCTCGGTGATGTTACCGAGGGCATCATGCTGATGAGTTTTGTGGTTGTGATCATCGGCATCACGGTATACCAGGAGCAGAAGACCGAACGGGCATTAGAAGCGCTGCGAAATCTCACCAGTCCCCGTGCGCTGGTGATCCGTGACGGCGAACAGAAACGGATTGCGGGCCGCGAAGTGGTTACCGGCGATATGCTTATCCTTGTTGAAGGTGACCGGGTCCCGGCTGACGGGGTGCTCCTCTCATCCAACAATGTTTCCGTTGATGAATCCCTCCTGACCGGAGAATCGGTACCGGTCCGGAAAATTCCCTGGACTGTTGGTTTTTATGCGGAACGACCCGGTGGTGACGACCAGCCGTTTGTCTATTCCGGAACAATGGTCGTGCAGGGACAGGGCCTGGCAGAGGTCAAATCGACCGGTGCCCGGACCGAGATGGGTAAGATTGGCACCGTCCTGCAAACCGTGGAGCGGGGGGAGACCCGGCTCAAGGGTGAGATCTCACGGATTGTCCGCACGATCGCCATTGTCGGCATCTTCCTGTGCGGTATCATCGTGGTCGTATACGGCTTGGGTCGGGGTAACTGGATCGAAGGGTTCCTTGCGGGGATTACCCTGGCTATGGCGATCCTGCCGGAAGAATTCCCCGTAGTCCTGACCATATTCCTTGCGCTTGGTGCATGGAGAATCTCCCAGAAAAATGTGCTGACCCGTCAGGTGCCCGCGATAGAAACTCTCGGTTCGGCAACCGTTCTGTGCGTGGACAAGACCGGCACCCTCACCCAGAACCGGATGACCGTCCATACCTTTTTTGCAGCAGGGCAGATGTGTGAACACGATGCCGCAGGAAAAAATTCCGTTGCGGAAATCTGCCACGAAGTTGCCGAATTTGCCATTCTTGCCAGTAAAAAAGATCCGTTCGATCCTATGGAGAAGGCATTGCTCCAGCTCCGTGAAGGGGATTTTGGAACAACTGAACATATCCATACCGGCTGGGAGCTGATAACAGAGTACCCGCTCTCCCCTGACCTCCTTGCAATGTCAAATGTATGGCGATCTCCTGACGGCAATGACTATATTATCGCTGCAAAAGGAGCCCCCGAAGCAATTGCCGACCTGTGCCATTTTAGCGAGAACCAGAAACAGGCACTTGCCGTGAATATCAATACTATGGCAGCGCAGGGGCTTCGTGTTCTGGGTATCGCAAAAGCCTCGTTCACCCGGCCCGAACTGCCGGATGAACAGCATGATTTCACATTTACCTTCCTTGGGCTTGTAGGATTTGCTGACCCGGTCCGTCCGCAGGTCGCAGACGCGGTGCGTGAATGCTATACCGCAGGGATCCGGGTGATCATGATCACCGGGGATTATCCTCTCACTGCCCAGAATATCGGGCGGCAGATCGGTCTTGCCCATACCGATCAGTGTATCACCGGCGCTGAACTTGATCAGATGAGTGAAGAAGAGCTCAGGAAACGTATCAGTACCGCAACCCTCTTTGCAAGGGCAGTTCCGGAACAGAAACTGCGTATTGTCAATGCTCTCAAGGCCAACGGTGAAGTTGTTGCCATGACCGGCGATGGAGTGAATGATGCCCCGGCGTTAAAATCCGCAGATATCGGGATTGCCATGGGTGGGCGGGGAACCGATGTCGCCCGTGAATCTTCATCGCTTGTCCTGCTGGATGACAACTTCACATCCATTGTTTCTGCAGTGCGGCTGGGACGGAGGATTTTTGATAACCTGAAAAAAGCAGTGGCGTACATCTTCTCCATCCACGTGCCCATCGCAGGCATGTCACTCATTCCCGTGCTCCTCAATATGCCGCTGGTCCTGCTGCCGGTGCAGATCGTTTTTCTCGAACTGATTATTGATCCGGCCTGTTCGATCGTGTTTGAATCAGAAAAAGAAGAGCCAAACGTGATGAACCGCCCGCCCCGGCATAAGGATGAAGGGCTTTTTACTAAGAAGACTCTCGTACTCAGTCTCCTGCAGGGTTTTGTCGTATTAGCTGTGGTCTTCATCATGTACGTAAATGCGGTGAGCAGGGGTTTTAGTGAGGATGGAGTGAGGACCCTTACGTTTACGACCATCGTGATTGCAAACCTCTGCCTGATCCTGACAAACCGGTCATGGTCTGAAACCATAGTTACTACGTTACGCACTCCCAACAAGGCGATGATATGGGTGTTTTCAGGAACGATAACCTGCCTTATCCTTGTCCTCACCGTCCCGGTTCTCCAGGATCTCTTCCACTTCGGTACCGTGCCAATGGTTGATCTTGTTGTTTGCGTCATAGCTGGCGGATTGAGTGTTGTCTGGTTTGAGTGCTACAAGTATCTGAGCACAAGAAAGGCTGAGCGTGGTTGAGGGCATAATCCCGCGTTCTGGATACAGGAAAGGAACCGTCACCGGTCTGTTCCTGTGGCAAATCTCACCAAATATTTTTTAAATGTCTACGCCGATTTACCTGCAGTTACCTGCAGTATTGGTGAATATCCTGTTTTTGGAAATTCACGGCAAGGAGGGACTGGTTCAGGACTATGTAACAGAATGGGGGGAGTGTTCAGATGGACATTGGATCAACATTTTTTTACAAATATCGCAGGTTTGTCAAAACGCTCAAGATATATCTCCTCCTTGCCGGCCCCGGTCTTATCGTGATGCTTGCTGATAACGACGCCGGTGGCATTACAACCTATACCGTTACCGGGGCCAAATATGGCTACGGCCTGATCTGGTTTTTACTGCTGCTCTTTCCGGTTGCCTATATTGTACAGGAAATGACCGTGCGACTGGGCGCGGTTACCAAACGGGGGCATGCAGAAGCGATTTTTGATGCATTCGGATCATTCTGGGGCTGGTTCTCATTTCTCGATCTGGCTCTGGTGAACTGGCTTACGCTTGTTACTGAGTTCATCGGTATGACTGCAGCGCTCGCCATCTTCCATATCCCGCCAGTAGTTACGGTGGTTCTTGTATCCATCGTGATGATGCTCATGGTGCTGCAGGGCAAATACTGGACATGGGAAAAGATTGCGATCCTGTTTGCCGCCCTCAACATCATCTATATCCCGGCGGCCTTCCTTGTGCATCCTTCGGTGGGCGAAGTGCTGAGAATCGGACTGGTCCCCCACTTCCCCGGCGGGTTTACCGCGACTCTGTTCTTTTTCCTGATGGCAAATATCGGGACAACAATTGCTCCGTGGATGATATTCTTCCAGCAAAGTGCGGTTGTTGATAAAGGGATGAAAGAAAAAGACATCCCCTGGGGCCAGGTGGACACCCTGATCGGGTCAGCGTTCACGGTGCTGGTCGCGATCTTCCTTGTCGTGGTGACCGGCACCGTACTCTACGGTACGGAAGTTGAGAGTGCAGCACAGGCGGCCAGTATCATGATGACAACGAATCCCTGGCTGGGAACCTGCATTGCGATCGGTCTTTTCAATGCGGGATTTTTAGGGGCGATCTGCATATCGCTTGCGAGTTCATGGGCGTTTGGCGAAGTGTTCGGGTGGGCGCATTCCCTCAATCTGAAGATCCGCGAAGCCCCGTGGTTTTATGCCTGCTACCTGTTCGCACTCATTACTGCCGGTGGAGTTGTGCTGATACCCCATGCACCTCTCGTCCTGATTACGCTCTTTGTACAGGTAATTGCCGTAACCCTGCTCCCGGCTGCACTGGTCTTTTTGATCCTGCTCCTCAACAATGAAGAGATCATGGGGAAGTACAGGAATACCACCCTCCAGAACATTGCCGGGACGGCAATTGTGGTCGCGATTATTGTCCTGTCCACGCTCTATGGAATTACCACCCTCTTTCCGGAGTTGCTGATTTAGATGACAAATAATGAGGTGTTCGCATGATAACGATTGAAACGGTACTGGGGCATCGGATTGGAAGTGTGCTCCGTGGATGGACTGATAAGATATCCGAGATCAATAAGAAGTACGAAACACCGCGTATCAGGATGTCTCGCGGCGTAAAGATCGCACTCCTGTTCCTCCGGATTTACCTGGTCCTGCTTGTGCTCCTCCTTGGCTACAAATTCTGGACATTATTGACCTGAGGCAAACGATGGATAAAAACACTGATCCCGCGAACGCAAAGCCGCAAAGATCCGACAGGAAATTCCTCCTGAGCGAAATGCTCGGGGCAAAGGTCTTCCTGCACGAAAAAAAGATAGGATCTCTTTCCGACCTGATGATCATCGAGACTGGAAAGATTCCTGAAGTGGTGAATTTTGTCATTACCCGCCCTTTTGGCGATCCTCCGCTTCTCGTTCCTTATGAACGTATCTTGACCCTTGAACCCCACCAGCTTGTCATCGATAGTGACGATTTGAAAAAATTTGAGAGCACACCCCCGGATGATGCTATCCTGCTGCGGGATCACATCCTTGACAAGAAAGTGCTCGACACAGAAGATGCCGAAGTGGAGGTGGTCTATGATATCCGGCTCGTTGAACGGAATGCAAAACTCTACGTTACGGAAGTAGACACCAGTAAAGCCGCACGGTTGCGCCGTGTCGGTTTCGGGTTCCTTTCTAAAGTCCTCGCCCCGCAGGAAGATCCAGAGGATAGTGGTGTTATTTCGTGGATGTATATCCAGCCGCTCCCGTCGCATATCAGCAGTTTTAAAGGAGATGTCAAGCTCAGGATTTTAAAAGAAACCCTGGCAGAAATTCACCCGGTCGATCTTGCAGATATTCTCGAAGAACTCGATCATGACCAGCGGGTCATGGTGTTTTCCTCACTGGACAACGAACAGGCATCTGATACCTTAGAAGAGATCGAACCCAATGTGCAGCGGGACCTTATCTCATCGTTAAGTAAGGAAAAAGTGGTCCAGCTCATCAATGACATGACCCCTGGCCAGGCCGCAGATATCCTCTCTGTACTGCCATTTTCAGAAGCCCATGTTATTCTTGAAGCGCTGAACAAGGAAAATGCAAAAAAAATCCAGTCGATTATTGGCAAACAGGAAGAGAAGGTCATCCACTATACCACGCAGAAGATCCTGAAATTCTCTCCGGATACCACCGTTGAGTATGTGCAGAACGATTACCCGCGCCATGCCCGTGACAAAGACGTGATCATGTATATCTATGTCGTGGATGCGCAGGACACCCTTCTTGGCGTTATCGATCTCAAGGAATTGCTGCAGGCCGATGACCGGGCGCTGTTGAAAGATATCATGGTAGAAAACGTGATCAGCCTGAACACGGAAAGCTCCTTAAAAGAGGCATCGCAGAGTTTTGCCCGCTATGATTTCCGTGCGCTTCCCGTAACAGATGATAAGAACCGGATTGTCGGGGTTATTCCGTACCGGGATGTGATGAACCTTACCCACCATTTCCTGGAATGATGGTGTAGCTGCATACCGGACGAAACTTTTCCCCGGGCACCTCGTTTTATTGAATCCGGCAGGAACATTTTATAGTTCTCACCGCTGTAAAAAGAAACTATGACTTCACATTCCAGCGTGATTTTCTGGTCAGCATGTGCGATCATGCTGGTCCTCGCCTGCTCATTTTCAGGTTGCACTTCCTCCCAGAGTCCGCAAACGACCACTCCGACCACCCAGGCTCCGTCAGGCGGATCGAACTCAATTGCTATCAAAAATTTTGCGTTCAATCCCGCAGTCCTGACAATCAAGACCGGAACAACGGTCACCTGGACGAACCAGGACGGGGCTGTACATCAGATCGCTTCTGACCCAGGGACCCCGGTTGCGTTCACTTCAGACTCGCTTGCAAACGGAGCGTCCTACCAGTTCACCTTCACCCAACCAGGGACCTACACCTACTACTGTCCGTTTCACCCCCCGATGAAAGGCACAATCATCGTCCAATCTTAATTATCTCTCTCCTTTTTTATTGCCGATTTTCTTTTCATTTAATGTCGATAATTTTACGCCAGGTCATTTTTGCACTCGCTCTGTTGATATGGTGCTGGCGGTGATACGTGGTGAGAACCCGGTAAGGATTTAATGTATACCTCATCTATCTTCTCAAGGATTACCTGTTCAGCGATCCAAATCAATCCGGAGCTAAAGAAATGAGTAAACCTGACAAAAAGGAAAAAAAGACCCGGCAGGAGAAGGAAGATGAAATGACCGGGGCCCGGAACCGGAACTATATCATGATTGCAGCCGGGGTTATCGTATTTGTTGCCATTGCGGTTACCGCATTGTTCACCCTTTTCAGCCCGGGTGTCGCAATGAAAGGCGATAACGTATCAATGTATTACACGATGATGTATGAGAACGGAACGGTAATTAGTTCTAATAATAACGGGACTCCCCTGGCAGTAACGGTTGGCGATCCCGAAAGTATCCAGGGTCTCTCGAGTGCGATCATGGGAATGGGGGTAAACCAGAAGAAAACGGTCATCATTCCTTACGATCAGGCATATGGTCCGTACCGGAGTGATCTTATCCGTGTCGTTAATCGCACCGGTCCAATCGCCAACACGAGCTTCACCGAAGGACAATATTTTACTATCCACCGTAAGACCGACAATGCAATGAGCAGGGTCAGGATCCTTAATGTTACGCCATCAACGGTGACATGGGATGAGAATCATCCGCTTGCCGCTCAGAACCTCACGTTTACGGTTCAGATTGTCAGCCTGAACAAGGGTGCCGGCGGCAATGTGACGGGGACCACATCAATTATTACTTCCATAATCCCCGGTCCAGTAACAATCAATAACACCACAAAATAATGCCACAAAAAATTTTTCGGCATCGGTTGAACAATATGTGTGTTCTTGAGGAAAATAAGATCTAGATCCGAAATATCTGCCGCGGGTCTGGTCCATCATCTCCAACGGAATAACAGTGATCACGTTCATCTGAGGTGTCTTACCCGGTGTGCTGCGGTGTTTCAGGACCCAAGGGAGAGAGAACCACGACCTCTCACCAGCGATTCTTCGTGATTGAATCATTCCTGTCCATCCAGGGTTTCAGTTCGTGAAGCGGTAGTAAAAGTTCTTCACCAGTTCAGCGCACACGAAGAACGCTCCGACCAGGCCAAAGATAATGCCAAGTTGCACGGCCGTGGGTGGTGTAAAGTGGAACGCAGTCTGCCCGAAGAAGGTGTAGGGTAGTATAATGGCCATGGCACCGGCAAACCCTGTTCCTGCCAGGACATACCACGACGGGGGGCTTGCCTTGTAGAAGGGCAGTTTACTCCTGATGGAGAAGAGAAACACGAGTTCGGTCAGGACGCTGCCCATGAACCAGTTGGTTTGCAGTGTTCCGGCTCCCTGATTCACAAAGACTGCGAAGAACATGAAGTCAAAGACGGTGCTCACCACGCCGAGAAGGGTGGCAATGAGCACGATCTCCCTGATATCGTACTTTCTTGGCCTGCTCAGTTCTGCAGCGTCAACATTGTCGGTCGCGATCGAGATCATGGGGAAATCAGACAGCAGGTTCAGCAGCAGGATCTGGAGCGGCAGCATGGGCAGGAAAGTGATAAACAGCGACGCTATGGCGATGGCATAGAAATTCCCGAAATTGGAGGCGAGGGTAGCCTTCAGATACTTAATGGTGTTGGCAAACACCGCTCTTCCGCTCCGGATCCCCTCAATGATAACCTCGAGGTTCTTCTGCAGCAGAATAATGTCGGCTGCCTCGCGGGCAATGTCGGCAGCGCTGTCCACTGCCAGGGACACCCCGGCAAGCTTGAGCGCCGGCGCATCGTTGATGCCCTCTCCAAGGAACCCGACAGTGAAGGAATTCTGGAGTATGCGTATGATCTCGTATTTCTGCTCGGGGGTGACACGGGCGATGACCGCATACTCCACAACGGCCTGCTGACGCTTATCGGGAGGCATCGCCATCAGTGAAGAGCCACTGATCACCCGGGTCGGATCGTCCAGGAGCCCTATCCGTACGCCCACGGCCCCGGCAACCTCACAATTGTCCCCGGTGATAATCTTGATCGACACGCCAAGCTCTTTTGCCTTCTCCACTGCACGGTACGCGGATGGTTTGACAGGATCGGTAAACGCAAGAGCACCGAGAAACTCAAGGTCCTGTTCGTCATCAGGTGAGATGCCCGTTGTTCCGGGCGGCATGACCCTTTTTGCAATGGCAATCGTACGTTCCCCGGCCCTCCCTTTTTCGGAAAGCCAGTCAGCAAGCGCCCGCTGGTCGGGTCCTGTAAGGGACGGTGAGAGGGAGATGACCTCTTCCGGAGCTCCACGGACAATCATCACCGTCTGCGACTGTTCACGGAGCAGCACCGCGTTCCTGCGGCGTTGCGGATCAAAGGGTATCTCGGCCAGGCGCTCCGGGGGGGAGATTCCTGGCAGGTGTCGCTCTTGTTGTGCCTCCATGATGGCGATATCGAATGGCTCGTTCTTTTCCTCGGTCTCCGCCACCGTTACCGAGGCATAATACAGCAGGTCGGGATGCGCCCCCGGCGACATCTCCGTGATATGCAGGGTGTTTTCTGTGAGAGTCCCGGTCTTATCCGAACAGAGTACCTGGATACCCCCGATGTCCTCAATCGCCGTAAGCCGTTTGACGATGACTCCCTGCTTTGCAAGTTCGAGCGCACCCCGGGAGAGTGACACCGTGGTCACGACCGGGAGCGCTTCCGGGACAACGCTCACGACAAGTGCGATCGAGAAGATCACGAGCTCGGTGACATCAGCGCTCTCGCCCTTGATCAGCAGGTTTGCCACGAAAATGAAGACCAGGGTGACGAGGATCATCCGCAGGATGAAGCGGCTGAACTGATCGATGCCTTTGGAGAATTCACTCTCCTTGGTCGTCTCCACGGTCAGTCGTGCGATTGTCCCCATCTCGGTATGCGCACCGGTCTCTAGTACCAGGGCGATGGCGTCACCCCCGACCACGGATGTGCCGCTGAAGCAGAGGTTGTAGCTCTCGTAGACGCTTTTTGGCTCAGGTGTAAGGGTATCAGGACGCTTGGGAACCGGGACAGATTCACCGGTCAGCATCGTCTCATTGACGACGAGGTTATGCGAGCTGAGGATCCGGACATCGGCCGGCACTGCATCTCCTGTCTCGAGCCGGATGATATCTCCCGGCACCAGGTTCCGGGAATCGATCGTATGCCAGCGCGAGTCCCGTTTCACCCGGGCCCGTATGGTGATAAACTGCTGGAGTGCGCGAAGGGACTGTTCGGATTTGTACTCCTGGTAGAACCCGAGCGCGGCGTTGATGATCACAAAACCGAGGATGATGCCCGCGTCGAGATACTCTCCAATGGCAAAGACAATGGCTGCAGCAATCAGGAGCAGGTAGATGAACGCCGACTTAAACTGCCGTAGCGCAATATCCCACCAGTGGACTTGGCTGGCGGTGATCTCATTGTATCCCGCCGTTGCGATGCGCTCCCCGGCCTGAGGGGACGATAACCCTTCGGAAAGCGAGGTATCGAATTGCTCCAGGATCTTCTCTTCAGAGAGTGTGGCGTGCTGATACATTCTCGTCCTTTCTTCTGAGTATTTATCCTCTTCAGACACTATCCATTCCAATCCTATTAAGATTTGATTGCGTTCATTGTCTCTCACACATCGGCGGATGTGGGGAAAATTGCTAATCTTTGATCTTTCCTGAATTTTCATCGTTCGGATGAAATTGATTACATTTTCTCCTTCTTCTCTCCCAAGGTTATTTTCAATATCGCGCCAAATTTCAGCATATTTTTCCCGTGTTTTCTGATCTTTTTATCTCGCCAGGATTTTCACTTTTTAATAAATCAGATGTGTTTAGGCGCTCCACTCTTGAATTTAAGATACGAAAAAATCGAAATGCTGATGCTTGTGCTGATGTTTTGATATATCTGATGATTCAACGGAGATGAAAGCAATCATCGCCCGTGACCTGTGTAAGGAAGAGTGCTCCGGCAATGCAATCCTTGAAGGAGAACCTTACAAGATAGCTCCCTGCCTATGTCTTTCGCTTATCCGGCAGAGGGAGTATCGTTGTTGGTATCTGACCGTCAGATATCAAAAAACAACCGGATGATTCAATAATATCCGGAATACTACTCAGTACACGAGGGAGAAAATGAACGTTGTAGCATTCAACGGCAGTGCCCGGAAAGACGGCAATACCGCCATTCTGGTCAACACGGTGTTCAAAGAACTCAAAAAAGCAGGGATCGAGACCGAACTTGTCCAGCTAGCAGGGAAAAAGATCCGGGGCTGTCTTGCCTGCGGAAAATGTTATGAGAATAAAGATAAACGGTGCGTTGTTGCCAATGATGTCGTCAACGAGTGCATCGAAAAGATGGTTGAAGCTGACGGGATCATCCTGGCATCTCCCACCTACTTTACTGATGTTTCAACGGAGATGAAAGCGCTCATCGACCGTGCGGGATACGTGGCGCGGGCAAACGATCATATGTTCCAGCGCAAGGTGGGCGCTGCGGTGGTTGCAGCTCGTCGGGCTGGTGCAATCCATACGTTTGATACGCTCAACCATTTCTTCCTGATCAGCCAGATGATTGTCCCGGGTTCATCCTACTGGAACATTGGCATGGGACTTGCTCCCGGCGATGTGAAAAAGGATAAAGAGGGGCTTGCAACGATGAAGACGCTGGGCACCAACATGGCGTGGCTGATGAAAAAACTGGAAGAATAATTCTCTTTTTCTTGTAAATCGCTGATTGTCGTTCTACCAGGCAGTGGTTTTTTACCTATTCCTGGAAGGTTGCAATCACCGGAATATCTGCCCAATGCCACAATATCGCGAACAGATCCTAAAACCACGGGGAAAGAGAAATAGTCCGGAACATGAGTTCAGCAGTCAGCGTTCTGCATCAGAACCCATGTCTCTATTGTATCCTACAAAATACATTGTTAAACCGGTTGGTTTGACCAGTGAACCAATACCGATTGAATATTTTATATCCGTTCACTCCCTCTGACTGTTAGAATTGGATTTACAGGTTTTTCCTGAATTTTGGGAAATCGCAATTGAACACAACAAATAATTCTTCATACCCCCTTCTGCAAACCTCCTTTAAATCCAATTCCCTTTCCTTCAGACGCTCATATCTCTCCAGCCAGGGTGATGGTATGTTTTCAGTAACAAAATGGTATGGGATTTTGGTGCGATGCACGTAACAGAAACGCACTATGATCCTTCAGTAAAAATTATAAGGAGCAAAAAGACCTGGTGAAAAATCATTCGAATGTTCTGGATGTGAAACTTATCGAAGGGTGCTAAAAATCTAAAAAGAGAATTATTTTTTTATCGCCTGGTGAACTTTATAAATGACATCAGCGGTCAGTAAATCCATATTGTGTGCAGATCCTGCATGGTCTATAAATTTTCTCATAACTTCGTTATCAGTTGTTCCTGTCGCTTCAAATGAACAATCCATTCCGAGATCTTTGCATATATAATAAGCCATAGGAAATCTATATCCCCCTTTCCGTTCGATCTCTAACGGTTTTTGCTCTACGCAACTTTGCATTGTAATTACCATCCTCCCATCAATTTATATATTTCTACCACTATGTGGTTATATTATATAAAATTTTTTCAGGTGATGCTTTTGATTTTATATGCAATGCAAAAATTTTCGGAAAACAGTAAATGAATATTTTTGTTATGACCGATGGCCTTTTTTGGTAATGCAGAGAACGTCTCCTTACCCACCCGGCGTTTTCCGGTATACCATCCCATGGAAGAGGGCGATCTTCTCCCCGTGATCGTCCGTAACCGTGACCGTGTAGGTGGCAATCTTCGGATTTACTGAGAACTCCTCGGCCACTGCATACAACGTGCCGCTGGTCGCTGCTTTTACAAAGGAGATCTGGGCGTTGATGGCAGCTGCAGGGATCCCGTGGGAGTTGGAGGCAAGGGCAAATGCCGTGTCAGCAAGGGTAAAGATAGCTCCGCCGTGTACGGTCCCGTGACTGTTCTTGTGCCAGCCGGCAATCCGCAACCGGACCTTTGCCCTGCCGGCCGAGACTTCCATCAGCTCAATACCGGCTTCCTGTGCCCAGGCATCGTTTACAAAGAACGGGTCGGGAGTGTTCATGGAGGGTATCACTAAAGGTGTATATGGGGTGGTGCAAAGAAGAAGGTTGCGGGGAGGGATTGTTCGTGAGTGAAATGTCTGGGAAGGAATTTTTTTAGGGAGTTACCAGGTTGTAAATCGCGTGATAGCGAGCAGTATTATAGTCGGGGACCGGGAACCTCAGACCGAATTTACCGGACCTCTGTCCCCTTCCTGACCATGGGGCATACATTACAGCCCATCATTTCGCCAAAGCAGAATAAGAACCGTTCCTTTATACTCCGGGGGAGCTGGTCTTCAGGGATCGGGGAGAACCCGAATGTCTTGTAAAACGAGATCAGGACGATGGTTGAATGAATGAAGATCGATTCTGAACCGCACTGCCTGATCAGCTCTTCCACAGCATACCGGGCATATCCCTTCCCGCGGTACGATTCGGGGACAAAGATACAGTCCATCTCCACGCCGTCAGGGTGCTTCGTGTAGCGGGCAGTTGCAGCAAGGTCACCGTCAACAAATACACCGAATATCCTCTCGTGCACCTGGTCTGCTTTCTGGCCCCGGTACTGTTCCCACAGTTTCTCTGCCAGATAAAACTCATCGCGTTTCAGTTCACGGGTCTCCGTCGTCATAATATTCCTTTACCACAGAGTTTTGTTATGCAGGTAAGTATATGAGCGTGCCTTTCTGTCATTGAGGTGTGGAACAGATCCAACAGCCTTTTTTTATCGTGGAGCGAATCTTTTCTTCGTGGATGCACTCTCCCACGCCCTGATAGCCTGGATCCTGTTCTCCCAAACCGGCCTCTTCCCCCTCCTGCCGTTTGCGATCCTCGGGGCGGTTATTATGGATGTGGATATTTTCTTTTCGCTCATCTCCGATTCAATCCCGTCACTCTACCTGTTTACCCACGGGGGTATTGCCCACAGCCTCGCGGGCGCTCTTGTCCTGTCCGTGCTGGTGTATCTCACCATCGTCCTGATCGCCTTTATAGGGATCATTCCACCTCCGGCACTGGCAGGATACGGGGTGTACGGGTTTGCCGCAGTCCTTGTTGGTGTCCTCTTCCATCTTGCGATCGACGTCCTGGCCTGCCCGGGCATCCCGCTGCTCGCCCCGTTTGTTGACAGGAAATACACGCTGGGTATCCTGCCCGGCCCAAGCATCCTGCTCGCCGGCGCAGCGCTCGGGCTTGTCGTGGTGACGATCACACAGTTACTGGCGTTTCCCCAGGCTCTTACTTTCTATGCATGGACCGTCCTGCTCTACTTTACCGTCCGCTTGGGTTCGTTCCTGTTTGCTTTTATACGGCTAACAGGACGGAAGGTTCCGGGAGTTAACCCGTTCCGGTGGCTGTCAATCAGCGAGTATGAGACGTATTACTCTGTGAGGCAGTACGTCCTGTTCCGCGGCTTCACCGGTGAATCGGTGTTTACTAAGTATAAGGATACCAGCGCTGCTGAAGTGAAGAGTGCCTTACGGTTCCCTGAAGTGCGGCGGTTATTCTTCCACTCCTACTGCGTTACTGCTGAACGAATAGGATCGGTTCTCATTCTAACAGACCCTCTTCGAGAGAAGGGTTTTCTCTATTACCCGCCTCACTACAAGCGGGTCGCTGTCACGATCGAAAATCAACCGTAAGGTTCTCTGGTGGTTTTTGTCCGCTCACCGGAGCGAAGGAAACCGGCACCCCCGGCTCCATTCCAATAATCATACGGGCACGGATGACTACCCATTACAGGATCCTGCCAAAATAAAGATCCAGGTCAGCCTTCTGGCCCCGGTACTGTTCCCACAGTTTCTCTGCCATAAAAAACCCATCGTCTTTCAGTTCACGGGTATCAGTCGTTGTGGAACACCATAAAAAAATCAGGATGGGGCAGACCCCGTGATTGCTCCCCAGTTATTCTGGACTGCATAGAGAATAGCCCCAAATCCAAGGCTGAAGCTGATTACAAACGTAAGGATATTGATGATCGGGATGATGTAGAGAATACCGAGCGCCAGAAATCCGAGGGTATAG
>Ga0315274_10002452_pt1 | contig 28011 bp, 40 predicted proteins | sample YL17G02_20_MG_FD_203700 | JGI IMG/M metagenome (GOLD analysis project Ga0315274, IMG submission 203700) | Sediment microbial communities from Yellowstone Lake, YNP, Wyoming, USA - YL17G02_20 | ecosystem: Environmental > Aquatic > Freshwater > Lake > Sediment | place: USA: Wyoming | collected...
GGTAATAATATTTTACTGTTTGAGTATGAGAGTAGTTCGAGCAGTTCGTCCTCTGAAAGTTCACTTTCCAGCAGCTCCAGCTCTCTGTCGAGCAGCTCCCTATCGTCTAGCAGTAGTTTGTCCTCAAATAGTAGTTCATCGTCCAGTAGTTCATCATCCAGTAGTTCATCAAGTTCGTCAAGCTCAACAAGCTCCAGTAGTTCATCAAGCAGTAGTTCGTCTTCATCCAGCAGTTCAAGTTCCAGTTCATTTTCGAGCAGCTCTTCCTCATCAAGCTCTTCATCTTTTAGCAGTAGTTCTTCATCAAGTTCGAGTTCCTCGTCGAGTAGTTCTTCAAGTTGTTCAAGCTCTTCGTCGTTTTCAAGTAGTTCATCAAGCAGCAGCTCCAGTTCATCGTCAAGTAGTTCTATTTCTTCGAGTAGCTCTTCGAGTACTTCGTCAAGTAGCTCAAGTAGTTCATCGTCTTTTAGCAGCTCCTCGTCCAGCTTTTCTGGGGATTGTATAGTGGCAAGGATAACACAAAATATAAAGAACCGGTTAAAAACTTTGACCACATACGGGGGAGTTCCTACAGTTGAACTTGAAAGATTGATTTTAAATATAAATGACAGGTATCCTTTTGTTGAATTATGCGGTCCCTGGGCTGATGTTGAAGTTCATACAAAAGACTTGGCGGAAACGAATTTAACTTATCAAATAAATTATTACAATGCAATAAATGATGAAAGTGAGACTGAAAATACAGAAATTACCTATATAACCCGTCTTGTAACGGCTGATATTATTAAACATATTATGAACGACCAGAGCCGGGGCGGGCTTGCGCAGAGAGTAACAATTACGGATTATGGTTATACTTCACAGGTAACAGAAAACGATACGGTTGAGTTTTTGGTATATGTCATTTTTGAAGTGCAGGCATTAATTAGGACAATTAATCCTTATTATGTAGGTTGATATGATAGTATCACTCATAACTCAAAATTTAAAGGATAGGTTAGAAACGTTATCAACCTATGGCGGTACGCCTGTTGTCGAGCTTGAGAGACTTATATTAAACATTAACAATCGGTATCCATACATGGAAATATGTGGCCCCATTGCAGAGGTAGAGCAATATACAAGAGATGTTGCGGATACTAAATTAACCTATCAGATAAATTATTATCATACCATAAATGATGAGAGCGAAGTTGAAAATACAGAGGTTACATATTTGACCAGAAACGTAGTCGCTGATATTATCAGGCATATCATGAACGATCAAAGCCGGGGAGGTAGAGCGCAAAAAACAAAACCGGTTAGTTATGGATATTCAATGCAGGTATCACAGAACAATACAATAGAATTTGTTGTATATGTAATTATAGAAATAACCGCACTCATTGACAGTGCAAACCCTTATTTGATAGGGTAGAAAGGATTTTATGGTTGAACAGAACAAACTATTTCTATTCAAGGAGCAGGCAGATGACGCTACTCCTGAAACCGTCTTAACGGCGGCAAACCTTTTTGAGGCGGGGCCGGATAGTAAGATTGAGCCGGATGTAACAGCGTCCGAAATCGATCTGGTATCCGGTGGATTCGATCAGGATTTGGCTGTTATCGGACGCAGGCGGGCAAACGTTACGCTTACGGCTCCAATGAGAAATTTCGGCATTGCTGATTCTGGTATAACTCCACAGATTGCCAGGGCATTTAAATGCGCCGGATTTTCACTCACAGAGAATGATTCATACTGGATTTTGAGACCGTCAAATACGGTTCGATATGCAGCTACAGTATGGGAATACTCCGGTGATTTGAGGGCGAGCCAGTGCCTTCTTACCAAAGCACAGAACGTAAAATTCGATTGGAAAATCTCATTTGATTTTTCCGGCGATAATTACGGGAAATGTGAATTTACAGGTGTTGGTCGCTATAGTGGTGCTCCTATAAATGCGACCCAGCCTGTTGTTGCGAAAAACAGAACGGCGGTTCCACCACTTATATCATGCACGGTAACGATAAACGGGAACGCCGGTTATCGGGCGTTGAGTCTTGAAATCAGTGGGAATCAGAGTATAGATGCGTCTACGTTAGCATCTGTTATATCGGGCGTGGGGCGGTCATATATCACGACAAGAAAAATAAAATTCACATCAAAAGTATACCGTGAATTAACTGGAACGGCAAGTCCTGAGACAAACATGCTTGCCTTCCCCCCGACTACAGGGGCACTTAACCTCAATTATTCGGCTGGTGGGGAAATTGATATTCAGTGCGGATATGCGCAGATTACAAAAGTAACGCCGTCAGAAGAAAACGGAGTGCAGGTGTGGGATATTGAGGGGTTAATAACGAGGAATAATTTTGTATTGAGGATACTTGGCGGAAATTCATCTTCGTCAAGTTCTTCGTCAAGCTCTTCATCAAGCTCTTCGTCTTCATCGTCGAGCAGTTCTTAAACTATTAAATACGGGGGAATTTATATGATACCTATTTCAAAAGAACAGAAATTAAAAAAAGAGATAGACGGGGTTATCTATCTCTTCAATCCTCCCATTGGAGAGTTAGAAATTGAGTTGATAAGTTCAGTTGAGACAAACGAGACTCTAAATATTAAACCGTATTATGAAGAGGCGGTAAAAATATTAGAGGACAAATACAAAGGCAATCGCAAACCCGGAAAAAGAAAATGGGAAAAACTTATTCAGGAAGAGGCGATAGCTTTGATGAAGCCGGAAGGCGGTACTTTCAAAAAGCACATAGGAGAAATTGATATTACCATAAACAAAGTTCTTTGTGGATGGGAAAGCAACAATCCTGAAGTTCCTAAATTTCCCGAAGATGGTAATCCGGCTGGATTTTTGCCGATAGCATTAAAACAGGTTCTCTTCGAGTGGTACTGGTCGCATTTAAAACTTGAGGGAGGAGAGGCAAAAAACTCATAGCGGCGGCACACGTTTATTTTAATACGACGCTTGCGCAGGTTTTTAATTGTAAATCATGTACAAGAAGTATTAAGAATAAAACGGGGTGTATAAGACCCCTTAAAAGCAAAAAGAAATGGATATGGATAATCGATGAATGTTTTTACTGTGGCGGTAATAATAAAAAGTGTGAATTTTGTAAAGGCAGGGGAAAGATATTTGTCCAGCAATGCCCCCGTGTTGTTGCCAAAGACTTCGGACTCCTGCCCTATTTTCTTACTTATAGAAACAGCAATGGTCTTGCATGGCCTGATGGTCGGGGGCGGTTATATCAGCCGGTAAAGCTCGTACAGGCCTTTGACCTGTGGGAGTTTTACTGGAATAAGTTTGAGCCTGAACATTTAAAAAAGATGGTTGACAATGCCAAAAAAACTTAAAGTTGAAATAACTCTTGAGGACAAGTTAAGCGGGACTATGAGCCTTGTCCGGCAAAAGGTAAATGGCTTTGTTCATTCCGTAAACAGAACATTCAGAAGCATAATGTCCGTGCCTGCAATAGTCATGGGTATTATAGGGGGAGCGGTTGGAGCATTAGCCAAAAGTTTCATAACTACCGCTGAAAAGATGGAAATTTTTGAACGGCAATTATACGCAGTAACAAAAACAGCGCAAGAGGCTAAAGACGCGTTTTCGGCTATTCAAGAATTTGGTCGAACGTCACCTCTTGAGACGGAAGATGTTGTAAAGGCTTATGTCCGGTTACGCGCTGTCGGTATTGATCCTACAATGGAGCAAATGAAAACGCTTGGCGGCGTGGCACTTTTATTTAATACTAATTTAGAAGAAATGGCAAACGCTTTTATCAGTACAAACAAAAAGACGCTTCGGATGTTTGGCGTTGAAATATCAAGGACAAAAACGCAGGCCACAATTGCTTCGGGAGATTTTAAGAAAACGGTTGCAAACGATTCTGGAGAAATCAGAAAAACTTTGCTTGAACTCTGGGAGCACAGATTTCCAAAAGTAATAGAGAAAATGAGCGGCACGTTTTCCGGGCAGATGCTAATTCTGAAATCTAACGTCACTAAATTTCAGGCGCATCTTGGAGCGCAGTTTCTTCCTGCGTTTACAGCAATGGTTACCAAAACAGGTACTTTTATTGAAGGACAAATAAAGCATATCAATAAATACGCCGCTGCAATATTTGGGATAGTTGCACTGATAAGAACGTGGTGGAATAATACTCTTATTGTTTTGCGGACTATTGATTCTGGTATTATTCAGATTATTATGACGCTTGGAATATTAGCAAAAACAGCTTCTAATGTAATAAATTCTATTGGAAATGGTTTCATGGCTCTTTCTAATATTTTTCAACAAATGGCAAAAGGTAGATTTGATTTAGTTGACATGTTTAAAGAAGAATTTGGAAAAGCTGGATTTGATAAAATATGGACAGATATAACAACCGGGTTGGAAAACATAACAACCTTACAAAATACTACCGCAAAAATGAACGTAAAGGATGCACAGGATATTATAAATGCATGGAAAGCCGTCGGGAAAGCGTACAGCCAAAAGATAGAACCGCCAAAATTGGACTTGCCGGGAACCGGGAAAAATCTCGGTGGAATGGGTGACGATGAAGAGGGAAGCGGTAAAGAAAAAAAAATAACAGATTCTCTTTTAGAGGGATACAGAATTGGATTAGAACTGCGGGAAAAGCTGCAAAGAGAAGCCGAAGAAAATGCCACAAAAGAGACTGAAAAAATGATTGAAAAAAGACTCGAAATTGTAAAACAGTTACGCGTCTTGGAAATTGGGGAAGACAGATATAATTACGAGCAGCGGCTTAATGAAATGAAACTGTATCATGACCAGGGAATTATTAGTACAAACGAATACGAAACGTTAATAACGGATATAAAGAAAAGAGAATCTGAAAGACGTTTAAATATTCAAAAAGAAGAAATCTGGGCGACTATCAACGCAAACATGCGCCTCGGATCAGCTTTGAATAATCTTGCGGTAATAGGGTTAAAGAACTCGAAGATAGCAGCAAAGAAAAGACAGAACATTCTTATTGCTCTGGCGGTCGCGGAGGCTGCTGCAAGCGCCGTAACCGCTGCAAAGGCCGGATGGGACACCGGTATAACATTTTATGATAAGGCGTTTCTTGCAGCCGCTGGTATTATAGAGGCGGTTGGAATGGTGGCAGGTCAGATCGCAACTATTAAAAGCCAGAAGTTTGCGCGGGGAACTTCATTTTATCCTGGAGGCCGGGCGCTCGTCGGTGAAGAGGGGCCGGAAATGGCTGAATTTCCGAGAGGAACCAGAATAAGAACAGCAGCGGAAACACGGCAGACCTTCGGGGGAACGACAATCAGCCCTACTGTGATTATCAATGGTAATGCAGACCGTAACACGGTAAATCAGATACAGAACGCTTTAACCGACTTCGGAAAGAAGTTTCAGCAGGCAATCAGAACCGGAAATATTGACCTAAAACAATTGGGGATAGTGACGCGATGATCTTACGAGCACAGGGAATTAATTACACATTGGATAATCCCATATACGGGTATCTATCGACCATTGTCTTGGCTTTAATCCATACCGATAAGCTCCCTGCCGGATATGCGATATGGGATAATGGCAGCTCAAGGGATTACAGGATGTGTAAATTTGTTTCCCGGCTTAATGCAGCACAGACGAATACTCTATTAACCATATTCAATACGCTGGCTGTAGGGCGTGGAATATCATTAACGCTTGGTCTGGGGCATACAAATACCGGGTTTTTCCCTTTCGGACCAGACCGGGGCGACAAGGGCAATTTCGGAGTACGGTTGATAAGCGTTGAGGCGCGTCCGGTAATGGAAGAACCGTGGCTTTATTTCGATACTGAAATGGTTTTTGTTGAGGAGTCGTGTCCGGGTTATACCTTGCCGTCCCAGATACCGGAAGGGGATCTGCAAATAGGCGCCATAGCAGAGTTAAGGAACCCGCCGACAATGCCGGAGAGCGCGACCGATTATGGTTTCTCAACGCAATTAACAAACTCCGGTGCTGCGTATACTGTAGATAAATTAACTGATTCTCAAACCACTGTTTTAAAAATGGTCTGCAATCAGAGCAAGGCGGCTGTGCTGATTAATTATATGTGTGGAACGGTCAGGGCGGTCAATGTAAATATTGTGAGCCAAGCAAATAATTACCTTTTCGGGCGCGAGGGCGGCAGTAGTGGGGTGTATTCCTGCCAATGGTTGAATGAGCAGGTTGTAATCAAGCATAATAGTTTTAACGAATTTGAATTTGAACTTTCGTTTTATTGGGTGCCATAATGATTTATATGTTTGGAGTGAGATTATATCTTGATTCTGCGCCGGTTGTCGCTAATGCTGCGGATATTGGATTGTACTCAATAGTAGGCGGCAATAGTGTTTTCCGCTGGATAGAATCAGATATTTCGGCGTATGCGCCTACGTATACGTGGAAAACCGGTATTCTTAAACCGGACTTTTCAGAGCCTACACAAGAGAGTGTTGATGTTGCTATAACCGGGAATCTTCCCACTATCGGCGGCACTTCAATAAAAATAATTAATACTATAATGTACGCGGGAGCGTATACCCAATTTGACAAGATTCTTTCTGATAATGGAATACATTTCAACGAATTGCGTATGGATATTATCAGGTTTGAAATAGTGGGAGGTGCGCTGGTTAACGCAGATGGATCCGTTCATTTCAGGGGTTTGTGCGGGAATACAACCTGGGACGAAAAGGAGCTTACCATTCCGCTTGAAACCGCTTTGCTAAAGCGCAAATCAAACCTTGCGACAATAATAAATAAAACCGACTTTCCGAACGCTTCTGATGATATTGTCGGCCAGACAGTACCGGTTACTTACGGAGAATTTAAGCCGCAATATAATTCCAATGGTACGATAATTCATAACGGATTTGCAAAGTTTGTACGAACTGCGAACAACGAGACTGTTTATGAAAATTTAGTAATTCAAAAATGGAAAAATGATGACGGTACAGTTTATTGGTCAACTATGAATGCTGATTTTACAGGTATAAAAGCATTTCCTATAGTGTCTAATAATGGTGCAATACCTCCTGTTATTTATTCTATAAAATTATTAACATTAAGTTCAAATATCAATTGGTTCGATTCTGCTTATAATCCTATTATAACTGGTACTATAACTCTTGATTACTTTGAAGGAATGTATATAAAAGTAATAGACGGAATTGGAGAAAATAAATATCGTAGAATAAAATCTGGCAATATTGATTTAGATACTGCTCATAATGTTTTAATTCTTGAAATAGAGGATGTTTTCGAGGAGACGCTGGCGGGAAACGCGACGGCGACAGAGATTGATAATTCCTGGGTTCAGATAGTTGATATTGCCAGAGAGTACAGGTCTGATATATGGCGATGCAAGGATTATCTCGATGTAAATGGGGGTTTTATTTATAACGCAATGAATATTTTTGGTTATTTAGCCCAAAGTATAGCAAAGGTAACTACTGAAAATACAGACGCAAATATTCTCACGGCCAAAAATGAATTTATGAGATTGCCATTGTATGCATACAAAGATATAGGAGATGGGAACAAAAATCTTCTTGACATTGATGTTAAATTGTTTAACGGCGATCCCGATACAATGGATAGTTTTCTTATTTTGCCTGTATCTAATGTTGCTTTATACAACGAGTCGGATTTAACAGAATGGGGGGGTGTCGGATATACAAAAAAATCAGCAGGATTGTTTTATGACGGAACGAAATTTAATATAAACAGCGAGGTTATTGATGGGGCGCTAACTAGTGTTAATAATAAAAACTATTACGGATATTATCAGCGCGCTCTTAATTTACAAATTAAAAATGTTGTTTGGTGGCATTTCATTACTTTTGGTTTGCCAGAAATACCGGCTAACTTTTATGAAAATTTTGAGATGTATATCTTAATAAGAATGATGACGGCATGGGAGTTTTTCCCGCCGGGTTATCCTGATTCGTATATAACAGTGAGTTATAAAAAATTTATGGGGTCGCACATATCCGCACTGGCGAAAACAGACTGGAATGATGATGAGGTTGCGCCTATTCTTGGGAAATTACATACATTTGATAATGTGGCTGATTTTTACTATGATTATCACAGACCATCTAAAGGTAACACAGCTTTTTACTATGACAACAATGGTTCAACAACATTTAGTGGATATATGAATATCCCTATTACTGGAATTGATAACAGAGATAAATATAATATGGTTAAAGGCAAGTTTGCTCTTGGGATAAGGAGAAAAAATGGTGTCGCGGTAACTATAAACCTCGACGATTATATAAGAATTTACGAAATGGCAGTTGCTCTAAAAAAATCCGTCTCAATCAAAGATGCTATTTATTCACCATTTCAGGGGCGTATATATGGCACTACCTGGGGACAATCAGAGGGTTCAAGTTCTTTCAGCAGCTCTTCGCAAAGCTCCCCATCATCTTCGTCTTCATCTTCGCATTCGTCCATGTCCAGCTCTTCCTCGTCTTCCGAAACCGGGGAAACAGGAAGAAAAGTCGCGCTTGCAATGATTAACAATCCCATTGATATAATGGAGCATGTTTTGAGATTGCAGATGTGGAGCGAAACAGGAGAGACAAAGAATTGGGGAAAAGAATATGCGACCTCCCCACTTATTGATATATCGACAAGCGAGGGCGGATTTGACTACGAAGACCTTGATCCTATAAAAGCATTGCGTCCGGCATGGCAGATATTAAATTATAATGATGCGTGGTCTGACGAAATGTTGCGGAGGTTGTGCAAATCATTTTTTCTTGTGAATTATCAACATCCGGAAACGGGCAAAGAATCGGTCGCTTATATTGCGGACAAATCTCTTACCGTTCCAGCGATGACTATTACGCTTGATGATATTATAGGGCCGGTCGGACAGGTAGTCTATCCTCAAGTTAAGAATGTTTACTGCGAACCGTATATTAAATATTGTCTCAATAACGCTAATGGACAATACGAAAAAATCATACAGGTAACAAATACATCAAAACCGATTTATGATGCATCTTATGTGATAGGAGTTACCGGCAGTAATGCGGAAATGCTATGGACACGTGGGCATGTATTGTGGGAGGCATATCGACAGATAGAACCTATGCCTACTGATATATCCGAAAATCCCTTGATAGTAAAGGATGCCGATGCTTTATGGTTTTTGGATACTTTGTATAATTGGATGGGCGCGATAAATATTGACGGCGACCCTGTAAACGTAATTTTCGAACCGAAAAAGAGAATCGTTTTTAATGTGCCTTATCAGGTCGGTAAGGGCTGGTTTTTAACTCAACATCATAAATTGCAATTACCGCACCAGACTGACGATGTGGCGATTGAATTTATGATTGAACAAATATCGAAAAATATTAACAAGGGCAAAGAGATTGTTACTGTGCAAGCGATCCTGTATGGCGCTGCGACTGAAATCGCAATGTATGTGCAGGACGTGTACGATGCAGGCACTCTCCTTGCTGACTGGCAGGATGTGTATACACCTGCTGCGGCTAATGATATACAAGATGTAACTTAAACGAAAGGATTTTTTATGGCAGCACCGGTTTTTAATGAAACGTATGGAAGTGATGAAAACACGCAGTTGGTAAACCCTGCGCGTGAACACCAGAGGGTTTTTATTCAAGCGGTAAACAACACAAATGTAAACGTAAAAACACCGACAAGGATAGTCAACAATACGGCTGGTGCTGGTTTTATTGCCTATCTGCTTGATGACGATGTCGCGCCGAACTACGCAATTGAATATTTTGCGGCTGGGCAGGAAAAAATGAGAAGGCCAAGGGTTATTGCCAGCACCGCAAACGGAACGACTATCGCTCAGGTTTTGGTTTTGGGTGTATAAAAAGGTTGCGCGATTAATTAAAAATGTGTATATTAATGGTATGCTATGTATATCATGTCAGAAAAAAACGAAAGTGACGCATACCATTCCAATTTTGGGCGGTACGGTAATTAAACGCCGCCGGAAATGTAAAAAATGTAAGCGGGCTTTTATGACTTTAGAATATGCAAAAATGGGGGAAAAATGAAACGTAAACTTCTATTGCGACAAGGACAAAGCCCTGGTGACATTCTTGTTTTTACCGGCACAGTCAGAGATTTGAAATTGGCGTATCCTGAATGGGAAATCATGGTTGACACTCCATGTAATGCTATTTTTGAGAACAACCCGCATATAGGAAAAAAGATTAATAAACCAGTTCTTACATCAATACCGGATAGCCTCATTAAAATTGGCTACCCTCTTATTGATATTGTCAGGGGAAAGCAAGCAATTTTTGATTCTTTAACAAAAGATGGAAAGATAAAAGCTGTTTTGACCGAGGACGTGTGGGAGTATGTCCACATCGAGACTGACCTTGTTGTTTTTAAGTGTAAGGCAAGTTTTGAAGATAATGTTGAAATAGAAATGCTTACTGTTGGATATGACGAAATACATAATTCCGGTTTTTCTGGGTTACATTTTTCAAACGGATTTCATATCGAATTTGAAAAGATTCTCGGCGTTAAATTCAAACAGACCTCCCTTCTTCCTGATATTCATTTAAGTAAAGATGAAAAAAAATGGACTAATCAGGTTGAAGAAATGACAGGTTATAGGGGTAAGTTCTGGATAATTAATGCAGGGCATAAAAAGGATTTTATTCTGAAACAGTGGGGCTTCGAAAACTGGCAGTACCTTGTCGATATACTCAAGAATAAAATTCAGTTTGTGCAGGTTGGTGAAATCGGCCAGAATCACGTACACCCTGAATTAAAAAATGTTATCAGCCTTGTCGGTAAAACGGATACCCGGCAGCTTATCAGGTTGTCGTATCATGCACAAGGAGCGGTCTGTCCGGTGACATTTCAAATGCATCTTATGGGAGCTTACCAGAAGCCCTGCGTAGTGCTTGCAGGAGGCCGGGAACCTCGGCGCTGGGAAATGTACCCTAATCACCGGTACATTGATACGAATGGATTAATGGCGTGCTGTGCATACGATGGGTGCTGGAAATCTGGACACATACACCGAAACGAACCCGGCAGCCCTAACAAACAATGCGTAAACATTGTAGGCTGGGATGGTGATGTAAATAACCAGCGGTCAAAGTGTATGTCCATGATAAGTCCGGAACGGGTAGCTTTTGACGTTTTGAGTTATTATGAAGGCGGAATGCTGCAATGGTAATCTTTACCGGAACCGGTAGAAGTGGGACAAAATGGCTTGCGTCGTGTTTCGGCGCATATCATGGGTTCTATAATAAAGAATTTATACGCGAGAAATGGCCGGGGGAAAATATGCATAGTTCATCCTATACCGAAATGTCTTTGAACGTGCCGAAATATCTTTTTTGCCTGCCCGATAAATCAATTGTCTGTGATGTGGGATCGTATGACGTTAATGGCAGCTACAGAGCAATTATTGAGCCAAAGTTCCAATATGTGGGAATTGACCTCAAGGCTGGTCCGAACGTCGACGTTATTATGAAATCAGAATATGATACTGGACTCCCTGAGAATCACGCGGATGCAGTTATATCCGGTCAATGCCTTGAACACTGCAAAAACCCGTTTAAACTGGTTGCAGAAATGTTCAGAATAGTCAAACGAGGGCGGCTCGTGATGATTGTGGCGCCGTTTATATTCAATCCGCACCGTTATCCGGTAGACTGCTGGCGTTTCCTTCCTGATGGAATGACGGTTCTCATAGAGACTGCTGGAGCGAAAGTAATAAACACATATATCAATGCTAAAGATTGTTGGGGAATAGGGCAAAAACAATGAGCTTTACTTTTGGAAGACACACCTATGGAGCGCCAAAAGTTTTATGGCCGGAAGCCGCTATACTCAAAATTGGATCATTTTGCTCTATTGGTGCAAGCGTAATTATTAATCTTGGCGGAGAACATCGAACGGATTGGGTTACGACATATCCTTTTACGCACAAGTGGGGAGCGAAATCAATCAAGGGACACCCGACTACTAAAGGCAATATTATTATCGGGAATGATGTATGGATAGGAACCGGCGCGTTTATTACTTCTGGTGTTACGGTCGGGGATGGTGTTGTAATAGGATCACGGTCAATCGTATCATCAAATCTTGAATCTTATGGTATATATGTAGGAAATCCTGCACGATTAATTCGGAAACGCTTTTCTGAACAACAGATTGATGCATTATTAAAAATAGCATGGTGGAATTGGGATGATAAAAAAATAGCAAAATTTATACCTTTACTTCTTAATCAAAATATTGATGCATTTATAGCAGGTGCAAAATGAAAAGATACGATGTTATAAACTGGTTCATTCAAGAATACGGATATAAAATGTATCTTGAAATCGGGCTTGATCAGCCAAAAAACTGCTTCGATCTGGTTCAATGCGAAGAAAAATATTCTATTGACCCTAAAACCGGATCGGGAAAAAATCATTTTAGAATGACTTCGGATGATTTTTTTGCAGCAAACAAAATGTTTTTTGACATAATTTTTATTGACGGTATGCACCTTGCCGATTATGCATCTCGCGATATTAAAAATGGATTGAATTGCTTAAATAGAAATGGTACGATTATTGTACACGATTGTAATCCCAAAAACGAAATAGAGGCTTCTCCGAATCGCACAACACGGCGCTGGAACGGCAATGTATGGCAGGCGTTTGCCTATTACCGCACCCAGCGAACTGATTTGATTATGTACACCGTAGACGCTGATGAAGGTTTGGGAATTATAAGGTTTGGTAGCCAAGAACCCTATACAGGCGATTATTATACATACGCAGATCTCGAAGCAAACAGGAGAGAAGTTTTAAAACTTATCTCTACGGAAGAAATGAAAAGAATCTTTTCTGCAAAAATTGAGCAGAGAATTTATTAATGTTTATCGAAACAATTGTACCATACGAGCCAAATTATCAACTTGGATTTGCAATTACCAGAGCAATGCAAAAAATTGATAATTGGGTTTTAATTCTTGACCAGGATGTTTTTTTGTCTTTGAATCCGCACTGGTATAATATTTGTCTGGCAGCGATTGAAAAATACGGATATAGCGCCGGATGGATAACGTGTGTTACCAACGCAATTGGTTGCCCGCTACAGAAGGCAAGACATGAAAAAATGGGTTCTGATTGTATGGCGCATCATTTTCAAATAGCGGAAGATATTTACAAAGCAAACAAAGGGAAAACCGTCGATATTACCGAAGAATCAAAGCACTGGCGGCTGTCGGGACTATTCATTCTTACTCATAAAAAAGCGTATTTTGATGTAAAGGAAAAGTTCGGCATACCTGATAATAAATTTATAGGCTGGGACAATTACTATAACTTACGTCTTGTCGAATTGGGATACAAGATAATATCCATGCAGGATTTATACGTCTATCATGGCTATAAAAGATTATGGAAAAATGCGGAATGGGGGAAGGGTGAATAAATACGCGATCTTTATTGCGTCTACTCAAAACTATCTCGGATACACAAACGCACTGCTTAACAGTATAGAAAAACGAAAACTGTATGAAGGTTGCGATCTTACTGTATATCTCATGTATTTTTCTGCGGTAGACAAGGGAACCTTTAGCCCGGCATATCTGAAAGACCTGTCAAAATTCTCATATAAAATCACACCTATTGAAATGAACAGAAATGATGTGGGGTGTCCAGAAAACTTCAATACCGTTGAATTTGTTAAGCGTGCCCGCTTCCATTACATTATGAAATACGGGTTTGACTATGATGTTATCTGTTTACTGGATGCTGATATGTATATAGTCTCTCCTGATTTTATGCAGCTTTTTGATTTGGTAAATGGCACAAACAAATGTATTGCCTGCAACGAGCGGTATAAGTGGGTGATAGGAGATAACATTATTTATGAGAATAAACCTATATTTGAAAATCCCGTTAAAATGTATGCTATGCATTGTTCTATACCGATAATCCTTAATTTGAATCAATGGGAAAGCGTTTTCGAATATTATTTGAAAATATCATTTCACGGCAAGCAAATTAAAAACGGCCTTCATTGTGGAATTGGGGATATTTTTTCTTGGAATATTAGCGTTTATAAAAACAACAAACAACGGGATATTGTCGTTTTCCCGATGGAAACAATGTGCCAGGTGCACCACACTACACACAGGCCGGGGACGTATCCAGTAGTTGAAGATGATTACTGGTATACATGGGCTGGGGACAAAATATATTCTATACAAGGCAGGATTGCTAATTCTAAATATATTGACGCGTCGCTTACTATTATGGCTAATGAATTTAAAATACAGAATCGCACGGACTATGAGAAAATGGCGTCACAAGTTAAACCGGGTTTAATTGCGATATTAAAAGAGTGGTACAATCTGAATTTTAATTGTAAATTAATATTGAGTGATTATACTGCTTATAATTATGAATGGGACGAAATTAAAAGAAAGGTTTTAATATGCCAACAGAAAACAGACATATAACTCGAATAGAAACTACAGAGACACTATTCCGCGCAAACGGAGATCATGGTCAAAGCGCAATATTATCGGACGTTAATGATGACTGGGCGTATTGGAATGCTGCTAAAAACAAAATGTATTATGGAGCAAACCAGTATTATTGGAATGGCGCGGCGATAACTTATTGTGATGTTGAGTTTAACGAAATTGAGGCTCACAGCGATATATTTATTGACGAATATATAAAACGGTCCGCCGGAACTGATGATAATATCAGATTTGAAAATGATAAAATTACAATTGCGGCGGGCGGCGTTGACGCTTTTATTTTTGAGGATGATAGGGTTTATACTGCCCTAAATGTCGGCATTGGAACAACTGCACCAAATACTATGTTTGATGTAAATGGAGTTATAAATACTTTGACTGGATATAGAATTGCAAATGTGGCAACCTCGGGTGATTATTTACGTGGTAATGGTACCAATTTTGTATCATCAGCTATACAAATAAGTGATATTGCACATAATCTTTTTTCAACAACACATGGCGACACAACGGGAGCGGCCTCGCCTATAGATGGTGATATTATAATAGGTAATGTAACTCCTAAATGGAGTAAACTTTCAATATCAATACCTGCGGCTGGAACGTGTAATTATCTTGGTGTAAACAATGGCGAATTACGACCATCGTGGGAATCATCATCTGCAAATCCGGGAGCGGCAGCATCTATTTTACAAACCACGACGGCGGGATTGTTGACATTGAAAGATTTAGCAATAACAACTGCCACAACTATGACATCAGCGACGTGGATTGGACTTGGAGCAGCAAAAGGCAAAATAACGTTTACCGATGCCGCGACCGATACGATTACTTTCGATGATTGCTTTATCGGCATCGGGACGATTATACCCAATCATCTTTTAACTTTACAGACCTATGCTCAACCAGTCGTAGGTCTGTACGCGACGCACACTAATGCGGCGTACCGGAATTGGGCGATAATCACAAATTATTCGCAAAGCGGGGATTTTGTCGTTAGACAAGGAAATGCGCGAGGTGACAACCCGATTTCGTCGGGAATATCACGATTTTATATCGACCCAAACGGCCGGTTATGTGTCGGAGATATTGCACCTGAATGTCTCGTTCATCTTTACGCAGGTGCACACGGTGGGATGGTTGTCGCTAATGCTTTTTCTTTACTTTGCCTTGAAGATAACGATAGCTGCGCATTTCAATTTCTTACCCCAAACAACAAAGAAAATAGAATTTATTTTGGAGATCAAGATAATGGCGAAACTGGCAGGATCATATACAATCATAGTACTGATTTTTTGACATTCTATGCTGTCAGTACCAATTTAATAACGATGGGTGGTTCTAAATTAGATATTGGCTTTTTTGGTGCGACATTCGACGGTAATTCAGGAGAGAAAACAATAGCAATAAAAAATGCGTTGGCATCACCATCGGCACACATTGACGATCAGATATATATGTATAGTAAAGATAGTACATTTAATGCGGCACAAGGACACAATGACGGAGCGACATTAGCATTTTTTTTGGAGACTGATTTAATAATAGCACCATCTCTTATAGCTCCAACACATTGTTTTCCTATATGGATAAATGGAACAGAAGTTTATGTTTTATGTAACATACCAGTTTAAGTAAAGCGGAATACAATAAAAAGGAATTGATAATGGAAGTAGTTAAAAAAAATATAGGTGTTATTTTAAATATCTTAACATTGATAACCTGTATTTGTACGTTTGCGTTTATGTGGGGAAAAATGGATACAAGAATTAATAATATAGAAAACCAACAACTGAAAGTTGAATCTGCTATTATTTGTACGAATGCAAATATCAGGGATATTTTTTTTAAACTTGGAGTTTTAGAGGGCAAAATCGACAGGTTAAATAGATAGCCGCCTCTTTCCTCCTTCTTTTTTATTGGGTGCTGCCGACGACTGCCCTGAAAATCTCCTTTTGTAGGGCATTTTACCCGAACCTTGTAACTATGTGATTTATCAATAACTTACTGGTTTTTGTCGGGTATTTTACCCGAAGTAGTTTAGTTTACATAATTTTTAGTGGCGTTTTTGGGGGTGTTTAGGGCATTTTGTGGTTGGCACAGTACTTGCAATATATAAGGGTAGAGGCCAGAGAGGCCAGCGACCCGGCGATCCGGGAATCTTAAAAAAGGGGTGAATGTATGAAAAAGGTAAATGTGGAGAAACTTGTAAAACTATGTAAGAATACAGAGATTGAGGGAAAGGATATTTTGGTCGGCCAAATTGCTGATTTTAAAGGATTATATGGTCTTAAGATTGACGGCGAGTGGTACTGCGTGGGAACGTGGGAAGAAACTGAAAATCTAAAAGAAGAAATTATAGAGGGATTGAACGAGTAACACCGGCAGCAGACCGGAACCTGCCGGCGGGATCACCGGCAATCTAATAAAATAGTTGATATGGCAATAGAGGCGTATATTCAAGAATACAAAAAACTTGAGTTTGTGAAAGGACGGTAAGAAATGAGAAAACCAGGCATTACCCCCGAAGCGTGGAGGGGATTCGGATTCGTGGTAATCATTTACTTGATTATCATGTTTGCCTTCCGGCTTACCTGCGCGGACGATCTGGACGCTATGGCGCAGGCAGAGGCAGAATACAAGGCCAGGCAATGCGCCGATTCTATTGCTGTTTACCAGCGCATCCATCAGGCGCCGGACACGACTGTTAAAATGTCGCGCCGGGACACAACCACTATCCATAATATTTTTGTTGACGACTCCCCGGAAATGCTGGAAATTCAGCACATTATAGACAGTGCTGGAACTATTCTTTATTCGGATAAGTGGTTTAAGAAAGCAAAAAAGTACTCGTTTGATGACAAGAAACGGTTTGTGCGCTGGCTGGCTGAAAAAAATTTGGTTGATACGGTAAAAATATTGCAGCTCTGCACAGACTGGTACTCATTGCAGGATTTCGAGTATCAAAAAATCCTACTGATTATAGACTCACAAGACGCGGCGACAAAGGCAATTTTACTGCCTCACTTAAAAACGGCACAGGATAAAATGAGAGATATAACCAGATTAATATTTACGTTATCACCGAAAGGAAAATAGCATGCTGACAACAAAAACACATAAAAAACTTACCAGGGACGCATTCCGCAAATTCGGGCAAATACAACCTATCGGTGAGCACAAATCCCTCTGTGATCCGCGTAATTTTACAAAGGGATATGGCAGGATAACAGGCGGTAAATTAATTTTCTGGTTTGAAACACCAGACAAAAGTACCCATATCATAATAGAGGATATGGATAAAATCCCGAACTAAAATCGAGGTAAAAATGAACCAGCCAATAATGAAAATACGAGGGCGCAAACAACGGATAAAAGAACATCACCGGAAAGCAAACAAATATATACGATATTGTTTTCATTGTAAACGCCCCGCAGATGGGCTTAAATGCTCACTCTGCGGGCGAAAAAGTGATCTGATGTATCTAAAAATTAACAGAATAAAAAAAATATGAAAACCGTCAAGATTACATTAACCGATAAATTATATAATCGTATTATAGAAACTGCTAAAGCCGAGGCCGCAGGATGCAAACGCGAGCTTGACGTATCGGCAACGGCCAGTATTTTGCTGTATGAGGCAATAAAAAGCCGGGTGCTCTGCAAAGAAGCTAAGATAAGTTACGAGTATTTAAGGGGGGAGAGACCATGAACAGCACACAAAAACACATTGCAGAAACAGTCCTGATCGCAAAACGCGAAATAGATTCTGGTGATTACGATAAGCCAATAAAAAATAAGAAGCGAATGAAAATCGTACTCGTTGACGGCGGCAGCATCGGGAAATACTATAAATTCGCTGGTAAATTTTCGGGGAAGGATATACACTTGTTCAAAAAAATAAACAGTTTTCCCAAACACAGAGATTACGAAAAAGAAGAGTATGGAGTAATTGAGAAATAAAAGCGGGGGTTTAGCTTCACCTCTTTCTCCCGCTCAGGGGGCTGGCTGGACAACAAAACCCTACCAGCTCCCGCTTATAATAAAATTGACAAAATAAACATTGCGCTTTTACTTTTTTTATATTAGTTTATTAGGTATGAGAAAAAATGTCTGCACAAAATCCATGTTTATTTTCAGAATATAAAAGCCCTGTCAGCACAAGTGCTGCGCATAGCTTATTGGTGTCGTGCAGACCTACCAATAGGGCAGGGTTTTTTATTGAGCTATTTATGAGCAAAGACCCAGCAGTATTACTTTATACAAGCGACTTTCTCACCGGAACATCGAGAATGTCAGATGAACAAGTAGGCCAATATATACGTGCGTTATGTAGCCAACACCAAGGAGGACACTTTTTAAAAGAAGAATTGTCCCAAATATTAAAATCGTATGATAATCAAGTGTGGAGTAAATTTATTCAAGACGACGAAGGAAAATATTACAATGAACGCATGGAAAAGGAAATAATTAAGCGTCAAAATTATTGTAACTCACGATCACACCCAGAGTTAGCTGGTAGACCAACAAAGAAACTTATAAAATCATACGATAATCATACGAATACCACACGGAAATCTAATGGTAATCATACTGAGAATGAGAATGATAATATAAATGTAATTAGAATTGAAGATAGAAGTATTAAGTTTTTAGAAGATATTAATACTTTTAAAGAATACGATATATCCATGTTGAACGAATTTTATAACTATTGGAGCGAACCGAATAAAAGTAAGACTAAAATGCGTTACGAGTTACAGGTTACATGGGATTTAAAACGCCGACTGAAAACCTGGGCGGATAGACAGAAAAAGAAACCACAACAGAGATACGGAAGGCAAGAAGTATCAATGCAGGAATTAAGAGAACAGGCCGAAAGGATAAAATTGTCATGAACGAATCATCTTTTAAAATAGGTGTAGCATATTTACAAAAAATTTATGGGAAAAAGATTGATGATGAAGTTTATAAAAACTACTGGGATATTTTAAAAGAATACACCGACGAAGATTTTAAGAAAATGCTGGAAAACATCGTAAAGTCGTTTATTCCGTCTTCCCAAGTGCCCTTCCCGCTCATTCCGCATTTTTTAGGTGCCGTTGGTGCTGCGGGCGCATCCAAGTCACAATTGGCTGTAATGGCGGTTAAAACGGCGCTGCGTAAATACAGCGCATACGATACAATATCCCTCGGCGATCCGGCACTCCACGAAACTATCCGGCAGCTTGGCGGATGGATTGAATTTTGTAACCTGCCGGGGGACTGGTGGCAGTTTAATGAAAAACGTTTCATTCAGATTTATGAGGCTGCACAGATAAATAATACCGGGATTGATAAGCTATGTGGAATATTTGAGCTGGAAAACGCCGGAAAGGACACCACGAATTGGACTGAAGAGCAGAAAAAAACCATTGAAGACCAGAAGCGCCCGAAAGAATTAAAATGGCAAGGATTTAAACAGTTGGATTTTAAAAAAACAGACAAAAAAAGAATTGCAGCACCAGAACAAATAAGCGGAATTTTAAACGATATTTTGGAGTAGCAGATATTCTTAGAACTTTAATATAGGAGTGAAATATGGAAAAAATAACTCAAGAAATGTTTGATAAGATAGAAATTGATAACGGAATTAAACACTGTCCAACTGGCGATTATACAGAAATTAAGAGCTTCGGGGAGGGGTGCAGATTCGGGGAGGGGTGCAGCTTCGGGGAGGGGTGCAGATTCGGGGAGGGGTGCAGCTTCGGGGAGCGGTGCAGATTCGGGGAGCGGTGCAGATTCGGGGAGCGGTGCAGATTTAAATTTTTTCCCACATCACTATTGCGAGCCAACTTAGGTCAATTGAGTAATATATTAACAAATGAATTGATGCACCGTGATGCCGATTCACATCCACGTCCCGAAATGTTTACAGAATGGGCAAAAAACAACGGCAGGTGTCCATACAGCGGTTGTGTTGAAAGGCTACATTTTTTTGAACAAAAAAAAGAAGCATGGGGAAAAGAGTGGACACCGATGAAAACATCTGATTTGATTATCCGAATTTGTGATGAAAAAAAATGGGAAATAGTGTTGTTGGAGTAGCAGATGTTCTTAAAACTTTAATATAGGAGTGTTTAGAGGTTTTCAATCATGGCGCGATTATATGTACTATTGGGTTTGCAAGTGTGAGGCTAATCATGGCCATGCAGAAACCAAAGAGAAAGCGTATGAAGAATGGCGGCAGCATGTTGAAAACATGAAAAAGAAAAGGGAGGTAGTGGAATGAAAACAATATCAGCAAAATCAATAACAAGATTTGAGGATGAGGAAGGAAATTGCATCGGCGAAATCCGAAATGATTGTTTTTACCCTTCCGCTGTAAAAATGACCAAGGAAGACATGGTGTTCATTTTAAGTCAGATGGGAAAAGAAATGCCAGAGCCGTTACCCAGGGATCGAGAATGAACTATGAAGATAAAAGTAAAACACAATGGCAAAATTATCCAAGTTGACGTTGTGTCAGATGATTGCCGTCGAAAAAAATGTTTTTATCCTCATAGATGGATAACGCAGTCCCAAAGTTATAACCACACACAAGTTGACAAAGATTATTCGTGCGGCACTCGAAATTATCACGGGTGTCCTCAAAACCCAGAGAGTAAAAATGGATTATAAAACAGAAATAAACGTCAATGGAGACCGGTTTACGGTCGAATGGGAAGGCTTTGCCGATATGCTTATCCCCGAAAATAAAACCATTTTCGACTGTAGAATCAACACTTGCCCGGAGGAATTTTTAGTAAAATACGGCGAGGGCGTAATACTATACGAATGCTGCGCGGTTGAAGAGGCTGCCGCAGAGGAAAGAAAAACAGAAAGGAGAATTGATATATGAACGAAAATCAGTTGGTAACAATTGTCCAGTCAAGCGGACTGGAAAAAACAAAGGCAGATATTATTCTGAATAAATTTCAGGATTATTTCGCAGTCGCAGCAGAGTGGGAAAACAAAGCAAAGGTGCTTGTTGTAACCAATGAAAACCAAAAAACCGACATGGCAATGGCGCGGGTTGGAAGATTGTTTCTTCGGCAGAAACGATTAGATGTTGAAAATACCCGCAAGGAACTCAAAGAACAAGCAATCAGGGAAGGAAAAGCAATCGACGGCATTGCGAACGTGCTCAAGGCGTTAATAGTTCCAATTGAGGAGTATCTGGATAAGCAGGAGCATTTTGTTGAAATACGGGCAAAGGAAAAGGCCGAGGCCGAGCGCATTGAGGTTGAACGCAAAGCAGAGGAGGAGCGTATTGCAAAGGAAAAAGCCGAGGCCGAGGAACGCGAACGCATCCGGCTGGAAAACATACGCTTACAAAAAGAAGCAGAGGAACGCGAGGCAGAAATGAAACGGCAGGCAGCGGCAGCAGCGGAGGCCGCAAGGATAGCGGCTGAAAAACAAAAAGCGCTTGAAGAAAAGGCGCGACTTGAGCGTGAGGCGGCAGCGGCGAAACAGAAAGAAATTGAGGAGAAAGCCCGCAAGGAACGTGAGGCCGCTGAACTTGCGGCAAAGCAAGAAAAGGAACGGCAAGAGAAAATTCTTGCAGAGCAGAAAGCAAAGGCAGACGCAGAAAAGAGGGCACTTGAAGATAAAGCCAGAAAAGAAAAGGCCGAGGCAGAAGAAAAGGCCCGGAAGCTGAAAGCTGAACAGGATGCAAAAATAAAAGCAGAGCGCCTTGAGAAAGAGCGCCTGCAAAAAATACTGGACAGCGCAATAGTATGTCCGCACTGCGGGAAAAAACTCACTCCTGATGGAAAGAAGGTCGAATAATGCCGCTGATTGAATTTATCTGCCCGGATGGTGGAAAAATATCCATAGACAACTGCCTATCCGAGGGGGGCTGTCGAATGGGCGAGCGGTGCGCAACCAGGTCTTATTTGAGGTTTGTTTCCCGCGAAAGAAAATGGGCGGGGAAACCATCAACGACCCAATTAATACGGGGAACCCGCGAAGCATATCTGTTATTAACCACGGATTACGCAGTAAGCCCGGACTCCAGGGCGTTTATGATCCACGGCACAAAGGGACATGCGAACCTTGAGAGCGCGACGGATGAACTGTCATTGTTAGAAGTTAAATTCGACGGCGAAGAAATAGACGAAACCGGCATAGCGGATATTATCGAAACCGAGAACGGAAAAATCATTCTTGCCGATTACAAAACGTCCGGGTCGTATAAGGTTGCAAAGGCACTTGGGTTTAAAACCGTCGAAAAGGAATCCGAAGAAATTTATAAATCAGGCAAGCGCAAGGGAGATCACAAGAAAATTAAGGAGTTTGTCCGTGATATAAAATATGAGGATCGCTGGGAATGGGAATTGCAATTAAATAAGTATCGCATTGAATGGGAAAAGAATCATCCCAAAATCAACCACTTAAAAATACAGTGCATTGTCCGTGACGGCGGGACTTTCATTGCCAGGAGCCGAGGCGTTTTCAGAAACGTTTATTATTTTAACGTGCGGATAATGCCAGACGCGGAAGTTTTAGAGTTTTTTAAAAGGAAAAGAGAAGCACTGTTATCGGCAATTGAAACCGGATTCATGCCTCCTGTATGCGAGGCGCGGGAAAATTGGGACGGGCTTAAGTGTTCTCGGTACTGTTCTGTTGCAGACGGTTGTTCATACGGAAAATATTTAAAAACACAAAAACAAAGTGAGGAAGAAATGATTAAGGGACTATCAGAAATCAGGAGACTGCCGCGATTGGGGAAAATCCGGCTTGGGATTAAAAAGGTCACGGCAGCCGGGAAAGAGTATCCTGCCGAAATAGATTATTTTCGGCTTGACCCGAAAACACCCTCGGAGCTGGAAAACAAAAACCTTGTTGATGAATTTGCACGACTGTACGGGGAAAATCCAAAGCAGATTAAAATAATGTTTCCCTTGCCAGACCCGTCGGTATTTTTCCCGCAGTTTTATAAGAGATACGCAAACGGGGTGCTGCGCTGCAAGGGCGACGGAACTGAAGCGGTGTGTATATCCAAAGAACACGCAGGCGGCTTGAAAAAAATAGATGATACCGAAACCGGAGGGATTAAGGTTGAGTGCAATGGTAAGAATTGCGTTTATTACAAAGAAAATAAGTGTTCTGAATCGGCGGCGCTGTCTATTCTCCTCCCCGAATTGAAGGGCGCCGGGGTGTGGGAAATAGTCACCGGGTCATTTCATTCGATAGTGAATATTAATTCCTGCCTTGAATACATCCGGGCGCTGTGTGGACGCGTGCACATGATACCGCTCACGCTTGAGCGCAGGGCACAGGATATAACATACGAGGGACACAAGGCAACTCACTACATCCTGCATATCAACATGGACTTTGCACTTGCCGATTTGCAGAAACTTGCACTCGTGGACGCAACGAGGATTTTGCTGGATGTCCCGGAGCCGGAAGCGGATAAGGAGGATATTCTTTTTCAGGAGAACGCCGTGGTTAATCCAGAGCCGGTGATCGTCGAAACGCTTCTCACCTTGGATCAGGTTGTAGAAATAACAGATTTGTTGAAAGCAAAGGAAAAGTCGGTCGAGGGGTTAATCAAATATCTGAACAAGGCAAAGGAAACGAGCTATAAAACGCTCGAAGATGTTGCCGGAATCCATTACGACTTCATTAAAAAGGTCTTTGGTAAATAATGGCTATCTTTTTTGTAGTTAAAAAAGACTACGGTTTTTTCCCTGTTAATGACAATGACCTTGAAGTGTGCAAGAAATTTGTCGAAGGTGAAGTATATCGCTGTGAGATTAAAAAGCCCCGTAATATTAAATTCCACCGCAAGTTTTTTGCACTACTTCAATATGTTTTTGAAAATCAGGATAAATACGACAACGCTGAAGATTTGCGTGTGGAGATAGAATTGAAAGCCGGGAACTATACAGAGCACATTACCACAAAGGGGAAAATGATATACATACCAAAAAGCATAGCCTTTGAGAAAATGGACAACATTGAGTTTGAAAAGCTGTATAACAAAGCTGTTGACGTAATTTTAAAGGACTTTATAATTGGCGACACGAAAGAAAACATTGAAGCGCAGGTGCAAGACATTCTTGCCTTTGCGTAGAAGTGCATTGAATGGATTTTAATCATTTTGCTGATGTCAGCAAAATGTAACAATTTTTAAAGGAGTGTATCATGAGAAAGACGAAAGAAAAATTGAATCTGGAATGTGTCTTAACCGACCAGGAGAAACTGGCCTATTCAAAACAACTGGCCGAAAACCTGTCAAAGAAACAGCGGGCAGAAGATACGCTGAAATCATTTAACACCCAAAAGAAAGCGGAAATTGCCGGACTTGATGCAGAAATTAATCTCAAGGTAGACAAGATTAATTCTGGCCGGGAATACCGCGACGTCGAATGTACAATCTTTTGGGATTGGGACAGAAAGGTAAAAGTCTGGACGCGGACGGATACCGGAGAAGTGGCGCATGAGGATATTATCAGCGAACACGAATTGCAGGAAGAGGCGGATTTGCAGGCCAAAAAACAGGAAAAGCCAGAATGACCGAGCAGCAATCCCTCATACCGGAAATAGTGCCAAACGGAAATATGCCGGCGCCGGAAGTCGAGCGCCGGGGAAAGCATAACTTGGCACTGATAAATAAACTGTTGTCGCGGTACGGACTGGCAATCGACCCGGAAATGAAAACCATCAAAATCAAGTCGCTCTGGTGGTATCTGGCCGGGGCGTGGAAGGGCGGTAAGTGATGAAAAAAGTTGAAACGGAAAAAGAAAAAGAATTGCTTGAAACGCTTGAAGATGTAATAAATCAAGCATGCGGACGTAGTAGGGGTGATTGTATAGATTCGATGGCTTTGACTGCATACGCAGGTGCTATGCGTTTGCTTGCAAAGTACGGGCGGATTAAAATAATTAACGATGTCGGGCGCCGGGTGATCGGGGAGTGGGTAAAATGAGCCAGAAAATCAATTTATTAAAATTATTTGAGTTGAATGGCGGGAAATTGACTCTCGGCCAGATAATGAAAACGCCATTGGCCGCAGAGTATCGCGCTCGAATATCTGAAATGCGGCGCGAGGGCTTTATTATAAATTGTACCAAAATGCCGGAACCGAGTAATAATTTATACGAGCTGGTCAATACGAAACCAGATATACAGGCAAAAATAGCTGAATACCGAAAAATACAGGCCGAGTATCCGGCAGGACACCGGCAACGGGATGCTATAGAAACGCAGATTAATAAAATAATCCTTGCGGGGAAGTAACATGATGATATTTATATTTGAAAGTAGAGTACGAGATATGAGATACAATCATGTTTATCCGATAAACGATTTGATTGAACATGAAACAGAAAAAGGGGAAGACTGTAAATGTCCGTGCAATCCAGAATTTAAATATAATTTTGATGAAGATTGTTGTTTAATTGTTCACGCGGCAATGGATAGAAGAGAAGTTTTTGAGCAGGAGCGTCTTGAAATATGATAGATCGTCAAAAATTGTGGCAGAAATATGAAGGCCGTTGCGCATATTGTGGGGAAAAAATTACCATAGAAAACATGCAAAAAGATCACATTATACCAAAAGTGCATTTTTACAAATATCCCGGTAAAGATTTAGACAAAGAGGACAATCTGAATCCGTCATGCCGAAAATGCAACAATTTTAAATTTAGATATACAATTGAAGAATTACGCTATGAATTGGAAATGCAGGTTGAACGTCTCAAAAAAATACCACAATTTGATCGGGCTCTGCGGTTCGGTTTGATTCATATTACTAACAAATCAGTTAAATTTTACTTTCAGGAATATCTATGAGTTATTTCAAAAAGTCCTGCCGTATATCTTCTGCTGATGATTGGTTTTCAAAGTATATTCGTTTGCGAGATGCAAATTCTGATGGTTGGTGTGTGTGCTGCACCTGTGGAAAATGGATTCACTGGAAAGAAATAACCTGTGGACACTTCCAGAAACGGGGAAGACCGGGCACGCGATTTAATGAACAGAATTGCGCCGCGCAATGCAGAGCATGTAATAGTTATAAAGACGGTGAACAATACAAACATGGTAGATACATTGACACGAAATATGGTGAAGGAACTGCGGATAAATTGGTTTCTCTTGCCTGGGCACATGGAACGATTCACAAACACGATGAAAAAATTATTGCAGCATTTTATAGGGCAAAAGCTAGAGAAATTGCGAAACAGAAAGGACTAAAAATATAATGGGCTACATTCATATTTCCGACGAAATGGAAGCTGTAATAAAAGAGGTCGCCGTTAAAAACAATATAAAACCCGGAGAAGAAATCGAACGCGGATATAACGGATATCTCAATTCTGAAAAGAGATTACGAGAGCAGAAGGAATTTTATGAAAACAGAGAAAAACATATTTACAATTGGGTAGAAAAAACAACCGAAAAGCTATTCAGCCTAAAATTAAAGATGGAAGACACTGAAATCTTTAAGGTTACACCAATTGAAAAATTGACAAAATAATTGTTGACTTTCTTATTATAATATACTATATTTAGAATATGCGAACAAAAAATATAGTTAATAATCAAAAATGTAAAGTTGTTATAATAATCGAGCGCGGTTTAAAAAGAGCCATGCTCCAACAATCAATCAATCGGGGCTGCAAAGCAAGACCAGAGCAGGGGTCATATTCAGATTTTGGTAGGCAGGCTATAATCGACGCTCTAATAAAAAGAGGCGTAAATGTTAAGGCGTTAATATCAAACGGTTAGATATGACTATTTCGTATAATAGATGTTGGCTGCAATCGTTTCTTGTATTGAAAGGCGGTTTATATGTCAGTAGGGTTTGATTGTCTTTGTGACAGATGTGGAGAGTTGGGCAGGGTTGGTCATTGTCCGCGCACGAATAAACCGCTGGATGTTTTGGAACGAAACGACAGCGGGGGCGTAGCAGGTGAGCCGGGCACAGCCAACACAAAAAGATTGCCATGCTAAAATGCCATATATATGGGTGCGCGGGAGGCAAGCGCTTAATGCGGGCGGTCTGTGGCGCACCCTGGCTTTTTAGCACGGCAATCCTTTCTCTCCGTTATACGCAATGCTGCCCTTAAAACAGTAGTATAGTTTGCGGCGGCCAAGAACGCGGCATCGTGCCGCGAAGAGAAAGACAAAATGCAAGAAATACACGACAACAACAGGCTAAAAGAATTACAATCCTTGCCATTAGAGCGGAAGGTTGGTTTTTCTGCCGCTCGCATTTCCGAATGGTACGAGAGGAACAACGGACAGGTTTATGTTTCATTTTCGGGCGGGAAAGACTCAACCGTCCTACTTTACCTTGTTAGAAAATTATACCCTGATGTTCCGGCTGTTTTTTGCGATACTAGACTTGAGTATCCCGAGTTAAGAAAATTTGTAAAAACATTTGAAAACGTGGAATTTGTTAAACCAACTCGTACTTTTTTCGATGTTGTTTTTAAATACGGGTATCCTGTTTTTAGTAAAATAGTT